>ERZ827452.232-NODE-232-length-83811-cov-8.940542_pt1 | contig 83811 bp, 97 predicted proteins | sample MGYA00519866_ERZ827452 | MGnify/ENA primary metagenome ERZ827452 (study PRJEB31778, sample SAMEA3449307) | human gut metagenome | biome: human gut; feature: human-associated habitat; material: faeces | place: United Kingdom | collected 2010/2012 ... | reverse complement strand
ATGTCCGCACCGAGGTCAGCCGCCGTATGCACATCCGCAAGGCACCGCGCTTTGTCTTTGTAGCCGATGAGGGCGCTGCTTACGCCGCCCACATCAACAAGCTGCTGGACGAACTGGCGGTCGCGGAGGGCGGCGACGCGGAGTAAGCGTCTTACGCAGTTGTAATATCTTCTGGAAAAGAGGAACCCTATGACTCAGAATGTAGACCGCGAGACCGTTGTTTCGCGCCTGCTGGGCACCGATGACATTTTGATTCTGTGCCACAAAAACCCGGACGGCGATACCATCGGCTCGGGCGCTGCGCTGTGCAAGGCACTGCAGCACCTGGGCAAGACCGCCGCTGTGCTGTGCAGTGATCCCATTCCTGCCATGTATGATTACATGCAGATCACCGTGTACGACGGCAGCTTCACCCCCGCCTTTGTGGTGGCGGTGGACGTGGCTGGTATCCAGCTGTTCGGCGACCACAATAACATCCAGGATTACGCCGAGCATGTCGACCTGTGCATCGATCACCACGGCTCCAACAGCGGCTACGCCTACGAAACGCTGGTGGACGACCACGCGGCTGCAGCCGCCGAGCTGCTGACCGAGCTGATCCCCCAGATGGGCGTGGAGCTTACGCCGGAGATTGCGGCCTGCCTGTACACCGGCGTGGCCACCGACACGGGCTGCTTCCGCTTTACCAACACCACGGCCAACACCCACCTGGCAGCTGCCAAGCTGATCGAGGCCGGGGCCGATGTGGAAAAGCTGAATGAACGCCTGTTCGAGTGCCGCTCTCATGCACGCATCCAGGCCGAAAAAATGGCGCTGGAAAGTCTGGAATTCTACTACGAGGACCGCTGCGCCCTCATCTGTCTGACCTGGGATCAGATCCAGGCCGCAGGTGTGGTCGGGGCTGAGTTGGAGGATTTGACCAGCATTCCGCGTTCCATCGAGGGCGTGGAGGTCGGCCTGACCCTGCGCCAGCAAAAGGACGGCAGCTACAAGATCAGCGTGCGCACCGGCCACGACACCAACGCCTGCAACATTGCACGGCGCCTAGGCGGCGGCGGGCACCCCCGCGCTGCCGGGTGCGAGATCAGCGGCAATCTGGACAACGCCAAGCATGCCATCCTGGAAGAAGTCAAAAAGGAACTGGACCGCGCTGAGGCGGAGAAGAACAGCTTAGAGCAGTAAATTTTGCCATCTGTTTGTAGGGGTCGATGCTCGCGTCCGCCCCTACAGAATCACGGCAGGCAAGACTGCTTTATAATCGAAACAGAAAAGGAACCCTGCGTATGCAAACGCCAAACGGCATTTTGCCCGTGGATAAGCCCGCAGGCTGGACCAGCTTTGATGTGCTGGCGAAGCTGCGCGGCGCTTTGGGCACACGCAAGCTGGGGCACTCGGGCACACTGGACCCTATGGCGACCGGTGTGCTCGCCGTGTTTATCGGCAAAGCCACCGCGGCTGCCGACCGCCAGCTGAACCACGATAAAACCTACGAAGCTACGATCCGCTTGGGCCTGCGCACCGATACCGGCGACATCACCGGCACGGCGCTGGAAACAGCCCCCGTCACAGTAGGGGAGAGCGAACTGAAAGCCGTGCTGCCCCAGTTCACCGGTGAGTTGATGCAGCTGCCGCCGATGTACTCAGCGGTCAAAATCAACGGCCAGCCGTTGTATAAGGCCGCACGCAAGGGCCAAATCGTCGAGCGCACGCCCCGGCCCATCACTGTGTACAGCATTGAATATCTGGGCAGCCCCGCCCCCGGCGATTATACCCTGCGGGTGAGCTGCTCCAAGGGCACCTATATCCGCGTGTTGGCCGAGGACATCGGCACAGCCCTGGGTGCGCCCGCCACGCTGGCCGCGCTGCGCCGCACCCAGGCCGGAGAATTTGGCATCGAACAGTGCCATACATTGCCGGAGATTTTAGCTGCCGCCGAGAGCGGTGCGCTGGAATCGAACGGCTGGATGCTGCCGATCGAGACCGTGTTTGCACCGCTGCCCCAGCTGCATGTGGACAATACCGTGAAAAAGCACCTGCTGAACGGCTGCCCTACCAGCCAATATCCCGCCGAGGACGGCCGCTATCGCGTGTACGGCCCGGACGGAGCGTTCTTAGGGCTGGCGGCCATCGCCGGCGGCGTACTGAATGTAGAAAAACTATTTTGCGAAAGGGACTGAACGCCCATGCAAATTTACCACACCTTGACCCCGGCCCCCGCCCCGCAGGACAGTGCCGTTGCGCTGGGGTATTTTGACGGCGTACACTCCGGGCATCGCGCCGTGCTGGGCGCTGCCGTTACCTATGCGGCGCAACATGGCCTGACTGCCGCTGCTTTTACCTTTGAGCTGCCCGGCAACAACAGCCTGAAGGGCGGGCGCATCCTCTCACTGGCGCAAAAGCACACCCGCGTGGCCCAGCTGGGTATCGCCCAGTATTGGGAGCCATCCTTTGAGGAGTTCCGCGCCCTCTCGCCGGAGGATTTTGTCCGCCGTGTGCTGGTGGACTGCTTCCATGCAAAGGCGGTCTTCTGTGGCGACAACTTTACCTTTGGCGCTTACGCCGCAGGCAATGTAGTGCTGCTGGAGCAGCTCTGTGCCCCCTACGGCATCACCGTAGACGTAGTGCCCATGGCCCAGTACGGCGGGCAGACCGTGTCGTCCACCCGCATCCGCGCCGCGCTGGAGGAGGGCCGCCTGGACGACGCCAACGCCATGCTGGGCAAGCCCTACGCCATTGATTGGGCTGTGACCCACGGCAAGGGCATTGGCAGCGGCAAGCTGGGCACGCCTACCATCAACCAGAACTACCCGGCCGAGGCCCTGCAGCCCTGCACCGGCGTGTACCTGACGCGGATTCTGCTGGACGGGCAGTGGCGGCCCGCCGCTACCGGCATCGGCCGCCGTCCCACCGTGGACAGCAGCGCCAATGCCGCCGTCACCTGTGAGACCTTTGTGCCGGACTACGTGGGCAACGTCTATGGCCAGACCCCGCTGCTGGAGTTCCATAAATATTTGTGCCCGGTACGCAAGTTTAACTCCATGGACGAGCTTGCTGCCTTAATCCACCACGCCGCCGAGGAAAGCAAGGCTTACTTCGCGGCGCAGCACTGAAAGGGGAGGGAAGCACGATGTCGGATGGAAAAACCGCCGTACTTACGCGGAAGTCCCCATTGGAAAAGTTTGCGTCCTTCTGCGGCAGTGCAGCCGCCTGGCTGGCAGCGCTGGTGCTGTTCGGGCTGGCAGCGGCTTCGCTGATCGCGCGGATGGACTTGCTGGATGTTTCCACCTTGGCCGAGGGCAAGGCTCTGCGGGTGGGGATCTCGCTGCCTGAACTGTTGCTGTTTGTGGTGCTGACCGCTTTGTTGGCCGGGCTGTGCCGACTGCTGCGCGGGCTGGATGACCAGAAAAAAACCAACCGGCTGATTGCCGGGGCGGCTGTACTGGAATTTGCGCTGGCGTTGTGGTGGGTGTTCTCCCAGCAGATCTACCCGGCGAATGACCAGGAGACAGTCTGGAAGATGGCTGAGGCGCTGGCGAGCGGGGATTTTTCCCGCTATACCGTCGACAGCTACGATTGGATGTACTACCAGACTTACCCATTCCAGGGGCCGACCGCGCTGTTTATGGAACTGTTCATCCGGTTGTTTGGCAACGGCGCTTTGCGGGCATGGTCGCTGTTTGGGTCGCTGTCCGCCGGGGCCTGCCTGGCGGCGCTTTGCTGCATCGCTAAGGAGCTTGGTGCCAAACCGCGCACCCAGGTACTTTGTGCAGTGCTTTGCCTGCTGTTCGTGCCTATCCCGATGTATGCGCCTTTCGTGTACGGTACGCTGCCTGCCCCAGCCATGGTGCTGTGGGGCGGCTATGGTGTGTTGCGCTTTGTAAAAGGCAGCAAGCCTAGCTGGCTGGTACTGCCGCTGGTGCTTTTCCCGATGGCCGCTGTGGTGTACCAATCCTCTCTGATTTTTGTGATTGCTGCCTGCATCGCCGTGCTTTTCAACGGATACAAAGGCGGCTGGCGCGGCATGGTCCGCGCGGTCGTGGCTGCGGTGCTCCTGCTGGCAGTGCCGCTGGGTGTACGTTCCGGGCTGCAATCCTGGTTCTTTGCCCGTGTGCCGATCCCGTATTCCACGGGTACGCCATCCACGGCGCATATCCTGATGGGTATCCACAGCGGGACCTACTACGGTCCGGGCGGCTTTGACGGCAGCAACTGGGATCTTTTCTGGGACAACAACGCCGACACCACCGCCGCCAATGCGGCGGCGGTCAAAGGCATTGGCGAGTACTGGAACACCTACCTGCACAACCCCAAGGAGGTCAAGTTCTTCCTGCAAAAGACCGCCTGGCAATGGCTGGACCCCTGGTTTGAGGCCCTGACGATGAACGGTCCGTCCATCACGGTGGCCGGGGGTGTGGGCTGGCTGGCCACCGCGTTGGGCGGCGGTGTGCTGTTTGCCCCGGTACAGGCCGTGTTGCGGGCACTGCTCACCTTTGTGTATCTCTTTGCCGGCTGCGGCACTTTGGCGCTGCGCCGCAAAACCGGCGGTGCTGTTTGGGCGCAGCTGCTTGGCATCGCGTTTTTCGGAGGTTTTCTCTTCCAGCTCGTCTGGGAGACCAAGAGCCGCTACTGCTTCCCGTTCTTTGTTTTCCTGCTGCCCCTGGCTGCGGTCGGCTTTATCACCGCGCTGCGCTGGGCAGGGGATAAGTCTGCAAAATAATTGTAAAATACCTGCATCCTGCCCCTTGTAATTTGGGGGAGGGTATGGTATACTTATGACTGTTACCGTGGCTCGGTTTGGGGCGTATGCCTCTAGGGTTCCAACTACCCCTTACTGCGCTTTCGGCAAATCCATATTTTTTTGAAAGAGGTATTTACCATGAGCCAGAAATCTGCTATCGATAAGCAGCCCATCATCGCCAAGGCAGCCATCCACGAGGGTGACACCGGTTCTCCGGAGGTCCAGGTTGCTCTGCTGACCGCTCGTATCAACCACCTGACCGAGCATCTGAAGACCAACAAGCATGACAACCACAGCCGCCGCGGCCTGTTCAAGATGGTCGGCCGCCGTCGTAATCTGCTGGCCTACCTGCAGAAGAAGGACATCAACCGTTACCGTGCCCTGATCGCTGAGCTGGGTCTGCGCAAGTAATTTCCGCAAAAACGGGCAGGGTGCATATGCACCTTGCCCGTTCTTTTTATAGTAACCCCTGTTCTAGCATCCCTTATTATGGACGAAGGCCGCCCCGCCACTGCCGTTTTGCGCAGTAAATCGAGCACCCAAGCATCTGGCTTGGCTGCTGGCTTTATTGCTCAAAACCGGGGTGCGGTCCGGCCACGACATATCATCCCAAACGAAGGAGAAAACCTATGGCTTACGAATTTGCTTCCCGGCTGGAAACCTTCCCCAAGTACCGCAAATTTGAGACGACCTTTGCAGGCCGCCCCTTTGTGGTCGAGACCGGCAAAATGTGCGGTCTGTCCAACGGCAGCGCCATGATCCGCTACGGCGAGACCTGCGTGCTGTGCAACGTCACCATGAGCGACAAGCCCCGTGACGGCGTTGATTTCTTCCCCCTGAGCGTGGAGTTTGAGGAAAAGCTGTACGCCGCCGGCCGTATTCCCGGCAGCTTTATGCGCCGTGAGGGCCGCCCTGGTGAGCATGCCATCCTGTCCTCCCGCGTGGTCGACCGCCCCATCCGCCCGCTGTTCCCCAAGGATATGCGCAACGATGTCTGCGTGACCATGACCGTCATGAGCCTGGACCCCGATTGCTCCGCTGAAATATCCGGCATGAACGGTGCCTCTCTGGTCATCGCCATGTCTGATATTCCCTGGGGCGGCCCCATCGCCGGTGTGTCTGTCGGTCTGGTGGACGGCGAGATCGTGCTGAACCCCACCAAGGAGCAGCGCGAGCACAGCGACCTGTCCCTGACCCTGGCTGCCAGCGAGGAGAAGATCGTTATGATCGAGGCCGGCGCCAACGAGGTCGACGAGGAGACCATGATGAAGGCCATCCGCGCCGGTCACGAAGAGATCAAGAAGATGCTGGCCTTTATCAACAGCATCGTGGCCGAGATCGGCAAGCCGAAGAAGAGCTTTACCCCCGTGGAGCTGGATCACGCCCTGCTGGCCGACGTGTACGCCAAACATCTGGACGAAGTCAAGGCCGCCATGGACACCGACGACAAGAACGTCCGCGACGCCGCTATGCTGCCCATCATGGATGCCATCGCTGCCGAGCATCCCGACCTGACTGCCTCTGACCTGGATCTCATCAGCTACAAGCTGCAGAAGAAGGTCGTGCGCACCTGGCTGCTGGAAGATGGCAAGCGTGTTGACGGCCGCGGCATCAACGAGATCCGCCCGCTGGCTGCCGAAGTCGGTCTGCTGCCCCGCGTGCATGGTTCCGGCATGTTCACCCGCGGCCAGACCCAGGTCCTGACCATCTGCACCCTGGGCTCTACCAAGGACGCCCAGCTGATGGACGACCTGTCTGACACCCAGTACAAGCGTTACATCCATCACTACAACTTCCCGCCGTATTCTGTCGGCGAGGCCCGCGCTCCCCGCAGCCCCGGCCGCCGCGAGATCGGCCACGGCAACCTGGCAGAGCGTGCCCTGATCCCCGTGCTGCCTGACCAGGCTGAGTTCCCGTACACCATCCGCTGCGTGTCTGAGGTCCTGTCCTCCAACGGCTCCACCTCTCAGGCATCCATCTGCGGTTCCACCCTGGCTCTGATGGACGCCGGCGTGCCCATCAAAGCACCGGTTGCCGGCATCTCCTGCGGCCTGATCACCGACGGTGACCCGCTGCACGGCGGCCGCTGGATGACCATGCTGGACATCCAGGGCGTCGAGGATTTCCACGGCGACATGGACTTTAAGGTCGGCGGCACCCGCCGCGGCATCACTGCCATCCAGATGGACATCAAGGTCGATGGCCTGACCTACGAAATCGTCGAGGAGGCTCTCGAGAAGTGCCGCAAGGGCCGTCTGTACATCCTGGATCAGATCATCAAGCCGGTCATTGCTGAGCCGCGCGCTGAGCTGAGCAAGTATGCGCCCAAGATGTTCAGCATGATGATCCCGGTCGACAAGATCAAGGACGTCATCGGCAAGGGCGGCAAGGTCATCCAGGAGATGTGCGCCAACTTCAACTGCAAAATCGACATTGAGGAGGATGGCCACGTCTTCATCTCTGCCATTGACCAGGATGACGCCAAGCGCGCCATTGCTACCATCAAGACCATTGTGGAGGACCCGGAGATTGGCGCCATCTACAAGGGCCGCGTGACCCGCCTGATGAACTTCGGTGCTTTCGTTGAGATCGCACCGGGCAAAGAGGGCCTGGTCCACATTTCCAAGCTGGACGATCATCGCGTCGAGCATGTGGAGGATGTCGTTGCTGTCGGTGATCCCATCTTCGTCATGGTTACGGACATCGACCAGCAGGGTCGCATCAATCTGTCCCGCAAGGACGCCTTGGCTGCCATCGCCAAGAAGCGCGCCGAGGCCGCTGCCCAGCAGTAATGCCGGGGTTTTCGTTCCTTCTTTGAAAAGAAGGAACCGAAGAAACTTTCAATTAAAAATTGTGGGTATCCCATGCGGGATATCCACAATTTTTGTTTAAGAGTTCTTTCGGTTCCTTTCTTGCAAGAAAGGAACAAAAGCCCCCGACACCCCGCTTGACGCCGGAGCGCCGGGTGTGTATACTTAAAGTTAGAGTATAGTTTAAGGAGCGTGTCGTTTATGTACACAGTCGGAGAGATGGCGCGGATGCTGCATGTACCAGCATCGACGCTGCGCTACTATGACAAGCAGGGCCTGCTGCCCTTCGTGGAGCGGTCGCCGGGCGGTATCCGCGTTTTCAAAGATAGCGACTTTGAATGGCTGCGCATCATCGAGTGCATGAAAAAAGCCGGTATGTCGTTAAAAGACATCCGCATCTACATCGAACTGGCCATGCAGGGGGATTCCACCATCGCCGCCCGGCTGGCCATGTTCCGCCGCCAGCAGGACGCCCTGCGTGCCCAGATGCAGCAGCTGCAGGACACCATGCAGGTGCTGGAATACAAGTGCTGGTACTACGAGACCGCTCAAAAGCTGGGCAGCATCGACGCTGTAAAAAACCTGCCCGACAAGGATATCCCCGCCGAAATGCAGGCCGTAAAGGCCCATTTGTGCGATTGCCCGGATGAGGAATGAGCATAGATTCCCCTTGAGGGGAGCTACATACAACGAAAGGCCAGAGCCGAACAGCTCTGGCCTTTTCTTTATGCAAGAAGCAATTACAGCTTCTCAACAACTTCCTTGGTGTCGCGGGCGATCATCAGTTCCTCGTTGGTCTCAATGATCAGGGTGCGGACACGGGCGCCCCAGGCGGTAACTTCGACAACGTCCTTCTTCTGCTTGTGAGCATCGCGGTTCTTGTCGGTGTCGATGCGGATGCCCAGCCAATCCATGTGGTGGCAGATCTTGGCGCGGGAGTCGGCGTCATGCTCGCCGATGCCGCCCGTAAAGACGATGGCGTCCACGCCGCCCATGGCGGCAATGTAGCTGCCGATGGTCTTTTTGATCTGGTAGTTCAGCATATCGCTGGCCAGCTGTGCGCGCACGTTGCCATGCTCGGCGGCTTCCTCGACGTCGCGCTTGTCGCTGGAAACGCCGGAAACACCCAGCAGACCGGACTTCTTGTTCAGGATCTCGTCCAGCTCGTGGCCGGTGATCTCCAGGTTGTATTTCAGGTAGTTGACCACGCTGGGGTCCAGGTCGCCGCAGCGGGTGCCCATCATCAGGCCGGCCAGCGGGGTCATGCCCATGGAGGTGTCGATGACCTTGCCCTGGTCGACAGCGGCAATGGAGGAACCGTTGCCCAGGTGGCAGGTGATGAGTTTCAGGCGCTCAATGGGCTCCTCCAAAAACTCGGCAGCGCGATGGCTGACGTACTTGTGGCTGGTGCCGTGGAAGCCGTAGCGGCGCACGCCGTACTTCTCGTAGTACTCGTAGGGGATGGCGTACATGTAGGCCTTCGGGGGCATGGTGGAGTGGAAGGCCGTATCAAACACAGCGATGTTGGGCTTATCCTCGCCAAAGACCTTATAGGAAGCCTCGATACCCAGGATGGCGGCGGGGTTATGCAGGGGAGCCAGGGGGCTCAGGTCATGGATAGCCTTGACGACCTCGGGGGTGATCAGGCAGCTCTCCTTGAACTTCTCGCCGCCGTGAACAACACGGTGGCCGATGGCGTCGATCTCGGAAACGCTGTCAATAACTTTGCCCTCGCCGGTGGTCATCTTCTTCACAACCTCGGCAAATGCCTCGGTGTGGGTGGGGAAGATGGCGGGCGTGGTGGCCTTGTTGCCGTTGCCCTCGTGGGTGATCATGCTGCTTTCCATACCGATGCGCTCGCACAGACCTTTGCAAAGAACCTTTTCTCCGTCCATGTCGATGAGCTGGTACTTCAGGCTGGAAGAGCCGCAGTTGATAACCAGAACTTTCATGGGGTATCCTCCTTATTTTTAAGGGCACAGTTACGCCCTTTCCTTATTACAATTTTTATTATATAATGTGGTTAGTGTTTTTGCAAGGCGAGAACGCACAAATCTTGCACGTTCTTTTTTTAACAAACTGCTCAGGAGTTTTTTGCATGGAATTTGCCGGAATCATCACCGAATATGACCCTTTTCACAACGGCCATGCCGCACAGATCGCTGCGGCCAAGTCGGCGGGCGCGGGCTGTGTGGCTGTCTGCATGAGCAGCGGTGCCGTCCAGCGGGGCGGCGTGCCCGTGCTGCCCGAGAGTGTGCGGGTGTGCGCGGCGCTGGATGCCGGGGCAGATTTAGTCATTACATTGCCCGCACCCTACGCCTGTGCCACAGCCGAGCAGTTTGCCTCTGCCGGGGTGCGGCTGCTGGCCGCGCTGGGGTGCGATACGCTGGTGTTCGGAGCCGAGGAACCCGACACCGCCCAGCTCTCGCAAGTGGCCGAGCTGCTGGCCAGGCCGGAGCTGGACGCCCTATTACGGGAACGGCTTTCCACCGGCATGACCTACGCCGCCGCACGGGCCGAAGCCGCCGACGCGCTGCTGCCAGGGGCGGGGACACTGCTGCGCACGCCCAACAACATTTTGGGCATCGAGTACTGCAAAGCCATTTTGGCGCAGGGCGCCGCCCTCACGCCGCTGGCGCTGCCCCGGCTGGGTGCAGCCCATGGCGGCGGCAGGCCGGGGGAGCACAATGGCATCCCCATGGCCAGCGCCAGCTACCTGCGCAGCCTGACGGTGGAGGATTGGGAACCCTACGTACCCCCGCGGGCGGCAGCGCTGTACACCAGGGCTGCGGCGGCGGGACTGCTGGCGGATGGAAGCAAATTTGAGGTTGCCGTGCTGGCGCTGCTGCGCGCGAAACCCGAAGCCGATTTTGCCGCCGTGCGCGGCGTGAGCGAGGGGCTGGAACACCGCCTGGCCGCCGCCGTGCGGGAGGCCACCAGCCTGGACGACCTGTACACCCGCCTAAAGACAAAACGTTACCCCCATGCGCGGCTGCGGCGGCTGGTGCTGGACGCTGCGCTGGGCATCCCCGCCGAGCTGCCTGCACCGCCCTACATCCAGGTATTGGGGGCACGCAAAACTGCGCTGTCCCGTTTAAAGCAGGCCGCGCTGCCCGCCGGGACCAGTTTAGCCGACCTGGCACGCAGCGGGGCGGAGGCCGCAAAAATCAGCGAATTGCACAGTAAAGCTGTCGATTTTTCGGCACTTTGCAGGGTCAAAACCCAGCCGATGGGGCTTGCCTTTACGACCAAACCCGTGGTAATATAAAATGTATATGGAGAAATGTTCGTAGAACTGTAAGATTGTTGCATTTTTAACGGGCAAAATCGGTTCGTAAAAGGAGAAGAAACCATGGCATTGCATGTAATGGATGAAGCCAACCATTGCCTTGGATGCAAAAAGCCCCGCTGCCAACAGGGCTGCCCCATCCACACCAACATCCCCGAGGTCATCCGCCTGCTGAAGGACAACAAACTGGACGACGCCGGCAAGATGCTGTTTGAGAATAACCCCCTGACCACCGTCTGCTCGCTGGTGTGCAACCACGAGAACCAGTGCGAGGGCCACTGCGTGCAGGGCATCAAGGGCGCACCCGTGCATTTCTCGGTCATCGAGAACTACATTTCCTCTACCTATGCCAGCCAGATGACCAAAGGTCCCGCCACCCCCAACGGTAAAAAGGCCGCCATCATCGGCAGCGGCCCGGCTGGTTTGACCATCGCGGTCATCCTGGCCCGCTACGGCTACGATGTGACCATTTTTGAAAGCCACGATAAGATCGGCGGCGTGCTGCGCTACGGCATCCCTGAGTTCCGTCTGCCCAAAAGTGTGCTGGACGACTTCGAGTACCGCCACCTGCGCCTGAAGGACATCAAAGTCCGCCCCAACACCGACGTGGGCAAGGCCCTGCGGCTGGAGGACCTCTTCCGCGATGGGTACAAGGCGATCTTCATCGGCACCGGCGTATGGCGTCCCAACACGCTGCACATCAAGGGCGAGAGCCTGGGCAACGTACACTATGCCATCAACTACCTGCAAAACCCTGACGTCTACCACCTGGGCCGCCGCCTGATTGTCATCGGCGCAGGCAACGCCGCCATGGATGTCTGCCGTACCGCCCTGCGCCACGGCACCCGCCATGTGGAGTGCTTCTCGCTGTCCAAAAAGATCACCGCCAGCGAGTACGAGGCCAGCTACGCCAAGCTGGAAGGCGTCAACTTCCACTTTAACAAAAAACCGGTGGAGATCACTGACAAGGGCGTGGTGTTCCGCGACCTGAACGAAGCCGAGGACGGCACCCTGACCGACATCCCGGACACCGAGGAACTATACCCGTCCGACAGCGTGATCGTCTCCATCAGCCAGGGTCCCTGCACCACCATCACCGAGAGCGAACACGACCTGAAAACCAACGAGCGCGGCTTGTTTGTGACCGACGAGCTGGGCCACACCAGCATGCCCGGCGTGTTTGCCAGCGGCGATGCCGTCAAGGGCGCGCGCACCGTAGTCGAGGCCGTGGCCTACAGCAAAAAGGTGGCCGAGGCCATGCACGAGTACATGCAGACCCTGCCGCCCGAGCTGCCCGACGAGTACGCCAACGTACCCATGGCCAAGTACGATGACGGCAACTGATTTTTACACATACCCATCCAGCGCGGGGCGTTTTGCCCTGCGCTTTGTTCTTGCCTGACACAAATTGGAAACATAGCTGTGTTAGGGTAGGGGAAAGGAGGCGATGTTGCGTGAAATCTCGTTTTGTATTATTATTTTTGGTTTTTACAGTTTGTATTTTATCTGGTTGTGGCGCAGGTCATAATGCGCGTATGGATGTTGATTTTTCGGCATCTGATGCCGCTCAGACAGCGGAAAGCGGCGCGGTGGTGGTTGCGGAAGATGGCGCAAGCACGCTGCACATGCTGGGTGCGGCGAACAAATACGGCTGGTATCAGGTCGGGTACGATGAAACGGATGTGTGGTACGGCACCGTGATCGATTTTGCCGAAGCCGAGGAGCGGGAGATTTCTGCCCCAGACAGCCTGCCCATGAACGGCCGGGTGGGCAATTTGCAGGTTGACGATGCGCAAATCGTCTGGAGCTGGTCCGGCATGCTGACCGACACTCCGGCGCTGGTGGTGACGGATTTTGACAGAAACCAGACCGGGGCGGTCAGCTTCCCGCAGGGATGGTACCTTGCCGGTTGGGCACCCATAGCCGCCGACGAACAGTACTTATATGCCAAAGGCGGTACGGTCTCCGATGATCCCGCCCGCCTGGACGAGCGCCGCCTGCTTCGGCTGAACCCGGCCGCCGACACGATAGAGACCGTCACGACCTGGGACGAGTACGGCGGCCAGCTGCTGGGTACCTGGGATGGCAAGCTGCTGCTCACACGGCGGGTGCCCGGCGCTGATTGCCCGGAGCCTGTGTATGCTTATTACAGTGTCGACAATTTTAACGATCTGAAGCCCTATTTAACCGAGACACTCTGCGCACTGGACCCTGCCACCGGCAGTGAGATCGTGCTGGCCGAGGGGGCGGTGTATACCTTTGGTCCGCTGCGGAAGTTAGCCGGGGATGCGCTGTGGTGGGTGGACGGCACCCGCCTGCTGCGCCAGCCGTTAGGCACAGACGAGGTGCAGACGGTGGCTGAGCTTCCACAAGAGATGACGCTGGACAGCGTGTATGACGAGGATGTGTTTTTGCTGGCCCGCCAGGATGAGCGGCAAGTGCTGTATGTGTATCATCTGGCAGACGGCACGCTGGCCGAAGGTCTCCTGCGCTGTGCTCTCAAGTACGAGGATCATTATGTTCCCATCGTCTGCCAGGCTGCGCCAGGAATGTATTTGATTATCGAGGGCGAGACCGCCGTGACGAAAACCCTCACCGGCACCGATGGGCGGCAATACAACATCAGTTCCCCAGTAACGCAGTATGCCCTGGCTACGCAATCGGCAATACTGGATCCCAGCGTCCCGACTACGCCAGTACCGCCAGGCATATGGCGAAAATAGCAGCGCGGAAATCTCCCTTTCCATAAGGGGGATTTTTTATTTTGTGCGTCTTGCACAAATTTCCGCCGTGATTTTTGTTGCTTGAAAATGATTGTTTGTGGTTGATTCTGGTGGTCGTTGTGCTATAATACAATCAGAATCAATCAAATACAGCCACAAATTGCCAAGTCCAATCAGAAAGAAAATAAAGAAGGAGGCCCTCCATGCTTGCAGAAGAACGATTTTCCCAGATTCTGGCGCTGCTGGCGGAAAAACGCACCGCCACCGTACAGGAACTTTGCGAGGCCCTGAACGTCAGCGAGTCCACCATCCGGCGCGACCTGCTGGAGCTGGACCGTCAGGGTCGGGTCAATAAAGTCCACGGCGGTGCCACGCTGCCAAGCAGCCAGTTCCGAGCCGACGAGCCCACGATGGAAGCCAAGGAAACACTGGCCGTCAGCCAAAAAAACACCATCGCCAAAGCCGCCGCCGCTCTTATCCAGGCAGATGATTTCGTCTACCTGGACGCCGGGTCCACCACGCTGGCCGTGGCACGGGCCGTCAGCGGCGCGGCGCTGGACGCCCACTACGTCACCAACGGCATCGCCCACGCGCGGCTGCTGGCGCAAAAAGGCTGCCGCGTCTTTGTGCCTGGCGGCCTGCTGCGCCCCCAGACCGAGGCCATCATCGGCGCGGCAGCCATGGCGGCGCTGCAGCAGTACAACTTCACCAAGGCGTTTTTGGGGGCCAACGGCATTGATCTGGTCGCCGGGTTCACCACCCCGGATCCCGAGGAAGCCGCCGTCAAGGCCTGTGCCGCCCGCCGCGCCCACGAGGTATGGTTTTTGGCCGATGACACCAAGTTCGGCAGCATCTACCCGGCCGTAATCGCCGGGCTGCAGGATGGTTCTATCCTGACCAACCGCTGCCCTGATCCCCGCTACCGCCAGCAAACGCTGGTAAAGGAGGCAGAAGTATGATCTATACCGTTACATTTAACCCCGCCATCGACTACGTCGTCCGGCTGGACAGTCCGCTGCAGGTCGCGGCCATCAACCGCGCCACCGGCGAGGATTGCGTGCTGGGCGGCAAGGGCATCAATGTATCCGGCGTGCTGGCCCAGCTGGGGGTCGAAAGTGTGGCTCTCGGCTTTATCGCAGGCGAGACCGGTGCCTGGCTGGAGCGCGGCCTGGCCGCCCAGGGCCTGCACACCGATTTCATCCACCTGCAAGAGGGGATGACACGCATCAATGTCAAGATCAAGGCCGGGCAAGAGACCGAGCTGAACGGCGCAGGGCCGAACATTCCCGAAGCCGCCATGCAGGCGCTGGAAGCCAAGCTGGACGCGCTGCAAAAAGGCGACGTGCTGATTTTGGCGGGCAGCATCCCGGCCTGCCTGCCGCAGACCACCTACGAACGACTGCTGGCCCGGCTGCAGGGCCGCGGCGTGCGCGCTGTGGTAGACGCCACCCAAAACCTGCTGCTGAAGGTGCTCCCCTACGAACCGTTCCTCGTCAAGCCCAACAACCACGAGCTGGCCGAGATCGTGGGCCGCGAGCTGACCAATGATGACGAGATCGTCACCGCCGCCGCCAGCCTGCAGGCCCAGGGTGCCCACAACGTGCTGGTAAGCATGGCCGGGGACGGCGCACTGCTGCTGGACGAAAACGGCACGGTGCATCGCATCGGTTGCCCCAAGGGCAAGGTGGTCAACAGCGTTGGCGCGGGCGACAGCATGGTAGCCGGTTTTGTGGCGGGCTACCTGCGCACCGGCGATTACCGCTACGCGCTGCGCCTGGGCACCGCCTGCGGCAGTGCAACGGCGTTCAGCGTCGGGCTGGCAACGAAGGCGGATATTGAAAAGCTGCTGAGAATGATTTGATAAATAGAAGGAGACCCGCTATGCGTATTACAGAACTGTTTACTGCGCAGTCCATTGCGCTGGATGAGGCCGCAGCCGATCAGGCGCAGATCATCGACCGGCTGGTGGAATTGCAGGCCACCCACGGCAACATCACCGACCGAGAAGCCTACAAAAAAGCCCTCTACGCTCGCGAAGCCGAAGCGTCCACCTACGTGGATAACGGCATCACGGTGCCCCACGCCCGTACTGCCTGTGTGACCCGCCCCAGCCTGGCCGCCATGCGTCTGGCCGCGCCCGTGCAGTACAACGCCGAGGATGACGGTAAAACCGACCTGCTGTTTGCCATCGCTGCGCCGGAAAACGGCAGCCTGCACATTGACATGCTGGCCCGCATGATGCAGATGCTGATGAACGACGATTTTGTCGAAAAGCTGCGCGCCGCCAAAACGCCCGCCGAGTTCCTGGCCGCCATCGATGTCCAGGAAGACGCCCAGTTCGGCGAGGAGAGCTTCACCCAGCAGGAGATCCCCCAGCAGGGCTACCGCGTGCTGGCTGTGACCGCCTGCCCCAACGGCATCGCACACACCTACATGGCCGCCGAGGCGCTGACCAAGGCCGGTGACCGTCTGGGCCTGCCCACCAAGGTGGAGACCAACGGCTCGGACGGCGCGAAAAACGTGCTGACCGTCGAGGAGATTGCCGCCTGTGACGGCATCATCATTGCAGCGGACAAAAACGTCGAGACCACCCGTTTTGACGGTAAGCCGGTGATTTTTGCCCGTGTGGATGACGGCATCCACAAACCAGAGGAACTTATTAAAACCATCGCCCACGGCGAAGCCCCCATCTTCCACGCCAAGGGCGGCGCACCGGCGGCCAACGAGGCCAGTGCCAACGACTCCGTCGGCCACACCCTCTACAAGCACCTGATGAACGGTGTCTCTCACATGCTGCCCTTCGTGGTAGGCGGCGGCATCATGATCGCGCTGGCGTTTTTGCTGGACGATTACACCATCGATCCCTCCAACTTCGGCATGAACACCCCGGTGGCGGCCTTCTTTAAAACTGTAGGCAACGCAGCGTTCAGCTACATGCTGCCCATCCTGTCGGCCTACATTGCCATGTCCATTGCTGACCGTCCCGGCCTGGCCGTGGGCTTTGCAGGTGGTGTGCTGGCTATGAACGGCACCAACTTTGCCGGGCTGGCCCAGGGCGACACCACCGGCATTTCGGGCGGCTTTTTGGCTGCGTTGCTGGCCGGTTTTGTCTCCGGCTATATCGTCGAGGGTCTCAAACGCATCACCGAAAAGCTGCCCGCCAGCCTGAACGGCATCCGCCCGATGCTGATCTACCCGCTGGGTGGCATGCTGGCCATCGGTGCCGTAATGTGCGGCATCAATCCGGTCATGGGCGTAATCAACACCGCCATGACCGATTGGCTGAACGCCATGGGCGGCACCTCCAAGGTGCTGCTGGGCGCCATCGTGGCTGGTATGATGGCGGTGGACATGGGCGGCCCCGTCAACAAAGCCTCCTACGCCTTCGGCATCGCGGCGCTGGCCTCCGGCAACTACGGCGTCATGGCCGCCGTCATGGTAGGCGGCATGGTCCCGCCGATCGCTATTGCGCTGTCCACCACCTTCTGCCCCAAAAAGTGGACCGAGGACGAGCGCCGCAACGGCATCGTCAACTACGTAATGGGTCTGTGTTTCGTCTCCGAGGGCGCTATTCCGTATGCGGCGGCTGACCCGCTGCGCGTGTTGCCCAGCTGCGTCATCGGCGCGGCACTGTCGGGTGCGCTGTCGATGACCTTCGGCTGCGCCTTGCGTGCGCCCCACGGCGGAATCTTCGTCTTCCCGGTCGTGGACCACGCGTTGCTGTACTTTGTGGCGCTGGCCATTGGCAGCGTGGTGGGCGCAGTAATTTTGAGCCTGCTGAAAAAGGACCGAACCGACGCTTGATACTATGATAGAACAGACGGCCCCCGCCGGAGATTTTCTCCCGGTGGGGGCTGTTTTGGCTTGGTTGATGTGTTTGCCGGATTTTGCAGTACATGTCTCCCCGGCCGCAGCATGCAGGTCTGGTCGTTTGCAAACCCGCCACGGCTGTGCTATAGTAGTAGCAACACACAAAATGGAGGATCGCTATGCTGCCTGTTACAACGCCGGGAGCCGAGATCGTTTTTGAGGGCACCTGCAATTTCCGCGAGCTGGGGGGCTACCGCGCTGCCGATGGCCGCCATGTGCGCCGCGGGCTGCTGTACCGCGGCTGCAGCCTGGATACGCTGCAAAGCCCCGCTGACCGTACCAAGCTGGAAAGCCTGCACCTGCGGGAGATCCTGGACCTGCGCAGCGCCGGAGAGGCCGCCCGCCAGCCCGACGCGGCCGTGTCCGGGGCGCATTACCAGCGTATCTGCGGCATGCGGTACGCCGATGGCAGCGAGATGGACTTTTCGCCCGCCGGCATCCAGCGCATTGCCGCCGAAAAGGCTGCCTACGAGGCCAAAGCCGGCCACCCCGTACACGATTTTTACTGGTTCACTGACCTGTACAAGCAGATGCCTTTCGGCAACCCGGCCTACCATGAGCTGTTCCGCCTGCTGGAGGAGCATCGCGTACCGCTGCTGTTCCACTGCACCTGCGGCAAGGACCGCACCGGCATTGCCGCTATGTTGGTACTGCTGGCGCTGGGTGTGAGCCGGGAGGATGCCATCGCCGACTACATGCTGACGAACGTTTACCGCAAAGCCATCATCGATAAATTCATGCAGGATAAACCCGCCGACCAGTACGACCTGCTGCTGCCTGTGGAGGGCGTAAGCGAATCGATGGGGGCAGGGTCCATCGACGTACTGCTGGAAAAGTACCCCAGCTATGAGGCGTATTTTGAGGCTGAATACGGCCTGACCACGGCACGCCTGGCCGCGCTGCGAGATTTTTATCTGGAATAATTATTTTGGAATCATGCGTCACCTGCGGTGATAAGAACTACACCGCCGACCAGCTGAAAAAGGGGATATGGCACGTGACCATCATCGCGTTCGTGTTCTGCGCGTCGGTGTGGTCGCTGTCGATGGCCGTGCCCCAGGTGTACGCGCGCATCTTTTCCGCCAGCAAGAGCAGTTGGTGCACGCAGGCGGGGCAAAAAAGTAAGGCGCAGCTGCGCGGATTTTCGGATTTTTACAGATTTTTGCAAAAAAGTTTGAAATAGCTGTTGACAAACGGTTTCCCACACGCTATAATATATGAGCGTTGAGGGCAGACGCCCACAACGATGATTGCGATGGGGATTCGCATAATGGTAGTGCAGCGGACTCTGACTCCGCCCGTGGGAGTTCGATCCTCTCATCCCCAACCACACCGCAGCAGCGCAGCTGCTGCGGTTTTTTCTTTCCGGGGTGTAGCGCAGTTGGTAGCGCGCTTGGTTCGGGACCAAGAGGCCGTGGGTTCAAATCCCGTCACTCCGACTTGTAAAAAGAGCGTTAAAACGTAAGTTTTAACGCTCTTTTGCTTTATCAGTACACACTTTAGTGCCCACTTCTGATATTTTTAATGTCATGCAACAGTTCCTTATATGCCTCCGGTGACGCTCGCTTCAACGCATCCATAAACGCATCAAGCACGCGCTGCATTGTCGGCTCGGCATTCTCCAATTCTGCAATCGCGCCGTCAATTTCTCACCTGTCGTACATAGCCGCGCCCCTTTTCTTATCGTTTCAACTCGTCAATGCATCTGCGAAGAAGATCACGATCACGGGCGTCTGCTGTCTGCATCATGTCTTCCAGCCGGTGCACAAGGCTGCCATTGTCGCGGCTATAATGTCCGCAAACGTAATGCGTGCCACGTCTGCCGTAGCCGCTGCCGTTCCCGTAATCGCCGTAGGCTTCCCATCGGCCAATGCCATTACCTACACACCGCCGTCTGCCGCCTTTTTGTTTAAAGAGATGATGGAGAAATACCGCGAAGAAACTTGACAAGCCCGCCCCAACGGCGTACATTTATACTATAATAAAATATCTATCAGGGAGGTTTTCTTATGGCGATTCGTGTTGGCATCCTGACTTCCGGCGGCGACTGCCCTGGCCTGAACGCCACCATCCGCGGTGTAGCCAAGGCGCTGTACCACCGCATGGGCAGCAAGGTCGAGATCGTAGGTATCATGAACGGCTACGACGGCCTGATCAACGGCAACTACCGCGAAATGAGCCCGGACGAGTTTTCCGGCATTTTGACCGTGGGCGGCACCATCCTGGGCACCAAGCGTACCCCCTTTAAAAAGATGCGTGTGGTCGAGGAAGACAAGGTGGACAAGGTAGCCGCCATGAAGAAGAACTACCGCGCCGCCAAGCTGGATTGTCTGCTTTGCCTGGGCGGCAACGGCACCCACAAAACCGCCAACCTGCTGAGCCAGGAGGGCCTGAACGTTATTGGCCTGCCCAAGACCATTGACAACGACATTTACGGCACCGACGTGACCTTTGGCTTCCACACCGCCGTGGACATTGCCACCGAGGTCATCGACCGCATCCACACCACTGCCGGCAGCCACAGCCGCGTGATGTGCATTGAGATCATGGGCAACAAGGCCGGCTGGCTGACGCTGTATTCCGGCATTGCGGGCGGCGCGGACATCATCCTGCTGCCCGAACTGCCCTACGACATTAAAAAGGTTGCTGCCGCAGTGGAAAACCGCGCCAAGGCAGGTAAGAACTTCTCGATTTTGGCCGTGGCCGAGGGCGCGTTCTCTCAGGAAGAGGCTAAGATGAAGCGCAAAGAGTGGACCGCTCAGCGTGCCGCCGCCGGTTATACCACCGCCACCGCCCGCATTGCCAAGCAGGTCGAAGAGCTGACCGGCGCCGAAACACGCATCTGCGTGCCCGGCCATATGCAGCGTGGCGGCAGCCCCAGCGCTTATGACCGTGTGCTGGCCACCCAGTTTGGCGCCTACGCCGCCGGGCTGGTTGCCGACGAACACTACGGTGTGACCGTTGCCATGGTGAACCGCCACGTGACCGCCAACCCGCTGGCTGACATCGCCGGCAAGACTCGCGGCGTGCCGGGAGATTGTGATATGCTCAATGTTGCCCGGGCTATGGGGATCTGCCTTGGTTAATTTGTTCGTTTATAGTTTCTCGCTTTCAAGAGGGGCCATGTTCTGGCCTCTCTTTTTTTATAAAAAATCAGCAAAGACTATTGACATTAAACCCGCGTTTAATGCTACACTGGTAGTGGAAACAAACCCAGGGAAAGGACTTGTTACCTATGGATAAATTACAAGCATTGCAAGACTATCTGCGTGAGCTGGGCAGTGTGGCGGTGGCGTTTTCCAGCGGGGTGGATTCCACCTTTTTGCTGAAAGTCGCCCACGATACGCTGGGCGACAAGGCCATCGCCGTGACAGCTAAGTCCTGCTCGTTCCCCAAGCGGGAACTGGAGGAGGCCACTGCCTTCTGCAAGGCCGAGGGCATCAGGCAAGCCATCGTTGAGTCCGAGGAGCTGAACATCGAGGGCTTCTCCCATAATCCCAAGAACCGCTGCTACCTATGCAAGCATGAACTGTTCGAGAAAATTATCGCAGTTGCGAAAGAAAACGATTTGCAGTACGTAGCCGAAGGCTCCAACATGGACGACAACGGCGACTACCGCCCCGGCTTGCAGGCCGTGGCCGAGCTGCAGGTCAAAAGCCCGCTGCGCCACGTGGGATTGACCAAGCAGGAGATTCGCGACTACTCCCACCAGCTGGGGCTGCCCACCTGGGACAAGCAGTCCTTCGCCTGCCTGTCCTCCCGCTTTGTGTACGGCGAGGAGATCACCGCGCAAAAGCTGGGCATGGTGGACAAGGCCGAGCAACTGCTTCTGGACCTGGGATTTCACCAGCTGCGGGTGCGCATCCACGGTACGATCGCCCGCATCGAGGTGCTGCCCGCCGAGTTTGAAAAGCTGCTGCAAAACCGTGAGCAGATCGTGGCCGAGTTTAAAAAATACGGTTTTACGTATGTTGCTATGGACTTGCAGGGCTACCGCATGGGCAGCATGAACGAGACCCTGAACCTGAAAGGCTGATGCTATGGACGCAAAACAAGTGTTGGAGCAGGTGCGCAGCGGTGCGATAAGCGTCGAGGACGCCGAGCAGTTTTTCCGCCGCGCCCCCTACGAGGAATTGGGCTACGCCAAGCTGGACACCCACCGCAAACTGCGGTCCGGCTTTGGCGAGGTGGTATTTTGCAGCGGCAAGGCCGACGAATTTCTGTCGAGCATTTTTGAAAAATTGGCCGCCGAAGACGGTGAGGTACTGGGCACCCGTGCCACGCCCCACCAGTATGAACTGGTCAAGGCCGTCTGCCCCAGTGCAGTGTACGATTCCATTGCCCGCATTATAAAGGTAGAAAAGCCCGGCAAGGTGCTGCGCGGCTGCGTGGCCGTCTGCACCGCCGGCACTGCCGACATCGCCGTGGCCGAGGAAGCCGCCCAGACGGCCGAGTTTTTCGGCACGAAAGTGGAGCGCATCTACGATGTGGGCGTCAGCGGGCTGCACCGCCTGCTGGGCAACCTGGAACCTATCCAGCGCGCCAACTGCGTAGTGGCCGTGGCGGGCATGGAGGGGGCACTGGCCAGCGTCATCGGCGGGCTGGTGCAGAACCCGGTCATTGCTGTGCCTACCTCGGTGGGGTACGGGGCCAGCTTCAGCGGGCTTTCCGCACTGCTGACGATGATCAACTCCTGCGCCAACGGCATTGCCACCGTCAACATCGATAATGGCTACGGCGCCGGGTATCTGGCCACCCAAATCAACCGCCTGGCCCTGGGCACGAAAGAGGATTAACGTATGAATGAAAAAAAAGACGCCCTGTATCTGGAATGTTACTCCGGCATCAGCGGCGATATGGTCACGGCGGCGTTGCTGGACCTGGGCGCGGACGAGGTTGTGCTGCGCAAAGCGCTGGCCAGCCTGCCGCTGGATGGGTTCAGCATCAACATCAGCCGAGTGAAAAAGGCCGGGCTGGATGTCTGCGATTTTGACGTGGTGCTGGACGCCGAGCACGAGAACCACGACCACGATATGGCCTACCTGTACGGCGGGGTGGAGGAGTGCGGCCACACCCACGATGTGCATGAGCACAACCATGACGAGCACGACCACCATCATGACGAGGATGGACATGAGCACCGCCATGGGCATTGCTGCCACGACCACGCGGCTGAACATTCCCACGACCATGACCACGCACACCGCGGGCTGGCCGAGGTCCTGGACATCCTGAACAAAGCCGATCTGACCGACCGCGCCCGCGCCACGGCCGTGCGCATCTTTACCATTTTGGGCCAGGCCGAGGCAAAGGCCCACGGTGCTACGCTGGAAACCGTGCACTTTCACGAAGTCGGCGCGGTGGATTCCATCGTGGACATCACCGCTGCGGCCGTATGTCTGGACAATCTAGGCATCGAGGACGTCATCGTCCCCGTGCTGTACGAGGGCACCGGCAGCATCCGCTGTGCCCACGGCGTGCTGCCCATCCCGGTGCCCGCCGTGGTGAACATTGCCGCCGCGGAGCACCTGAACCTGCACATCACCGGCGCCAAGGGCGAGTACGTCACCCCCACCGGCGCGGCCATTGCTGCCGCCGTGCGTACCAGCGACCAGCTGCCCGCCGAATTCACCGTTTCCAAAATTGGTCTCGGCGCCGGAAAGCGGGAGCAGGAACTGCCCGGCCTGGTGCGGGCGATGCTCATCCGCCCCGCAGGCAGCGAGTATGCCGCGCAGGACGTCATCTACAAGCTGGAATCCAACATCGACGACACCACCGGCGAAGCGCTGGGCTACGTGATGGAGCGGCTGCTGGCCGCGGGTGCACGGGACGTGCAGTACAGCCCGGTCTACATGAAAAAGAACCGTCCTGCGTACCTTTTGACCGTGCTTTGCCTGGAGGAGGACATTCCCGCACTGGAAGAAATCATTTTTGCGGAGACCACCACCATCGGCATCCGCCGCGTGCGGATGGAGCGCAGCACCTTGAAGCGCCATATTTACACCATTCCCACCTCACTGGGTGATGTAGAGGTCAAAATGTGCCTGGTGCCCCATTGCAATGGGAACGAAGTTTTCGAGGATGTAGAAGAGCGCTGCTATCCCGAGTATGAGAGCATCAAGGCCATCTGCAAGCGCACGGGCCGCTCCTATCAAGATGTAACACGCCAGGTCCTGCGCGAACTGGCCGAAAATAAGGAGGACTAACCATGCATATGGCAGACGCATTATTGGCGCCGGGTGTTGCCGGAGTCATGTACGCCTGTTCGGCGGTGGCGGCGGGGCGCTCAGTGCGCAAGCTGAACCAGCAGCCCGATGACAAGGCCGTGCCCGTGATGGGCGTGATGGGTGCCTTTGTTTTTGCCGCCCAGATGATCAATTTTACCATCCCCGGCACGGGTTCCAGCGGTCATTTGTGCGGCGGCATGCTGCTGGCCGCCATCGTGGGTCCCTACGCCGCGTTTTTGACGATGATCGGCGTGCTGCTCATCCAATGCCTTCTGTTTGCCGACGGCGGCCTGATGGCGTTGGGGGCCAACATCTGGAATATGGCGTTCTACGGTTGTTTTATGGGCGGGCTGATCTGGCGCACCTTTACCCGCAAGGGGCTGAACCGTGCGAAAATTATCGCCGCATCGCTGATCGGCTGCATCCTTTCGCTGCAGCTGGGGGCGTTCTCGGTATCCGTAGAAACGCTGGCCTCCGGCATTACGGCGCTGCCCTTTGGTGCGTTTTTGCTGGCCATGCAGCCCATTCATTTCGCCATTGGCGCGGTGGAAGGCTGCATTACCGCCGCTGTGCTTGCCTTTTTGTACGAGGCACGCCCCAGTCTGCTGTGGCAGGGCGGCGTGGCCGCCGGGGAGAAGCAGCGCCTGACCTTACGCGGCACGCTGGGCGTGCTGGCGGGCGCGGCCGTGGTCGTCGCAGGCGGGCTTTCGCTGCTGGCATCTGCCTTCCCCGATGGGTTGGAATGGTCGCTGCAGCGTTTGACCGGCAGCACCGAACTGGAAACCACCGGCCCCGTGCAGGCGTTTTTTGCCCGTATTCAAGAATGGACGGCCCTGCTGCCGGACTACAACTTTGCAGGCTCCGACGCAGCTGCCGGAACCAGCGCGGCGGGCATCATCGGCGCGGTCGTGGTGCTGGCCGTGGTGATTTTGGGCGTAAAACTGGTAAAAAAGGCGGTGCATCGACGTGGATCGTCTGCACAGGGCCATTAAGGATGTTCACCGGCTGGACGATCTGGCCGCGCGGGATACCTGGCTGAACCGGCTGGCCCCGCTGCCCAAACTGCTGGCGGCGGTAGTGTATTTGGCCGTCACGCTGTCCTTTGGGCGATATCAGCTCACCGGCGTGCTGGGTATGGGACTTTGGCCGCTGCTTTTGCTGGAGTTGGCGGACTTTACCCCCGGCGACGCCTTGCGGGCGTTTAAACCCGTGGCTGTGCTGCTAACCGTGGTGGGGCTGTGCAACCTGCCGTTCGACCGCGCCGTACTGCTGCATGCGGGGCCGCTGTCCGTGACCGGGGGCATGCTCTCGCTGGGCGTGCTGCTGGCCAAGGGGCTGTTCTGCTTTCTGGCCGTGTGGGTGCTGATTGCCTCCACCGGGATGGAATCCGTCTGCGCGGCTTTACAGCAATTGCACTGTCCGCGGGTGCTCACCACCACAATTTTACTGATATACCGTTACATTGTGCTGCTTTTGCAGGAGGGTATCCGCATTGCCACCGCCTATGCGCTGCGCGCACCCGGGCAAAAGGGCATCCAGTTCCGGGCGTGGGGCTCGCTGCTGGGGCAGCTGCTACTGCGCAGCATCGACCGCGCCCAGCTGGTGTACGAGAGCATGCAGCTGCGGGGCTTTGCAGGATCTTTTCCGCCAGGGCAGAAAAAGCACGGCGGTTGGCTGTTTTTGGCAGTAACGGTTTTCTACTGCGCCATTTTCCGCGCCGTGCCGGTGTTTGAGCTGGCCGGACGACTTTTGTAAAAAAGGGAACAATATTATGGCAAATTCCGAGTCTATCCTGACGATGCAGGACTTAACTTTTTGTTATGATGGCCACAGCGCCGTGCCGGTCTTGCAGGATATAAACCTGAACATTGCGTCCGGCCAGCGGGTGGGCCTTGTTGGCTGCAACGGCGTGGGCAAATCCACACTGTTAAAGCTGCTGGTGGGTATTCTGCCCATGCAGCAGGGCACGCTGGAAGTGGCGGGTCTTGCGATGCAGCGCGAAAATTTGGCATCTATCCGGCGGAAAGTGGGGTACATTTTCCAGGATTCGGACAGCCAGCTGTTCATGCCCACAGTGGCGGCGGACGTCGCCTTTGCGGCGCAGAACTACGGTTACCCGACCGAGGAAGTGACCGCCCGCACCCACCGCGCCTTGCAGCAGGTGCACATCGAGGATTGCGCCGACCGGCCGGTGTACCGGCTGTCCGGTGGGCAGAAGAAACTTGCGTCTATCGCAGGCATCCTGACGCTGGACCCAGAGCTGATCTTGATGGACGAACCGTCCGCCGCGCTGGACCCGAAAAACCGGCGCAACTTAATAGAAATTTTGCGGGGACTGCCCTGTGCGATGCTGATTGCCTCCCACGATCTGGATTTTATCTACGATACCTGCGACCGGGTGGTGCTGCTGTACGAAGGGCGCATTGCCGCCGACGGCCCGGCCGAGGAAATTTTGCACGACGGTGCGTTGCTGGCTGATTGCGATTTGGAACTGCCTCTGCGGTTTCAATCGATATAATGTAGTTTAAAGGAGGAAACCTTTTATGGCAAAGTCTACTGTCTATTTCACCAAGGAGATCACCCCTGAGGCCGTATTGAAGATGTACCGCCAGCTGGGCGTGGAACTGCCCGGCAAGGTGGCCGTTAAAGTCCACAGCGGCGAGGATGGCAACCAGAACTTCCTGCGTCCTGAGTTCATGAAGCCGGTCATCGACGCCGTCCACGGCACCGTGGTCGAGTGCAATACCGCATACGGCGGTGCCCGCAACGAGACCCCCAAGCACGTACAGCTGATGAAAAAACACGGCTGGAGCGACCTGTTCGACGTTGACATCATGGATGCCGAAGGACCGGACGTCGTCTGGCCCGTGAAGAATGGCAAGGTCCTGAGCGAGAACCTGCTGGGCAAGGACATCGAAAACTACGACAGCATGCTGGTTTTGATCCACTTTAAGGGACACCCCATGGGCGGTTACGGCGGCGCGCTGAAGCAGCTGTCCATAGGCTGTGCTTCCAGCGCCGGCAAGGCCTACATCCACTCCGGCGGCAAGGTCAAGGATCAGGCCGTGCTGTGGGAGAACATCTGCCCGCAGGATACCTTCCTGGAGGCCATGGCCGACGCCGCCAGCACCGTGGCCGACCACTTTGCCGGCAAGATTGCCTATGTGGCCGTGATGAAGAACCTGTCCGTCGACTGTGACTGCTGCGCCGTGGCCGAGAACCCCTGCATGGGCGACATCGGCATCCTGTCCTGCCTGGACCCCGTCGCGCTGGACCGCGCCTGCCTGGACCTGGTCGAGCACAGCGCCGACCCTGGCCGTGACCACTTTATGGAGCGCGTCAACAGCCGCCACGGCGCCCATACCATCGAGGCCGCCGAGGCCCTGGGCGTTGGCACCACCGAGTATGAGTTGGTGAGAGTGTAATAGCAATTCTCCAATCAGGGAGCGGGCCTGGCGGCTCTCTCCCTGATTTTGTTTCTGGCCTTTTTGGGCGATGTGCGATATAATAGACCTATACAAACCAGTGGAGAGGGGGGCGCGCCGCATGCCGCAGAGAATTTATATGGCCATCGACTTGAAATCGTTCTACGCTTCGGTGGAGTGTATGGAGCGCGGGCTGGACCCCCTGCAAACCAACCTCGTTGTGGCGGACCCCTCCCGCACCGAAAAGACCATCTGCCTGGCGGTGTCCCCGGCACTGAAAGCCTACGGCATCCCCGGCCGCGCTCGGCTGTTTGAAGTCATTCAAAAGGTGGGGCAGGTCAATGCTATGCGCCGCCTGAACGCCCCCAACCGCACCTTTACCGGCAAAAGCTGCGACGCGCGGGAGCTGGCCGACCACCCGGATTGGGCGCTGGACTACATCATCGCGCCGCCCCAGATGGCCCACTACATCCAGCAAAGTACACATATCTACAACGTTTATTTAAAGTACGTCGCGCCGGAGGACATCCACAGCTACTCCATCGACGAGGTGTTTCTGGACGCCACCGCCTACTTGAAATTATACGGCCTAACGTCGAAAGAATTTGCCCGCAAGATGATTTTGGACATTTTGGCCACCACCGGCATCACGGCCACGGCGGGCATCGGCACCAACCTGTACCTGGCCAAGGTCGCCATGGACATCCGCGCCAAACACATCCAGCCGGACGAAAACGGCGTGCGCATCGCCGCGCTGGACGAGATGCGCTACCGCCGCCTGCTGTGGGACCACACCCCGTTGACGGATTTTTGGCGGGTGGGCAAGGGCATCGCCCAAAAGCTGGAGACCCACAATATGTTCACGATGGGTGACGTAGCACGGTGTTCGCTGGGCGGGCCGCAGGATTTTTACAACGAGGAGATGCTTTACCGGCTATTCGGCGTCAACGCCGAGCTGCTCATCGACCACGCCTGGGGCTGGGAACCCTGCACCATTGCGGACATCAAGGCCTACAAGCCCGCCGCCAACAGCTGCGGCAGCGGCCAGGTACTGCACTGCGCTACGCCCGCCGACCAGGCACGGCTCATCGTGCGGGAAATGGCTGACCAGCTGGCGCTGGACCTGGTGGACAAACACCTGATGACCAACCAGCTGGTGCTGACCGTGGGCTACGACCGGGAAAATCTGACCGACCCCACCCGCAATGCGGCCTACCATGGCCCTGTTGCCACCGACCGCTACGGGCGGCAGATCCCCAAGCATGCCCACGGTACAACGAATTTAAGGCAGTACACGTCCTCCACGCGGTCGATTTTGGACGCTGTGACAGAGCTTTTTGACCGCATTGTAGACAAGCGCCTGCTGGTACGGCGGGTGAATCTGGTGGCCTGCCGCGTGCTGGACGAAGACGCCGCCCGTGAGAAGGACAGCTGCGAGCAGCTGGACTTTTTCTCCATCACCGAAAGCGCCCAGCAGCAGGCCGCCGCCGAGGAAAAGGAGCTGGAGCGGGAGCGCCGCCGCCAACAAGCCATGCTGGCCATTAAAAAGAAGTTCGGGAAAAATGCCATCATCAAGGGCATGGACCTGCAGGAGGGTGCCACCGCCATGGAGCGCAACGCACAGATCGGAGGGCACAAAGCATGACCCACCGCTATGACGACATTATCAACCTGCCGCATCATGTCTCGCAGAAGCACGCACCGATGGCTCGGGCCGACCGCGCGGCGCAGTTTTCGCCCTTTGCAGCGCTGACCGGGCTGGACGCCGCCCTGCGGGAGACCGCCCGCCTGACCGACCAGCGCATCACCCTGGACGAGTACGAGCAGGCTGCACTGGACGAAACGCTGCAAACCGTGCGGGATGCACTGACCAAAAAAGAGCATCCTACCGTGGAAGTCTGCTATTTTGTGCCCGACACCCGCAAGGCAGGCGGTGCCTACTGCACCGTGACCGGCGTGGTAAAGAAGATGGCAGAGTTTGAGGGACTGCTGATTATGGCTGACGGCACCGAGGTACCAATGGGGGAGATCTCGGTTTTGGAACTACACGGATAACGGAACGGAAGGGTCAAAAACAACACAGCTATTTCAAAAGCATTAAGAAAACAAGATCGACATGCTGAACGGGTCGATTCGGAACAAGCTGCCGCTGTTTGCACTGCCTGTGGCGGCTACCGCTGTGCTGGAGCAGCTGTTCCATGCGGCGGCCTGGCCGTGGTGGGCATAGGTGTACCTTGTCTCCCCCTGCAGCCGCACCTTCCAAACTATCATGCTGGTGTATCCGATCAGTTTGTCGTTTACCGCGCTGTTGATTTTGATTGCACTGGGGTGTGGTATAGACCGACCAGGAGATTTGCTTGATTTTTTGTTTCGGTGCTTCGGCCCCGCCTACTTTGCGGCAGGGCTTTTTTATAAGGAAAGAGGGACCGCAAGGTGATCCCTCTTTCACACTGCATGCTATTATACTTTTTTCAGCAACCCATCAGCAGTTAAAACCGCCGTATCCCCTTCGTTAATATCCGCGGCGGCCAAAGCTGCATCGGGGTAGGGGAGTACCCGCTTCACCCCGTCGGGCGCAACCAGGGTCACATCGACCAAAGCCTCCGCCCCCGGGGCGGGTTCCTCGCAGCCGTACATCTGTTCGTCTATGCGTTTTACTACGTAAGTCATGGCGGCACCTCACTCGCTGCGCAGGCGCTTGTGCAGCTTTTTCTGCTCGTACATGGCGGTGTCGGCCTGCTTTAGCACGCTGTCCAGCACCTGCAGGGCGGAGCAGCAACCCACCCTACCTATATTAAATATAGTGTAACACACCATTTCCCAAAAAACAAATATTCCGACAAAATTCTTTTTCGAGCGTAAAACCCGTGCAGTGCTAAGTTGTGCGGATTGCATAAAGGTTGGGTTAATCCCTACAAACTGCAGGGTAATCTATCGTACTTCATAACTTTTTCACCATGGGCAAAGAATGAGCGATACATCGTTTGTTAACGATTATTTCAAACTTTTTCTATTTTCTTGAAATATATTATTGCTATTTTGCACAAAATCTGCTATACTTAACACGATCTTTCAATCACATTGCGCTTACGCACCTTTGTAAGCGACTACCATGAGAAGGAGGAATTTTTTTATGGAATTTGTGATTGGCATTATCCTCGTCCTGACCTTTTTCGGCCTGGCCTACTACTGCGTAAAAGGTCACAACCTGATGATCGGCTTCCTGATCATCTCCATCGTCTGGACTGCCCTTTCTCTGCTGGGCACTCTGGTCGCATCTCCCACGTTTATTGCAGAGAACCCCATCCTGCAGTTCGGCGGTGACTCCGGCACTACGCTGGTTTCGATCCTGAACAAGATCTACCAGTCCGCCCCTGAAGGCTGGGGCACCACGCTGGTCAACGTCTGCTGGGGCGCCTGGTTTGGCCGCGTCCTGATGGAGACCGGCATCGCCTCCACCCTGATCCGTAAGACTGTTGAGCTGGGCGGCGACCGTCCCATCATCACCATCGTTCTGCTGAACGTTGTGACTGCCTTCATCTTCACCGCCATGATGGGCGCCGGCCCCGTTATCGCCATCGGCGTTATCGTCCTGCCCATCCTGATGTCCCTTGGCATCCCCAAGGCAATCGCCATGTTCACCTTCATGGGTTCGGTCTCCGCTGGTATGTACCTGAACCCCGTCCTGCAGTTCTCTCAGCTGCGCGCCTTCATCTGCGCTTCTGATGAGATGCCTGAGTTCACCTTCAGCTGGTACACCTCTCACTGGGGCATCTATGCGCTGATCATCAGCGTCGTGGTTGTCTCCGTGCTGACCGGTATCTACCTGAAGATCGGCAAGAAGAGCCACGCTTGGGCTGCCCAGGCTGCCCCGAAGAACACCCAGACCGATGCCCCGCTGATCGCCCTGATCCTGCCCATCGTTCCCGTCGTTCTGAAGATCTGGCTCGACTTCTCCGTTATCGGCGGCTTCGTCATCGCTGGTTTCGCTGCCCTGTTCCTCTGCGGCAAGATGAACAAATCTTTCAAAGAGAACTGCCAGCTGGTCAACAAGCTGTACTATGACGGCGTGGTCGACACCGCTCCGCTGGTTGGCTTCCTGCTGACCCTGCCCATGTTCAACACCTGCGCTTCTTACGCTTCCCCGTACTTCAAGGAAGTTCTGGGCGGCATCATGCCCACCAATGAGTATGTGGTCTGCGCCCTGTTTGCAGCCCTGTCTATCCTGGGCTTCTTCCGTGGTCCTCTGACCCTGTACGGCTGCGGCGCTGCCACCCTGGGTGTGCTGTCCTCCGTTGGTCACTTCAGCGTGCCGTTCCTGTTCTGCGTGTTCACCATCCCGGCAACCACCGTCAACGTTGGTTCCTGCATCACCCAGAGCTGGATCGCCTGGGGCCTGGCTTACACCAAGGTCGAGTCTCGCGACTACCTGAAGCTGTCCATCCCGTTTGCTTACATCTGCTCCATTCTGCTGTACATCCTGACCGCCTTTACGGTCACCGGCCTTGGCCCCGAGTGGTTCCTTTCTTAAGGCCTGACGCAGCTTTGATTTAAGCAGCAAAAATTTGCCGCCCCAGTTAGTAGGCTGGGGCGGCTTTTTGTATATTTTTGCTCTCGCATTTTGGCGGCGCTTGTGCTATAGTAATGGCGGAGAAAATTTGTACGGCGGCCCGCGCTGCCGCAAAAGGAGTTGTTTTGTATGTATGATGAAGCTCTTTTAAAGGAACTGACCGAACTGGAAAACACCGTGCGGTTTGACAGCTTTGATTTTAACGATGCCTACGCCCTGGGCAGTGCCCTGCGTGCGGCGGGGGAGAAGGCTCCCAAGCCGATTGCGGTGCGCATTGTGCTGGATGGCATGATTTTGTATCAGTCCTTCCTGCCGGGCACCGACGTCACCAACAACAACTGGATGGACAAGAAGCAGCGCACTGTGCAGCTGACCGGCACCACCAGCCTGCGCGCCGCCGTGGAGCGGGAGCTGTACGGTGCCAAGGCCCCCTGGCAGCATGACGAGGAGCACTACGCCTTCTGCGGCGGCGGCTTCCCGCTGTACGTCAACGGCGAGTTCCGCGGTGCGGCGATTATTTCCGGTTTGCCGCATTTGAAGGACCACGCGCTGCTGTGCGAAACGGTGAAGGCTTACTGGGAGAGTAAGAAAAAATAATTTTTGATTGGCTTTTCGCGGCCGGCGGGGGACACCACCATGCGGTGTCCCCCTTTTTTAACGGCTTCTAGCCGCTATGCGTACTCTTTTGGTCACAAAAAAGGTGGGCCTTGGATAAGATGCCACGAAAAAAGGGCGTCACCGCATGGTGGTGACGCCTGCAAAGCAACATATTAAAATCAAAGCGTAAACTGAATCCCGCAGAACACTGCATAAATTACCAGCAGCGCCACACCCTGCACACGGCTAAGCTTTCCCTTAACCAAGGCCGGCGCGGTCAACAGTACCATAACCGCAATCATAACGGGGATTTCCAGCACCAGGCTGGAGTTCATGCCGAAGATCGTGGCGCTCTGTGGCACCGTGAAGGGGGCCAGCGCGACCGACACGCCGCTGACCAGCACCAGGTTGAACACGTTGGCGCCGACCACATTGCCCAGCGACAGGTCGCTGTGGCCCTTGATGAGCGATGTAATGGCCGTGACCAGCTCCGGCAGGGACGTGCCCAGCGCCACAAAGGTCAGCGCGATAACACTCTCGGGCACGCCCAAAGCCTGGGCGATCAGGGTGCCGTTGTCCACCAGCAGGTTGGCGCCCATGGCGATCAGCACCGCGCCCAGCACCAGCAGCATCAGCATACGGGGCAGGGGCATGGTCTCTTCTTCCTCTTCATGCTCCTCTGCGGGGGCGTTCTTCATCTGGTGGATGTTGGCCGCCATGTAGGCCACGAACATCGCCAGCATGATAAAGCCCATGGGACGGGTGAACTTGCCGAAGCCGTAAGCCGCCACGCAGTAGATGGCCGCCGCCGCAAAGAAGAACAGCACCGGCATCTTCAGCGTTTTGGGGTCCACTTTACCCGGGCGCACCGCAATGGTGATAGCCGCGATCAGCGCCGCATTGCAGATGACCGAACCGATGGCGTTGCCGTAAGCGATCTCGCCGTGGCCGGACAGCGCCGACATCGTGGAGACCATGACCTCGGGCAGGGTAGTGCCGATGGACACCACTGTGGCTCCAATCAGCAGTTCGGGCAGATGGAACCGCCGCGCCAGCGCCGATGCGCCGTCCACGAACCAGTCGCCGCCTTTAATGAGAAACAGCAGCCCGACAATAAACAGCAGTACAGGGATCAGCATAAAAACTCCTTTTTTTCATAGTTGGCAGTTAAATTTGCATATTTTATCAGTATACCATATTGTAGCAAAATTGCAACTGCCCGGCCGCCAGATTGACAAATTTCGACATGCAGGGTAGAATGGTCCTAAACAGAAAGGGGGCCGGCCTATGACCTGGACCGAAGCCAGCGGCACCTACTGGATGGCCGTGCTGATTATGGGTGTTTTGGGGTACATCAAGCAGAAGGAGCTGCTATGGCGCAACGCCGACCAGCGCCGCCGCGTGTACACCCGCAACCCCACACTGCCCTGCGATTATTTGGGGGCGTTTAGTTTGGGGGAATTCTGGGGGTACCTGCTGCAGGTGTTTGGCACCCCAATGCCGGTGTTTGCCGGTAAAATTTTACACCGCGCCCTGACCGTGATTACCGACGACCTTGCCAGCACCCTGGTGGCCCTATGGGTGTTGTTGATGGCTGTTATATTACCGTTGGTCGTGGAAATTTTTGTGGACCGCTGGTATTATGGGACGAATGCGTTTGATAAGTGATTTTCCTACGCTTGCGGCTTGAGACTTCCCTCACCGGCCACCTTGCGGCCGGTTTCTCGTTCAAACAGCATTTTGCTTTTATGTGTTCCTTTTGGAGCCCCAAAAGGAAGGCCTAACGGCGGCCTGCCATTATAAAAGGCCCTGCCGTAAGGTAGGCAGGGCCGATAAGGTGCAAACAAAAATCACTCCTGGTCGGCAGTTTTCTGTCCAATATGCGCTTCGATGGCCGAGCGGTCCAGTTCCTCACCAATAATGATAAGCACTTCCTGCCCATCGGGAATAGCCTCTACGTGCATCGTGTCGCGGGTGGCATTCAGTTCGCACCAGCCGTCAACGGTCTGCAAAAAGCCCTTGATGCGCAAAATATGCCCGCAGGCCGGATCAGCAAACAGTGCCCGGGCGGCATCCTGCAGCTGGGGCAGCGTAAGGTGCAGCTCCATGAAATACAGCGACGTGAACGCCTTGTGCTCGTCAAAATGCAGCTTGACGTAGCTGGCTTGACAGTGGCCGCAGCTGTCCAGCCGCTGCATATCGGCGTCGGTCAGGGCGTCCCAGGGCTTGCACAACGCATCGGTGTCCGCAGCAAAGCGGCGAGCGCAGTGGCAGGCTTCCAGCGCACGGTTCAAATGCGCCAGTGTTGCCTCAGCTTGGCCGGGGGCGGCCAGCTGGTAACGGCTCATCAGCACCATGCCCGCGCTGGCGGCTTCGCTGGCCAGCAGATACTCGCCTTGGGGGCTGAGCTGCGTTTCCAGCAGCGCGTCCACAATGGCAATAACATTGCCAAGCGTGTACCAGCGGTCCAGTGGCTCGTCCCGCAGCACGTCATAGAACTCGTCCACGTCGAAAATGCCGCTGGGTTCCACCAGTACGCGGTCAAAGCCCTGCATCGCCAGCGAGATCAGCTTGGTGCGCATCCGGCGCTGGTGGGTGTCGCAATCGCAGCCGCCGCTGATGGTCTCGATGTCGCAATTGTCGCCCAGCAGATCCTGCAGCAGCATTACGTCGACATTCACCGCGCCGAAGTCATTTTCCAAAATGCAGACGCGCTGCCCGCGGGCATTGAGCCAGTGCACATATTTGCGCAGAAACGTTGTTTTTCCTGCGCCTAAAAAGCCGGTTATTAAATCAACCTGTACCATAAGCTTTTTCTCTTTCTATTGTGCCGGACCGTCAGCGATCCGGCTCGCAGTCCAAAATGGACGGGATGTTCGTCCAGCGGGGCATATCACCCTTGTAGCACTCATGCAGCCAGGCCACGGCAGCATCCAGCCCCGCCTGGCTGCCCTCAAACTCAGCGGATCGTATCTTTTCCTCGGCGGTGTGCTCAACGCTCCACGGCCCGGGCCAGACCGTAACGGTCAAAAACTCGATCTTTCGCTTGCCGCTCTCATCCGCCGGGTCGGCCTTTTTGCCCGGCGTAATGACATACCGCATCCCTTGCTCCGCCCCCGAGTAGGGGTTGCCATTGTGAAACCAGTGATAAATTGGAAAAGCGTCTAACATAATATTTCCTTCTTTGTAAAAAAGAAAAGAGGCTCCCTTCCGGGTAAGCCTCTTTCTTAATTTGGAGCGGGATACGAGTCTCGAAGCCTATTTTTTGACCGTATCACCGCTGTGTATAAGGCAATTGCACCCGAAAAGCGTTTATTTTTCTTTTTTATTGTGTTATAATTCGGACTTTCAAAATTGTATCATGCGGCGCATTTACAGTAACGCATCCAGGCGCTTACGAGCATCTTCCAGCATTTGGGGCTTGAGGGCCATGTAGACCTCGTGGATCATCTTTGCATTGGCGTGACCCACCAGCTGTATTGCAATTTCCTCCGGCACACCAGCCATGGCCAGCATGCAGACGTACTCATGGCGGAACTGGTGACCGCAGACAGGGACGCGCCAAGTGCTGTACTTCACAACCTCGCTGCGACCGCGGCGGTACACGCGCTTGGTGTGAACAACTTCCTCGCCCACGCCGTACTTGCGCCAGAAGCGCTGCCACATCGTTTCGTATTTTTTCAGTGTGATTGGCTTGGTGTCCAACCCGATGATGTAGGTGTCCGGCGGCAGGTGGCGGATTGGCTCCAATGCCTCGGCCAGCATGGAGAGCAGGGGAACTTTGCGGATGCCTGCGGGAGTCTTGGTGTAGTCTCGCATGTGTGGCGCGTTGTTAATGTGCTCCACGGATTTGTAGATGTGGATGACCCTCTTTTTAAAGTCGATGTCCTTCAGCTGGATGCCCAGCATCTCGCCGCGGCGCTCTCCCGTGCAAAGGTACGCCACCGGCAGCAGCGCATCCGGGTCCAGGTAGTGATCCTTGACGATCTGCACTTGCTCCTCGGTAGGCGGTGGACGCTTGCTGCGGGGCAGGCCGCGGGGCATCCGGGTCTGCACTGCAGGGTTGCAGTCACCGCGCCACTTGGGACTATCGATCCAGAACTGGTAGATGTTGTTGATGACAGTTTTCTGGTTGCTGACGGTCGAAGCGGAACAGCCCTCGAAAACAGGGGAGCGCAGGAACTCGGCGATCATGTAGGGCTGGATCTCCCGCATGCGGTACTCACCCAGAGCCTCCCGGGCGCGGCGGATATTGGGCATGTAGCTGCGCCGGGTACCCTCTTTCATCTTTTCCACAATTGCCTGGTACTCGTCTGACACGACAGAGAACAGCGGCCCAGAATCGCGGGTAATGATACGCTGGCGCTCCTGCTCCTCGTATTCTTCCTGGGCTTTCTGGATGTCGGCCCACACCTTGGCCGGGTCCTTGGCGGTGAAAGTCCGCCGTTTGTCGCCGATCAGTTCATTGCGTTGGTAGCGGCCATCCTTGCGCAGGATGAGCCCTGCTGTGATTTTGCGACGCATATTTTACCTCCTTCAGGGTACACTTTGACAAGCCTGCCCGAAGGTGGTACAATACGATTGCTGGGTCGATTGTTCCACCTTGTGGGCAAGCTGATCTATCAAAACGCTCCATGATTGCCGTCGTGGGGCGTTTTTCTTTTTTGTTATTCTGCCATGTTCTCGGAATCCCAAGACGTGACAAGTTCGCCGGAGTCGGCGTTGACGAAATCTACGTGGATATTTTCCGGGATATCGCCGCTTACGATGCCGTAGGTCTGGCCGCAGGTGGCGAAAATAAGCACCGACATCGAATCACTAATAGCGGTCTCGCCGGGCTTGGTGGTGGTTTTTACGGTAAAGCTTGTGTAATCCTCGTTGTGGTCAATGGCTGTAAAGTTGGGATAATCCTCTGTGCCAACCATACCATCCAGCGTGGACTGGATGGATTCTGAGATACCGTCCACGATAGCCTTGTGCTGGTCTTTGCTCATCACATAGGTGACGCTGCCATCCTCGTTGATCTGACCGCTGTGGACCTTGCCGTCCGCGACCTGCTGGTCGATTTCCTCCTGGGTGATGTCAGTAGCAAAATCGGCAGGGAAGGTGATGGTCACATCGAAAAGACCTTTATCCACGTCGATGCTGCCGATGTCGCTTAGGGCCTGCTCGGCCTCATCGACCGTCGCATCCAGTTCAGAATCTGCCGAGGGTTCTTCGGCGGTTGCCTCGGATTCCGAGGACGCCGGAGCCGTTGCTTCAGACGATGCCGCCGGGGTGGATGTACCGCAAGCGGTAAGACCGGCCAGCATGATGGCGGCGAGGGTTAAAGAAAGTTGTTTTTTCATGGGATCCCCCTTGCATTTTATGTGCTATTTCACGGCTCAGCGCCATTCCTTTTATTGTACATCTACCACCTTATTGCCCTTGCTGCGGTTGCACCGCCAACAAAGAGTTTGCAGATTATCCTCGGTCGTCAATCCTCCCTTGGACACAGGGATGATGTGGTCGATTTCCAGTAAAAGATGCGGTTCAGCCTCAATTGATGCACCGCAGCATTTACAAGTAAAATGATCACGTTCTTTGATATGCTGGCGGAGTTTACTGGTCATAAGCGCCCGCTGTCCCGCCACGCTCTTGCTGAACTTGATTTTTTCAGACAGGTAGACGACAAAACGGTTCAGGTTGTCGATGTCCATAACGACATCGTAAGTCGTACCTGTGTTGCCCCCCGCACTAGTATACTTGAATTCATATTTAGGGAAGTATAGTGTACTGAAATCCACTTCCTCAAAGCCAAGGTTCTTTTCCAGCTTCTTTTGACTGAACTTTTTGATAGCCCAGGGAATGTCCGCGGAAATGCTCTCCAAAATTGCCTCACGCTCAGCCTTTAGAGCAACCTTGCCGTCTTCAGCTGCGGAGAAATCATTCAAGGCCGTTTCAAATTTTTCCAGGGTTTCCTCATCAGCCTTAATGCCAAAGTATTTGCAGATGTACTTAAAAGGTTCTTTCCGCGCGTTATCGCAAACGGTGCGAGAGCACTCGTAAATGTAAGGTGCGTACGTTTGATTCTTCAGTGCATCACGCTTGACGTTCCATCGGCTGTTGTCGTGATAAACAGCCTCTCCATAGTCCGTACGATTTACCACAAGCGCTGTGCTTTTCAGCTCTTCGATGTGGTCGTTTAGATCGTTGCAATCTTGGATGTGATTTTGGATTTTTCCTTTTATAGCGCTAAAACTCTCACCTTTAAAATAGATAGAAGCGTAAATTTGATAAATGATCGCAATCACAGCCAAAAGCAACAGTAGTGGCCACGCATAGACTAACAGCGCAAGGATAAGGAAAAAGACTAAGCATCCTGTCAAAGCGTTCATTGAAACACATCTCCTCTTATAATACCACCGAAGCGGATTTTACCGGTTGAAGTCTATACCCCTGCATTCCGTCCAGTAGTGCAGGGCTTCTTTTATATAATCCTCGTCAAGGTTAAAATACTCGGCCAACTGCCAGGGCTCGGTAAAGCCGCAGGCCATGGCGTGGCGCAGTTCCTCCACAGGCAGATACTTTTCGACCGAGGCCGCAAAGGCTTTGTTCTCGGCCTGTTCCTTGATCTCGTAGGGGCTGTACGCCAGGTAGAACGCCCCGCTCAGATAGTGCCCGGCTTCGTGGGCCAGCACAGTGCGTTCTTTGGCAGCCGTCTTGCAGTGCGAACGGTCGATGACCAGGAAGTTATCCATAAAGGCGATGGCAGTGTTGGCTTTCAATTTCAGCTCGGCCACATCCACCCCAAGCCCTTGCAGGTCATTATACATTGCACCGACAGACGTGTTCATCTACTTAAACACCAGTTCCTTTTCGTTTGTTTCGCTCTGCCTTAACGCGCATCGATGCCATGATGTCGTCGATGTCATCCTCGGTCAGGTGGTCTTTCACCTTACCATAAAAGGCAATCAGTTGGTCTTTCATTTCGGTTTCCGGCTGAACTTCGCCGATCAGATCATCCACGGACACCCCGAAATACGCCGCCACCTTCGCGAGAGTTTCGCCGGAAGGTGTGGCCCCGGTCTTTTTCCACTTAGTTACCGTTGAATTGCTCAGCCCGATTTCGTCTGCTGCCCGGCTAAGACTTATGCCTTTGTTTTTACAAAGTGCGGCATATACGTCATAAAACACAATTTCCGACGCTCCTTTTTGTGCAGAGCGCTAAAACTAACCAAATTCAGAATTTACGCTTGACTTTCTAACCAAATTCAGATATTATAGTGACACAGATTGAATTTGGTAAGGCACAGAAAGCCCCCACAGTCTGTTGGCTTTGGAAAGATTTTTGCGCTGATATTTGTTGGCGCTTTTATCTTACCGCAAAATCTAACCAAAGTCAAGTTTTTATGAAAAAGGAGGTTAGATTTGTATGCCTGCACAATGGACGGGTGAACTTGTTGGGAAAATGCACAATGCGGGTGTCACTGCAAAGCAGCTGGCAGCCGAGATGGGCAAGAACCCCAAGTACGTTTCCCAGGTCTTGAATGGGCACTATTCGCCCAAAAAGGCAGAGACCGAGTTCAACGAAGCTTTCAAACGACTTGTCTCTCCCGAAGCCTGACCCCATTATACCACCTTGCCTGTCCCATGCTTCGGACTACCAACGCAAAAAGGAGGTGAACAGTATGGGTGATTTCTATTGGGCCGTTTTGATGGGTTTGGCTTTCGTTGGCACTTGGTTTATTCTTTCGACCATTTTGCTGCATTGATCAACGCAAAGGGCAAACCAAAAACGCCTACGACTATCGGCACTGCATTCCAAACCGTGAGTTGCGCCTCTGTATTCGTTGCGTTCCAATACACCTCCATCAGGAGTGTGTACAATCCACAGAGGAACCACACCATATCAACAATCAGCGCGACCCACCCCTTTATTTTTTCGTTTCGCGCCGTAGTTGCTGTATATCTCTTATCAATCTTTGAATCATCGTATGGATACCCCAATTTCTTCCTGTACCAGTTTGCGTAGGCATCAGTTATCTTGTACAGATTCTGCATGATTTCATCGCGTTCGTCATCATCCGCAGAAAGGACATGCTGCATCTCCTCCGCCAGTACCGGGGGAATTAATACTTGCTTACCGTTGAAAAGTTCTAAAATGATTTTTTCCTGCTCCGGCCAAGTATATCTGTTCAAATTGTTAAGGGTATTCAAAAGCGGCACAAGGACTTCCAAAAGTGTTTTTGTCTGAATGCTTCTTTGCGGCAAGATGGATTGGTCTACATATTTCTTAGCTTGAAATCCTATCCATGCAACTAAAATGGCTGAGAAAGCCGTAATAAATGTATTTACAGTTGAAACTTCCATTTCAATCAACATCCTTTCTGCCCCTATTCTACCACGGCAGAAATACAAATCACAAGGAGGATTCCACATGCCCCGCGAAAAGCCTTTGTACCACGACACACTGTCCAGCGTACGCGCCCGCGCCACCGAACTGTTCCCCGGCGAACTGCTGTTTGGCCCGACCAAGGTTGCAAAGATCCTGGGCCGCAGCCGCGCCTGGGTATATCGACACTACGGCAGTTTCAACAGCATGACCGTCGAGCAGATCGCAAGCCTGATTTGCTGAACCACGAAAGGAGAAACATTATGCCCACAAACAAAGAGGCCGCACGGGTGTTGGCGCACCCGAACGGCCAGAGATGTGAACTCACGCAAATCCACAACCATATTTTACTGCATGCCGTGCGTTTTGGCAAGGTCTTTTGCAAGACCTGCGCGGTGATGCTGGCCCTGCTGGGGCTGGCCGCGCTGGCAGCCTTGCCCACGGCCACCGTCTCGGCCGTGCTGACGCTGATCGGTGCCATCGCCGCCCTGAACTGGGTCTGCGGCGCATGGTTTACCCTGTGCGAGATGGAGGGGATGCTGCAATGACACCGTATGTAATGCGCGAGGCATTCCGCACCAACGCGCCGGACAAGCTCCTCGAGTTTTACCGCACCGTGCAGGACATTCTGCACAACAAAAGCATGACCGAGATCGAACAGCTGAACCGCATCCGCATAATGGCCGGGGCTGCCGCCTGCGGCGAGGGCGAATGCGCTGACATGCTGGCATTGGCAGGGGAGGTGACGCCCCATGCGTAACCCGCGGAACGGGCAGTTCACCACGCCCGAGAAAGAGCGCTGCCGCCGCCAACAAGAGCAGCTCAGCCGAGCCAAAGCTGCTGTATTTATGGCCGTGCAAAAACTTGGCACCCTGCATTCCACCAGCGAGCAGGCGCAGCACAGCATGATGGACGTCTGCTACTACCTTGGCCGCACCACGGCGCTGCTGGAAGATCTGGACGAGGTCATCGCCCATGGTTGAGCGCATCGACACGGGCCTTGCACAGCCCGCCAATGAGGCCGAATGGCTACAACAGCGCCTTTGCGGCATTGGTGCAAGTGAGGCCAGTGCCATCATCGGCAAAAATCCCTACATGACTAATCAGCAGCTATGGTACTACAAAACGCAGCGTCGCCAGCCGGAGGACATCAGCGGCAAAGCCTGTGTGCGGTATGGGCACGAGGCAGAGGCCCCCATCCGGGAGCTGTTCGCCCTAGACCACCCGGAATATACCGTCCAGTACGGCGGTGCTTTTGACATGGTACGTCATCCGCAGTATCCGTGGCTATTTGCCACACTGGACGGGCGTCTACTGGACAAAGATGGCCGCCGGGGCATCTACGAGGGTAAAACCACAGAGATTTTGCGCAGCATGCAGATGGAAAAGTGGACCTACACCGATGAAACCGGCCACCGCCAGGGCCGTGTACCGGACAACTACTACGTCCAAATCCTGCACCAGCTGTTGGCCACCGGATGGGATTTTGCCGTGCTGAACTGCCGGTTCAAGCGATTTTACCGTGACGGCAGCCGCGCTGAGACCCGCTGCTATCGTTTTGAGCGGACTGACCTGCTGGATGATCTGAACTATTTGCTGCAGGCTGAGATCGCGTTTTGGGGCTATGTGCAGAGTGACACACTGCCCGACCTGATCCTGCCCTCTATATAAAAGGAAGGAACCTGTTATGGTACAGATGATTTTCTCCGCGCCGGGGGAGCAGCCGTTGCCCGCCGTAGCGTGGAACTACGAGGAAGTCAAGGCCGAGGTTGAAGCCAGCCTTGCCCAATATAAAGACCGGGCCTACACACCCGAAACGATCGGTGGTGCCAAGGCAGACCGCGCAGCGCTCAATAAGCTGGCCGATGTGCTGGCTGCCAAGCGCCGGGAGGTAAAGGCCCAGTATCTGGCCCCCTATGAGAATTTTGAACGCCAGTGCAAAGAGGTCGAGGGTATGATCGCCGCCGCGTCAAAGGCTATCGATGCACAGGTCAAGGAATTTGAGGGTGTTGAAAAGGAACGCAAGCGCGGCACCATTATCGAGATCTACCAATCCATCGCCGGTGAGTTGGTTGCCATGGTACCGCCCGCCGCCGTCTGGAACCCCAAGTGGCTAAACAAAACCTACAGTATAGATGCCATCCGCATGGAACTGGAAGCCACCGTGCAGCGTATCCATGAGAGCATGGAGACCATCCGCCAGAGCTGTGGACAAGATGCCCCCGCTTGTCTGGATGTGTATTTGAACGAAGGGCTGAACCTTAGCGCGGCCATCCGCAAGCACCAGCAGCTGGAACACATCCGACAACAGGAAGCCGCCCGACCTGTAGCACCGGAACAGTTGGCCGGGCTGCGGCACCAGCTGACAGGGGAGACGCCCCCTGCACCACCTGCTGCCGTCGAGAGCACAGCAGAAGCCGCTGACACGGTTGAATTGTACATGGACTTCCGCGTTTACTACACCGACAAAGCAGTTTTGAACAGCCTAAAGAAGTTTTTGGTTGAAAACCATATCAAATTTGGCCGCGTACCGGCCACACAAGAAAAATAAGGAGAACTCGCTATGGCACAATATGGAAACGCCCTTGTGAAAAAGGCAAAGACAACCTCGGAACAGCCCTGCACCTTTACCGCCAACGGGGTAGAAGTCAAACTGACACCTGCCACTGTGAAGAACTATCTGGTCAGCGGCAACGCCGAGCGCATCACCGACCAGGAGGTCGTGATGTTCATCAACCTGTGCAAATACAATAGCCTGAACCCCTGGCTGCGCGAGGCGTACTGCATCAAGTATGGTAGCTCGCCCGCCACGATGGTGGTCGGCAAAGAGACCTTCCAAAAGCGGGCCGATGCCGACCCGAACTATAACGGCGAACAGGCCGGTGTCATTGTTGAGACCGCGGACGGCCAAATCGAGCGGCGCGAAGGCTGCCTTGTGCTGGAAAATGAACAGCTGCTGGGCGGCTGGGCCAAGGTCTACCGCAAAGACCGCCTTTACCCCAGTACTGCCGAAGTCAGCATGACCGAGTATACCGGCCGCAAATCGGATGGTAGCCCCAATGGCCAGTGGAGCGGCAAGCCTGCCACGATGATCCGCAAGGTGGCGCTGGTGCAGGCCTTGCGTGAGGCGTTCCCCGCGCGGTTGGGTGCCTTGTACACCGCCGAGGAGCGCGGCTATGCTGAGCCGGTAGAGGCGACTTTCAACGAGGTGCCTGAGGCAGATGCCCCCACACCCCAGCAGACCTCTGGCAAGACCCCCATGCCGGACGCTGCACCGGCCCCCAGCGATGCCGATGATTTCTTTGCCGGCGTAGAGTAAGCGGGTGTAGCCTATGGCGCGTGAGTATGTGTGCCTCTATCACAGCTACTTAAAATCGGTTGAACCCCTCAACGACGCGGAGCGCGGGCGTTTGTTCACAGCATGCCTAACCTACAGCATGACGGGCGCAGAGCCTGATCTTCGTGGGAACGAGCGGTTTGTTTGGCCGACGATTCGGGAGCAGATAGACAGAGACACCAAGAAATACAGCGATTTCTGCAAAAAGCAGCAGGAAAACATCCGCAAACGGTGGGATACCACCGTATACGATGGTACATCTGGTATACCAGACGATACCAAACATACCAAAGAAAAGGAAAAGGAGAAGGAGAATATACTATCTTCTCCTAACGTCGAAGATAGTATAGCGCGTACACCTGCGCGGAAACGATTTACCCCACCCACACTGGCAGAGGTGACCGCCTATTGCCGTGAGCGCCAGAACGCCGTAGACCCCCAGCGGTTTATTGACTACTACACTGCCAACGGCTGGAAGATGGGCAAAAACAGCATGAAGGATTGGAAAGCCGCGGTGCGTACATGGGAGGGCAAGCAGCGGGATAGTGCCACCGCACAGCGCAGCAGCCTGGATGAGACCCGCGCGGTGCTGCGCCGCATTGCAGGAGGTACCCCATGACCTACGAGGAAACTGCCCGGTTTTTGAACGGTGCCCTGAACTACTGGCCCACGTTGTTCCGTGGCAATGACCCGGAAGCTATGACCCAGGCATGGGCGGTGGCGCTGGCTGACATCCCCTATGCAGCCTGTGCCCGCGGTGTTGTAAAGCTGGCCCAAACGATGAAGTTTCCGCCCAGCATCGCCGAAATATGCGCAGCTGCAAAAGAGTGCATGCCCGCCCAGGTAACGCAGCTGGACAAGCTCCTTGCCATCACCTGCCATGAGGAGTTAGGGCTCGACACGCCCCTTTACCGCCAGATGCAAGTTGAGAGCTTGCCCGATTCCGACATCAAAAAATTGAGATAAAACGACATAAATGGAGATTCGCTATGAAAAACGCTACTCAATCCAGAAAGCAGGTGGGCGATGTATGACTTACCGGGAATTTCTGGAAAACAAGATCGATATTGCCCCGCAAAGCGGTATTGAGGTTGATCCTGCCGAAATCAGCCCAGCCCTGAAAGACCACCAGCGTGTTTGCGTCCTGTGGGCGCTGCGCGGTGGACGGCGCGGCCTTTTTGCCCGGTTCGGCCTGGGCAAGACCGTCATGCAGCTGGAATGGTGCCGCATCCTGCAAAAGCACATCGGCGGTCAGACGCTGATCGTGATGCCGCTGAACGTCATGCCAGAGTTTCGTGCGGACGCTGTACATCTGCTGGGGCTGGACGAACCGCCTTACTGCCGCACCATGGCCGAGGTGAAAGCCTGCCAGGTGCCCATCATCCTGACCAACTATGAGCGCGTCCGGGATGGGGATATTGACCCGCATTACTTTACGGCCGTAAGCCTGGACGAAGCGGCCACGCTGCGCAGCTTTGGCAGCAAGACCTATCAAGAATTTATGCAAAAGTTCAAGGGTGTACGGTATAAGCTGACCAACACCGCCACACCCAGCCCCAACCGCTACAAAGAACTGATCCACTATGCCGGATTTTTGGAAGTGATGGACACCGGGCAGGCGTTGACGCGGTTTTTCAAGCGCGATTCGACCAAGGCCAACAACCTGACCCTGTACCCAGGCAGGGAGCGGGAGTTCTGGATCTGGTGTGCTAGTTGGGGGCTGTTTCTGCAAAAGCCATCCGACCTTGGCTTTTCGGATGAGGGCTACAGCCTGCCGCCTATGGATATTCGCTACCACAAGTTGACCAGCGCTGAACGCCCGGCCGATTTTGAGCCGGACGGCCAGCTTAAACTGGGCCATGATGCCGCCATGGGACTGACCGATGCCGCGCGGGAAAAGCGCGACAGCATCGAGATCCGTGCTGCTGAAACTGCCCGCATCGTAGCTGCTGCCCCTACTGACCATTTTGTGATCTGGCACGACCTTGAAGAAGAGCGCCGCGCCTTGAAGCGGGCCTTGCCGGAGATGGTGGACATCTACGGCAACATGGACTTAGAGACCCGCGAACGGCGCGTCATGGACTTTGCGCAGGGGCGCACCCGGCTGTTCGGCACCAAAAAAAGCCTGTCTGGGTCGGGCTGCAACTTCCAGCGGTACTGCCACAGAGCCATCTTTATGGGCATCGACTACGAGTTCAACGACTTTATCCAGGCCGTCCACCGTATCTACCGCTTTTTGCAGCAAAATCCGGTCATCATCGACATCCTGTACATGGATACCGAAAGCGAAGTGCTGCTGACTTTGCAGCGCAAATGGCGGCAGTACGATGAACTGAGCGCCCAGATGGAAGGAATCATAAAAACCTACGGCCTGGGCAGCCTTGCCCTGGAAGCCCTGAAACGAACGATTGGATGTGAGCGTGTGGAAGTCACCGGCAAAAACTATACCGCCATCAACAACGATTGCGTTGAGGAGGTGCGCAGCTGGCCCGCGGACAGTATTGACCTGTATGTGACCAGCATTCCTTTTGGCAATCACTACGAATACAGCCCCAGCTATAACGATTTTGGCCATAACCCGGACGATGCAGAGTTTTTCAAGCAGATGGACTACCTGACCCCGGAACTGCTGCGCACCTTGAAGCCGGGCCGCGTGGCGGCCATCCACGTAAAAGACCGTGTGCAGTTTGGCAACGTCACCGGCATGGGGATGCCGACGATTGAGCCGTTCCACGCGGATTGCATCTCGCACTTCATCCGCCACGGCTTTGCCTACTTTGGCATGATTACCGTTGTTACCGATGTGGTGCGGGAAAATAACCAGACCTACCGCCTGGGCTGGACCGAGCAATGTAAGGACGGCACCAAAATGGGCGTAGGCTGCCCGGAATACATCCTGCTGTTCCGCAAACTGCCCACCGACCACAGCAAAGGCTATGCCGATGTGCGGGTAAGCAAAGACAAGGCCAACTACACCCGCGCACAATGGCAGATTGATGCCCATGCTTTCTGGCGTTCAAGCGGCGACCGGCCTTTCGGGCGGGAAGATTTGGAACGCATCCCGGTAAGCAAGCTGCAAAGCGTTTACCGCAAGTATAGCCGAGGCACCGTTTACGACTACAACGAGCATGTAAAACTGGCCGAGGAACTCGACAAAGACGGCCGCCTGCCGTCCACCTTTATGGTGGTAGCACCCGGCAGCTGGGACATGACCGTATGGGACGACATAAACCGCATGCGCACACTCAACACCAGCCAGAGCCGACGCCGCCAGCAGATGCACGTCTGCCCGCTGCAGCTGGATATTGTGGAGCGGCTCATCAACCGCTATTCTAATCCGGGCGATCTGGTAGCTGACCCTTTTGCCGGCCTGTTCACAGTACCGTATCTGGCTGTAAAGATGGGCCGAAAGGGGAAAGGCGTGGAGCTGAACCCAGATTATTTCCGCGATGGCGTAGGTTACTGTGAAACCGCCGATGCGGAGCAGAGCGCCCCCACGTTGTTTGACCTGATGGAAGAAGGGGAGGAGGCCGCCCATGCGTGACCTTTTACAAGAAAAAGACCGCACACGGGAGGCGGTCTCTCAAATCGTATCGTGGTGCTTGGTTATTGCGCTGCACCAGACCGAGGGCATCGGAAAAAAGCGGCAGGATGACGTAGCCGCCAAGGCGCTGGTTATCCAGGAAGCCGCCGCAAAGAGGCTGGCCCGGCAATCGCGGGAGGAAGTCATCGCCTGGCTGCGCAGCAAACTGGACAGACTTGATTTGCCGGATGGTGCCCTAACTTTTCGCGTACCGTTACGGCGGGCACCCAAAAGTCGCCGTGAGCAGGAGCTGCGCATCGCCGGGGATCGGGCCGCCACTTTTACCTGGCTGATTTTCGCCCTGGCCATCCACCGAGCACTGCACTTTGGGGCACAGCGGCTTGTACGTCTGCATACCGCCACGCTGGAAAACTACCGTCAGTTCTCAGATTGGGAGCTTGACGGTGCCGATTGGGCATTTTCACGCCTGCAGCACTGTGCCCAACAGGCCTTGCAAGAAGAATTGGATATTGTAGAAACGCCCGAGGATGCCCCTACCGTGGAGCAAACCGCGACCGCCTACCTGCGGCAGAGCCAGATGCTGCAAGAACAGGTGGGGCGTGTTATAAAGGCTGCACAGCTTCCCACTGTTACCCAAAAACAGCCTCTGGCGGTGTTGAGTACACCCCACCTGCGGGCACTACTGGAAGGGGAGGACATATGAGCACTACCGCCCGGGAACTTTGTCCTACCGAGGATACTGAGCAGATCTGCCTGTTTCGCTGGGCTGCACTGCAAAGCAGCAAGTATCCAGAACTTGCCCTGATGTACCACATCCCCAACGGCGGCAAGCGCAGCAAATCTGAAGCTGCCAGGTTCCGCACCATGGGCGTAAAAGCCGGAGTGCCAGACATCTTTCTGCCAGTTAAGCGCAGCGGGCATTGGCTAACAGGCCCCTCCGACATGATCGCACCCTATAATGGCCTGTATATTGAGTTGAAACGCCAGCACGGAGGCACCGTATCCCCGGCACAAAAGACATGGATCGCCGCCCTGCGCAAAGCTGGTTATGCGGTCGAAGTCTGCAAAGGCTGGGAAGCTGCGGCTGCTGTTATCATGGATTATCTGGAGGGACGATACCGGCCTGTATATCAGGGATGAGAGCCATAATTACTGGCCTTCTTTATATGCCATAAGTGTGTCAAATGCCGTAAAGGTAAATCGTGTAATTAAATCGATAGAATATAACAGGTCTGGCGATTCACCTATTTGTTGAATATGTATTGGCAGCGAAAATTCGTTTTCGCCATCCTCATTCAATGGGGGAAAGTAGTGCGCATGAGCTCCATATTTTTTGAAGTGTAACTGTGTGCCATCATACATTTCGCCAATTTGAGCACCTGACAGAATGGTTTCCCCATTTGTATAATACGGAAATGTATGAACAAAACAATGTGTGCCGTGTTTTGTGTTCATTATGAACATATCATGCGATGTCAGAAACAATTTATCAGCCTTTAGCTGCTCCCTACTTGACCGAGGTCTTCCAAATGAATTACTCTCCATGTGCATAAGTTTTAATGAATAAGGGCCAGTATTTAACATTGGCGCAGACAACGAATCGCTGTGTTCTATAAACTTGTCTCGGTAATGGCAAATGGTTGCGTCAATTTGTCTTCCGTATCGGATAAATGATCTGTATACAAAAGAACTATGCCCTGGTAAGGTTTCAAAATTTTTCAATACCGAGTTAAGGCAGCTTCCAAAGCTTTTGGGCGTAATGCCACGTTTATCATCTTTCCCTATTTCGCTCAAGTAAAATCTCGTGAAATCGTTCAAGAATATTTTCGAATCTTTGAAAAAGTCAGAAACCTCCTTTTGGATTCTATCGCTAATTTCATGATATTTTTCATGCGCATTTAATGGGAAAATCGGTCCTATAAAATGCAACTCTGTTAAGAACTGCCGTTCGCCCATTAACTTGGAAATAGACTCAATTCTGTCCAAAAGGCTAATATAGCTTTTATAAACATATTCAAGTTTTGCAAAGTTCACATCTACCTTATCATTGTCTAAAAAAGCTTGATATTTAATATCCGCTTCTTTGCGGGCTGCAATCATTTTAAACACCATCCAAGGAGTAATTTATGTACAATGAATTATGCAACGAGTTATTATCTATTATACCAAATATTCAGTGGGATACGGAAGGGTGTAATGCAATAAAAGAAGCCGTTCGTATTCTTTCTACTTTACAGGAGGATAATCTTCATCATGTCCTATGAAGAAAAAGTCCGCTGGCTGCGGCGCTACCGTGATGCGCTGCGGCTGGAGGAGGAACTGCGGCAGGAGCTAGAAGCCCAGCGCGCCCGGGCCTGCAAAACCACAGCCGCCCTGACAGGCATGCCGGGCGGAGGAGGGGACGGCCAGGCGCTGCCCCGTGCGGTGGAAAGCATCGTGGCTGCCCAGCAGGAACTGCAGGCGCAGATCAACCTCTGCGGGGCGACCCGGCGCGAGGTGGTGGCCGTCCTTGACCAGGTTGCCGATGCGCGGGACCACGAGATCCTGCGCAGGCGGTATCTGTTGGGGCAAACTTACGAAAAAATTGCCGAAAGTCTAAATATAAGTGTTCGCTATTGTATAAAGCTACATAAGGCTTGTGTGCAAAAAGTACATATTTGTGAATAATCCACTTGACAAAAGTCACCTAGTGGAATATTATAAAGGTACCATATGATACTTTTCCAAAAGAAGGTGGTTCCTATCAATCCTAAAGTAGGACAAAGCGATGTGGACGCTTATCTGTCCGAAGTCCGCGAAGCAATAGCAGAAAAGCGATGTACTTTTCACTCCAATAAAACCAAAAACCGAGAGACCCTGTCAGGCTTGGGTTTAACTCTTAGTGATGTTTATGAAGAAATTTCTACACTAACGTACGACGATTATTGTTATGGCCCTGTGCCTGACAATCGTCCCAACTATGCAGACGAAAGTATCTGGGTATTTAAGAAAAAAGTAGACTGGCTGATGATATACATCAAATTAGAAATCGTCAGTTGTAACGGCAAAAGACTCGTTGTTCTCAGTTTTCATGAAGATAACGCACAATAATTACAGCTTTCTCAAAACCCATGTGGTACACTACTACCACAAAAAAGGAGGCTGAGCTTATGGCAAAATGGATTTGTTTAAACTGTTTGAAAGAACATGAATTGAACCCTATTTACGAAAACGAAGAATACATAATTAAAGGGAAAAAGGTTGTAATTACTGCGCTCAAGGCAAAATGTCCTTGTTGCGGAGAATACATGGAAAATGATGACATCACAGAGAGTAATTTGCAGTCTGCTTACACGACCTACCGCCAGGAGGAAAAACTTCTATCTCCTGATGAAATCAAAAAAATACGAAAGAAATACGGTGCAACACAGGTTGCTTTTTCGAAAATCCTTGGTTTTGGTGACAAAACGATTGCGCGTTATGAGGGTGGCGCTCTTCAAGATGCAGCGCCTAATAACCTGATTGTTCTGATGAAGAATCGAGAGAACTTTATCAAATTGTGGCAATTGAATAAGTCCAAGCTCGACCCAAAAGAAAACGAAGCAATCGAAAGTGCCCTGGGATATAAAGCTGTTTCGTTACAGGCTTGCACAGAAAGCTATTATCCCATGCCTCACAACTTCTTCTCTAATATTTTTTCTCAGCCTAGTCTTACATTTGGAGGTACACCATGCCGAACATAAATAGCCTTGTTTTGCAGTTCTATGGTTATTCGGTTCCCCAAATCAGTTTTAAACTTGGAGATTCTTTCGGTGGCGAAAAAGTACAGATGGACATTAAAATGAACCGTACTATAGAATCCCTTCCCAAGACAGATGAAAGTCAAGATGCCCACTACAATGTAACGATCTATCTCACAATTGGAACGGAGGAAGACGAAAATGGTTTTTTTGCCGATTTGGCAATAAAGGGCCATTTCTCTACCAACGGCGATTGTCTACCTGTTGACAACGCAACTGCCATCCTGTTTCCTTATGTGCGCAGCACGGTGTCCTCGCTTTGCATGGTCGCCAACATTCCACCGTTGGTTTTACCGACAATTAATATTATTGATGCATTCAAGCAACCATCTATAGAAAAGTCGTAATTGTTCATTGTAATTCACTATTTTCCTACACTATAATAGTATCATCAAAAGCCGTAAGGAACGGGAAACCGCCTTGCGGCTTTTGTGTTGCCGGGGTTTGGGCAGCCCCCGGTGGCGATTGCGTCCATAGCGAATCCTCCTATTCTTTATCACAGCTGACAGCCGGGAAAGACCGGCGCTTTTTTGTAGGCGTAGCTTAATGTAAAGCAGCGGTCTCCAAAACCGCAGGATGAAGGTGCAAGCCCTTCCGCCTGTGCCATCCACCCCACCAGCCCGGAGAAGCTCACACATCCTTTTTTCTCTTCTGTCTGTGTGCTGGCGGGGCGGCTATTGAAAATAACCACCGGGGGTGCCTATGGAGAAACGACCGACCGGCAATCCCCGGTATGCCAACGGGGCCCTGCGCCGCAAATACCGCGCCAGGCTGCGGGCCATGGGCGGAGAGTGTGGTATCTGCCACGGCAGGCTGGGGCCGATCCATTACGACGAGCCTTCCGATGCCGCGCACCCACTATCCTTTGTGATCGATGAGATCCATCCTGTGTCGAAGTGGCGGCAGTTCGGGTATGCTTCGCCCCGCGCTGCAGCCGAGGATTGGGACAACCTGCAGCCTGCGCATTACTTTTGCAACGCGCAAAAGGGCAACAAAACAGGCGTTTTCGTGGCAGATTCGGGGCAAAAAATCACAAAAGCGCCCCAAATCAGCGATGGAAACTGGTAGTGGGGGAGGGTCCCCCGGCCCCGCGGTGGCGACCTCGCCCTGTCCAGCGCCGATTTACACACAGGGAGTTTTTGAATGAAGATGAAGAGCGTGACGGCCCGGAACGACCGGCTTTTGCAGTTGAAGGAACTCGCAAAAGTGCTGGCGGGCAGTATCGACAGCTGCAACGACCCCAAGGCGCTGCCGCCGCTGGCCAAACAGTACCGGGAGACCATCCGGGAAATTGAAGAAATCGAGGGAGCAAATAACCATGGCGACGAAGTCAGCGACATCCTTGGCGAGCGCGCCGCTGATGGGAAGCCAGGAGCCGTCCGAAAGGATCGCGCCTGAGTACCAGCGGTCGGACGGGCTGGACGCTGCCAAGCTGGTGCGGGTAGGCGGCACTGTGCTGGACCCCTGGCAGGGTGACGTACTGGACGACTGGATGGGGTTTACCCCGGCGGGCAAGTGGGCCGCACCGACGGCGGGCGGCAGCGTACCGCGCCAGAACGGCAAAAGCCTGCTGATCCAGGCCCGGAGCGAGGCCGGGATGCTGATGTACAACGAGCAGGTCATCTACACCGCCCACCTGCAGAAAACCGCCACCGAGACTTTTGAGGAAATGCGGGACTTTTTCGAGGGAGCCAAGCTGCGGCGCTATGTGGCCGAGATCAAGACGGCCATCGGGCGCGAGCAGATCATCCTGAAGTCCGGCGCGCGCATCAAGTTTCTGGCCCGCACCCGTAACGGCGGCCGCGGCCAGCATGGTGACCTGCTGATCTTTGACGAGGCCCAGGAACTGGACGCGAACCAACAGGCATCCTTTCTGCCGGCCATCTCGGCCAGCCTGAACCCGCAGACGCTGTACCTGGGCACCCCGCCCGATGAGACCGCCGTGGGTACGGTGTTCCGGGGCATCCGCAACAAGGCGCTGGAAGGCGAGAGCCGCAAGACCGCCTGGTTTGAGTTTTCCGTGCCCGAAATCGGGGATGTGACCGACAAGCGCCGCTGGGCGGCAACCAACCCGGCGCTGGGGCGGCGCATCCAGCTGACCACCATTGAGGGCGAGGTGGAACAGATGGACCCCGACACCTTCGCCCGGGAGCGCCTGGGCTGGTGGAGCCCGGTGCTGACAGAACAAACCGACTACCCTTTAAACAAAACCGCCTGGGAGCAGTGCGCCAGCGATGAGCTGAAACCCGAGGGCAAGACCGCCTATGGGGTAAAGTTTGCCGCCGATGGTTCTGCCGTCTGCCTGTGTGGTGCGGTCATCCCGAAAGAGGGACCTGCCCGCGTCTCGCTGATCGAGATGCGGCCCTCGGGGCAGGGGTACGGCTGGCTGGCCGACTGGCTGAATGTCCGCTACGACCGCGCCAGCTGTGTGGTCATTGACGGCCGCAACGGCGTGGACGTGCTGGTGGAGCGCATCCGCCCCATCTGGAAAGCGAAAAATTCCGTCATCCGCCCCGGCACGAAAGATGTGATCGCGGCGGTGGGCGGTTTTACCAACAGCGTGAACGAGCACAGCCTGACCTGGTATCGCCCCCAGACGGTGCTGAACGAGAGCGCGGTGACCGCCATCAAGCGGCCCATCGGCGGCGGGTACGGCTTTGGCGGCGACAACAGCCTGCCGGTGGAAGCCTGTGCCCTGGCCCTTTGGGGCGCAAAAACCTGCAAACGAGACCCGACACGCAAGATGCGCATCGGCTAAAAGGAGCAAAGATGACCGACCTGCATTTTGGCATCATCACAGGGCTGACCCTGGAGGAAAACCGGCAGCTGGCAACGCTGGCCGAGGTGTTCAACTACCACCAGCCCTACAATGAGACCAAAGACAAATACTACGAGGGGCACATCACCCTGAACGATGTAAACATCGGCATTGCGCTGCCCGGCGGCATCAAAAAGCTGGAGGTCGGCTGCAACTGGGGCCAGAAAACCGTGGATGTGCTGGCTGCGCGCAGCATGTTTGACGGTTTTGTAGGCAAAAACACCGAAGCCCTGACCCAGATGGTAGCCAACAACCGGTTGATTGCCGAGTACAGCAAGGCCTGCCGGGATGAGCTGAAATATGGCTGTGTGTTTGCCTCACTCTCCGCCGATGATGCCATAGGCTGCCGGGTCCGTTTCCACAGCCCCGTCACAGCAGCGGCTTTGTGGAGCGGCGAAAAAGGGCGCATCGACTGCGGGCTTGCCATCATTGACACCGTGCCGGATGAGCAGTTCAAAGGGCGCTGGTTGCCCCGCCTTGTCAACTTTTACACCGATGAGGCGGTCATCGTGCTGGAAATGGTGCAGAACCAGTGGCGAGCCACACGCCACCGGCACCGTATGGGCCGCCCTCTGATGGAGCCGCTGATCTGGAACGCCACCAGCGACAAACCCTTTGGCCGCTCCCGGCTGAAAAAGGCCATCCGCGCACTGATCGATGATTATGTCCGCATTGTTGCGAACGCCACCGTGGCGCTGGAGTTCGACACCACGCCCCAGAAATATCTGCTGGGCGTGACCGATGAGCAGTACGATACCATCATGAACGACAAGTTCAAAACCTATGTGGGCAGCCTGCTGACCGCTACCAGCAACCCAGAGACCGGAGAAAACCCGCTGTTTGGCCAGCTGGCCCAGGGCAGCCTGGCACCCCATGTGGAAAAAATGCGGATGACCGCCACCCAGTTTGCCGCCGCCACCGGCCTGACCGTGACCGATGTGGGCGTGATCAATGATGCCAATCCCACCAGCAGCGATGCGATCCTGGCCCAGAGCCAGACCCTGGTACTGATGGCCCAGCAGTTGAACACCGGCAACGGTGACGCGCTGCGCACCATTGCCCAGATGGCCCAGGCCATTGCCCGCAGCGTGACGCTGGATGAATTGACCGAGGAGGAGCGGGACGTTATAGCCCACTTCAAGAACCCGGCGATGCCCAGCGTAGCCGTGACCGCCGATGCGGCCATCAAGATCGCCACGGCCCGGCAGGAGTTTGCCAGCACCGATACGTTTTTGGAGATGATCGGTTTTGACCAGGCGGACATTTTGCGCATCAAGGCCCAGGAGCAGCGGGTGCGGGGGCAGAAAACACTGTTAGAGGTGGAAAATGAGGATAACGGCGACGGCCTGGGCGGCGTACACCCAGCAGCTGGCGAAGCTGAATAAAAAAGCCGGGCAGCTGATGGCTGACTACATAGCCGCCCACGGCACCGGGGACACCGATGCATTGATCGCCTACGCCCACGCGCTGGTGACAAAGTACGGCGAGGGCAGCGCCGAACTGGCCTGCCAGATGTACGATGCCCTGGCCGCTGCGGCCAAAGCCGGGGTGCCTGCCGCCGAGCCTGCCCAACCGGCAAGCTATGGCGAGGTAGCCCGGATGGTGCAGGCTACCAAAGCCAGCCAGCCCCAGATGCAGCAGGGAGTGAGCCGCTTAGTCAAGCGCGCCGGGGCCGACACGACCCTGAAAAACGCCTTGCGGGACGGGGCCGAGTGGGCCTGGGTGCCCCAGGGCGATACCTGCGCCTTTTGCCTGACGCTGGCAAGCCGCGGCTGGCAGAAAGCCAGCCAGGCAGCCATCAAAGGCGGGCATGCCGAGCACATCCACGCCAACTGCGACTGTGAGTACGCGATACGGTTTGACGGGCGCAGCACCGTGGCCGGGTACGATCCGGACAAGTACCTGCGCCAGTACCGTGCCGCTGATGGGGACATCAACAAACTGCGCCGGGTGAATTATGCCGCCAACAAGGAGCGCATCAACGCCCAGAAGCGGGCAGCATATGCGGCGAGGAAAGCCGCCTTTACATCCACGCAGAATCGTGCTATACTTGGTTCCATCGACAGCGATGGGAGCGTGAAGAAGATAGAACTGACAGTTCTTGGTAACTTAGACCCTTCTCCTCTCATTTCCACGTTTGGTCATTTGCAGACCACAGAAGTTGTCGTGACGGATGAACGAATCGCGCATATTAAGGAACGACATCCAGAGGATTATCTTTTGTTTGAACAATATGGACGCGAATCCATTTTGTCCCCGGACATTCTGATTCAGGACATAAAAAACGTAGGCACTGTATTTGCTGTTAAGAAACTTCCTGACACGAATTTGAATGTCGTCTTGCGGCTGGTTTTGGATACGGATAACCCGGATTTCAAAAATTCTGTTATGACATTTTATCGGATTCGTGAAAAGAATCTTAAAAAACTGATGGAGAAGAATCCTGTTCTTTACATAAAGGAATGAATCTGCTATAATAAGCGTAGGATAAGATTGCATTTGAAGTAGAGATTGTGCTGCTACGCGCCCATTGGGCCAAAAGAAATGCGGGAAGGGGCACACCCGCCAAATGCCAATCGATGGGGAACGGTTCAGATGCCGTTCCCCGTTCCTGTTGATAGATCCATTTTAACCACGATGCAACCGCACCGTGGTTTTTTTATGCCTGTTTCTGGCCGCATGAGGCCGGGGCGGGCGTTTTTTATACCCAAAATTGCCCGGCATGGCGTAAAACTGCACAGCCAGGGCGGATGCGACCCGCGTAAACAAAGCGCAGGCGGAAAGGAACCCTTATGAAACGCGAAGAAGTCAAGAACAAGATCCCCGGCATTACCGATGAACAGCTGGATTGGCTGATGGGCGAAAACGGCAGGGACGTCACCGCCGAAAAGACCAAGGCCGCCAGCCTGCAAGGCCAGGTGGATGACCTGACCAAGCAGCTGAACACCGCCAAAGACGGCCTGAAAGCCTTTGAGGGGGTGGACGTGGCCGACCTGAAAGGGCAGATCACCAAGCTGCAGGGCCAGCTGACCGACCAGGCCGACAGCTTTGCCTTTGATGCCGCCCTGGACGGTGCCATCCGCGATGCACGCGGCCGCGATGTAAAGGCCATCCGCGGGATGCTTGATGTGGCGGCGCTGAAAGCCAGCAAGGACCGCACCAGCGACATCAAGACCGCGCTGGATGCCCTGGTGAAAGGCAAGGCCTGGGCCTTTGATGCCGCTCCCGGCGGCTACCCCAACGTGAAAGACGGCGGCGAGGCCGCCGCCCGCGGCAAGGGCGGCATGGTGGACGGCGTGGAGGCTGCTTTCGCGTCGATGAATCCGAACTTGAAAGTGTAAGTTTTACAGAAAGGAGCCAATTATGGCACATGCAAATCAGGAACGCTGGAGCAAGCTGGTGGACGCTAAGCTGCGCAACCAGCTTGTGACCCGTGACAACTACATCTTTAACAACCGCTATGAGGGCGACCCCAAGGCGGGCAAGGTCAAGATCCCGGTGCGTGATACCGAGGTCTCTGTCAAGGACTACAACAAGGCCACCGGCATCGACCCCGAGGCCGGTACCACTACCTACCTGGAGCTGAACATCGACCAGGATGAGGCCGTGAACGAGCTGATCGACGGCTTTGATGCCGCCAGTGTGCCCGATGGCATTGTGGCCGACCGCCTGGACAGCGCCGGTTACAGCCTGGGCCTGTCCATCGACAAGAAGTCCATCGAGGCTTTGCAGGCCGCCAGCGGCGCCACCATCAGCGCCACCAAGGCCGCCACTACCGAGGCCAACGCCTACAAGCTGGCGCTGGAGGCCAAGCGCGTGCTGAGCCGCAAGGGCGTACCCGCCGATGGCCGCTTTATGATCGTCTCGCCCGAGTACCTGGAAGTGCTGATGCTGGATGAGCATTTCATCAAGCGCGGCGACCTGTCTCAGGAGATGGTGCAGGCGGGCGTGGCCGGTAAGATCGCGGGCTTCAACGTGTTTGAATCCAACAACATGGATTACGAGAACACCACCCGCGTAACCAGCAAGAAAACCACCACCGAGTTCATTGCTGGCCACCCGAACTGGTGCCACCGCGTGATGGAGTGGCAGGTCCCCGTCCACCTGCAGGATCTGGCCGGCAGCGGCAAGTACATCGGCGCAAGCGCCGTGCAGGGCCGCAAGGTCTACGGCATCAAGGTCTCCAAGCCGCAGACCCTGTACATCAAGCGCACCGAGGCCTGATAAGGAGGGCACCCCATGGGATACGCCGATCTGGACGACGTGGAGAGCGGGTTCCGCACCCTGAGTGATGAGGAACGGAACCGCTGCTTTTACCTATTAGATGAAGCGGCTGCCATCATTGACGCCTATGGGCGGGAGGCCGACCCGAACGTGAAAAGGCTGGTCTCCTGCCGGATGGTGCGCCGCCTGCTGGGTGACGGCACCGGCGGCGAGACCCCGCTGTACCCCATGGGCGCTACCCAGGGGTCCGCTACAGCGCTGGGCTATACCCAGAGCTGGACCATGGGCAGCAGCGGCAGCGCCGGGGAGTTGTACCTTTCCAAACTGGAGAAGAAGCTGCTGGGTGCGGGCAACCGCATCGGCGCGGCCAGCCCGGTGGAGGGGCTTTGCGATGCTGCGGGGGATTGATGTGGTGCTGTACGAGAAGCACCAGACCGGCGAGGATGCTTTCCATGCGCCGGTGTATGAAGAAGTGCCCGTGACCGTGCACAATGTGCTGGTTGGTGCCCCGGACACCGCTGCCATCGTGAACGAACTGACCCTGACTGGCAGGCGGCTGGCCTACACGCTGGCCCTGCCAAAAGGGGATAGCCATGATTGGCACAACGTGACCGTGGAGTTTTTCGGGCAGAAGTTCCGCACCTACGGCGATGTGGTGCAGGGCATGGAAAGCCTTGTACCGCTGGCATGGAACAAACAGGTAAAGGTGGAACGGTATGGCTAAGGTAAAAATCAAGCTGAACAGCGCCGGGGTGCGGCGGCTTTTGAAAAGCAAGGAGATGCAGGCCATCTGCACCGAGCATGCCGAGGAGATTGCCGCCCGCTGCGGTGCAGGCTACGCTGTGGACAGCATGCAGAAAGAGACCCGCGCCATTGCCACCGTGTATCCCCAGACTGCTGAGGCCCGCCGCGACAACTACCACAACAACACCATAGAAAAGGCTTTGCGATGATCGAAACGACTGTTTTGGATTATCTGCGCGACCGGCTGGGTGTTCCTGTGACGATGGAAGTGCCGGAGGGAGCCTCCGGCACTTTTGTTGTATTGGAGCGCACCGGGGCTGAGCGGCATGACCATATCCGCCGCATGAGCCTGGCCGTGCAGAGTTACGCGCCCACGTTGTTACAGGCAGCACAATTGGACGATGCCGTGATCGAAGCCATGCTGGCTTTGCCCACGCTTGACCAGGTGGGGGCCTGCAAGCTGGAGCGCGATTACAATTTTACCGATACCGAAACCAAAAAATACCGCTACCAGGCGGTTTTTGCGGTGACTTATTACGAATAACCGCGTGTCCACACTGGACACGGGAAAGGAGCCTGTAATGGCAGACACCAAAAATGTAACCACCAGTAAGCCCAAGATCGGCGGCGCAGTGTACCGTGCGCCTGTTGGCACTACGCTGCCCACCGATGCCACCACCGCTTTGGATGAAGCATTTGTGTGCCTGGGCTATATCAGCGAGGACGGCCTGACCAACGCGAACAGCCCGGACGGTGACAAGATCAAGGCCTGGGGCGGCGATACCGTGTACACCTACCAGAAAGAGAAGGACGACACTTTCCAGTTCAAGCTGCTGGAAGCACTGAACCCCGATGTGCTGAAAACCGTATACGGTGATGACAACGTGACCGGCACCGTCCAGGCCGGGCTGACCGTTAAGGCCAACAGCAGCGCTGCCGAGGACAAGGCCTGGGTGGTGGAGCTGATCCTGAACGGCGTGCTGAAGCGCGTGGTCGTGCCCAAGGCCAAGATCACCGAGATGGACGATATCGTCTACGCCGATGAGGAAGCGCTGGGGTATGACATTACCATCACCGCCACGCCGGACACGGACGGCAACACCCACTACGAGTACATCAAGGAGAAAACGGCATGATCACCGGCAAGACAAAAAGCGGCTTTGTTTACGCCATCCCGGAAAAGCGCATCCACAACATGGAACTGCTGGACGCGCTGGTGGAAGTGGAGCGCGGCAGCGATGCCGGTTTGAGCGATGCGCTGAACCTGCTGCTGGGCAAAGACCTGAAGAAAAAGCTGTACGACCTCCACCGCGATGAGGACGGCATTGTCGATGGCGAGGCTGTCGCCAACGACTTTGTGCAGATCCTGCTGGATTACAAAGCGGGAAAAAACTCCTGACCCTGGCCCGGATGGCAGCGCTGGCCCCGGACGAGCTGGTGTGCGACATGGCGGAAACCTACCATGTACTGGACTGGCGCGCCCTGGGGCTGCCGCTGGCGGCCACCCTGGCCGGGGGCCTGCGGGAGACAAGCCGCACCTGCATGGCGCTGAACCATGCCCCGATAACGACCGACACGCTGCTGCTGGGCGCGATGGCTGACAGTTTGCAGCAGCTGGTGTGGAGCAAGACCAAAGACGCCCAGCATGGCCGCAACCGCCCTGCCCCGGTGCTGGATACCCTGTTGGGCACGGCCCGCCGCCGCAAGGTAACCGGCTTTGCCACGGCTGCCGAGTTTGAAGCGGCCAAAGCAGAAATTTTGAAGGGAGGCTGATGCCATGGCAAGCAAAACCGAACTGGCGAAAGCCTATGTTGAGATCATCCCCTCGGCCACCGGCATCGGCGGCAAGATCAGTGAAGCGCTGGGCGGGGAAGTAACCGCTGCGGGTGCTACTGCCGGGCAAAGCCTGGGCAAGAGCCTGATCGGCGCAGTGGGCAAGATCCTTGCGGCGGCGGGCATCGGCAAGATGCTGCAGGCCGCCTTTACCGAGGGCAGCGCCTTTGAGACGGCGGTTGCCAAGGTGGGAACCATTGCCGACACCACCAAAGTACCCATCGGGGAGCTGAAAGAGCAGATCACTGACCTTTCCGGCACGATGGGCATTGCGGCGGGTGACCTGGCCGAGGCGACCTACCAGGCTATCAGCGCCGGGCAAGATACCGGCGATGCCGTGGCCTTTGCGGGGCAGGCCGCCAAGCTGGCTGCTGCGGGCTTTACCAGCAGCTCCTCGGCGGTCGACATCCTGACCACGGCGTTGAACGCCTACGGCCTGGGTGCCGACAAAGCGGGGCATGTTTCGGACGTGCTGCTGACCACCCAGAACCTGGGCAAAACCAGCGTAGACGAACTTTCGGCCAGCATGGGCCGGGTCATCCCGCTGGCGGCAGCCTACAAGGTGAACGTGGAAAACCTGTCCAGCGGCCTGGCCATTATGACGGCCAACGGTATTGCGACCGCCGAGGCCACCACCTATACCAAGTCCATGCTGAACGAGCTGGGCGACACCGGCTCGACCGTGGGCAAGATCCTGCAAAAAGAGACCGGCCAGGGCTTTGCTGAACTGATGGATAGCGGCCAGAGCCTGGGCGACGTGCTGCAGGTGCTGTATGACAGCGTGGGCGGCGATGCCACCAAGTTTGCGGCGCTGTGGTCCAGCGTGGAAGCCGGTACGGGTGCACTCTCGCTGGCGAACTCCGGCGCGGAGAAGTTCAACGATGTACTGGGCCAGATGGTGGACAGCAGCGGTGCGACCGAGACTGCTTACACCACCATGACCGACACGATGGCCCACCGGATGGAGAGCCTGAAAACCAACGCTGCCAACCTGGGCATTGCGCTGTTTGATTCGGTCAGCGGCAAGCTGGGCGCAGCTGTGAGCCTGGCCAGCGGCTACCTGCAGACCCTTACGGATGGCTTTACCAGCGGCGGCTTTACCGGTCTGGCCGAGGGGCTGGGCAGCATTTTCACCGACCTGACCACCAACGTAGGGCCGCAGCTGCTGCAAAGCGGCATCGACCTGATGACCCAGCTGGGGCAAGGAATGGTTACGGGCATCCCGCAATTGCTGGCACAGGCGCTGCCCATTGCGGCCAACCTGGCCAGCGGGCTGCGCGCCAATGCGGGCCAACTGGTAGACACCGGCATCCAGTTCATCTTGAACATGGCGCAGGGGCTTATCAACGGCCTGCCGACCATGATCACCTACATACCCGGCATTGTGACCGATATTGCAGGCATCATCAACGACAACGCGCCCAAGCTGCTGGAAGCGGGGGTAAAGCTGATCATCATGCTGGGGCAGGGCCTGATCCAGGCTGTGCCCACGCTGGTGGCGAACATTCCGCAAATTTTGCTGGCGGTTGCCAATGTCATTACCGCCTTTAACTGGATCGAACTGGGCGGCAACGTCATCAAGCTGCTGGGCAGCGGCATCCAGGGCATGGGCGGCGCACTGAAATCCGGCTTCACCTCGGTAATGCAGGGCGGCATCAGCTACATCAAGAGCCTGCCCGCTAAGTTTATCGGCTGGGGCAAGGATATGATCATGGGGCTGGTCAAGGGCATTACCGGCTCCATCGGGGCTGTAGTCGGGGCCGTGAAAAACGTAGCCTCGGCGATTGCCTCCTACATGCACTTTTCCCGCCCGGACATCGGCCCGCTACGGATGTATGAGCAGTGGATGCCTGATTTTATGGCCGGGCTTTCCCGCGGCATTACCGACAACCTGTGGATGGTCGAGGATGCGGCGGAGAGGCTTTCGGGCGCGACGGCCGAGCCGATGCAGGTAGCTGTGGCCGGTACACTGCGCAGCAACAACCGCTTTGGCAACACTGCCGATACCTGGCAGCCGGGCGGTATGACCGTAAACCTGAACAACGAGTTCCACACTCACGACAGCCTGTCCGAATCGGAACTGACGCGGGAGGCGGAATCCATGGCCCAGCGTTTGAAATGGGCTATCCCGTAAGGAGGTGCGCATGGCAAGGACCGTGCCTGTATATGCTTTTCAGGCGGCGGACGGCAGCACCATCCGCTTTGCCGTGGACAGCGATCTCTGGATCACGAACCTGACCGGCGATGACGGCCTGGACGTGGAAATGACCGAGCAGCAATCCACCGGGCAAACCGGCAAGACCATCACGGGGCAATCCGTAGGCAGCCGCAGCCTGACCGTGACCGGCAGCATCCTGCGGGACCTGGATGCCAACGAGGCGCTGCTGAAGCGGCTCATCCGCCCCAAAGAGGCCGCCCGCTGGCTGAAAACCGTTGGCGATACCACCTGGTATCTGGATGTGCTGCCCGCCCATACCCCGGATGTGAGCGGCGGGGAACACCTTTTGAACTTTCAGTTTAAATTGAAAGCAGCGTACCCCTACTGGCGCACCGTGGAAACGGCAGCCACCATGCTGGGCGGCCTGGAGGGCAGCTGGTTCCCGACCCCTGTCTCGACCGCCGGCAGCTGGTACATCAGCAAATACAAAAAAGATGTGTACACTACCGTGGTGAACAGCGGCAGCACCGAGACCGAGTTTGTGCTGACCCTGACCGCTGCGGCCCGCGTGAAGAATCCGATGCTGTGGCACAACGGCAAGCGCAGCTACCTGAAACTGAACAAGGAAATGCTGCCCGGTGAATCGGCCATCATCTCCACGGTGGATGGTTCCCGTGGCTGCACCTACCGACAGAGCGATGGTACTGATGTGAACGGGTTCCGTTGGCTGGACTACGACAGCGACCTGTGGATGACGCTGGACCCCGGCGACAATGTGCTGCGCCTGACGGCTGACGAGGGCCGCGAAAACCTGACCGCCACAGTGACGGCACCTAAGGGGGTGGCGGCCGGTGTCTGACGCTTTACGCCTGTATGTATACCAGAACGGGGAGCGCATGGGCATGGTGGACAGTGCCAACAGCCTGCAGTGGGCCCCGGCCTTTGCCGATGTGGGCGAGATCAAGCTGGTGTGCGGCGCTACCGCCACCAACCGCGCCATGCTGGTGCAGGGAGCCGTGCTTTACAACCCGGACACCCCCGGCCTGGCCGCGCTGATCGTAGCCACGGAACTGGACAGCAATGCCCGCAAGCTGACCGTGCGGGGCAAGTTTACCCTGCAGCGGTTCGCCCAGCGGATAGCCAAGGGCAAGACCACCGTGACCGATGCAGCCGCAGGGCTGCTGGACCTGTGCCGTGCCAACCTGCGCGAGCTGGAAGTGGCCTTGCCGGATGCCGCTGATTTTACTGCCCCCTGTGGGGCAGTGGACCTGGAATGGGTGACCTGCCTGGATGCCATGACCCAGCTGGCCGAGACCGGCGGGTTTGGCCTGCGCTGCGCCTTTGACCCGGCCACCGGCAGCGAAACGCTGGAACTTTTGCAGGGCAAGGACCGCAGCGCACCGGGGAGCGATTTGTACATGGGCTACTTTTCGACCCGGATGCAGAACCTTTCCAGCCCAACCTATACCGAGGATGCCAGCGACTACGCCAATGTGGTGCTGTGCGGCGGCGAGGAACCTAGCGAGGGGGACAGCTTTACCCGGTATTTTTGCGAGGTAGGAGACATCACAGCCGCCGGCAATGCCCGGCACGAGCTGTGGGTGGACGGCAGCAGCGTAAAGCACAAATACACCGTGCAGAACGCGGACGGCAGCACCACCGAGAAAACCTACACCGAAACCGAATACCAGACCGCCGTGCAGAACTATGCCCGCGCAGCTCTGGCCAATCACCTGGGGACCCGGCAGCTGAAATGCACCGCCGCCGACAGCCAGATGATCTACGGTCAGGACTACGCCCTGGGCGATATTGTGCCGGTGCGGGTGGAGGAGATCGGCCTGGAAGCCACCGCGCGGGTGGCCAGCATCAAGATCATCTACGAAAGCACCGGGCGCAGCCTTTGCCCTGTGTTTGACAACTTTACCTTTAAAAAGGAGTGATGTGCTTTGACCGAGCTTATCTGCTGGCCGCTGGACAATAAGCAGTATACCAGCGTGGCGCTGGGCGCAGCCTATGCGGCCCGCAGCCGCGGCGTGCTGAACGCCGACAGCTTTGCCGCCAAAACCAACGGCAACAATACGGTCACTGTGGGCAAGGGCGTGGGCTGCATCCACGTGAGTGATCAGTGGGCGGCGTTCCCGTTCAGCCAGGGCGATGTGACCCTGACCTTTGAGGATGCCGACGGCGTGAATCCCCGTTGGGATGCCATTGCCCTGGTGTACGACAAAAACGCCAACACCGCAGGTCTGGAAGTGCGCAAGGGTACGGCCTCGGCCAGCCCCACGCTGCCCAGCCTGCGGCGCAGTGACGACTATGACGAGATCTTCCTGTACCGGGTGACCCGGCCCACCGGCGCTACTAAGATCAGCGCCGACAACGTGGTAGACCTGCGGCTGGATGGCAGCGTCTGCGGCCTGATGCGGGATACCATCGACGCGGTAGACACCAGCGTGATGGAAGCCGCCTTTGAAGCGTTTTTGCAGAAAATCGAAGCCGAACTGAACCAGCTGAATGCCGGAACCTCGGCCATGATGCGATCGACCTATGACCCGCAAGGACGGCAGACCGATATTTTCAAGGCGATCGACAAGGTCTCCAACATCTACTACGCCAGGCTTACGCTGAACGGGTGGACGGCCTGCAGCAGCGCCGACCAGGCCAAAGACCTACTGTACCAGCAGACGGCTACCCTGACCTGCGCGAACAGCCATGCGCCGGTGGTGACGGCTGCCAGCGAGTTTTTGTCCGGCATCGGCTACGACAAGACCGGGGTGCCCGCTACCGATGATGTGCTGGATGAAGTGCTGGACATCATCAACGACGGCGTGACGGTCACGGCGTACAATTCGGTACTGGTTAAGGTAAAAGAAAAGCCTACCGCCGAAATCCGGGCGCGATGGGTCATTCAAAGTTGATGGAGGTTTAGCATGAAACATTCGTTTGTATGTAGTTTTACCCCCCCCCGTAAGAAATCTGCGGCATGTGCTGCGCGGGGGTGCTGCTGATGGGTGTAGCACCGAGGATTCCGGGCGGCGGGAAGCTGAAACTGTTGGAAACCTATGCAGATAGCGGAAAGCAACCGTACACATACACTTTCGACAAAAACCTCAATTGCCGGCTGGTTGTACTGACTTTGACACGAGACAACATCATCCCGTCGATCAATGGGGATGTAACCCTTGGCAGCACAATCCTTGAGAAACTTGGAGATATATCTCACAAGGACGGCTATTCCTGTGTGCACACCTATGCTTACAAGTGCGTAAGTGCGCACACAGGGGATGTTCTTACGATTCCTCAGGACAGTGACCGCTTTACCAACATTACAATCATGTTTTTCTGAAAAATTCACAAAAAGAGGGTGATTTTATGGGAATGTCCCCGAGAACTCCGGGCGGTAAAAAATTGCAGCTGCTTACGACCGTTACATTTACACCTATTAACGGCAGCAGTGCCGCCACAAGCTCGTTTCAGACGTATGACCTTTCAGAATTTAATGTGGCAGGAAAAAAGGCGGAGGACTTTTTCGTTCGTATTTCCGGTTTTACTTCCAGCCCTGCCGAAAAGCAAAGCCGTAGTTTCACGAATTTGGAAATTACCGGTTTTTCCAACTCGGTTTTAACCCTGAAGGGGACATATACACAGTATGACTACCACGCCAACAATCTGTCCTTAACTGTAGAAATTTACGTCTACAAATAACGAGGTACAAAATGAAAATCTACGATGAAATCACCAACGAGGAACTGACCTCTCCCGACCTGTCAGCGGGTTATCTCTACACCGCCCGGCGGGTTGCCGAGCATGTGCCGGAGAGCCGGGAAGTGATGCAGGGCACTGTCACCGAGGACGACCCCAAAGGCCTTGAGCACATCATCTCCGGCTACGATGTGTACGAGGACTGCCAGCTGTACCACCGCTACACCGTGGCCGAACTGGCCGAGCGGCAGCAGGCGGAGATCGAGGCGAGCACCATTGTGCTGGACGATGCGACCAAACTTCACCTGATGTTGGCCGAGATCCCCACCGAGGCCAAGCCCACCATGCCCCCGAAACTGGGCTACAAGTGGGTGCCGACCTACAGCGGCACGGCGGGTTTTGCGTGGGAACTGCAGGAAGACCCCAACGCCTACGGAACCAACGACCGCCCGCTGTACTGGGTGGACGGCATGACCGTCTGCACCGGCTACTACTACACCGACGGCGACAAACTGTACATGGCCCTGCAGGACGGCGCGGCCCCGGCGCTGACCGATACCGAGTGGTTCGAGGTGGTGTGATATGTATCGCGGTACGACCCCGACCTTTACCTTTACGCTGCCCATCGAGTGCGAGACCATCTCCAAGCTGTCCGTTGCGTTCAAACAGGGCGGCGAGCTGCTGTTTGAGCGCGGCCTGCCGGACGTGACGATGTCCGGTAATGTACTTTCCTGCACATTGACCGAGGAGGAAACGCTGCAGCTTCGCGGGGACACGGAACTGCAAATTCAGCTGCGCGTTGGCGTTGGATCTGCCCGCATGGCCTCGCAAGTGTTCCGTGTGCCGGTCAGCCAGATTCTGAAAGATGGTGTGCTTACATGACGTTAGACGTACAGTTTGCCGCACCCTCCGCCTTTGTGGTGGAGTTTGGCACCGATGCCGATCTGGCCGCCGACCTGGGGCAGACCACCATTTTATCCACCGCGCCGCAGTACAAGGGCGAGACCACCGTGACCCCGCGCACCTACGAGGAGACTCGCCTGGAAACCAAAGACAAGCTGATGCCGGACGATGTGACCGTGCGAAAGATTCCCCGGTACGAGGTCTCCAACGATTGCGGCGGCGTGACCCTGATTATGGGAGATGAATATTTCAATGGCTAACCAATATGTAAATAAGGTCATCATCGGCAAGGAGGTCAAACTCGACCTGACCGCCGACAGCGTGACCCCGGACAAGCTGGCCAAGGGCATTACCGCCCACGATAAGACCGGCGCACCCATCACCGGCACCAACACCAAGGACGTGGATTCCACGGATGCTACGGCTGCGGTGGCCGAGGTGCTGGACGGCAAGACGTTCTACGCACGTGGTGCCAAGATGACCGGCACGATGCCCAACAACGGAGCCGTAGCCGGGAAAATCACCCAAAAGGACGGCAAGTACACCATCCCCATGGGCTTCCACGATGGCAGCGGCAGCGCTGAAATCGATGAGACCGAGCAGGCCAAGCTGGTGTCTGCCAACATCCGCGAGGGTGTCACCATCCTGGGCGTGGAGGGTTCCATGTCCTCCTCCGAGGGCATGAAGCCCCAGGCCAAGAGCGTGACCCCGACCTTTGAGCAGCAGACCGTCCTGCCCGACAGCGACTACAACTGCCTGTCACAGGTCATGGTGGCGGCCATCCCGACCAACTACGTGGACAACGCCGCCGGCGGCCAGACCCTGACGGTGGGAGGCTAACCATGGCGGTGAACAAGGTGGTGCTGGGCAGTGAGACCCTGCTGGATCTGACCGGGGACACCGTGACCAGGGGCACCCTGCTGGCCGGACAGACCGCCCACAATGCGGCCGGGGAACAGATCGAGGGCGAATATACGCCCCCGAATGTGTTCACCGGGGCCAGCGCCGAGGCCGCGGGCACATCCGGCCTGGTACCGCCACCCGCTGCCGGGGACGAAAAAAAGTACCTGTGCGGCGATGGCAGCTGGGCCACACCCGAAGCGCAGACAACGATTAAAATTTGCAGGTGGTGAGAATATGCCCGTTTACTTAGGCGACAAGAAAGTCAGTATTTTTGCGGGGGCTGGCGCTGCCAAGCTGCAGAAAAAGACGGTCACGCCGACCGAGAGCCAGCAAGCCGTGACCCCAGACACCGGCTACGATGGCATGAGCCAGGTCACGGTGGAAGCCGTGCCCGCGGGGTACATTGGCAGCGGTGTCACCAAAAAGGCGGCGGCGACCTATACCCCGAAAAGCACCGACCAGGTCATTGCAGCTGGGCAGTATTTGTCCGGGGCGCAAACCATTAAAGGCGATGCCAACCTCGTTGGCGGCAATATTCTGGCAGGCAAGTCCATCTTTGGGGTGGCGGGGACCGTTGTCATCCAGAAATTCTACATCGGTAGTTCCGAGCCCAGTTCTTCGATCGGCAGCAATGGCGATTTGTATTTGCAGACTGGGGGCTAATGTATGGCAAGTGTAACATTGGTTCCTGCAGGATATGATGGTCAACGCTCATCGTATATTTCGGTAGATGCGTCTTATCCGCTTTCAAATGGCCTTACCAGTTCAAGCAGTGACACCTTTGCGGTGCTAAACCTGAACAAAGGTGGTGGTGCGGTTTCTAAGCTGGCAGTCAAATTTGATGTGTCAAAGATTCCGACAGATGCCAAGATCGATTCTATCTCTTGTAAGATAAAGGCCAGAATCTCGAATGCGTCACCGTATATTTTGAGCGGTGTTGCGCAGTTGTATTGCGGCACGGCCGGGTTGAGCGGCGAAATTGAGTTGGGGACATCCCCAGTGGCTCAGACTTTTAACGATACCGGCTGGTGGGATCGTGAGAGCCTGGACGATCTTATCTTGCTGATTACCTGTACACGCGGCTCGCTATCCGCAAACAACAGCCATACTTTGCGTTTTTACGGTGCTGATCTGACTGTAGACTACACTGGCGGCGGATCTTCTGGCCCTGTGCTGAGCACTAAGGTAAATGGCAGCTGGGTGAACGTATCCAAGGTCTACAAAAAAGTAAGCGGTATTTGGGTAGAACAGAGTGACATTGCAAACTTGTTTAGCACTGATACCAATTACGTAAAGGGGTGAGATTTTGGCAAAGACTACAGAAACGATTGGCGAATTCACAATGAACATTCTTACCGCGGAGCAGTATGCAGATGCGAAAAAGAATAACCAGATCGACCCCAATCAATTATATTTTACCCCTGAAAAAAAGTTGGTTGTTGCCGTATCTCAGGATGAGTATGAAGCAATGAAAGAGGCCGGTACGCTGGATGAGGATGTACTTTACGTTACACCCGCTAGTGAATCCGTTACGATTCCCGAGGCCACGGAAACGACCGCTGGCCTAATGCCGCCCAGCGCCGTGACAAAGCTGAAAGGCATTGATGAGGGCGCGAACAAGTACACTCACCCCACGCATACCGCCCGGGCCAGCGGCCTGTACAAAATCACCGTGGACAGCCTGGGGCACGTCATCGCTGTTTCTGCTGTGCAGAAAAGCGACATCACCAACCTGGGCATCCCGAGTTCCAATACGACCTACGGCCTGGCCTCGGCCTCCAGCAATGGCCTGATGAGCTCGACCCAGTATTCCAAGCTGAGTGGCATTGAATCAGGTGCCAACAAAACCACGGTCGATAGCACGCTGTCCGGCACCAGTGCCAACCCAGTGCAGAACAAAGTCCTCTACGTTGCCCTGCCGTGGGAGTATTACGCCACCTTTTACGTGGACAGCTGGACGACCGCCTCCACGGATGAGCAAGCCCAGGGCTTTGCCTACAAGCAGACCGTGTACCCCTCGAAGAAGATCTCGGTCGCACCGACCCTGACCGCCAACAGCATGTTCTTGAGCCTCGGCTCGACCAACAAGACCGGCGTGTTCGCCACCGATGTGATCCTCGCCGATTCGATGGACAAGATCAACGCGGGCCTGGTCTACACCGGGTCCGGGACCATCACGGCGTTGGTAGAAGAAAAGCCCAGTTCGGACGTTGTCATGAACTGGTGGCTGAGAACATAAAAAAGGAGTTTTCAAATGAGATTATCGAACGAAGAAGTTTTACTTCGCTGGCCGCTGGATCAGCACATTTTGACCCATGGCTGGCACTACAACAGCGGCCGCAGCCATAACGGCATCGACCTGCGCACCCAGATCGGCAACACCGCCGTGCGCCCGGTCTACGCGGCAGAGGACGGCACGGTGTCGGCCACCCAGCTGTGGGACGGCCACACCACCGACGAGCGCAGCATGCAGAGCTACGGCAACTACGTGGACATCCGCCACGCCGACTACAGGCAGCAGAGCCTCGTTACCCGGTACGCCCACCTGTTCAAGTTCATTGTTGCCAAGGGAGAAAAGGTCAAAGAGGGCCAGCTGATCGGCTACAGCGGTGCCACCGGCAACGTTTTTGGCGCGCACCTGCACTTCGAGGTGCTGCTGAGTGGCAAGCGCACCAACCCGCTGACCTGGCTGGATGATGATTTCACCACCGCCAGCAGCAGCGTCTACACCTACGGTCCCGGTGAGCATGCGGTCGAGCGCCCGGCCGAGGACAAGCCTGCCGCCTCCACGCTGCAGACCATCTGTGCCAGCAACCTGACCAACGCCCAGGCCATGGCGGTGTTCAGCCTTGCGATCCAGCTGCAGCTGGTGGCCATGCGGCTGTACTGGGCAGAATTCAGCGATGCCGAGATGGCGCATCAGAACATCGAGGTCGGCCCCATCACCCAGGGCGATGCCAAGGCCGTGTTGGACAAGCTGTCCGCCGTAGGTGCCAAGGGCACCGCGCAGGCAGCGTGAACGAAAGGAGTAAACCATGAAAGACGACAACATTTTCCTGTGGGTCAAGGCGGTGATTGCAGCCGCCTGCGGTGCCTTTACCGCGGCATTCGGCTGGCTGGGCTGGCTGGTGATGGCCTGGGCGGCCTGCATGGCGCTGGATTGGCTGAGCGGCAGCGCGGCCGCCGCCAGCAGGGGAGAGTGGTCCAGCGCCGTCGCACGGTCTGGCATCTGGCACAAGGCCGGCATGCTGGTCGTGGTCATTGTGGCCGCGCTGACCGATGCTGTGCTCAGCATCGCGGTCGCCAACCTGCCCGGCCTGGGCATTACGTACCAGAGCCTGATCCTGCCGGTAGTGCTGGTGTGGTACATTTTTACCGAGCTCGGCTCCATCGCCGAGAACGCTGCCCACATGGGTGCCGATGTCCCTGATGGCCTGCTGAAACTGCTGGCCGCCGGGAAGAAAGCCGCAGAACGGCAGACTAAGGACGACGAGGAATAAGAGAAGCGGCGGGCTACCCAATGGGCGGCCCGCCGCTTTTTTGGTGAATTTCATGGAGAAAACCGCACTCAAAAACGCACCAGCGTACCTATAAAGTGGACGCAAAAAGTGTATAGCACCCAGGTTGCACCAGAATAAATATACAACGTGAAACGCTATGAATCATCACGAAACAAAAGAAAAACCGCTAAGCTATGCAGCTTAACGGCTTTTTGTTGGTGTATCACCAATATTCATTTTGGAGCGGGATACGAGTCTCGAACTCGCCACCTACTGCTTGGGAAGCAGTCACTCTACCGGATGAGCTAATCCCGCATCAGTGACTGTTATTATACCAAACTTGGGCGGCGTTGTCAATGCTGGTTTTGCGGCGGTGCGGCGCGGCGGCGCGGGACACCCAACGGGCAGGGGAGCGCCAGCCGGTTTACGGCGTGCGGCCTTACAGCGTCAGTTGTTCGGCGCTGTCGTCGGCGCGCAGGATGGCGCCTGCGGCGGGCAGCGTGCGCACGCGGTAACGGTGGGCCTCGCCCAGCTCCAGGCCGTCGGCCAGAGTGACGCGGGCGATCTTGGCGTTCTTTTTCAACGTTACAACGTTCACACCAGCACTGTCGCGAGTGGCCTTTTCGGGAATGAGGGCGCTGCCCGCCAGCAGTAGGCGGCCGTTGGTGGTGAAGATGGCCAGCTCGGTCTCAGCGGGCAGGTAGCGCATGCAGGCCAACTCTTCCTTATCACTGTAGGCTTTCAGCAGCTTGCGGCGGTTCTGCTTGGTCTCGTAGCTGGACAGCGGCACCTTGGCGCACTTGCCGTTTTGGAAGAAGAAGAGCATCCAACCCTTGTAGTCCGGCGTGACCACCATGTAGAGGGGCACTTCGCCCTCCTCCATGCCAAGGGACGATGCGACGTAATCACCCAGCACGCTGGCTTTGCTGTCGCCGAAGTCGTAGGCGTGGGATTTGTACACCTGGTGGTGATTTGTAAAGAATAGCAACTCTGCGCTGTTGGTGCTTTCGCAGGTGAACAGCACTTCGTCACCGTCTTTCAGTTTCTGCTCGCCGCTCATGCGCAGGCTTTGCGGGGTGATCTTTTTAAAGTAGCCATCCCGTGTAAAAAACAGATGTACGGGGTAGTCCGGCACCTGCTCGTCCGGCTCGTCGGCGGTGTCGGCGGGGATCTCGTACAAGATCTCGCAGCGGCGGGGCTTGCCGTATTTCTTCGCCACATCGCCCAATTCCTGCATGATGATGCGATTGATGCGAGCCGGGCGTTTGAGGATGTCCTGCAGGTCGGCGATGGCATCCTCCAGCTCCTCGATCTCCTCGGTGCGCTTCAAAATATACTCGCGGTTCAGGTGACGCAGCTTGATCTCGGCCACGTACTCAGCCTGAACCTCATCGATGCCGAAGCCAATCATCAGGTTGGGAACGACCTCAGATTCCTCAGCAGTGTTACGCACAATTTCGATGGCCTTGTCGATGTCCAGCAGGATAGCTTTCAGGCCCTGCAGCAAGTGCAGGCGCTTTTCCTTGCCTTTCAAATCGTAGTAGGTACGGCGGCGCACGCACTCGGCGCGGAAGGCGATCCACTCCAGCAGAATGTCCCGCACGCCCAGCACCTTGGGCTGGCCACCGATCAACACGTTAAAGTTGCAGGCGAAGCTGTCCTCCAGCGGTGTGGCCTTGAACAGGCGGGCCATGAGCTTATCCGGGTCCTGCCCGCGCTTGAGGTCGATGGTCAGTTTCAGACCATTCAGGTCGGTCTCATCGCGCATGTCGCTGATTTCACGGATCTTGCCCAGTTTGACCAGTTCAGTGATCTTATCCATGATTGCTTCGACGGTAGTTGTGGGCGGAATTCGCGTTACATCGATGCAATTGTTTTCTTTATCGTAGCTCCACTGGGCGCGGACACGCACACTGCCGCGGCCTTTTTCCAGCACATTCTGCATCTCGGCCGCGTCGTACAGGATTGTGCCGCCGCCCACAAAATCGGGGGCGGGGATGATCTCCCGCAGGTCAGCCTGGGGGTCTTTCATCAGGGCGATGGTGGCGTTGCACAGTTCCTCCAGGTTGAAGGAGCAGATGTTGGAGGCCATACCGACCGCGATGCCCAGCGTATTGTTAGCCAGAATGGCGGGGAAGGTGACAGGCAGCAGGGTAGGTTCTGTCGTTGTACCGTCATAGTTTGGCACAAAGTCGACGGTGTCCTTGTCGATGTCGCGGAACAGCTCGTCACAGACGGGTTCCAACTTGGCCTCAGTATAACGGGCGGCGGCGTAGGCCATATCGCGGCTGTACGCCTTGCCGAAGTTACCTTTGGAGTCGACAAACGGCACCAGCAGGCTCTCGTTGGAGCGGCCCATACGCACCATCGTATCGTAGATGGCGGCATCGCCGTGGGGGTTCAGGTGCATGGTGCTGCCCACGATATTGGCACTTTTGGTGCGGTTGCCCTTGAGCAGGCCCATGCCGTACATGGTATACAGCAGCTTGCGGTGCGCCGGTTTGAAGCCGTCGATCTCCGGCAGGGCACGGGAGACGATGACGCTCATGGCGTAGGGCATATAGTTGGTTTCCAGCGTATCGGTGATGGGAGATTCCAGCACCTCGCCCGCCGAGAGGATCTCGACGTTATCGCCCAGCTGGGGCCGGGCAGCAATGATTTTCTTTTCTTTTCGTTTTGCCATCGTTGTTTTCCCTTACTCAGCTTACATCCAAATCATCCAGATACTCCGCGCCGTGTTCGGCGATATGGTCTTTTCGGCCTTGCAGATTGTCGCCCAGCAGCAGGTCAAAAACTTCTGCCGTGCGCTCGGCATCGGTGGGCAGTACCTTAATAAGTCTCCGGCTTTCGGGACTCATAGTCGTCAGCCACATCATTTCCGGGTCGTTTTCGCCCAAGCCTTTCGAACGTTGAATCGTATATTTTTCACCATCGATGCGGCGCAGGATGTCAGCCTTTTCCGGCTCGGTGTAGGCAAAGTAGGTTTTGTTTTTGGTGTTGATCTCGTACAGTGGCGACTCGGCGATGTAGACGTAGCCCTTGTTGATGAGGGTCGGCGTCAGGCGGTAGAGCATCGTCAGCACCAGGGTGCGGATCTGGTAGCCGTCCACGTCGGCATCCGTGCAGATGACAACTTTATTGAACCGCAGGTTATCCAGATTGAAGCTGGCTAAATCCTTGTTGTGGCTGCCGCCCAGCTCGACACCGCAGCCCATAACGCGGATGAGGTCGGTGATGATTTCCGACTTAAAAATGCGGGCGTAGTCGGCTTTCAGGCAGTTCAAAATCTTGCCGCGGATGGGCATAATGGCCTGGAACTCCGAGTCGCGGCTCTGCTTGACGGCGCCCATAGCGGAATCGCCCTCCACGATATACAGCTCACGGCGGGTGGGGTCCTTGGTGCGGCAGTCCACAAACTTCTGCACGCGGTTGGCCAGATCCATCTGCTGGGTCATCGTCTTTTTAATGGTGATACGCGCTTTTTCTGCGTGTTCACGGCTCTGCTTGTTGATCAGCACCTGCTTGCAGGCTTTCTCCGCCTCGTCGGGGTGCTCGATGAAGTAGACCTCCAGCTGATGCTTGAGGAACTCGGTCATAGCCTGGGCCACAAATTTGTTGGTAATGGCCTTTTTGGTCTGGTTCTCATAGCTGGTACGGGTGGAGAAGCTGGACGAAACCAACACCAAGCAATCCTGCACATCGGCAAAAGTGATCGCACTTTCGTTCTTTTTGTACAGGCCCTTGGATTTCAGCCAGGCGTTGACCTGGTTGACGAAGGCCAGGCGGACGGCACGGTCGGGGCTGCCGCCGTGCTCCAGCCAGCTGGAGTTGTGGTAGTATTCCAACGCCTGCACGGTGTTGGAGAAGGCGAAGGCCACATTCATTTTGACCTGATAGTCGGGCTGGTCGGCGCGGTCGCGGCCAGTGGCGGAACCGGAGCAGAAGTGCACCGGGGTCAGGCCCTTATCGCCAACCAGTTCGTTGACGTAATCGGTGATACCGTGCTCGTAGAGGTACTCGTACTTCTCCGTGTCACCGCCGGATTTATCCTCGAAAACAAGCGTCACACCGTCGTTTACCACAGCCTGGCGGCGCAGCATATCTTTAAAGCTGTCAGCCGGGACGGCGATGTCGGTAAAGACCTCGGTGTCCGGCTTCCAGCGGATGACCGAGCCGGTGCGCTTGCCCTTGAACGGCTCCTTTTGCAGGCCACCCACGTTCTCGCCTTTTTTAAAGTCGAGGTGGTAGTGGAAGCCATCGCGGTAGATGTCGGCGGTCATCCACTCGCTGGCGTACTGGGTAGCACACAAGCCCAGGCCGTTGAGGCCCAGGCTGAAATCGTAGTTGCCGCTGCCCTCGGCGTATTTGCCGCCAGCGTACAGCTCGCAGAAGACAAGGTCCCAGTTCCAGCGGTCCTCAGCCTTGTTGTAGTCCACCGGGATGCCGCGGCCGAAGTCCCCAACCTCAACGACGTGGTCGGGGTAGAGGGTGACGTTGATGCGGTTGCCATGGCCGTCACGGGCTTCATCGATGGAGTTGGAGATGATCTCAAAGATGGAATGGGCACAGCCTTCCACGCCGTCCGAGCCAAAAATAACGGCCGGGCGCTTACGCACACGGTCCGCGCCTTTCAGCTGGCGGATGCTGTCGTTGCCGTATTCCTGTTGTTTTTTTGCCATGCGGCGGTTCCCCCTGAATTGTGCGGTGTTGCCTGAATTTTGGCATATAAATTTATTAAACCATAAATGGTGGTGGGTTGTCAAATTGGATTCATGACCGTTTCTACATCTTACAGATGGAAATACACCTTGTAGTTGTATCTTACCACAACAAAATCTAGTTTTCAAGGGTCAGTTGCAATTACATTCGCATTTTTCCAGGCGGTTGCGATCGCCCAGCAGGGCGGTCCAGTATTCTTCGCCTTGATATTTAAAGGTCACCCAATCGTAACCCTCATATTTGGCGGTGGTCTGGCCGGTGACGCAGTAGTTGCCCAGGGGCAGGTAGCCCACCACGTCATTTAAGTTGGATGTGTAAAAATATTCGCACCGGACGTTGAAAACCACCAGCTTATACCCATCCACTTTTTGCACCGAAGGGCTGGCGGCCCCGTAGTTGTTGTAGCCGCCAGCCTGTATTTCAGGCAAAAAATCCTTGTAGCTGCGATTTAGATCGCACGCGCCGCTGATGCCGCTCACCGTGCCGCTGCCGCTGTACTGCCACATCGTGTAGGCACCGGTGTAACCCAGCGTGGCGCGGTAGTCCGCCACCCACAGCGGGTAATCAACCAGTGCGCCCGCGTTCAAATAGCTGTTGATGTAGTTTGTGTAACTGTACCACCCGGCATACCATTTGCGCTGATACAAAATATCCATAGCGTACTGCACCAGGCTGGTCAGCTCAGCGCGGCCCAGGCTGGTAAGGCTTGAGTCCTCCACATCCACGAACACCGGGTACTCCAGCTTGATGCCCTCCAGCATATTTAAAAAGGCAGTCAATTCGCTGGCAACGGCAGCGCGGGTGCGGGCATAGGTGTAGTAGTAGGCGCCCACCCGCAGCCCGGCACTGTGGGCGCCGGTGACATTCTGCAAAAAGTACGGATCTACGTACAAGCCGCCGCTGTTGCTGGACCCCACCCGCACGATGGCGAACTGCTTACCCGCGGCGGCCACCTGGGTCCAGTTGATGCTGCCCTGGTAGCGGGACACATCAATGCCGTTTTGAAAAAGAGCCATAAAAAATCCCCCTTTGCAGCATAGTATGCAAAAGGGGAGGCGTGCGTGTTTACCGGCTGGCAAAGGCCGGGTTGGCGGTCTCGATGGCCGGGTATTCGGCACGGACGCGCTGGCTAGTATGGCCCGCGCCGCCCGTTCGCTGCCGCCTTACGGCCGCGGAGCCGCGGCGAAAATTCAAATCACCAGTCCGCCATTCACGCCCAGCACCTGCCCGGTGATATACCCGGCATTTTCGTCGCACAAAAACACGATAGCCCGTGCAACATCCTCAGCCGTGCCCAAACGCTCTACAGGCGTTTCCTCTGCCAAAGCCGCGCGGTCCTCGTCGGTAAAGCTGGCCATCATGTCGGTGTCAATGACGCCGGGCGCGATGATGTTCACCGTCACGCCGCTGGGGCCTTCCTCTTTGGCAAGGGCGCGGCCCAGGCCGATCAGCCCTGCTTTGGCAGCGCTGTAGGCTACCTCGCAGCTGCCGCCGGTCTGGCCCCACATACTGCTGATGAGCACGATGCGCCCGTATTTCTGCCGGATCATGCCGGGCAGCACGGCGCGGCAGGCATAAAATGCACCGTCCAGATCCACGGCCATCATGCGGTGCCAATCCTCGTCGGTAGTGTCGGTAAACAGCTTTTGCTGGGCGATGCCCGCATTGCAGACAAGCACCTGCAAACTGCCCAGGGCTTCTTCGGCCTGGGCCACAGCGGCGCACACCTGGGCGGAGTCGCCCGCGTCAGCGCAGATGGGCAGAAACGTCCCGGCAGGGGAGAGGGCGCGGGCCTGGGCGGCTACGGCCTCGGCGGCTTTGGGGTGTGCATGATAGGTAAAGGCCACGTTGTAGCCCGCGCGGGCCAGCGCCAGCACAGCCGCCGCGCCAATGCCCCGGCTGCCGCCGGTCAAAAACACGTTACGCATCATTTTTTCTTCCTCTTTTCGCGCAGCATCGCAAAGAAATCTTGCAAAAGCGCTTGCGCTTCTTCTTCCAGCAACCCAGATTCAATCACCGGATGATGGTTGAACGGCAACGCAAACAGGTCGGTCAGGCTGCCGCAGCAACCCGCCTTGGGGTCCCGCGCACCGTACACCACCCGCTTTAAGCGGCTGTTGATGATGGCCCCGCTGCACATCGGGCAGGGTTCCAGCGTCACGAACAGCTCGCACTGCCACAGCCGCCAGCCGCCCAGCGCCTTGCAGGCCGCATCGATGGCCATCAGCTCGGCGTGGTAGGTAGCATTTTTGCCGCTCTCACGCAAATTATGCGCCCGGGCAATGATTTCCCCGTCCTTGGCCACCACGGCACCCACGGGTACCTCACCCAGGGCGGCGGCCTCGCGGGCCTCGTCCAAGGCGGCGCGCATCAGTTCTTCGTCGGTCATAAGGGCACCTCAAACAAAAATCGTGTAGCAAACCAGGAACACAACGGCCAGGTCATAGACGGGGCTGGTGAAAATTTTGGTCAAGTCCACACCGGGACGCAGACCCACCGAGAAGCGGAACCCCTGCTGCCGGGCGTGCCAGATGAGCCACACGCCAAACACCGGAAAGAAGAACAAAATAAACAGTTCAACGCCAAAAGATACCGGCTGCGGTGCGTAAAAACGCAGGTACAGATTTAAAAAAGCCAGCGTGTTATTGCAAAAATGCAGTAGCATCCCGGGCAAAATGCTGCCTGACCGCTCGGCAAGCCAGCCCAGAAAAACGCCGCAAGCGAAGGCCGTCAGCCCCTGGGCCAGGTCGAGATGCAGCAGCCCGAACAGCAGCGCCGGGCCGAAAATCGCCGCCGCACTGCCGCTGGGGCGCATCAGACCTTGCAGTGCGCCGCGGAAAAGCAGTTCCTCCACCACAGCGGGCACGGCGCAAAGCGCCAAAAACTGCACGAACAGCTCTGCGCCGCCGCTGGGCAGCAGGGTGGCAGCGTCCTCGGCCCCAGCCAGGCGCACCAGCAGCCCGCCGCATAGGTTAGCCGTGCTGGCCACGCCCAAAAACACCGGCAGGCAGAATGCCGGGCTCCATGGCGCGGGCACGGTGATGCGCAGGTCGTCGGTTTGCAGGCGGGTGCCTCGCAGCATCCACAGCAGCGGGACCAGGGCAGCGCCAACGGCAATGACGATCTGCAGCAGGCCGAGACCGACCTCGCTTACGCCGATGGGTTTGGCCAGGCTGGCGCCGGGGTGCACCACCCCCACCAGCGCGCTGATGCCCGCATACAGCAGGCTGCGGGCCAATAAATACAGGATCGCTGCGATGGCGCACCACCCGGCCGCCCCACGTACACCTCTTGTTTTGGACATGGTTGAAACCTCTTACATTTATATATACTTTTATATATACTTTCTCTATCATACACGCTCTGCCGAAAAAAGGCAATAAAAAAGGCCCTGCCGGTGTGCGGACGGCAAGGCTTAGGAGGGAGAGGAGTCTTGTACAGCCCGCAATGTGCGTTACGGGCATTGACTTTCTGCTAATATAATAGTACAGTATAGACATGAAGTAAAGCTTAACTTTTTCATATATAAAGTGAAATTCGTTCACGTTAGGAGAAGTCGTTTATGACCCTGACAGATTGCCAGATTTTTATGACGGTGTCCCAGCTGGGCACCTTTGCCGCGGCGGCGGAGCAGATGCACTTAACGCCCTCGGCCATCAGCCACGCGGTCTCCGGCATGGAGTCGGAGTGCGGGTTTCTGCTGTTCACCCGCACCAAAAGCGGCGTAACCATGACCGCTGCCGCCGAAAGCCTGCTGCCGTCCATCCGCCAGATGCTCAACAGCAGTGAGCTGCTCAGCCAATCCATCGCCCAGGTCAACGGCATGCACAAGGGCGTGCTGCGGCTGGGGGTGTTCAACTCGGCCTGCGTCACCTGGGTGCCACAATTGGTGCCGCCGTTTCAAAAGCAGTTTCCCGGGATCGACGTGCAACTGTACCAGGGGTCCTACGCCGACATCGTGGATTGGCTCAAGGGCGGCACAGTGGAACTTGGATTCCTCTCCAATTCCAGCGCGCGTGACCTGGATTTTGAACCGCTCTACGATGATCCGCTGGTCTGCATCGCCCCTGCCGACTACCAGCCCCACCGCCCCGGCTGCGTGCGGGCCGAGGAATTGCAGGGCAGGGCGTTCGTCAGCCAGCAATCCGACGTGGACGCCGACATCCAAAGCTATTTTAAAAAGAATGATCTGCACGTGAACAGCCGATGCTACATCGTGGACGACCAGAGCATGATCGCGATGGTGTCCTGCGGGCAGGGGCTGGCTATCATGCCAGAGCTGATGTTCCGCCGCGGCACCGACCACAGCGGGTGCCAGGTGCTGCGGCTGGAACCTGCCGCCAAGCGCAGCATTGGGTTGGCGTGTCTATCCCGTGGGGGGCTATCGCCTGCGGCGAAGCAGTTTGTAGCTTCTGCACAGGAGTATGCTACGACTTTAAAATAATTTTTTCGGGTGGCTTTCGTTTCGCGCCACCAAGCGCGCTGCCTCGCAACAGCGGGACTTTTTTTGCTTCCTTTTTTGGTCACAAAAAAGGAAGGCCTAACGGATGCAACCCGTTATACTAGGCCCTGCCGCAGGGTAGGCAGGGCCGGGGCGCAAGCCGCAACTCAAAGCAACTCAAAGCAACCAAAAATCAAGGGTCTTCCCAAACCACAAAAAACATTGTATAATAGTATATTCCGGAAAAGGTAAAGGAGGTCTACCCACCATGCCGGGCGATCTGCATACGCATACGACTTATTCCGATGGTTCCACACCGGTTGCCAAGCTGCCGTTTCTGGCGCGGTGCGCCGGGATGACGCATCTGGCTATCTCGGATCATGATTCGATCCAGAGCGTTCGCTACGCCTACGCCCACCCGGTGCAGGACGGCGTACATCTGATCCCCGCCACGGAGTTGACCGCCTACGACTACGAGCGCGCCCACCGCGTGCACCTTTTGTGCTACTGGCCCGATGATTGCCCCGCGCTGGAGGATTTTTCCCGCATGATGGCCGAGCGCCGCTACACCGCCATGATGCAAAGCAGCAAGGAGCTGGAGGAGATCTGCCCGCAGTACTCCACCCAGGAGGCGCTGGAATTTGCCAAGGACAGCGGCACCTTGTACAAAGCCCACATCATGCGGGTGCTGTGGCAGTACGGCCTGGCCGACGGGCTGTACAACGAGGTCTACCGCTCGCTGTTCGGGCTGAAGCCTGTGCGCGGGCGCATCCTGCACACGCCCCGGTATGAGCCGGTGGACACCGTGCTGGACCTTATTAAAGCCTGCCGCGGCGTGGTGGTGCTGGCGCACCCCAGCGTGTATCACAGCATGGAACTGGCACGGGAGTTGATCGCCGCCGGGCGGCTGGACGGCGTGGAGATCGACCACCCCCGCAACACCCCCGAGGACAAAACCCAGCTGTTGCGTCTGGCCAAGGAGAATGGACTGCTCATCACCGGCGGCACAGACTACCACGGCATCCACACCGTCACCCCGCGCCCGGTCGGCGCGTTCACTACCCACGATGAGCAGATCGCCAGGTTGAACGATTTGGCCAAGGCAAGAAAATCCACGTTTAAGAGAACCACCTGATTCTGTAGGGCGGATGCTCGCATCAACCCCTACAAATGCGCGACAAATACCAAACGGACTACCATTATAAAAGGAGCAACATCACCATGGCATACATCTACAAAAACAAAGGCACCTGCTCGGTGCAGACCGAAGTTGAGCTGAACCCCGACCACACCATTAAAAGCGTCAAGGTCCTGGGCGGCTGCGATGGCAACCTGAAAGGCATTGCCAGCCTGCTGCCCGGCATGAAGGCCGAGGACGCCATCACCCGCATGGAGGGCATCCGCTGCGGCCGCAAGGCCACCAGCTGCCCCGACCAGATCAGCCAGGCCCTGAAAGGCGCCTTGGCAGAGTTAGGTTAAAAAGGAGCCACCCATGGATTGTTTCCACTATCCGCTGGATACTGAAACGCTGCTGCGCAAAAAGCGGCGGCTGCGGCGGGAGCTGCTGGCCCAAAACCCGCACCCCCTGCGCAAAAAAATCGCCATCCTCGGCGGGTCCACCACGAACGAAGTGGCCGACCAGCTGGGGCTGTTTCTGCTGCAGTACGGCATCGAGGCCGAGTTCTACCAGAGCGAGTACGCCCAGTATTGGCAGGACGCCATGTTCGGCACGCCGGAGCTGGACGAGTTCCACCCCGACATCATCTACATCCACACCAGCTGGCGCAACCTGACCGCCCTGCCCACCACCGCCGACAGCGAAGCCGATATCGACGCGATGCTGGCCGACCAGTACACTCATTTTGAGACGATGTGGCAGGCATTGGAGGCCAAGTTCGGCTGCCCGGTCATTCAAAACAACTTTGACCGCCCCAACTTCCGCCTGATGGGCAACCGCGATATCTGGGACCCGCATGGCCGTTCCAACTATCTCAGCCGCCTGAACCAGCGCTTTTACGCCTATGCCGCCGCGCATGAGGATTTTTATATCAATGATATTGACTATCTCAGCGCAGATTACGGCCTGACTGCCTGGGGGGATGCGTTCTTCTGGCATATGTACAAGTACGCCATGTGCCTGGATGCAATCCCGTCTTTGGCAAACAGCGTGGCAAACATCATCAAATCCCTGTATGGCCGCAACAAAAAAGCCTTGGTGCTGGATCTGGATAACACTCTCTGGGGCGGCATTGTGGGCGATGACGGTGTGGACGGCATTGCCATTGGCCCCGAAGTGCCGGAAGGCCAGGTGTACGCCGAGTTCCAGAGCTACTGCAAAGCCCTGCAGACCATCGGCGTGGTGCTGGCGGTGGATTCCAAAAATGACGAAGCCAACGCCCTGGCCGGCCTGAACCACCCGGACAGCGTGCTGCACCCGGATGATTTTGTCTGCATCAAGGCCAACTGGGATCCTAAAGATCAGAACCTGAAAGCCATCGCCGCAGAGCTCAGCCTTGGCGCCGACAGCTTTGTGTTTGCTGATGACAACCCGGCGGAGCGTGCCATTGTGGCCGCCCAGCTGCCCGG
>ERZ827452.228-NODE-228-length-84190-cov-49.024722_pt1 | contig 84190 bp, 81 predicted proteins | sample MGYA00519866_ERZ827452 | MGnify/ENA primary metagenome ERZ827452 (study PRJEB31778, sample SAMEA3449307) | human gut metagenome | biome: human gut; feature: human-associated habitat; material: faeces | place: United Kingdom | collected 2010/2012 ... | reverse complement strand
GAAAATATGATAGAAAATATGATAGAAAATATGATAGAAAATATGATAGAAAATATGATAGAAAATAAAGGTGAAGAAGATGATATTGAAAATAAAGATGAAGATAAATTAAATGATTAAAAAGAAAATAAAAGAAAAGATGATTAAATGATTAAAAAGAAAATAAAAGAAAAGATGATTAAAAAATGATAATGAAGAAGATGATTAAAAATGATAATGAAGAAGATGAAGAAGATTAATATAAAGATAATGAATAAAATGAAAGAAAAGATAATGAATAAAATGAAAGAAAAGATAATGAATGATAACGAGATATTTAATAAAAAAGAAAATAATGAAAAGATGAAGAAAAAGATGAAAGAAAAGATGAATATTAAGCTCCTTTTACACCTTCATTTATTTTTCATCCAATTATTTTTATAATTATTTTTCTTCTTCATTTTTCTTCTACTTTTCCTCCACTTATATTTCAAAATAACTTTTTTAATCTTTTTAATCTTTTTTCTCTACTTATTATCAATCTTTATTCAACTTATTTTCCAACTATTTTTCAAACTATTATCTCAATTCTTTCTCCACTTATTATTAATGCTATTTTTCAATCTTCTAATAAAATAAATTTTGGTCTTCATATTGAAATTCATTTTCTAATTATTGAAATTAATTATCCATTTAATATTTCACTAACTTATTCTCCAGCTATTCTACAAACTGCTTCTTTTATTAATTTTATAGTTACTTGAAGAATACGTTGGACAAATAGTATATTTAATAGTATTTCAATTAATCGAAATTCTAATTATATTCTTTATTCAAATAATATGACAATTAATGATACAAGAAGACCTCCTAATGTTAACTTAACAATACTTTGTATAACACTTGTGGACATTCATTTGTCAAATAGTATATTTAATAGTATTTCAATTAATCGAAATTCTAATGATATTCTTCATAAACCTTTTCGAAGAATACGTTGGATAAATATTCTTCTTATAATTATTATAAATTCTTATGATATAGCTGGTAATATAATTATTAATATAATTATTAAACCTGTTAGTATACCAATTATCATACTAATTATATCATTTCGAGATATAGTGCATCTGGATTTATTCATATAATAAATGGTATTACAACTGTTATGAAAATTGATAATCTTAATGTTATACAAAATGGTCAATTTTTGCAAATGATTGACTATCATATCCTATAAGAAAATCTTATTGTTATTTGAATAACAATGCCATTTTCCAATGAATTTTTTTTGGAAATTATTTGGAAAATAGATTGAAATTTATTTTTTATAAATTATATAATTATTAATATAATTATTAATATAATTATTAATATAATTATTAATATAATTATTAATATAATTAGTCTACAAGAAAGCGGTCAAAATACGGGTCAAATTGATATTAGAATTACTGCAAAAGTTACTGCAAAAGAACCATTAGGAACTCTTTTTAGAAATACTATTAGAAATACTATTAGAAATACTATTAGAAAATATAATGTAAATAAGATTACAATTAATTGTCCATCTTCCGAATATTCTTCGGATAGAAATGTTGAAATTAGTATGACATTTAATGGTAAATAAATTACTAAAAATAATACGGAAAATGAAGATGCTCCAGATAATACATTTCAAGATAAAATTGAAGATATGATTGAAGATAATTCTAAAGATGGATTTGAAGGTAGACTTTAAGATAATTTAGAAAGTGTATGTAAAGATGATTGTAAAGATATAGTTTGAGATTTAAATTGAAATACAATTATTAATATAATTATTAATACAATTTTAAATTATATAAATATGTTAGTTGCAAAGACAGTTGTAACATTTGGACGTATTGTTTAATGGCCACAAGGGCAAGGGAGTGTTCCGATATTCGTTAATCATTTATTTAATATTCATTTTACAATTAATAGAAATAATAATGTCACTTCTATAACAATTAATTGTCCATCTTCCAAATATTCTTCGGATAAAAATATTAAATTTAAAGATACATATATTAAGATTATAAATAATAGGAGAGTTTTTTATTTTAAAGATATTATAACTTTTATCCATAAACACTTTAAAATTAATAATAGAACTCTCCTATGAACACTTTAATTAAAACAATAACACAAATATAATACCTAATATTGAAACTAATAAAGCTATTGATAGAATAACTATTATAGTTTTATATGTTTTATTAGCTTTAGAAGCTAATATATATCTTACGGAAGTTTTACTTAAAGCTATTGATGAATAATTTGTTAAACGAATTAACATCTTTTTTAGTTCTTTACTTTCTAATAAAAGCTCTGATATAATTCGTTTTAAATCTTCATCAGTATATATTTCTGGAATTAGTTCATTTACTTCTTTTTGAACATCTTTTTCTTTATCTGTTAATTTTGCTGATGCTTGTACTTTTAAAAGTATTATTAAAGTTTTTAATTGAACTATTGCTATAATTCTTTTTACAAATTCTTTATTAGTTTTCATAGTAGATAATGGTATTATTTATATAAATAAAAGTGTTCAAAATATGTTTAAAGTGGAATTTTAAAAAAGAGGATAATGGCCATTTACACCATTATCCTCTTAGTTATTTACGAGTTCTTCACAAGAGCGAGCATTTTTATGAAGAAGTTATCATCATCTTCGCTAACTCCCGGAATATAATTTCGACCTTTCATTTCATGAAAGTATACTTTAGCTTCTTCGGTACGACCTTTGGCTTGATAAGCCTGTGCATACTTGTTAGCTTCAGCTTCTCGAATTATATGACCTTCGAGAGTACCTACGATATTCCGGAATATATAATTTCCGGCATTACGATATTCGTGAACTTCACCGTCTTTGTCTACATAACCGTATTTATTACCGTCATTCGGTACATATACGACTTCGACTTTCAGATACAACGGACGTTCAGTTTCCGTATTATAGTTACCCTCTCGAATGATATGGTCAAGATTAAATACTTCAACCATATCAACACTTGCAGACAAACGAACTGGTTCGTTATTTGCGACATTCAGAGCACTGATAGCGAAATACTTTCGGCCATCACGTTCAATTCGAGCTATTTTATGAATAGCTACACCGATGATTTCAGGTTTAAGACTTGTGTTAATTTCATTAACAACTGCTTTAACAACTGGTTTTTCTACAGCTACGGAAGCTGTATTGGCTTCAACTTGTGCCATGTTTCAAATGATTTAAAAGTTTGACAAATAGTAATTCCGGAATAAATGAATTAAATTCTGTTACCCATTCCGGATTATGAGTAACAAGATTAGTTTGTATGATACTTTTCGAATTTTAATTTGTAACAAAATCGGAATTACGACACACACCAATTATAAGTGGGGGGTTTCTAAAAGTAGAAAGGTGGGGAGGGTTGTTATATAAGGTACTTCCTATAAGAGTATTTTTATATTTATCAGATATATTATTTCAAACACTATCAGATATATTATTTCAAACACTATTACATATATTTTCATTATTTATTATTCAGTCTTTCTACAATAACATTTTCATTATTCATATTTCTATATTGACTTTAAATTCTTTACACTTTATTTTTTCATTATTTATTCTATACTCTATAATCTTTTCTATAATCTTTTCTATAATCTTTTCTATAATCTTTTCTATAATCTTTTCTCGTATCTATTGTATATCTATTTATAAGAATACTTTTATATTCAATAAATATAATATCTTTTGCAACAATTCTTTCCTATCTTTTTATACATTATTATCTCTTTTTTACAATACCTTTTACAATACCTTTTACAATACCTTTTTAAACATCTCTTTTTACAATATTTTTTTTATAATTTATAAGAACACTTTTATATTTAATAGATACAACATTTTCAATAATATCTATTTTATTATTTCTTCCTATATCTCTATTATAATTTACAATACCTTTTAAACATTATTTAGATACATTTTTAGATAAACTTCCTATAAGAACACTTTTATATGATTAATATTTACAATCAACTTTACTCTTTTCAACATTATCTTTTAATTCCTATAAGAACACTTTTATACATTTGATTAATATCTTTTCTTACATCTTTTCTGACAACACTTTTATATTTAATAAATATATTATTTTTAATAATATTTTATTTACTTTTAATAATGTCTTTTACATCATCTTTTACATCATCTTTTACATCATCTTTAAATTTTCTTTTTAATTTTATATAAGATTTTGTAAAATTGTTTTACAATTAAATGTAATAAAAGTATCATCTTAATTTTAAATAGTATTATAATCTACAAGTACATCATTTTCAATACTATTTTCAATACTATTTATATCAATACTTATATTAATATTTATACCAGTAGTTTTAATATGATTATAATTTGAGTCGAACTTTAATTAATATTTATTAATCGAAAGTGATTAATTTTAATATTAATTCTAATATTAATTTAAAGAATAATGCGATGGAAAGCAATAGCGAGAGCGAAGCAGATAGATAATAATTAGTAAATATAATAATTTAAGGAGAGCGAAAGCGACAATTATATTAATAATATATTTAATAATTAATGTAGCTACAAGTGCGAGATTATAATGACGAATAATTGAAAGAGAATTAAGAAGAGCTTCGGAAGAATTTCGGAACCCTCCCTCCCTTGTGGCCATTAACTCGGAGAAATACAAGTATCTATATTATTTCTAATAGTATTTACAATAGTATTTACAATAGTATTTCTAATAATAGTTATTATAATTTATCCTTGATATATTTTTACAGATAGTCTGTATGCTTCTTTTATACCTATTAATATAAATATCTTCTGTATTTGGATTTATAATGATTAATATATATATTGGTATCGAAATAAATATGATAGTACATTTATTAATAACTAAATAATCAAATAAACTATGGAAAATAAAGTTATGATTGGTTATCGTGAGCCTAAGAGTATTATTGATGCTAAAGCTGTAGGAAGTAAAGTTATAGTAAAATCTTATTTTGAAGTTTCACCTCTTATGGTAGAAGATGATAAAGCTCTTCAAAATATGTCTCCTATAAAAATAGAAGTTGTAGCTTATGGTAGAAATACTTATGATATTGAGATAGGAGATAAAGTTCAAATCAATCCTACAAATGTTTCAAGAATTAATTTTAAATGGAATGATAAAAGTATTATGAATTATCTTGAAAATTCTAAATTAAATAAGATTTTATATAGAGGAAAAGAACATGTTATTTGTGAGGAATATTATCTTTGTGAAATGATTGATATTCTTATTGTAGATACTTATAATGAAAATAATATACGAAAAATTCTTGAAAATTAGATGTTATTAGGTTTTATACAACATAAACGAATACTTAATAATTTATATAAGACATTTGATTCTTTTGCTCCTAATGTAAAGAATAAAGAGTGGCTTGATAAATTAGATAAACTTACAGATAGTGATAAAGAAGAATTGTTAGTTCACTTTTATAATTGTCAAAGTTTGACAATAGTTAAGAGAATGAATACTATAACTCCTTGTATTCACGTTCCGATGCTTGGTAATTTTAAAATTGTTGCTCAAAGATATTATAATACTATACATAAAGATTTCTTTGATACTCTTGATAAAAAAGAGAGACAACGAATTTTACAAACTGTTTTCGGAACTAATAAACCTGTTATTTATAATCCAGACGAACATTATGCCAAACTCAGTATCGACCCAGCTGATGTCTAAAGGCAGGATTCTTTTCTTTAATGAAGAGAATCATAAATATGTTGATGATTTGGGTAATCCTTATATTTCAGTTACTACTTTGATTCATAAATATACAGAAGAATTTAAAGAGAATGAAATAGCTAAAGCCTGTGAGAGAATAGGTAAGAATCCAAATCATCCAAAATATCTTACTTATAAAGGTAAGTCAGCTAAACAACTAAAACTTGAATGGCAAGCTGAAAGAGATAGAGCTTGTTCTGAAGGAACTAAGAAACATAATTATCTTGAAGATTGTATTAAATCTAATAACGGATATAAAAAGAATGCGAAAGGATTTATAGATGATAGAATATATACAATAGATGATATTATAAAGAATCATAGATATGGTATATTAAATATTGATTCTTTTGCTAAAAGTGGTATTAAAGATAGGTATCCGACAATTTACAATACTATTGCTGGTCTTGTAAATGTCGGATTTAAGATTTATGCAGAAATTGGAACTTATGATTATAAATATTTAGTAAGTGGTTTAATTGATGTTTTATTAGTTAGAGATAAAGAATTTATAATATTAGATTGGAAAACTAATAAAGCTCCTATTAAATTTGAAGGTGGTTATTGGTCTAAAAATAAGAACGGAGAACTTGATTTTGATGACACTGGAAATATATTAAATGAATATAATTATACAGGTAAAACATTTCAATATCCTCTTGATAAATTAGAAGATAGTTCTGGTAATATATATGCTATGCAATTAAGTACTTATGCACATCTTGTTGAAACTTTTGGATATAAATGTGTAGGACTTATTCTATGTCATATTAGAACAGTGCCTGAAAAACGAGATATATTTGATAGAGTTATAAGAAATGAATTTCAAGTTGTAGAAATAAAGAAGTTTCCTTATTTGAAAAATGAAGTTGTAACTATGTTAAATGATTATGCTAAAAAAAATATAAATAATACTACAATTAATAAATTTATATAGATATGAGACTTTATGATTATTTTATTGATAATAGAGATTTAATAAATCATTTAGAAAGTATAGCTATAAATAAAGGATATTCTTTTTTTAAATATAAAGATAATATTAATTTGAATATTAATCTTTGGGGTATTAGAAATAATGATAAAGATACTACTAAATTTAATGATGTTTGTCTAATGTTTTATCAAAATAAAGATACTACTTGGACAATTCATACTTATAAAATAACAACAGACCCTTCAAATGTAAATCTTCAAAAACCTATAAATAAAAATGGAACAGCTATTGTAAAAGAGGGTCAATATAAAGGTTTATTTAAAGTTGGTTTACATAAAGGATACGAAGCGTTAGTTCAAGCAGTTCCTATTACTGTTATAAGAGATAATAATAAAGATGATATATTAGATATAAAAAATAATAAAGAAGAAACTGGAATGTTTGGTATAAATATGCACAGAGCTTCTATTAATGGTAATAATAATGAAATAGGTTTATATAGTGCAGGATGTCAAGTTCATCAAGATTATAAACGATTTACTTATGAATTTATGTCTATAATTAAGAGTGCTATTGGTAAAAGTTCTATTACATATACTCTTATAAATGAAGATGATTTATGAAGTGGTATAATGTTGTATTTTTGGGATTGCTGATTTTGGGCTTTATTTTAGTTTTAGGGTATCAATTAGGCATTAATGCGAACAAAGATGAACAGGTATACCAGTCGAAAATTGATAGTCTTAAATCGGCATTAAAATCGCAAATAGAGGTATATAATTTTAAACTTGATAGTCTTAATAAAGATATTGATAGCCTTGATAAAATAAAGAATAAAATAATTATTAAATATAAAGATGCTTATGAAAAGGTTATTGATGTTGACAGTATTACTAATGATTCCATTATTATGTATATCTCAACAAAAATACATAATAAAAGGTGATACAATAGTTGGCTATACTCTTGATGAAAATAGGAGTATAGCTTTATTATTTATGAAAGGTGAAATGTATGAAGAATTATATTTCACACAAAATGAGATTTTAGCTAAGAAAGATAGTATTATAAATACTCAATATTATCATATTAAATTTCAAGATAGTGTTATTGTAGTTACTACTAATACAATAGATAAATTAGAAAAGATTAATAATGATAATAAAGCTATTATAGAAAAAGAGAAGAGAAAAAGTAAAACAAATGGTTGGATAGCCGGTGGTTCTGGAATTTTGAATTTAATATTAATATTGCTATTATGTTTGTGAATAATAATACTAAAGTAAATATTGATTATTTTATTACTACAGATTATGATTTAAATTGGAATTATCTTTTTAAAGAATCTAATTATAATGAAAATTCTGTTACTATTGTAATAAATAATAATATTAGATATAATTATATTATTAATAATTAAAATAATTTAAAGCTATGAAAAAGTTTAAAGAAATTGTTATTCCTTTTCTTAAAAGTTATGATAAATGTTGGCATATTATAGTTGGTATGATTATTACTTCTATAATTGGTAAATATTTTTATGAAGTAGGTGGTATAGCTGCTATGATATTATTTCCTTTGGTTATTGTATTTATAATTGCTTTATTTAAAGAGCAAATATGGGACAGACTTATGAAGAAAGGAACTTACGAATTAAATGATATTATAGCTATTATGATAGGTTGGTTTGTTTCTACTATATTAAATATTATTTGGATAATATGAAAAATACTAATTATATAAATAGATTAATTCATAGTAATAATCTTTTATTATATCTGATTATTACTTTTATATTTGTTATTATAACAGGTAAACTTTGGTTGGAATTTAAAGATATATCTGCTGCTATTGGATGTAGTATAATTATTCCTTTTGGAGTAATGATATTAAAAGAAGTTATTTATAATGTTTTTATTGTTAAATCTGGAATTTCTATGGATAGATTATTTTCTGTTGGTATAGGTCAGATTTTAGGAATAGGAACATTATTATATTTAATATTATGGTAAAGAGTAAGAATAAAGTCTATTGTAATGTTAAATCTAAAGTTATAGATACTTGTAAAGTAAATAAGTTTTATAATACATGGTGTTCTATATTTAGACATGATAGGTTTAATAGAGAACCTTATCCTAATCATTCTAATAATAATAAACCTTTATGATACCGGGACTGAAAGTTGAGAATGATAAGATAGTTTTAGATGTTCCTCAAATTCTATTATATAAACCTTTAGCAGCTATATATCAAGCTGATAATTCTAATAATAAAGAATTTGCACATAAAATATTTTTATATATTGAACATGTAGCTGATAAAAAAGGTTATTGTAGAACTAAAGGATTTAGTAAACAAGAAGCTCACAAATGGGCTGCGAGAAATTCCGGACTTAAAGAATCTTATGTTCCGGATAAATTAGTTACAGATGCTATTGATTTTATTAAAAGAGAATTTGAATCACATCCTGTTGAAGATGCTATAGAAACTAATATACAAGGTATTCGAGCAAGTCTTACTCTAATATCTATAATTGCTAATGAATTAAATAATGCAATTACTGATTATAGAAGTAATCCCAAAGAAGCTAAAATAGAAGATTTATTATCTTATGAAACAAGTATTAAAACAATGGCTTCGTATAGTGCTGATTTACCTAAGAGAATACAAGTTTTATCTGAACTTAAAAAACAATGGGATGATATAGATAAAGGTATTACTTCTATACGAGGTGGTAAATCTTATAAAAATAGTTATGACGGAACAGATGACTTATCTCCTACAAGTGCTGGGGAAGTTGAAGAGTTGCGCTGATGTAGGATATGATTATAAAAAAGATGAATCTCCTTTTATAGATTATATATTATCTGATAAGAATGAACATAAGTTATTACGAAACTTTATAAATCCTAATACAAATAAACCTTGGATTGATAAAGATGATGACTTTTTAATGGGAGATTCTGGTGGTATTCTAATGAATATAAATTTTGTATTTGTTGGAACTGAAATATTTAGTAGAACAGCTAAGTTTTTTGATGAACATGGAGTTTATACTTTAGCTCCGGAGGGAACTTCTGAATATAAAGAATTTTGGCAAAGGGAATTTTCTCGTAGAATAAAAGGTGTTAGTGCAAGATGTAAATTATATTTTAAAGATATACCAGCTTATTTAAATGCTAAGACAGAAGCTGAAAGAAAAACTCTTTTACAACCACTTAGGATAACAGGCGAACATTATAATTATTTAAATTATGGTAGAATCGAGCGTGTTCCTAATGAACGTGAAAGAGCTTATCTTGATTCACAAGGTTTTACAAAAGTTAATACAGTTGAGGGTTTTCCTCGTTTTTGGGATGGTGATTATTGGAATTTTAAAATTGATGAATTAATAGCTAATAATCATTATAATTTATGTAAGGCTAAAGCTCGTCGTAAAGGATTTTCATATAAAAGAGGTAGTCAAGCCGCTAATACGTTAAATGCAAATAAGAATGTTACTGTTACATTAGCTGCGGATAATCTTTCTTATTTAACTGATAAAGGTGCTACTTCTTATATGGTTAAAGTTAATCTCGATTGGTATGAGAATAATACTTATTGGCAAAGAGGTTATCTTAGTGAGAATTTTGAAAATGGTATAGAACTTGGATATAAAAAGACTAAAGATGGTCAAAAGGCTTATGGTTTTAGAAGTAAACTTATAAGTGTTGCTATTGGTAAAAATGAATCTGCGGCAGTTGGTAAAAAATCTATTGAAACAGACTTTGAAGAAGCTGGAAAGTGTCCAAATCTTCAAAAAGCTCTTGATGTAATGAAATCCAATAGTGAATCAGGAGCTATTCAAATTGGTACAATACGAGTTTACGGAACGGGTGGTACAAAGGGTGCAAACTGGGAGGCTTTTAGTAGAGCATTTTATAATCCTTCTGAAAATGACATGCTCCCTATGGAAAACGTTTGGGATGTTAATAAAAGACATACAGTTTGTGGTTTCTTTTTTCCTCAAATTTGGTGTTACGAACCTTATATAGAAGATGGTAATTCTCTTATTTTTGATGCTTGGGAGCATGATAAGGAAAGAAAGTTTAATGCAAGAAAGAATCAAAATTCTACGAATTATAATATATTTGTTGCTCAAAGAGCTAATACACCTTCAGAAGCTTTTATTAGTACACAAGAAAATATATTTCATAGTCCAGAATTAACTGAACATATTCAGAATTTATTACATGATAATTCTTATAAATTTTATAAGGATGGTTGGTATATAATAGAAGATGGTATAGTTAAGTTTATAACTAAAGAAGAATGTATTAATAGAAATATATTTGGAAATCATAAATTTCATGATTATATTACAGATGTTCCACATAATTCAAGAACTGATGTACATGGATGTGTAAGAGAATATTATCCTCCTGTTGCAAATAGTGGAAATTTATATTTTGCAGCTGTCGATGCTTATAGAGTTGATTTACTTGAAAAGAATGTTACAATAAAACATTCTTTATATTCTTTTCAAATATGGATGCGAAATAATGAAGAATCTGGTTTTCAAGGTAAGAGACTTGTAGCTGCTTATTGTGGACGATTAGATAGTATGGAAGATAATGATAGAGTTCTTTTATATGCTTGTCTAAGATATAATTGTAAATGTCTTATAGAAGCCGGAACTGGAGAAACTATTCCTAATTTTAAGAAATGGGGTTATAGAAAACTTCTTATGCGAGACCCTTCAACTTATATAGATAGACATGTTAAAACTAATACAGCAGAAGCCTATGGAGTTGTTGTTGGAGATGGTGATAAAAAGTTGGAGGGACTTCGTATATGGAGAGATATGATGTATGAGGTTGTAGGATATGGTGAAGATGGTAGTCCTATATATATGTTTCAACGTATTTATGATGCTCCTTTACTTTTGGAATGTGATAGATATGTTTATGGTAAAAACTTTGATAGATTAAGTACAGCTATAGTTGCTGCATTTGAATTTCAAAAAGATAGTATATTAATAGAAAGAGCAGCTAATAAGAAAATTAATAATTCAGAAGCTGGTAAAAATAGAAGATTATCACAAAGAATGACACGATGAAAAGTAATGATGTTAGAACTGTAGATATGGTTGCTTATAATAAGCCTGACCAAAGAGTTAGTAATAATAAGAAACAAACTCCTGAATGGTATATTCCAAATGCTAATTATTATATTCAATTAGCTTTGGAATTAAATGATAAATATACTACTCTTAAATTTCTTAATGCTGCTAATGGTAAAATTGATAAAAGTACATACGATTATGTTCTTAGAAGTTATACTAAAGAATTAGGAGATAAAGGTGAACAATATGCAGATATAAGAAATATAGACTTTCTTACTCCTATTAAAGAAAGATATATGGGTGAATTTATTAATATGTTTTCTAATTATCAAGTTATTAATAATGACCCATCTATTGTTTTATCTCGTAATGAAGCTGTAGCTGATAAAGTTATGGCTTGGGTTAATCAAGAAGTTATTAATGAACTTAATGAAAAAGGTTTTCCTACAAATCAACCTTCTAAAACTCAATTTACTCTTGATGAAACTATAGATAAAGTCCTTGAAGAATGGAGTGATAATGTAGTTATAAATGGTCAGAAAAGATTAGAACTTATAAATTCTTTGATAAATGCTAAAGAAGTATATTTACAAATGTACTATTATTGGTGGGCATGTCAAGAATGTTATAGTTATAGATATGTTAAAGATGGAGATATTTATGTAGAATGTATATCACCTCTTGAAGCCTTTCCTGTTAATGCTGGTCATAGATATGATGAAGACGGAGAGGCTTTTGTTCGTATTTATGCTATGAGTATAGAAGATGTTATAACTCGATTTAGAGATAAGATAAAATCTTCTGAAATAGAATATTTGAAAAAATTATATAACTGTGGTAATAAATACGAAGCTACAAAAGGATTAGAATGGATACGAAATCTCGAAGATTTTGGTGCAAGACAAAGTGAATTAAATACTAATTTGCAAGCTCTTTATCAAGTTAAAAGATATAGTAGAGAAATTGATGTAGCGCATTATCAATGGAAAACCGAAGTTAAACAGGGAGTTCTTACTTATGTAGATACTTTTGGAGATATTCAAGAAACACTTGTTGATGAAACTTATAAACTTAATAAAGAATTAGGTGATATAGATATTAAATGGGAATGGACACTTCAAACTTGGGAAGGTTGGAGGATAGGTGGTATGCACGAAGGTGTATATATTAAACCAGAACCTATTATTGTTCAAAGAGAAGCATTTAATAATACAGCTTCTGTAAAATTAAGTTATAATGGTATTAGAGGTTTAATTAAAGAAGATATTAGAAATCCAATTCCATATCGTATTCAACCTTATATGGCTTTATATAGGATTTATACTCTTCAACAAGAAAGGGCGATAGCTAAGTTTAAAAGTTACTTACTATTGCCTGAATCTGTTATAGGGGATAGTAGTGAAATGACAACTGAAGAACGATTTGCTTTAGGAGCTAAAGATTCTACATTTCCTATAGACGATGCTGATATGAATCCTACAGCTTTGCAGGCTTTTAGAGAAATAGCTAATTCTACAATAATACCTTATGTTAATGCCCTTGAGCAAATAAAAGCTAATATAAAAGCTGATGCTTATAATGAAGCTAATATGAATAATGCTCGAATGGGTGATACTAAGGATTATGCTGGTAAAGGTACTACTGAAATGAACTATGCTAATGCTGTAGCTGGTAGTGTTTGGTCTTTAGAAGTATTTAATCTATTTAGAGAAATAGATTATCAAGCAAATTTAGATTATTCAAAAGCTGCATGGATTGAAGGTAAACAAGGTGCTTATATAGACCCAAATACTAATGAAGTTGTTGTTGTAGATTTAGATGGTACATCTGATTGGAATCATAATCTTGCTGTATTTATAAGAAATAATACAGAAGTTAATAATAAACTTCGTCAAATGCAAGATTTAGCTTTTAGTGCGGCTCAAAATGGAGATTTAGATATAGCTATTGATGCAATAAGTAGTAATAGTTTACGTCAAATAGCTAAAAGAATTAAAGATGGTGTAGAAGCCCGAAGAGAATATGAAGAAAATCTTGCAAAGATTGAGCAAGAAGGTAGAGCTAATGTTGAGCAAATTATATCTGATAGAGAAGCTGCTAATAGAGAATTTGAATCTTATCAGAAACAAGCTGATAGAGATAATCAATTAGTTATCGAACAGATGAAGATTGAATCTAATGAACGAATATGGGATAAGCGACTTAAATTAGATTTGGATGGAAATGGTTATGTAAGTAAGGAAGAAGCAAGTGGTTATACAGATGCCGATATTAATATGATTAAAATGAAAAAGGAACTTAATGGGTAGACTACATAATTTTCAATGCCGCTCTCCCAGCGGCCTGTAATGGCCTTTAAATGGCCTAAATTTCGATTATTTTTCTTTTACCTTTGTAATATACATCTATAATAAATAATTCGATAATATGAGTATAGAAAGCGAAAATGGCGGGGTAAAAAAACCTATTATGCCTGTAAAGATTGGAAAACCTGCTACTGTAAATGTAAAGGATTCTAATATTGAAAATGAATCTTCTAATGAAGAAAAAGATAAGAATGAAGATAATTCTTCTGTAACCGGAAATGATACTTCTGAAAGTAATGAATCTTCTAATGAAACAAATGAAGATAATAATACAAACGAAGTAGAAATTAATGGTGAAATATATAATTTAGATTCTGAGGGAAATGCTACTAAGGACGGAAATATTGTTTTTACTAAGGAGCAAATTTCGTCAATGAATGAAATAAATAGTGATGATTCTTTGGAAAGTGAAGTATCCGAAAATGCTTCTGTAGAACTTATTTCTAATCTTAGTGGCATTGTTCCCTTAGATGATAATGGAGAACCTATATCTTATGAATGGTCTGCTGAAGGATTAGCTAAACGAGAATCAGATATATATCAAATTGGTTTAGCTAATGGATTTAAAACTAATTTTGATAAGTTTTTAAAAGATAATCCTGATATTGCAGCTATTATTGATTATAAATCTCGTTTTGGTACTATAGAAGGATATAATTCTTCACATGATTATATTAAGATGACAGTACCTGATGATGAAGATGCTAAATTTAGATTAATATATGATGCTGAAATTCAGAGAGGTAATTCTCCTGAACGAGCTAAACGAATAGCTGAATTTGCTAAGACGAATAATACTCTTGATGAAGATGCTCAAATATCTTTAGAATTTCTTAAGAAGAATCAGGAAGCTGCTATTGAACAACGTCGTAAAGAAGTTGAAGATGCACAACGTGAATTATTTGCTAAAGAGTTAGCTTTTTACGGAGTCGATTATAGTAATGGAAAAGAAACTGTAATTGAAGATGCAAAAGGAAGTCTTTACGATTGTATAGTAAATAATGGTTCTTTAAAGAATTATACTATTCCTATTGAAGGTATAAATATAAAGACTGATAAAGGTATAAAGAAAATTTCTCGAAAAGAGCTTTTTGATTATATTTCCAAACCTGTTAAAGAAATTGATGGAAATTATTATACACAAGCTCAACTTGATGAACTTAAACAATTATCTAATCCAGAGGAATATGCTCTTCGTTGTATTATGAATCTTAATGGTGGTATAGATTCTCTTATTGAACGTAAAGCTGTTGATAAAGAAATTAAACGTTTAAGAAGTCTTACTTCCACTAAAGATACTTCAAAAGCTCGTGCTTCTAAATTGGGAGAAACTAATGGAGAAAAAGTTAAACTTAATCTTCCTATAAAGACTCAAAAATAATTATAAATGGACATCTTGCCAATAATAAACAAATACATTAATTAAATCATTTAACAATGAGAGAACTTGGTGTTGTAAAATTTGATTCTAAAACATATTCTGATAGGAATATGATTTTGAACTTTAATCTTGCTACTCCTGCTGAAATAGATATGAATCTTACATATCTTTGGGGACGAGATGAAGACCGATTCCCACTTCTTACTTTAACTGCTGGTCAAGGAGCTATTGATTCTAAAGTTAAAGTTAATGGTGGAGATACTCAGTACACTTGGCCTATTGCAACTCGTCTTCGTGTTACTTCAAGAGTTAAGAAACTTATTACTACCACAAATACTCCGGGTATTAATTTTGGTACTATCGAAGTATTAATGGAAGATAATTGGTTTATTTATCAGCATACTGCTATTTCTCCGAGTGGTGTACAATTTCGTATTCAGAATGAGGGTGTAGCTTCTGAAATGGGTGGCTACATTTATCGTTTTACGAATATGAGTGGAAATGCTGAAAATTATGCTCCTACAAGTGATTTCAATCCGGGTGCAGTTTGGGCTTTAGGTGCTCCTACTATTCCGGGTTCTAAATCTGACGGTAATAGGAGTAATAATCAAGCTCCTGCTAAAGCTATTAATCAGTATGGTTATTATCGTTTCTCTAAAGAGATTGCTGGTAATATGAGTAATCTTGTAGTGAATATTGAATTTCCTACTGAAGGTGGTGGTACGACAAATCTTTGGATGCCTTATGAGATGAAAGTTTGGGAAATTACTCGTAGGGAAATGCTTGAAGAAGATTTATGGTTTAGCGAATATAATAGGGATGTAAATGGTATTATTCATCTTACTGATGAAAAGACTGGAGAAGCTATTCCTCGTGGAGCTGGAGTTCGTGATATTCTTAGGGCTGTAGGTAATTATGAAACTTATGGTCCAATTCTTACTCTTTCTCGTCTGGATAGGATTATTCACCGTATCTTTGATAGTCGTATAGATACTATTGTTAAAGAGATTGTACTTTATTGTGGTAAAGGTTTCTCTTATATGTTTAACGATGCTATTTATCGAGATGCTCGTTTTAAAAACTATTTTGTAACTCTTGGTGCTAACGAAATTGAAAGTGCTGGTGGTTGGATGTCTTATGGTAAATATTTCAATAAATATAAACTTATAAATGGACAGACACTTACTATCAAAGTAGTTGATATATTTGATAATGGTATTCGTGCTCGTCGAGATAGGGAAGCTGGTCGTACATATAATGGTCTTCCTTTAACTTCTTATACAGCTGTATTTATGGACCATAGTCTTGGTATGGATAATAAGTCAAATATACAGTTTGTATGTGAGGAAGGTCGTGAGTATAAAGCTGGTGTATATCTTGGTATGGCAGATGTTCCTGATTCTTGGCGTGCAGCTAAGACTAATCAGCTTTCTGACCGACAGGATATAGCAAGTTATGAAGTTCTTGGTTCACAAGGTATAAATATTAAGAATCCTACTACTTCGTTCTGGTTGGATTTTGCGCTCGAATAATTGATGCTGACGGGAGTAGGAATGAAGATATTCCTACTCCCTAAATTAATATATAAAAGATTAGTAACTTAGATATTAATAAAATGATTAGAGTAAATCGTATCATTCGTATTGAATGGAAAAATAATCCTTCTGTTTTTGAATTAAAGAATAAAGAAGCTTTTGGTACTACTTCCTTACGTCTTGGAAGTTCTACTCGTGCTGTTCAACATTTACTTGCTCGTAGTGAAGAATTAAAAGTTATATTACCAACTGTTGTAGGAACTTCGCCTAATGATTCTGATTGGCAAGATAAAGTAGGTATGTATCTTAATGATTTTTTCATGGAGATACCTCGTGGTGGATTAACTATGGATTGTGGTTATACTTTTGATGTTTATGAAAGTCGTATCGCTAATGATTTAAAATCATATGAAGCAACTCTTCCTAAAGCAGCAGATAATAATAATCGAGAAGAATATATTTTAAATTGTATTCAAGGTAAGTTATATGATGGTAAATTTAAAGTTTCTGAAGAGAATCTTTATAGATATGTAACTTTTAATAATCCTGTTGAATATATAAATTGGAGAATGTGTCTTAATCACGGTAAGGTAGCTAATAGTGTTGAAGATATAAGAAAGAGTACTAATATAGAATTTTATCTTACTTCGGAAGAACAGATTCTTGAAGCTAAACGTAATATTACGAAACTTAGGAATAATGCTATTAAGTTTTATAATGATATAATATCGGATACAGATATTAGTACAATTAATCCTTATATTATATCTTCAGGACTTGTAAATAGTATTGATTATTATAAGAGTTTGAATTTCGAGGATAAATGCTCTTTACTTCTTGATATGTGTAATAATAATCCAGAGGGATTTTTGAAGCTAAAAGAAGATAAAAATCTTAATACACGTTCTAAGATTATATTATACGTTTGGTATGGTATTCTAAAATATCTTCCTAATAGTACAACGATAGTTGACGCAGCTGATGTTGAAAAGACTATAGGAAATACTATGGAAGAAGCTATATCTTATTTCTCAAATGATTTACATAAAGCACATGTAGCTGAAATGTATAATCGTTATAAAAGTCTTAAAAATTAATTATCATGTATAATACGATAAAAGAACTTCATATAGAAATAGAACAACGTATTAGTGAAATTACCTCTAATCGTCATCGTTCTATTGCTCCGGAATGGATAGATATGGTTCTTAATCGTTGTGCTATAAAATATATTGAATCTATTGTTAGTAGAAAAACTAATTATAAAAGAGAGGGATTTGAAGATACTATAAAGAGAGCTGATGATTTAAAATCTCTTAAACGAACTACTGGTTGGGAAGAGGTTGTAATAGATGATGAAAATCTTTATGGACATGTTCTTCTTCCGGGTGATTATCTTCATTTAATAAGTTCTGATTCTAAGGTTATATATTCAAAGAATATTAATGATTTTAAACATACTTCTAAAATAATTATTAGTGGTTGTATAGTAGATTTTTCTAAATTTGATTATTCAACAGCTTCAGATTGGACTAAAGGAGTTGTTACTGTAAATGTTGGTAGAGATTCTGAATATTCTTTTGACATTACAGATTTAATACCTCTTTTAGTTACTGATGAAGATAATGAAGCTGACTTATTTGAATTTATAACTCTGTTTATAGATAGACTTAGAGATTACAAAAATAATGTATATTGGGAATATTTTAACGAACAATATACTAATAAAGGAATTTATTGTTTTACTAACGACCAAAATCCTGAAATAAAAGTTGAATTTACTACTTCATCTGGAACAGATAGTTTTGGTATAACTTGCGATACAAGTCTTTCTGTAGGAGGTGACAGATTTATGGTTGAAGATACAAATTATATTCGTGGTAATGATGTAATTCCTTCAGAAGATATTAGTACAACATTAACAAATTATTATCTAAATAAGAATAGACATTTAAATCCTATTACTGAATTACTTCCGGATAGATTAAATGTTTATTATGGTAATAATCATATTGTAAAAGCAGTTAATATCAATTATATTAAGAAACCTAAACCTTTTAGTTCTTTTATAAATCAAATGAGTGATTTAACTATTACTCCCGGATTTATGGATTTAGTTGTTTCTGAAATGTTACTTATACTTAAAGATAATTCTTATAATGTAGTTAAACAACAATCTAATATTGAATAAAATATGAATAGTGTTATTGCTGGTTCGAGCTTTGTTACTTCTGGAGAAGTTAACAGTTTAGCTAAAGGTGCTATTGCATTAAGACGTTCTGACGGTAAGTTAGTAACAGCTACCGCGGATGTTACAAAAGGACACATGTATCAGTTTGTAGTTGGTCTTGGAAATGGTAATGTAAAAGAGGGTGTTTGGTTGAATCCTATTCGTTCTACTTTACATAAGGCAGCTTATAAAGCTCCAGCTGCTAAAACTATTACTTTTTCTGATGTAGCTATTACAATAGGTGACGCTTATGCGGGATGTGAAATTGCTATTGTAATTACTACTATTCCTAAGAATAGTTTTATGGCTGATAAATCTTTAGTTTCTACTGCTATAATTAGTCTTGCTCCGGGTGAAACTGAAGTTCAAGCTAAAGCTCGTATTAAAACTGAATTAGATAAATTGATATCTCGTTTAAATAATATTTACGGAGATGGTTCTTTAACAGCTACTCCAGCTGATGGTACAACTATTGATGATTCTCTTGTTATTACTGGTAAAGCCGGATTTTGGTTTGAAGTTGGATTAGAAGGTCTTATAAGTGGTACCAAAACGGATAATGGTGCTGATATAATTGGTAATGGTACTTCTGCTTTTGTAGCAGCTTTAGAGAAGAATGAAGATGTTGCTAAAGTTGGATATAATCCTAACTTTATGCAGGCTTATACTCCTTATGGAGATATATTTACAACAGATATGTCAAAAACTTATAATACTTATGTTATTCATAGTCGTTCTGAACGAAATCATGTTTTTGATATAAATAGTCTCGGTATGGAAGTTGTACAGTATATAGCTTTTGATAGTACAGGAACTGCTACAACTTTAGAAGCTGTATTAGCCGCTTTGATAGTTTAGCAGAACCTGTTGTAAGTGGAGATTAATATTGTATTTCATATACGATGTTTACATAAATAATAAATATTGTATTTACTATGATAGGTCGTTGTATTATAATTTATTATAGTATAACGACCTATTTTTAATATATTAAATATGTATTATGCAATTTGGAAATAGAAATATAATTAACGCAAGAGATATCTCGTATGATGATGCTGTAATTAAATTATCAGAAGGGCAGTCTAATGCTAAATTACAACCTTTATTAGAAGCTATAGTTTCTGTATTATTTGAACTTCAAAATCGTGTTAAAACACTTGAAGATAAAGTTTCTTCTATAGAAAAAAATATTGAAAGATTAAGAGTTGATATTGGTAGTCTGGATGCTCGTATTGCTGGTCAAGAGAGTACTATTAATATTATAAATGAGAACCTAAATAGCATTAATAGTGATATAACATCTTTAGAAACAAAAACCACAAGTTTACAAAGTTTTATAAAAACTAATACAAATGATATAGCTACTATAAATAATGAAATTGATGATTTACAAGGTAGAGTTACTGTTTTAGAAGGTGGTACATCAGGTGGAGCTAATTAATATATTAAAACTATGATATATAATCTTCAAAATATAATTCCATTAGGAGTTCTTGATTATGGAATATATCCTAATAAAGATAGACGTCCGATAATATATTTATATTATCGTCCTAATGGAGATTTGATGATGTATCGTACAAAAGATGAAATTGAAGTTAATTTAACTAATAGTTCATCTTACGATACTAATATTTTATTTAGAGTTACTGATAAAGATTCTATATTTGATAATGATATTACTTGTTTTGAATCTCGTCCTATAGATGTTGATAAAGCTACATATAAATTTGAATATGTAAAAGATAAAAGTGGTTATATTTATATTCTTGTACCTGCTATTTATAATACACATTCTATATTTATAAATAATGAAGATGCTACAGATTTATTTAGTTTTGAAGGAGTTTATGAACATGTAATAGAACATATTCGTGATAAAGAATATAGATATTATTATGTTTATAGAACTACTAATAAACGAAATATAACAGATGATTTAACTGTAACATTATTAATTAATAGAATTACTGAAAATGAAGTAAGTCTTATAATTAAACATATTAATGATTTTAATGACCCGCATCATACTATAGATAAGATTCTATCAATGAATCTTTTTTCTGCTATAAATTGGCAAGAATTACCGGGTAATCCAACTGTTATAAATTTAGATATAATACGTGGTACGGAAGAACAAATAAATAATGTACCTTTAAGGGATAAACAATTTCTTTTTGATACAACTAATAGAATCTTTTATGTAGATAGTGCTATAGAACGTATTCCGTATGGTAATTATAAAGAGATTGATACTACTGGATTTATAAGGTCGTCTCAAATAACACGTATAGAATTTGTAGATAGCGGATATGTTCCTCAACAAGATGATTTTATATTATATCTTGAAATACCGGGTTATCCTACTATAACAGTTGATATACATAATTTATCAATACCTAATACAGGAGGTACTTATACAGTTAATGTATCTTCTAATACTTTTTGGACTGTTTTCGGAGGTGTTTATAATACTTCTTCTGGAAATTATGAATTATATTGGTCTTCTAAAAAATCTACTATTTTAATAAAACCTTCTAAAACTCCTATACAAAAAAGTTCTTATTATTATATAGAAGGTGATTGTCGTATAGATATTGTAATAGATAAAAATGATACGACAAATTCTTATTCAAATGTTATTAGTTTTATAACCGAAGATTATGGTGTTAAAGCTAATGTAGATTTAACTCAAGAAGCAGGTGAAAAACCGAAACCTGAATATCATCTTTATATAAATTTGACAACTATTGATGTTACTGATTCTGCAAAATCTATAATTGTTAGTACAAATACATCTTTTGAAATAGTTGATTCTTATAAAGAGAAAGATTATTATTATATAAATTGGGGTAGTTCTAATACAGATAGGATTCGATTGTATCCGAGTAAACCTGTATTAGAAGGTAGTACGACTTTTACAATAGATTCTAATCCTAATACGGAAGAAAATGATAGAAGTAAAACTATTAGATTCCGTACTATTGTAGATGATTCTATATATAGAACACTTAAAGTTAATCAATATTATGAAGCTCCTACTTTATATCTTAATGTTCAACCTAAAAGTTTAAATTATACTTCTGATGGTAGTACGCAATCTGTAAATGTATCTTCTAATACTGATTGGACAATTCTTAATTCTATATTTGAATCTCCTAATAAATTTATAATTAATCAAACTTCTACTGGAAATAAAATAACTATTATATCTAATGTTAATCCTGTTAATTCTGAAGGAAAATATTATATTAATGGAGATGCTAAACTTCAAGTTACTGTTCCTGCTACAGAAAATAATTCTGATACAGTAACTAATGTAGAAATTAAATCTAAAGATAATACACTAACTGATAATTTTGGTATAAATCAGTCTGGTAAAACTATTGAATATTATATTAGAGCTGCTCCTACTGATATAGAATTAACAGATACTAATAATCGTACTATTACAATAAGTAGTAATGCTTCTTGGAAAATAAGTGATATATATGATTTTGTTAAACAGGATGATGGTACTTATAAATATGATTTAGATGCTGTAGAAGGAGCTTCTTTAATTATTACTCCGAGTAAAGAAGATTTATCTGGTAATATGACTCTTCAAATTAAATCTACAGTTAAAAGTTCGAGTCTTAATGCTACAGTTCTCGATTTAACATTTGAATTAATAAATGATAGTTCTAAGAAAGCTGTTGTCGATGTATCATTTAATATGGAAGATGAACCAAAACCTCCTATGTTAGATGGTATAGATTATATGCAAATTGAAGGTGATGGTATTGAACATCCTATATTTAGAGTAGCTGATTAAATTATTAATATTATGTATTCAATAGATATTTCCAAAGTTACAGCTATACATTTCAATAAACAAGATGTTATTCGTGTATGGTTTAATGGGGAAATAGTTTGGGATAAATTTCGTAGTGGAGTTTATCTTCGGGCTTCTCCTACTAATATTCTTCTCAGTGAAGAAAATGATTATAAAGCTAATGTTGATATAGAATCTAATACAAATTGGACGTTTAACGATTAAAAAAAAAATTATGGCAATTCCGAGTAATCTTACTGTAACACCTTTTGAAGGTAATGGTAATACCACTATAAGTATTACTTCTAAAACAAAACCCACAGGTCGTAATAATGTAACAAGTAGTATAAAGGGTAAAATTGTAGGGCAATCTAATAGTGTTACAATTAATGTTACAGAAAAAGGTAAAGCTGAATTTGTTACTTTTTCTGGAAAAGATAAAACAGTACATGTTGGAGAAAACGGTGAAACTATTGAAATAACTGGTACTTCTAATAGTTCAAAACTGACTTTTTCTTGGAGTACCAATAAAATTGGTATTCCGAATGTAACTTCGTTTACAGTAAATAGTGGTACTTCTGCTACAAGTGGTACTGCTATTACAGGAGACCCTGGTGCAACAGCTCAATATACATTTAAAGTTTCTATAGTTGTTCCCAAAAATAATACAATTAATAATAGAGATTCTGTTTTAAAAGTTACTTGTAATACAACTTCTATAACAGACAATTTTACTATAAGTCAGATGGCAGGTGCAGCTTATCTGTATTTAAATTCAACAGGAACTACCACAGCTTCTATTACAATTCCTCAAGAAGGTACTTCACAAACTGTCAATGTATTATCTAATACAAATTGGACATTTGAATAATAAACTATTATGACAGGTGTTGTTAATATAAATTATGAAAATGCAAATGATTATTTAACTGGTAATTATCATACTATAAAATATAATAAAATAGCATTAAAACTTTCGGGAGTTAGTGCTTTAATTAATGTTGATGCTTATATAAATCTAAATACATCTGCTTTAAATCTAACTCCCGGAGAAAAGTTCTATGTAGCTATTGAGTTTTATAGTATACTTACAACAAGAGGTGTAACTCTTACACATAATAAAACATCAAGTAATATAGATAATATAAGAGTTCCATATATTGTATATAATAATTCTTTGAGTTGTTTTTATTGTACAGCTTATAATTCTACATCACAATCTATTCGTATTAATAATTTAGGACAACAAATTCCTCACCCGGATGATACATCTAATAGTAAAATGTATGTTTATATTAATTCAATAAAGGTTTATAGTCAAGCTACATTTGAAAATAAATATAAACAATATCTTTGGTATCCGGATGAATCTACACAATCTTCTAAATATAGAAATATGTTATATATCGGATATAAATCTGGAAATGGAGATGCTATAGAAAATATAATATGTTCTGATAATGATAGTATACGAGATAGAACTATGACTTTAAAAATTAAAACTACAGATGGAACTATAACTCGTACTATTACAATTAATCAACCTTTTACAGGAATAGGTAGGTTAAAAATAGGTACAAATTTTATAATAAGATAAAATGAATTTGATATGTCACAAAAAAGTAAAAGCGATTTAAAAAAAATGTTTGTTTCCCAAGCTATTCCAACAGAATCTAATTTTTCTGATTTAATAGATAGCGTACAAGCTACATTAGTGGCTAATGGAAATATTAAATTAAGTAATAGACATGATGGTTCAGTAGGAATTAGTGCAGAAATCCCGGAACCGAAACCTGTAATTCCTAAATTTATTAATCAATTTCTTATTAATGGGTCTACTCCTAGTTATGATGGTGATGGAGTTCCATTTTTTATACAATCGGCTATTGACCAAAGTATTGCATTACAAAGTACAATTCATTATAAAATCTTCCCGACGGCTCTATTGTACTTCTTGTAAATAGTGGTAAAACAAATAGTCAATGTGCAATTAATATAGATAATACAATATATCAATCTTCAAGTAATGATTTTCTTTGTGTAGTCTTATTAGTTGTTCATCGTAATTCAAGTGGTAGTACACAATATTTTGTACATCAAGTAATAATAGGTTAAAAATTAAAATAATTATGTCACAAGTAACTAAGACAGTATTAAAGACTTATTTTAATACAGGAGATTTACCAACAGAATCTAATTTTTCTGATTTAATAGATAGCGTACAAGCTACATTAGTAGCAGGTGATAATATTTCTTTAACTTCTCAGAGTAACGGTAGTGTTAAGATTGATGCAAACGTTAGTAATAACGGAATTATTACTACTTTTAATAATTATACTAAATTAGATACTGTTTTAAAATCATTTATGGATAATTCTACTCCGGGTATTGCAGTATATACTCCTGTAAATGGTTCTGCGTACATCGGAACTTGGGATTTTACTAATCTGGCAGCACCTTTAGGAACAATTGTTATAATAGAAGAAAGCCGAAATGCTCTACTAAATCCGGGACTTGTATTAGAGGGATTGGGTGTTATTAAGAGAACCCAACGTTTATCATCCGTTAAAATTGGTTCTGTATCCAGTATGGCAGCTGCTATTATAATTAAAACTTTTCGAGCATGGGAAATTGTAGGTAGCGTTGGAGAAGTACAAGCCGCTAGTTAAATTGATTATCGAAGTGGAGGATTTAATAGTCCTCCACTTCTTTATAAATTATTTCTTTGGCTAATTAAATAATAATCGTATATTTATACCAACACCTAATTATTCTATCGGATTTATGGATACAATAGAAACTTTTATTTCTCCTTTCTATATTATTTCTAATAATCTTATAATTTATATTATTATAAATAATATAGAATATTATATAAAAAATGTTAAACATAAAGATTATCTAAAAACTGTTTATAAAAAGATAATAACTATTATAATTTCTATTATTACAAGTATTATAGCTGTTATTATATTCGATAAAGATTTAGAAGCTATTGTTACTTCCGCTTTATTAAGTATTGTATTTTATGATTATATTGTTAAGTATATTATTAAAGGTGTAAAAAACAAAACTTCTAAATATAATAAGAATGGTGATAAGTGATGTTATTATAGTAGCTATTATTACAGGTTGTTTTATGTTAGCTAATACATATCTTAGTAAAGAACATAAAAGTAAACGTAATAGAATATCTAAATTAGATAAGAGTTTATATTATATAGAATTAGATAAGATTTGTTTTAATATAAGAAATGCTTTAAAATGTGACGGAGTTTATATAGCTTATTTCCATAATGGCGGTAACTTTATAAATGGAATATCTATGGATAAATATAGTGTAGTAGGTGAGGATTATTCTCCCAATTTAAATTCTTATAAAGCTATATATAGAGATAAATTAGTTAATAATTTTCCTTATTTATTTCATAATTTAATTGTAGCTAATAGACATTGTATAACTTCTACTAAAGATTATACTTTTCATGATAAGATGTATCGTGATGAATTAAATAATAGAAATGTTAATTCCGCTTATAGTTATTTAATTAAAGACCCTATTAAGAAAACACCTCTCGGTTTTGTTTCTTTAGAATATATTCAAAATGTTACATTAAATGAAACTGATGAAAGATTTATATGGAAGTATCAAAATGATATAGCGAATATTCTTAATATGGGTAAGTAACAAATTAATAAACAAATTATGGCAACTCTTAATCAACTTTCTTCTCGAATAGTTAATATGATTGGACAACCAGACAATCATGAATTACGAGAAAGAGTAAAAGATATGTTTAAAAATATATTTGCTAAATATATTAGACAATCTTCTGAAAGACACGGAATAGATGAAATACTTACTTTAAGTTTTATAGCTTCTATAGATGAATTAGATTATGACACAATAAGACCTTCTAAATATAGAATACTTAATAAAAGAAAATTAATAGGAACAGTAAATAAATTACCGGTTCCTATTCGTATTTTTAATGATTCACCATATCTTTATGTAGGAAGTGTTAATGGAGAGGCATACAAATATATAAATAATCCTACAGAACTTGTATTTCAAAATAGTTTATTCCCTCCTAATGAAACTATATGTTATGTTATAGAAAATGGTAGAATATTATTATATAAACCTGATAATAAAAATACTCTTATTGATGATAGACGTTCTATTAATGAAATTATGATTAAAGCTGTATGGGAGAATCCTGAAGAAATATTAACTATGTTTGAAGATAATGATGGACAAGATATAGAACTTCCATTTCCAAGTGATATGATAGAGACAGCAATATTTGAATTATTAAAAGTAGAATTTAATATAATATCTCGTGATAATGATATTAAATTAAAAGAAGATGTAATTTATAAGCAAAATGCTAATTAAAAAGATATATAAATTGATTGTAAAAAGAGGGATTAACGAATTTCGGAACACCTCTCGCCCTTGTGGCCATTAAACTGTATTTCAAACTATATAACATACTATATATCCAATTATATTTAATATTATATTTAATACTATGCTTCTAATTAATTCAAAACCCAAAGCTCAAAATAAACTAAAAGGTTCTCAAACTGATTATTTTTATAATGATTTTATTTATGAAGCTACTCTCAAATTGGATAGATATATTAGGCATTTACATTTAGCTTATACTAAACGTATAGAATTAATTAATATAATAGATAAAAATAAAGATTTTTATAATAATATAGGTATTGATATATCTCCTATTTATAATCCAGATTATTTTGGTACTATAAAATATGATAAAAAACAATATAATTCTAATCTTTTAAAAATGTCTTTTATAAAAAGTTATAACAATATTAATTATTATAAGATACATTTTCTTGATAGAAAGATTAAAACATATAATATAATCAGACAGATACCTCGTCAAGTTTATGTTAATCTTCAAAAAGAATATAATTCAGAAGTTGCATCTTTTATATTAAAAGGTAATTCATTTAGTATAGGTAATGGTTTAGGATGTCTCAAATTAGATGTCTTTAGAAATCCGAGAGGAAATACTTCTAAAACTATTGACTGGAAGTCTTCATTAAAACTTAAAAAAGAACTTGAAGATGCGGGTTATGAAGTTATGTCTAAAGATAATCCACATGGTATGCAATATGTTCTTTTTTATGATAATACATATTGTAATACATGGCTTCATTGGGAACGACGTAATTCTAAAATTGTTCATAAATGGTATTATAAATTTGTATTCGCACAGAATAATAATTACTCTATAACTGCACTTAAATATAATGATATAGAAGAGATATTCAATGATAAACGAATTGGTATAACAGAACGTTTGTCAGCTATTAATATATACTATCCCGAACATATTAAAAAATTAATGAAATATGAATGATTCAGCTGTTTATATAAATAGTAAAGTTCTTATTGCAGAACTTTATAATGATTATAATATACAATCTTCCGATTTTATTCAGAGATTTCCAATATGGTGTGCTAATGCTTTAGGGTATTTAAAAATACATCAAGCATATGTTGATAATGAAATTAAAGGTGATATTATAAATAATATGTTTCAACTTCCTGATTATTGTCGGGGGGTTGATTCTGTTATTATAAATAACGTAGAAGCTACTTTAAAGTTTAGTCTTTTTGATAAAGATTCTACTTCAACAATTAATCATATTCCAGCTTTATCTCCAGTTGGAGATTTTAATAAATCTGATATAACAGATGTTATTGAATCTCCTATTGTAAAAGAAAATAATGTTAAAGATAAACCTGTGTATTGGGTTTCTAATAATTGGATACATACTAATATAAATCATGGAGATATAGTAGTAAGATATAGAGCTATACCTTATGAATATGATAGTGAAACTAATATGACATTTCCTCTTATATATAATGATGAACTTCTTAAATTGGCTATTAAATTATATGTTTTAAAAATGATGCTTAATCGAGGTTATGTTCATCCTATACAAAATCTTAAAGATAATAATCCTTTTACTAATCCAGCTCTTTATCTTGAACAAATTAGATTTAAAGTTAGAACTTCTTGTAATAAATTTACTAAAGATAGAAGAGAAATATTAGCTAATATTAATACGACAATGTTATGGAAATAAAAGGTTTAAACTTAGATTCAGCACCTCTTATCTCTGAAAATAAGTCTCTTAGATTTGCTAAAAATATTTCAGTTCATTCTTCTCTACAATCGTATATTAACGAAGCTGGTTTTAAACCAATAGGTAATATATATAGTAATACAACAGATATTCTATGTGGTATTATAACTACTAATATAGGATTTGTAGCTTTTATTAAACGTAATACTTTAGGTTATATAAATTATTATGAAGTAACAAATGATGAAGTTGTATTAAAAAAGAGTATATATGCTTACAATTTAAATTTCGATGAAAATAGACCTATAACAGGTGACTATACATATAATTATAAAAATGAATTAATTATTACATTTACAGAAGGTATTTCAGAGGAAGCTAATGAGACAAGAATTATTAATATAAATAATCCTACTTCTCGTGTTGAATCTTCAGAAATACATGTTCAATTAAATACGTCCGAAGTTTCTTTATTAAATATAATTCCAGATGTAATATATCCTACTTTAAATTTTAGAGTATTAAATAGTGGAAGTTTAAAAGCTGGAGCTTATCAAGTAGCTATTAAATATTGTCTTGAAGACGGAACTTATACAAATTATAGTATATTACACAGAAGTATTATTATATCTGGTAATTATTTAGATAGTGTAAAAGTAGGAGATTATGTTATTAAATCAATAGAAGTAAAATTTGCAAATATAGAAATTAAATATAAATATTATAAATTAGCTATTGTATATATTGATGAAGAAAGTCAATTAGCTTATGAAACAGATAATATAAAATTAGAAGGAAATAATACTTTTATTATTAGTAATTTAGAAAATAATACTTCTATATCTTTAGAAGATATATTTGTCAATAAAATAGGATATATAAAAGATACTTGTCATGTTAATTTTAATAATAGACTTTTAAGAGGTAATGTAAAAACTATAGATTATTCATCATTAGATAATATATTAAAAAATGCAGCAAATAATGCAAAAGTAGATTTAATAAGTTATAATAAACAAAGCGAGTTAGATAAGTCTACTACAAGTACTGATGTAGAAGATTATAATACTCCTTATTATATGGGTTATGAAGTTTATTCCATTTATATAGGATTTTTCGATTATAAAGGTTCTTTAATTAATATATATAAATGCCCATATAAAGAAGGAGATGCTACTACAAATTTTAATACAAATCATCTTATACCTTATTCAGATAGAGATGTTGTATATAGATTGAGTGTAAGTTTTCCTACTAATATTATATCTACTATACCCAATACAGTTAAAAGTTTTTGTGTATTTAATGTTGAACATAATTTTAATAACAGTAGGATATTAAGTCAGGCTATTGCTTTACGAGATACTGATATTAATATATTTTCAAATGGTCAAAAATATAGTGGACAATTTGATTCCGAAACTAAAGTAAGAATATATCCTTTTGAATTTCTATTTAATAATAAAGAATCTATATCTGCTAATATTCTTACTTATGCTCAAATAGATGATACACATATAAGTCATGATGGTAATAACTTACCAGATGAATATAAATGTGTTACAGATACTGAAGTAGCTACTTCAAGTATGAATTTAAATCTTAATGATTTATATACTACTGGAATTATAGGTAATACTCGACAAGATAAATTAAAATATATAGCTGCAAATAATAGTCAAGTAGATAATATAGCTGGTGATTCATATTATAGAGTTGTAAATAATAATGCTGTTGAAGGTAGTAATTGGCTTACTGGTACTAATAAATTCGCACTTATATTGTTAGCAAATACTACTGATAATTTATATGTAGATGAATATAATCAAACTCTACAAATAGCGAGTTCAATATATCCTATAAATAAAAATGTTAATGCTATTTGTTACGGTGATACAAGAATATCATATTTAACTCTTAGAGCTACTACTCCAGGAACTGGATTTAAAATAGGTGGTACTTCTGAAGAACAAAGTAACGCACATGTTTGGAGGTGGATATTTACAGTACCTATTGAAAGTAAATTTAATATAAGAGCGAGATATAATATAACAACTGTTGATAAAGCATATAAATTACATTATGCTACAGATATTAAAGATTTATATCTTTTATATGGTCTTAGTTATGAAGTTGATAATGCTATAAATACAAGTATTGGAAAAGGATATTCTTTAATATTTAATGAAAATGGTATTCAAGATTACGTATATTGGGATGAAATACCGGGTATATTTGAATATCCATCTCGTATTATAAGAAGTGATATATTAAATCCTGAAAGTGAAATTCTAAATTGGAGATATTATAATGCTAATGAATATAATGATTTACCTAATAATAGAGAAGGTATAGTTAGTCTTAAAACAGATAATAAAAATCTTTATATTCAACAACGTTATGGACTTAGATTAGCAAAACTTAGAGATACTCTTAGTGTTACTGGAGATGGAACTTCTTATTTAGGTAGTACAGATATATTTAATATTGAACCTTATGAAATATTATATTCTCCGAGTGGATATATTGGATGTATAAATAGTTTCGATACAGCTATAAACGCAGCTGGATATTTTGTTTATGATAACGATAAGGGTAAACTATTTAATATATTTGGAGATTCTGTTTCAGAAATTAGTAATATTAATACTAAAGAATGGTTTTATAAAAATAAATCAAATGATTATATAAATAATCCTTTTATTCATAATGGTCGATACTTTAATTATAATGAAGATACTAATGTTTTAACATTTGTAAATAATAAGGATAATAATAAGTTTACAATATCTTTTAATAATAATGTTAAAAAATGGATTTCATTTCATGATTATATTCCTTTGTACGGATTGACAAATCGACTCGGAACAATATGGATATTTGATGATAGTAAAATTATTAATAGTATTTATAAAGTAGATGAGAATATAAAAGGATATTTTAATGATAAATATTATCCTTCAACAATTAAGATATTATTTAATGAAAATCCTATTATAAATAAAGAGCTTCAAAATATATTATGGAAAGATAGAGTTACTTATATAGATGATAATAGTAAATTAAAAGTTACTCTTTGGGATAAAACTATTGATAATATATTTGTTCATAATGATACACAATGTTCTGATATAAAAGTCGTAAAATTTAATAAAGAATGGTATAATGGAAATACTGGTGTTAATAAGATAAATATATGGAGATTCAATGATATAAAAGATTATGCAAAAACTCCTAATTTTTTAGCTAATGAAATTTCTATAAAAGATAATGCGTTACATACTAATCTTAAATGGTATAATAGAAACGAAATAGTTAGTCAATTTGTATATGTTATAATGACTTTCAATAATACAAGTAATAATTATGAATATGAATTACAAGAAGCTGATGCACAGTGGATTGTTGATAATAGGAATAATTAACATTTATAAGATATGGCAATAGAAATTAAAAAAGAAAACAGAGGTAAGTTTACCGCTTCTGCCAAAAAAGCTGGTATGGGAGTTCAAGAATATGCTCGACATATATTAGCTAATAAAGATGATTATTCAACAACGATGATAAAACGAGCAAATTTTGCTAAAAATATAGGTGGTGCAGCAAGACGAAGAAGTAGAGCTTTGGGAGGTACTGCTACTTATGGAAATGAATATACTTATAAAGATATATCTAATGAAGAAATAGGTGGTGGTGATAATCTTAGAAATAATACATTAGGAGGATTAGGAAGCGGTGCTGCAATAGGTACTATGATACTTCCCGGAATAGGAACTGCGATAGGTGGAGTACTTGGTGCAATAGGAGGACTTGTTGGAGGATTATTTGGTAATCGTAAAAGAAAAGAAGAATTAGCTAAAGCTAAAGAAACTGAAAGACAACAGACTATAGCGGCTATGAATGATAAAATTGAAGCTGATTATACAAATCTACAAAATAGGTCTTTAAATGATTATTCAGAAGGTAATGAATTTTATGCTAAATATGGAGGTAGATTTCCTATTAGATATAGAATGGCTAAAGGAGGTTTAATTCCAAATTCTTCAAATAGTGATGTTGCTTATGGTGCAACACATGAACAATTTAATCAATTAACAGGTACAACTGGAATACCTCTCGGTAATTATGAAGTTGAAGGAGGTGGAGATAATAATGGTAATCTACAAGCTGGAGAAGTTATTACTTATGATAATTTAGGAGCTAATGTGTTTTCAGATACATTGAAGTTACCAAATAGTAAAAAAACTTATGCAGACGTAGCTAAAAGACTTACTGACCAAAAAGGTAAATTAGAAAATGCTACCTTTGCTATAGTAAATACTATAGAAGAATCATTAAATGAAATTCCTAAAAATAAGTTAAATAGACTTACACTTGGTACTAAAGTAAGAAATACAGAAAAAATGGTTCGAACTTTGAATATAGTTAGCGGTAAAATAGCAGAAGTAGATAATAAAATACAAAATCTATATAATGAGCAAGAAATACATGCTACAATTAAAGGATATAGAAATGGTGAAAATATAGCAGCTAAATATGGAGGAAGGTGTAAACGAGGTATGGGAGGTTGGATGGCTGGATTTGGACTTCTAACAAATTTAATGAACTCTTTATCTACAGCTAATGCAATAGATTATGAATCTAAAATACCACTTCCTCGTCAAAATAGAGTTAATACTCCTGTATATAGTACAAATTATAATATTAATTCACAACTCCAGGAAATAGATTCTCAAATTAGTTCTGCAAAAAGATATATAACAGCTAATAGTAATAGTCCTCAAGTAGCTCGTGCAGCTATTGGGGAATTATCTGCAAATGCATCTCGATTAAAAAATCAAATATATGCTGATAGAAATAGAGTATTAGCACAAATATACGATAAAAATGTAGAAGCGAGAAGTAATACTGAAAGAATTAATAATCAAATAGATTATGAAAATGCGGTAAATGAATATAATAAATATATTGATATAAATAGTAAACGTGCTGCTAATAGACAACAGATGATGCAAGGTATTTCTAATGGTATTCAAGATTATGCAAATTGGAAGATACAACTTGGTAATATGGCTTTGATTTCTTTAGGTTTACCGAAAGGTGTTGGTCGACAGATGAATGGTATTATGAATAGACTTTATGGAATTAATTTTTCTATTGATAATTAAACTACGATAAGGGTGTATTTTCGATATACCCTTATTTGCAATTTTAAGGTATCAAATTTCGATTTAAAATTATGGTAAAGATAAGAACAGGTCAATATAATTTCGGTCAAATAAACACGCCTAAAATGGCCGATATAAGCCAAATTTACGCATCTGTAGGACAGCAACTCAATAAGATGTATTACGACAATCGACAGGCTTATATTAATAATATAGTTAATCCACTTTCTCAAATGCACGCTAATAAAGATGATGAGACTTTATTAAATGAGAAAAAGAATGCTATAACAGATGGTGCAAATGCTTTCAAAGAAAGTGATAATTGGCATCAAGCAAGTGATTATATTTATAATACAGTAGAAAATATAATTACAGATGAAGGGTTAGCTTTAATAAATTCTAAATATCAACAGAGACAAGCATACATACAATCTCTTAAAGATAGTGGTTGGTCTCAACAACAGCAAGATATTTTCTTAGCTCGTTCAGATTATTATTCTACAGCAGTTAAAGAAGAAAATGGAAAAGTTGTTGAAGGAGCTTTTAATGCTGTAAATTATGGTACACCTTATGATATAAATGAACAACTTGATAAAATAACAAATATAATAAGTAAGGCTAAAGCAAGTAGTGAATCTATAACAAATATAAGTGCTGAAGATGCAGTTATAAAAGGATTAGCAAATGTTTTAAATGTCGATGGAGAAACTTTTGTTAGTAATTTTTTACAAACTACTAAATCTACAGAGTCTGTATCTTATGATGATTTATATAATTATGTTTCTCAACGTCTATATAATAATCAAGAATATATAGATTATAAAACTACTATTGAACAAAATGCTTTATTTAAAGAACGCTTTATACCGGATAGTAATAATCCACGAGGTGGTACTTTAAGGGATTTAACTCCAGAATTATTAAAAGATGTATTTAATCAAAGTTATGCTATTAATGCTTTAGTTGGGACAGGAATATCATTATCTGATTTAGGACAACTTAATGATAATGGTACTTTTACTCTGAATCCTAATATGACAGAAGATACCATTAAAAAACTTACAGGAATTAGTGCTGCATTAGGTTTTGATATGGTATCGTATTTAACTACAGGAATAAGTTATTCTGATAATGTTGATATAGATTCGTTATATGAATTTTTAGATGTTGCTTTTAATAATTATATAGATAATGAATTTAATAATTATTTAAAAAATAATAATATATCTCTTGATAATCCTAATATAGAAGCCTATAAAGAAAATTGGTATTTGAATTTAAGAACACAGAATGCAATACAATCTGAAATTCATGCTAACGCTGATTCATTAGCAGATTTAATGTCCTTTACAAGAACTAAAGTAGTTTATGATTTAATTAGTAATAATTCCGTTTATACAACAGCTTATAAACATAAAAAAGAATTAGAAACCAAATATACTACAGAGGGATTTACTACAGCATCTACTCTTCCTGATACTCCTGTAAATGTCGGTAGTACAAAAAGTATTCAAGCTCGAAAAACTGAATTAGGAGAAACTCTTGCACAAATTGTAAATGATAGTCGTTCAATACCTATAACAGAAAATATGTATAAAGTTTTGAATACTATGTATGGTATTGAGCCGGGAAATGTTTCATCTATTAATAAATTAGATTTATCTGAAATTCTTAATAATCCTGATATAAATCTTAGTGATAAAGAACGTGAAGCATTTCAACGTTTACATAGGAATAATCAAATTGAAGCTCAAATTAAAGGTGAAATAGATAATTATGATAGAGAACTTAGTGATGTTTATAATATATTAAAAGATGATGTATCTAATTTAGATTATACTTCACAATTTATAATAAATCACAATATTACAAATTATGAAGATTATAAGGAATATATGGCTGAATTTCCTAATTCCGGTCAAGCTCCTATAAATTATATATATCCCGGTAATAAAATTCCTTATATAGCTAAAGATATTACAGATAGAAAATCTCGTATATTAACAGAAGATGAATTTAATAAATTACAACAATCTCTTACTGAACATGCAGCTGAGATATATAAAAAGAAGACAGGAGAAGATTTAAATTATACAACAAAAGGTGTTGTTATATTTAATCCAACAGGTGTATCTCGTCAATATTTAGATAATGCTATAGACGCTATAGGAACAAGTTCTGATTCTTGGGTATTAGAAAATGTACAAGGAACTAAGAAATTTAATAAAAATATAGGTCTTAGTTTAGCTAATAATCCAGAATTAGTAAGACTTCTTTTAACACATGCTCCTACAAGTGGTTCTGGTACTATACCTAATATAAAAGATGTTGGCATAAATGCTAAAGAAACAGGACTTCCTGATAAAACTTATGACATTCGTTATAATATTGTTTATGATAATAATGATTTTGCTGAAACAGGACAAGCTAAACAAAAAATATTATGTACAGCTTTAGACGTTAATGGTGCACCTCTTGGTAGTTTTACTATATCACGAGATATTAGTAAAGAAGCTCTATTAAATATGATACAATCTGATTACAATAATATACGAACTTCTCAAATATATGATAACAATATATCTGGAGAAAATGTATTATCAGAAAGTAGAGGAAAAATTGTAAGTCAAGCTGCATCACATATGTTTTCCTTTACTCCTGTTACTGGTATGAAAAATACTACAACAGCTGGTTCAACTTTAAATTTACAAGCTCGTGCTCAACAATTAGAAGTTGGAACTGGAATAAATGGTGATGGAGAAAAGTTATATGTTCAGTCCAATTTAATAATACCAGCTACTCAACAAAATATCGGAAATGCTTATTTTGAAATAAGTAAAGAATCTCTTGGTAGAGGTGAATATGGATATAAGGTTGTAATGGTTCAACCAGATGGTAAAGGAAATTGGGTAGATGCAAGTATGCTTGATTGGGGGGATGAAAGATTAAATCATAATTTTTATACTCTTTCTCGAAAAGGTATGCCAGTTAAAAATATAAATGATGCTTTTGCAGAATTAAGTGATTATTTGTTAAGTATCGGTTATCAAATGAATATAAATTATGGGAAATAAAATAGGAACTCCTGTAAGTTTAAATCCGGTAACTGTTGAAGATAAACCTTCGACAGTTATCGGAACTCCTGTTAAAATAAGTAATCCAACGGGAGGTCAATCTTTTATGCAAGGATTTATGTCAGCATCTCCTCGAAATTTTGATATATCTTCTTATCAAAAAATGATGAATAATGTTGATACAAATCTTCCTTTAAATATTCTTAATGAAGAAAGAGCACGTTATCAAAGTACAGGTCATTTAATAGGTAATTCTCTTATTCAATTAGGAGGTACTATAATAGGGGATATTATATCTGGAGTAGGAGCTTTATTTAATTTTAATAAAGTTGGTATAGAATTTATCAAAGATATTGTAGATACAAATTATCAACCGGATTGGACTACTATAATGAATAAAGGTGTTAGTGGTGCTATTCAAGATTTTGGTAAGTCTATAAGTGAGGGAAGTAGAGAAATAGCTCCTATATATTTAACTGAACGTGCTCAACGCGGTGGTCTTGCTGGAGGTATGGGAGATAAAACTTGGTGGGCTGCTAATTTTCCTACTATAGGTAGTGCTGCCGCATCTATGATTCCTATTATGGGACAAATGAGAGCATTAAATTATATAGGTAAGTCATTATCAAAGGTTGGAAATGTTTCTAAAATAGGTAGAGGAATTAACACATTAGGTCGTACAATAACTAATAATAAAGTACAAGCTACAATAGGTACTCTTTATGGTGCACATTTGGATATTATGCAAGAAATAGTATATGACTATGATAATCAATTTCAATATGCTAAAAATCTTGGATATTCAGATGAAGAAGCTCGTGAATTTGCAAGTATTTATGCTTCTACTGCTTATAAAGATGCTTGGGCTTATGGAATACTTTTTAATGCTATAGAATTAAATAGTATATTAAAAGGTACAAATAGATTTTCAAAAACTATATCTGAAGTAGATAAAACTATTAATAAACATATTCCTGATATATCACGTCAAGGAACTAAGTTTACAGGTATTTCAGAAGAAGTTGTTGATTTATCCAAAAAGACTATATTTCGTGCAACTTTAGGAAAAAATTATGATTTCTTTAAAACTTCTATTTCAGAAGGTCTTGAAGAAATGCGTACAGATATAGCTTTAAAAGAAGGTGAATTAGAAGCTAAAAAATATCTTGATATTTATGACCCATTAAATGATATGACATTTGCGAAAAGACTTTATTCGCAAGTTAGTGATGCTCGAAATTGGGATAGTTTTTTATGGGGTATGGCAGGAGGTGCCGTAATGTATGCTGGAAAAGGTATATTAAATAAAATTCGTATGCCAGATTCATATAAAGATTATAATAAAAAATTATATGAAGGTATAATGAATAGTTTACAAGATACTATAAATACTATAGCTACATTTGATGGAGATTTAAGTATAAGAACCAGTTTAGAAGAAGACCCTGCAATAACTATATTAGCTCCTTTATTTAATACTTTAGGAGCTGCCAACGCAATAGTTTATGGAGAAAGACTATTAGATGAACTTGGAACTATGACTTCTGAAGAATTAACTGCTGTTTACGGTTCTGATAAAACAGAACTTATAAATACTCTTCGAGAAGAATTTAAAATAGCTAAAGATATATATGTTAGAAATGCTGGTATAACTTATAATAGCAAAGCTGATGATTATATTCAAAATGAAATGGCAGGTTTAGAGTATTTACATAATTATTATACTCGTAAATTTAATGAGATAGAAACAGAGATACAAAGAATTAAAACTCTAAACGATGATTTAGATATAAAACGAGATAATGAACTTAAAGAATTAGATGGTAGATTATATAAATTAAATTCTGATAAAGAATCTCTTTTAAATTCTATTAAATTTAATGAAGCCAATTCTAATGCGATAGATAAATTTGTTAATAGTAAAGAAACTTCTGAAAAATTAAACGATTTAAAACGCGAAAAAGAATCTTTAGAAAAAGAGATAAAATCTATTAAACAAACTATTAAATCTAATAATACTCGTAATGATAATATTCGACGTAATTTAGATAGATTGAATAGTTTATTATTAAATGCTGAAACTGATACTGAAAAAGAACAATATAAAACTGAGTTAAAACATAATAAAAATAAACTTAGAGATAATAGTAAAAATATAGATAATTTATATATTAAAGAACAAGCTTTATCTGGAATTGAAACTTCTATTGCATATTTAAATGGTGAAATAGAATCTCAATTAAAAAGAAAAGAATTTAATACAAAAGCTATCGAAAGAGCTAAATCTACAATAGATATGATAGATGCTCAAATAGATAAATATAAAGAATCAAGAGGTGATATAATTAAACGTTATGAAGAAATAAGAAAAGATTATGATTCAATTCCGAGAGTTAAAAATATTACTTTAGAGGATTTAACTAAGCTACGAGATAATATATTTAAACAACTTTCTAATTATGGAAATATACAAGACCATAAAGAAGAATTTGCTAATAATCTTAAAACAGCTGTAGAATCTATAATTGATATTGAAACTAAAGAATTAGAACGTAAAGAATATAAGATTGAAGAAGATAAGAAAAATACAGAATCTGAAATTAAAGAAGAAGATGAATTTAATAATCGTCCTACATCTATAAAAACAGTTTTAAATGAAGGTGAATATATAACTTTAACTATAGATGATTTAAATAGGATTAGAAGTTTTATAATAAAAGGTAAGAAATATGATTTAAATAAAATTTATAATATACGAGGAAAAGATGTAGAAATAATTAATATAAAAGATGATAATGGAATTATAAAAGTTACTACACCAGAGGGTGATATTCTGGCTGTAATATTTAATATGTTATCATCTCGTGATAATAGTGGATATTCAAAGACAATTTATAATGCGATAGATAGATTTACAAAAAGTAATTTTGAAAATGATTTTTATGATACATTAGTTGATTTAGATAAAGCATTAAATAATGATAAATTTAAAAAGGCTTTTACTTTTAAAGTTTCTAATATAGATATTATAAGTATAAGAGGTAGAGCTATAGAAGGAATTATTAATAATCTAACTAAATATGCAAATGATAGAATTAATGAAGATAATCAGAAATTATATGATAGAGTTTATAATGAATTAAATTCCATATATGCTCAATCTGTATATGACGGAGAAATTCTTTTAATAAAAGATTATTTATATGATATATTTTATATAAATCTTCCTGCTAAATCTGCTGAAATAAATAATCAATTTAATAGTGAATATTTAGATAAATTTATAGATAATTTAGCTAAATACATAGAACGTTATATTTCTATTGATTTTACTAATGATAAATTTAAGTTTAAATATAATACAAATATTAATGAATTTATTAATACATTAGAGATATATTTTGATGAATTTGAAAGTCTATTAGCTAATAAGTTTTATACTCAATATACTCTTCAAGATTTTAGTGATTTAAATAATGAATTAGCAAATAAGTTTAATTCTTTTAAAGAACAATTATTAAAAGATTATAATAAACAGCAAGAAGTTAGGAAAACTGAATTAGATAAAATTAGAGCTGAATTAGATACAGAAGAATCTGCAAATAAAGACTTTCTAAATGCTATAATAGATTTTATATCTTTTAGTAAATCTACTGATTCAAATATAGAAGATAGAGAAAATATATCTAAAAATGATTATAGATATTATGTAACTCCTGATAGATTAAATGCATATATCACCTTAACAAATGTTATATCTAAATGGAAAGTATCTAATTCTTTTAATCCTAATAGAAAACTTTCATATACGGATATTTTATCTATTATATATAATACTCCGGAAGGTATTGAAAAAATAGATGATATTTATAAATCTTTATGGAGAGCTTTAAAAGCTGCTTCTGATATTGATTCTATAGAATCTCTAAAAGATGAAATAAAAGAGAATGTTCCTAAAGAAAATTATAAAGAATTTTTTAATATATTAGATACTATAGTAAATAATATAGTTCCTCCTATACGTTCTATCGAAAGTAAATATCTTGATAAATTTGATAATATTACTTCTGCTTATATTAAAGATTTTAAGAAAACACATTTTCCAGAAAGAATCGAATATGGTACACATGAAGGTGTTCCTTTAAGTAATAATATAATATTCGATTCTCTTAAATCTGCTATGGATTCTAAATCTAATAAAATAGAACATTTAATAAAAATCGAAGATAAAACTTATTCTCCTACCGAATTAATAAATATTTATAAAAATATTACAAATGGTACACCTATAGCTGCTAAATATGATATTGAATCTAATATTGTAACTCTTACTGTTACTATTAACGGAAATACTGTACCTATTGGTAGTATTGGATTATCCGACCACTTGAAAATCGGCAATTTAAAGGCATATAAAGAACTTAAAAATTCCGGTGGAACACTTATATATGACAGTTTTTTGGGTACGTCAGATGGCTTAAAATCGACCTTAATAAGCCTATTACAAACGGTATCAAAAAGTCCCATTGCATACGACTTAATACGTGAATATTTTAAAACTTATTTAAATGCTAAGACAAATAATACTACGACAGATAGCCTTACTATTGATACACTTAAAGATATTATAAGTAAATTAGATAAAATAGGTACACATAAAAATGCTGGAGGACATTCTAATATAGTTAACGCTCTTATACAACTTTCTAATTATAATACGGAGAGAGAAGATACAGATGAAATAAATTATGAAGATTTATTTACTGTCATTCAACCTATGTTTTATGGTAGACTGAATATTATTGATTCTCTTAATAATAATTATTATGATTTAAAAAATAGTTATGAAATATTTAATAGTCGTGTTGGAGAAAGATTTAATCAATTAGAAACTCTTAGAAAAGCTATAATTAATAATCCTGATGCACCACTTATTATAACATATATAGGAAAACCTCGTATTAATTATAGTAATGATAGACGTATAAAAAATAATATAAATGATTCTATTCAAAAAGATATAGAAGTTAATGGAAAACCTACTGTAGATATTATAGCAAGACAATTAACAAATAATAGATATATTGTATCTTCATTAACCAGAAATGAAATAGTATCTGATGATGCTGCAAAGCGTACAATATATGACCCTAACAGAGGATTTGATTTTTATGTTAGAATAAAGTCGAATGGAACTGATACAGGTTTTAGTTATGTTCCTATTAAACTTACTACTGTAAATTCTGATACTGCATATTCAAGAGTTAGTAAAGAATTTATTGAAGATGCTATTCGACAAATAATAACAGATAGGTTTCTAACTAATCTTTCTACAAGACAATCTAAAGATAATGTAATTGTTTCAGATTTAGTTAAGAAAGAATATAATAAAAAATATTTAAATCTTATTGATGATATAAGCGAAGCTATTATAGTTAATAATGGTGAAAAATCTAAGTTTCCTTGGTTTGATACAAGTACACTTTATGATAATAAAAAAGAAGGTTTTGTAAGTAAAGATATTAAATTTATTATTAATAAGGATGATGAACATTCTTATGCTGTCTCTCTTAGAATTAATTATGAGCATGATATTGATGTAGATTCTCCGTCTATAATAAAGAATATAAAACTTACAGTTTATGATAGTAGAGAAAATCGTATAAAAGGTACTCCAAAAGATATATTTACTCAGACAGAATTATCTAAATATGGATTTGCTAAAAGAGATAGTAAAATAAATAAATCGGATGTTATTACATATAGTAAATCAGATAAAAGTAAAACTATAACATTTGATGTTAATAATGATAATATAGAAAATTTTATTAAAAGTGGACTTATAGATATGTTAGTTGGTAATATGGTTCGTAATGTAAAAACTGTATTAACAAATGGTTCATATACATATACTTCTAAAGCTACAGGAGCTTCATTTGGAAAATCATATAATGAAATAGATAAAAATAATATAATAAAAGGAGATAATAATTCTAAAGTATTTAAGGGAACTTATACATCTCCTATTTTGGAGTGGGGTAAAGAAAAAGGTATATATAGTGGTAAAACTACTTTTGATTCTATACAAGATTTTTATCTTGATACAAAAGCATTAGTTACAAATATAATACCTATTAGAGATAATGTTACAAATGAAGTTGTAACTGATTATAATCTTTTTAATGATTTACCGAGAATTTATGTAAAGATTGATAATCCTAATGCAGAAATTGAACAAACTAAACCTATAGAAACTATAAAAGAAGAAGAATTAAGTAAGAGTGTAAATATTATTGAAAATATTGCTTCTGCTAATGTATATTCTGAAGATAATTTTATTGATAAATTGAATAATGAATATGGTTTAACAAAAGATACTTTTATAAATATAGGATTTATTAAAAGAAATACTACAGATGAAGTATTTAATATAATTAAAGATTTTATTGTAGAAACTGTAGATTCTGGTAAACCATTTCCTTTAATTATAGTACATAATGCAGAAGATTATATTCGTATATTAAGAAGTCAAGGTTATATTGATGCATCTGATGATGAATTAACTAAAAATTATAATATGATGGGAGCTTCTTATAGCGGTTATACATCAACTCCTTTTATATTAGTTAATCCAAAAATATTTAATACTACTAAACGAAATATTGGTAGTGGTATATTTCATGAAATTATTCATCATAGAGTTGAAAAAGATACGGAAAATGATGTTATAACTGATGATGTAAAAGAGGCTTTAAATGATATAGTTAAAGATTTAGTAGAACGTAAAGAAGAAGTATTACGATATGATATAGAAGATTCTATTAAAAATAGTATATCAAAATCTTTAAAAGTAGCTTGTTATAATTCGGATGGAACTATAAATGAAGATGTTGCATATCACGAACTCTTAGCTTATACATTATCTAATCCAAATTTAGCTGGTTATTTAAATAATATATATTATAAAGAAGAAACTAATAGACCGAGTGAATCTATTTGGAAAAGAATTATTGATAATCTTCTTAAATTATTTGGTATAAAAGTTAATAATAATAGTGTACTTCAACAAATACAAAATGCTTTTGATGAAGGTTTTATGTTTATTGTTAATAGTGTAGAAGTTGAAAATAATGAAAATGCTACAAACAAACAAACTTCGGAACGCCCTCCCTCCCTTGTGGCCAATAAACAAGCGTCAATAGATGACATTGATGTTACAACTCTATCGGATGAAGAATTTATGAATAATGGCGATGAATTGTTTTTACGAATAGATTTCGCAATTTCTGATGAAACTACGAATGAAATTTCTGATGAAACTATGAATGAAGCTATAGAGCCAAAAGATGACACTTCTATATTGGCCACAAGGGCGGGAGGGCGTTCCGCTGTTCTTCCGACTAATTCTATAAATTCTTCTGACAATCGAAATAAATTATTATCTTTAAATATTGATACTAATATTATTGATTCTTTTAAGGATTCTTTTACTGATAGTTCTAATTTAAAAATATGTTAATCTATGAATTATTGTAATATTATTCCGACTATTGGAGAAAGTAATACACCTTCTCACGTATTTACTTCTGTATTAAATCTCGGTAATATTATTTCTACAGAAGATATACTTTCTATGGATATTAAAGCTAAATCTATTAGAGATTTAGCTACTTTAATATTTAAATATTCTCAATCTGCAAATATAATAAATAAAGGTTTTCCTACTTATGAAGATACAGGCGAAGTAAAACTTGAATATACACTTAAATATATAATTGATAATCCTAATATATCTAATAGTAGTGCTAAAAGGATATATCAAAAAATGCTTGATTATTTAAAAGTAGATATTGAAACTTTATATAATCCTACTATAAAATATAATGGAACTTTTTCGAGAACTGATTTAAATTATAGTAATGCAGTTCTTGTACAAATATATAATGAACTTATTGAAGAAATTCCTAATCTTCGTACTAAAAGTCAAATTACATTAAAGAAACTAATTCTTAATAGACTTTTAGAGAAAATGGCTTTTTATCGAGCTAATGATAATACTTGGGAACAATTTGTTAATGATTATTTTGAAGATGTTCTTAAAGTAGATTCTATAATTTGGAATGAGTTTATTACTTATTTATCTACTGAATATGGAATTAAATATTATAATGTTCAAAAAGATTTAACTCTTTCTGATATAGAAGGTACTTTTACTACCGATGGAGTTGAGGAAATATGGGATGCTTCAAGTCAAGATAAAATAAATAGAAAAAATACTATAGCAGCTATTGTTAAAAATAAACTTGCTAAAATATTAAATGATGTTAATCACGGAGATTCTACTGTTAATAAACTTTATATTCCACTTCCTATGGATATAAATAGTTTATGGAATAGGTTAATAAATCTTCATATTTATGATAAAACTCGCGGAGATATTGTTGCGAGTTTAGAAAGAGTAATTCTTCAATTTAATGATACTGAGAAGTTTACTGATAAAAGTAATATAATTGGTTTTCAAAAAATTTTAGATGAATTTCATAAAGCAGATGAGGGAATTGTCGATTCTCAAAACTTTGTAAATGCTTATATAAGTGGTGTTGCTCTTGCTGTTATACCTGTTAATGCTATTGCATTAGACGTCGATTTTGTCGCCTCCATAATGACGCAAAATAGGGCTTCTTTTGCATTCAATGTTTACTATGATAGATTTATATCGGTCATTCAAAATAATTTAAAATTCGGGCTGTATGACCCCTTTAATGAGGCGTCAGAGCGTGCCACCGTTATAACCGACAATGGGATATTAAATATAGATAAAACATTAGATAGTATAACAAATGCTATAAATGTTATTGGATTAGATATTAGTCATAGAGCTTTATTATCTTATATAAATTCTCAATCCGATAAACAAGGTGCTCTTCAAGAAGTTTCTAATACTTTAAATTATATTTTAAAAGAGATAGATACTCTTAAAGGAAATAGGGATATAAATTACGAATCATCTACAGATAATAGAGGTGCTTTATATAGATTAGCTAATATTGCATCTTTAGATTTTGATTCTATTGGTAAATTGAGTTATTTAGATGTTCGAGGAGAACTTAATTATAGTCCTCAATATGAAAATTTATTAACTTCTCTATTCCGAGGTATAGCTGTAAGAGGTAAAGTTCGTGAAGATTATCTTAATTATAGATTTAAAGATTATCTTAATGACCCTACTTTAAAATTTGATAATCTACTTTGGTATGATGATGCTACTGGAATAGGCATATTTGAACATACGAAACGTGTCGACGGAGAAGGTTATAAATTAAATGATTCTTTTGTAGATAGATTAGCTAAAGGTGAAGAATTTATTATTAGTAAATTTGATGGTATAAGAATTTCTGAAGATTATAGTAGTAGAGGATATAAATATAAAAGTATTCAATCTACTACTTATAAATTTACAGAAATTCTTGCTAATCTTATGGGACAATATATCTTTTTAACTTCGGATAGTCCTCGTAGTTATATGATTAGTGTAAGACATATAGATATTGATGATTTATATGTCAATGAAGTTATTAATATTAAATCTAAAATATTTACAGCTTTAAGTAAGATTGTAGATAATAATTTACGAATATTTGAACTTTATGGTTCTCGTGTATTTAATATTGATTTGAATACTGATGAAGGTAAAGATTTAGCTACTTCTATTCATAATGTTAAATATTGGAATGGTAAAACTATTTTTGATAAAGATGGTATTCCTACAGGTAGAGCTTTTAAATTTTTAGATTTAACATATAATGATGGAAATGGTTCTGTAAATATTATAAAATATATAGCAAATGAAAATGGTGTTTCTGAATCAGATGTATATAAAGAACTTGTTAAATCTGTAGTCAATGGTGTTATTTCTAAATATGATGTATCTTCATATATACCAGCTTTTGTAACTAAATATATACAATATGCTGAAAATAGTGCTGAATCTGATTTTGGAGATATAGCTGAATTAGTTAGTCGAGTATCTATTAAATTAGGAGATACAAGATTATCTTTAATAGAAGATTCAAGAAATGATGCTATAGATGAATTATATAATGATTATATAGAAGATTATAAAAATCGTCATAAACAAGAACCTTCTTTTAAACAAAAAGAAGTTTTATATGAACGTTCAAAACGAGAAGTTTATGATACTAATACAGAAATTGGAAAAGAAGTTTATAAAAAAGCTATTTTAAAAATTATATTAAATAATGCTGTATATGGTACTTCTTTTGATGGTCTTGTTTATGGCAAACTTAGTGAATATAAATCTACAATAGATTATAATAAACGTGGTACACAAATAGTTAAAACGGGTCTTAATTCTATAGATACAGGTAAACCTATAAAAATACTTGTTGTAGAAGATATGGAATTTGCATCAAATATTATTGATAAAATGTTTGTCGATAGTACAGATGTTACTGAATTAGCTATTAAAAAATCTTATGAAAAACCAGCTACTATAAATGATTCAATGTCTATCATAACAGATGTTAGATTTGAAGATTTATTGAAATCTACAGGAAGATGGGATGAATATAAGAAAATAGTAACTGATTTAAGAGATGAAACTGAAAAGTTTAATCCTTTTTTATATGATAAACTTATAGAACAATTAAAATTATTTGGTGTAGCTCGTAGAAGAAGAGGTGATTTTCTTATTAAAGATACAGCTGTTTATGATGATTCTGGAAATATATTATCGGATATATTTGCAGATGAAGTAGATACTGTTCAGATAAAAGACTCTACAATAGTATTATTTAAATCTACAACTCGTGGTACGGCAATGGGTGATGTATATGATTATATGATAGATAATGATATACAACAAATATCTCCTAAATCTGCTGTTAAAGTATCCGGTATAACACCTATTAAAATACATGATGACAAAGGTAGATTTGTAGCTCCTATTGTAGATTCCAGAAGTCTTCTTAATATGAAGTCTTCTGATTTTGTTATACAGCAAGATGTAAAACCTGATATAATAGATGCTGAAGTTACTGTTCCTTCTCGATTATTTAAAAATATATTAGGAACTCTTTCAGCAAGTCATTATACTGTAGACGGTAAATCTTATACTCCTTATGAATTTGCAAAAGAATTTAATACTATTGTTTCATCTACTATTCAAGAAGATGCTATAAGTGTTGCATACGAATTGGGAGCTATAGATGAAACCGGTAATATTCGTACAGATAATGTAGGTAATATACAACTTGATACAAGAAAACTTACAAAATATTTTCAAGATGTTGTTCAAGATGATGATTCAAGTATTAATATTAAAAAAGCTCTTGAATTAGATTCTGTTGGACAACCTAAAATGCCTTTATCTTTTCCTGTTACATATAGGAAATTTGAAAGAATATTGGCTTCTAAATTTACTAAAGATGTAATATATAGAAAACTTCCCGGATTTCATGCTCCTTTAAGAGCTGATATATTTACTGCATCTAATAGTTTAATTTCTCGTGAACAATACCTCGATAAAGATAGTTATGATAAATCTATTGAAGATTTATATGAAAGGGGTATTATAACTTATTCAAGAGATTTTATAGATAGATGTAAAGCTGAAGGTAGAAGTCTTGAATTAAGAGCTGAATACGGTTATGATGAAAATGGTGAATTAATATATAAAGCAGAAGTTATAGCAAATCCTTGGTTAAAAGAGTTCTTTGATACCATACCTATTATAAGAAGAGTTGATATGGGCGATGGTGTATATAAAGAATTTTTAAGTGTTGATATAGATGCTATACCTATTGAAGCAAGAACTATGTTTGGAGGTAGGATACCTTCTGAAGGTTTAATGTCTCTTGTAGTTTTTGAAATAGTAGGATTTTTAAATACTGGTGCAACTCAAGCTATATTTCCTCAAAGTCTTATTACACGAACAGGTTGGGACTTTGATATAGATACTATTTATGCTTATGCTAAACATATTAATTTTAATGGAGAATCATATACTATTCCAAAATATGATAGTAAAATGATTTCTGAAATTAATGAAAATCTATCTAAATATTATGCTTTAAAAGATATATTAAAAGAAAGTCTTGAAATTATAAAAGTGACTAAGAGTGATACAGATACTTCACTTAATAGTCCAGCTTTTAAGATATTAACTAAATATTTTATTAAACTTTATTCTTCTGATAGTAATACAGATGTTTCTTTAGATTCTATTATTCCGACTTTAGATAGTATTCTTGCTACTATATCTAATAAAGAAAGTATAGAATATAAGAATATTTTACGTATAAAAACTTATGTTCAAGAATCTATACCTTCTATTGTATCAAGAGTTAAAGTTAATTTTACAAATCTTATTAATACAGCTCGTGAATATACAGAAGCTATAGAATATTTAAAATATATTAAACAAAGAGATTTAACACAAGAAGAACGAATTGCTTTAAATCCGGGAATAGATAATAATTATGTTCAAAATAAACGACGTATGTTTAATGAACTTTTATTATCTATTGAAAGAGATATTAAAACTACTAATAAAATATTTAATAAAATTAAAACTTTAATTAATAGTATAGATATAACTTCTAAAGATAGTGATAATATTATATATATAAATGATTATTATACTGTTAAAGATTTTTTTGAACCTTTTATTAAAGGTAGTATTAAAAATGATAGTGGTAAAGTTATAAATATATTTTCTATATTTGATAATATAGAAGAAAAGATTAACAGACAATATACAGGTCTTAAAGAATCTAAAGGATATGATTTTGAAGATATAAGTGAATCTGTTACTATAAGTCGTCAGGCTCGTGATAATAGAATTATAGATATGGTAATATCTGTATTATCTAATAAAAATCATAGAATTGATATTGATAAACCTAATAGTTTTGATAATATATCTGCTGTTTCAGCAAGAGATAATGCTTTATGGGGTAAATCTAATAATGGATTAAATCCCCACAATTTAGCTGATAAAATATCTTTAAATATTAGTAGTATGTCATCTACTATATTAAAGGGATATTCTATTAATACAGATGGTAATATAGCTATATTAGGTAATCTTCATGCTAAACTTAATAATTCTGTTAGAAGAATAATTTCTATAGATTCTTTACCTAATAATGTTACAAAAGAAGTATTAGATTCTGTATTAGGAAGTGATAATTGGAGTTACACAGAAGATGGAAGATATGTTATAGTAGAGGATGTATGGGTTGGTAATAATGCTTCTAATACTTTTACTGATTTATCTGGTGAAAGAATTAATATGCAACTTACTGAAGTAACAGCTGCTATTCTTGATGTATTAAAGTCTGAATTAATGTTCAATTTAAATCTCGATACCATTGGTGTATTTAGACTTTTATCACAAGGTTGTGTTACTGAATTATATAATGGTAAACCTAATAGATTTAGTTATGCTTCTGCTTTTATAATGCAACCTGTAATTGTAGAATTAGTAAATTTTAAAAGTGGAGCTATAATTACAAATCCTAATTTTAGTATATTAGATGCTTGTAATACTCTTATAATAAAATATACGGATATTCTTAATTCTAAATATGAACAAAAAATTCCATATTATTATAAATATAAATTACATACTACTGAAGAATTAGTTAGATTTATTAAGAATAGAAATAATGAATCTTTAAGTTATTATTTAGGTCAATTAGATGTTTTATATCTGTTTAGAGAATATGAGACTATATCTAATGATATAATTGATTTATCATTTGTATTAAAAACCGATGTTCCAGTTAATAATTTTAATACAGCTGATGAACGTGAATCTAAACTCGCGGATTCTTATATAAATAGAGATAAATATTTTAGTATATTAAGAGATGCGTATACAAAATCATTAAGTTATATAGATTCTATATCTGAAACAGAAGAATATTGGGATAATTATAAAGTTTTATTTACAGATTTTAAATCTCTCTCTACAGGAGATTTTAAAATAAAATATCCTAATATTAGTTATAAAGATATAGAATTTATTACATTACCTAATTATTATGAAGCTCTAAATGATTTTCCAAATCTTATCACATGGCAAGATAGAAAAAATAAGTTAGAACTTCTTAATATATCTTATAAACCAGTTGGTAATGTAACAGTAAATGGACAAGATATTATAAGTGTTGTATTTACAGGTTTAAATGAAAATTATAAATTTAATGGTATAATAAAACCTAATTATAAAGATAGTCTTTATGGTATAATTCAAGTTAGAGAACAGTATGGACATTGGTTGTTTGCTAATTCTTTTAATAAAGTTTTCGCACAACGTTCTTTGGCTATGAGAAAAGCTGTTCGTACTTTCTTACAGCAAAATGGAAAATCTTATAATAGAAAAGCTAATAATTATGTTACAGGAAAAGTATTAGAATATTATATACAATCTTACGGAGATGAAACTGTACCTATAATGTCTAATATTCCTGCAAAACAAATTAAAACAATATTAGGTATAATATCTGATGAAGAGAGAGCTAAACATAATAAATATATAAGTGAGTTACAAAATAATTTAGGAGATGTTATAACTAACGACAAATTTTCTAAATGGGTTAGTTTAACATTAGAAGAACAAATTAATTTAATACTTAATGATAAATCTCTTAAATCTTATATTAATAAAGCTGATTTTAGATTTTCTAATATATTTAATCATTTACAAATAGTAAGAGATAGTATAAGACGATATGGTTATTCTGTAATAAGAATTATAACAGACGATTCAAATAAACTTTCTATAGATGATGTTTCATCTGGTATATTAACTATGTATCAAAGTGATATACCTTATATAGCACATACTATTAGAAATTTAATTGCTTATACTTATATAACAGAAGGTTTTACTTATGGTGCTAATATATCTAAATTTATACCTATAGAAATACTTACTTCTGATTTAGTAAATGAAAGTTATCAAAAACGTATAACACAAATCGGTGTAATAGACCCTACTATAGGTATATCTGATTATGGACAAGCTCTTCGTACAGCTGAAACAAAACTACTTAATGGTGAAACTTTTAATATAGAAGAATCACTTGATTATATAAGTAGACAAAATCCATCTATAAATGCTACTATACCAAGTTATAGAGAACAACATAGAATTAATAATAGTACAATATATCAAGCAACATTTGGTCTTTTAGTTAATTCTGAAGGATATAATGTTGGTAAAATGCGAGTTACAGATGCTAATGGTATAGAACGTAATATAATATTTGAAACAAAAGAACGTGTTATAGCTTCTACTCGTTCTAATGCAAAATATCTTACAGAACGTTTAGATGGTAATGTAACTATTTATAAAAGAAGTGATTCATTTTTATATAATACAACAGATAATTCTAAAGAAGTTTATTATTATTATCCTGTTAGTAGACTTCTTCCTAATGAATTTTCTGAATATAGTATCATAGATAAATATAATGTATCTGATAGAATACTTATTCAGGATGAAAACGGAACAATATCTACAATAGATGTTGATACATTTGTTAAAAGATATAGTACGTTAAAAGATTTCTTAATTACTTTAAATAAATTAGAATCTGAATATAAAAATAAAAGTAATAAAGATGCTCCAGCTAATTTTGAAAATAATTCTGATGAAGGAGTTATAATAAATGTTCCCTATGATTATGTAGAAGAAGTTTCTTATGAACCTGAAGAAATATCCGAAGATGTACCTATTGAATCTAAAAGAAAATCACCTTTATATTCTTTAGGAATAACTTTTGAAGATACTGTTACTGAAAAAAGTAATAAATCTCTTATAGAAACTGTTAAAGATGAAGTTTCTAAAAATGATAATCTTATTTATATAGGACATGAATCAAATATTGTTAGTAGAATATATGATACGAATGGTAAATTTATTCATGTTGATTTTACTAAAAATCCTTATGATGAAGCCAATAGAATTTCTAAGTTGTTAAAAGAAGGTGATTATCTTATAGTAGGTGATAGATTTGAAGATGCTGGAATTACTACAGAAACAGGTTCTATATGGACAAAACTATTTATAGATAAACTTTATCAAAATAATGGTAATATAAATTCTATAAATACTATATTAAATGATGGTTTTGGATTTGCTGTATCTCAATCTTATGTAGATGTAAATAGACGCAATGTAACTTATTCAGAACCTAAGCAATTATTTAGTAAAACAATTAATATAAAAAAGCCTTCTAATATAGGTATTGAAACTCGTACTAAAAAGAATAGTATAATAGCTCTTGATTATTATCAAAGTCTTGATAAATTAAAAAAGTTTTTAGAAAGAAATAATATACCTAATACAGCTGCTATATTAGATGCTTATAGTAATATAAATAAAGAAGATTACGATGGTTCATTAGAAAATGACATAAATGATGCTAATCAAAATGCTGTATTTTATGCTTTTGAAAGAATGATTCCTATAATGGAAAATCTTATGGATTCTATAAGACTTCTTTTAATGGAAGTTGAAAGTGTAAATACAGATACAATTAGAAATGATTATGCAAAATGGCAAGATTATAAAGTAAAAGTAAATAGTCTTAGAATTTTAATTGATTATCTTAATAAGTTTAAAGATATTCAACCTATAACTATAAACGATACTATTTATAACTCTGAATCTGAAGAGGATGTTGCATCATTTCATGAAGAATTTGATACAGCTAATAAAGCTATTGAACGATTATCTGAATTATATAATAAATCTATTAGTTTACAAAGTAGAGTATTAGATAAAGTTCAAGAAATTATAGTAGATTTAGTTATAACTCAAAGTCGTAATCCGAATTATGCTACAGCTTTTTCTAAAGTATTAGAAGCTGCTCGAAAAAATGATTTTGATTCTTCTACTTTTGATATAGAAAATCTTAAAATAACAAGTGAAGAATATAATGATATAGTAGCTAAAGTATTTGCTCTTAAAAATTCGGATATTACTTTTTGGCAAAGTAAATTAGATTCTCCTTTTGTAACAGGTGTAACACTTACTGACATAATAGGTAAACAATATACTACAATTAAGTACGAAAATAATAAAAGAATTAATAAATTATTAGATAAAGTAGAAGATGCTATAAAAGAATTAGAAAAAGCTGAAAACTTAAATCTTTCTACTTATGAAGCAAGAAATAAATATTTTCGTAAATTTGTTAATGATTATGGTACTTTTATAAATGATTATAATAAAGATGCTGTAGATGAACAAGTTCAAGGATTAAAAGATTCTATACAAGATTTATATAATAGAAAATATTATGGTGCTACATATATTGATGAAAGACTTGTAGATGATATTATAAAAGAAACTGATGATTATATTTTAGATTTTAATACAAATTCTGATGGAATATTAACCCCTCTAACAGATGAAGAAGTAGATTCTTTATTAAAAGAAATAGAAGGTAAGTCAGATGTTGTTATAAATAATTATCTAAAATATAATGGATACTATGAAATAAAAAGGATAACAAAAATAGGAGAAACTCCTGAAAAAGTATTTTATAAATTATCTTATAAAGATAGTGCGAAAAATGTTAAATATAGTGAATTGACAGAAGCTGAATTAAAGTTTTTAAATACTATTAAAACTATTATTGGAAATGTTATTTTAGAATATAATCCGTCTTGGTTTATTTCTCCGGATGCTATAATAGATATATTTCCTTATTTAGCAAAACCGGATTCAAAAAATTCACTTAAAAGATTTATAGGTGTTCCCGGAATTAAAAAAGATTCTACTTATGAAGGACTTGATAGAAAAAATAAATATATACTTAAAGCAAGTACCTTAAGTATACCTAATTTCAATCCTGTTTTTAATATTCCTAAAAGAAGAGTAGGAGAAGTTTATGATGATTATGCTGAAAGAGTAGCAAGAGAATTTAATGAATGGTATAGAAAAAATCCGGATGCAATAGAGCCAAAAACTCAATTAAAATCTATTGCAGATATTAGAGATTATAATAGTTATGTTAGAAAGTTAAATCATACAGAAGCTATTGATAAAAGAACTTATGATATAAAAGCTGTAATGGAATCTTTTATAAAAGAGCTTTATAATATCAAAGTTGTTAATGATTTTATGATAAATTGGGAACTCGGTAAATTTGCATTAGATAGTGCAGCTGGTGAAGCTAAAATAGATAATTTGTCAGCTATATTTGAATCTATGCGAAAACGAGTTTATAATACAAGCAAAGTTAATAATACAGTAGATGTTATAGCTAAAGGTATAATGCGATATTCATCTATTAATTATATGTGGTTTAACTGGAGTGCTGGATTAAAGAACTTAGCAAAAGGTATATCAGATATGATAATTGATACTTCATCTATTAATTATCTTACAAGTAAACAACTTATGCAAGGTCTTTTAGATATAATTAAAATAACTCCTGAATGGATAGCTGAAATAAATAAAGAAAAAACTAAGAATCCAATTATAGCTTTAATTAAAGATTTTGAAGTTATATTTCAAGATACACGAGATATAAATGTTAGTATGACAGGAGAGAACTGGTTAACTAAAGTTTTAACTGCTGCTGATACAGCCGGTTATAGTCCTAACCAAATAGGTGAGTTTTTTATGCAATTTGGTATGCTATTAGGTATGTCTCGTTCTCACAGAGTTATAGCTGGTCAGATAATGTCATTTCAAGACTTTTATAATGATTCTAAAATAGAAGAATTATCTAAAGTATTAACTGATGAACAAAAAGAAGAATTTGCTAAATTTGTAAAAGCTAAAAATGATTATATAATAAAATATGAAAATGAAAATAAAAAGAAATATCTTTGGCAAAGTGATTATGCAGGTGAATTTATAAGGGCTAATATAGATAAATTTACAAAAGAACAACGAATTGAATTAAATAAATTAATTAAAGATAATAGAAAAGTTCTAAAAGAAAGATTTGAAAGATTTCCAACATTGGATTCTCAATTAACTGTTGTAGATGGTAGATTAGCTTATAAAGAAGGAAGTCAATTAACAGATAAATCTGTAAATGATTTTAAAAATAGAGTTAAAGGCGTAAATCAAGCTCTACATGGTATTTACAATATAATTGATAAAAATGCTTTACAAGAAAGTGCATTTGGAGATTTATTCATGCAATTTAGAAAATGGATTCGTCCTAACTTTATAAGATATTTTGGACGTCGTTTTAATAAAACTATATTTAATGAAATGTTAGGTACATGGGAAGTACCTGTATATAAACCGAGTTTTGATTGGGCTACTTATGGTTATAAAATGTTTAAACAAGATAGTGATATTGTTAAGCTAAATATATTTAAAGACCCACGTGCATTCTTTAAAGGTTTATTTGAGATGTTTAATTATCAATATAAACTTCTTAGACATGCTAAATTATATTATAATTCTCTTACTAAAGGTGAACAAGCAAGTATTATTAAATGGGCTAAACATTTATCTACTATAGCTATTATTGCAGTAGCTGCAATGATGTTAGGTAAATTAAAAGATGATGATGAACCTTATTATTATACTGTAACAATGTATACACTTACAGCTTTATATAAAGAAGTTGTTGAACCTGTGCCTCTTTATGGTTGGTATAGTACAATAAATCAAATGAAAGATAAACTCTTTATTGGAGAAACTGTTATAACTAATGCTATGAATATTGTTAAATATGCTATGGCAGATGTATTTACAGATGATGAATCTTTAGTTTATGACAGAGGTGTTTATAAAGGTCAGACAAAATTATCTGTTTCAGTTAAGAAGTTAATACCTATATTAACTCAAATAGAAAAGAGTAAGAATCTTAAAGCTACAATGAATTGGTATAAATGGTATAATCCTTTTAATTTATAAAATTCTACTAATGATATAAATAATATTATACTTATAGATGCACCAAGTGCAAAAAAGGGGAATAAAGGAGTTAGTACATTTGCTAACTCCTTTATTATTATAAAAGCCATTTTACGGCCGACTTTAATAATGATTTTAAGCTATTAAATTTCGATTATTTTTCAATGGACATACATTTGTTCAGCCGAATAAAAATAATAGAAATTTACCATGTTTATGGCTTAAATAGAGGCATTATAAAAAGGTATGTATACACGCTCTTTTATCAAGTAATAAAGATTTTCAAAAGTAAAAGAACTATGAATATTTTTCTCACTAAGTGTAACATTAAAAGTCTTTGCTACATCACATTTAAATTTATAAATATCATCATAATTAATAAAATCTTGTAATACAACTTGTATAGGTTCTTCAAAATCAATTATAATATCATTAACATTTGCATCTTTTATATAATCTTTTAATATATGTTTTACAACAATTTCAAATCGTTTTCGATTTAAAGTTTCATCTGTAGTATTTATATCAGTATTTAAATCAGCATTTAATGTCATATTAATTTCGTTAGAATTTATAATAATTATAAAATAAATTTCGGAACACCTCTCGCCCTTGTGGCCATTATACTGTGTATAATACTATGTAACACTATAAGTTTAATAGTTACATCCGAATTAAATACAGTATTAAATACAATATTAAATTCAGTATTAAATACAATATTAAATTCAGTTGTTACTTTATTATATTAAGTGCTAACTATAGAGACATTTGTTTAATGGCCACAAGGGCGAGAGGGTGTTCCGAAATTCGTATTGAATTTATTATCTTTTCTTTCGTTACTATTTATAATAATAGGGATAACTATTTCACAATAATTATCCCTATCTTTATTTAAATATTATTTTCCGGTACTTCCGAATCCACCATTTCCTCTATCAGTTTTAGTTAATTCTTCAATGCTTTTAACTTTTTTAAATTCGCATTGTTCTACTTTGGCAAATACACCTTGTGCTAACCTTTCATTTGGAAATATTATATAACTATTAGGAGAAGGATTATTTATAATAATTCCTATATTACCACGATAATCACTATCAATAGTACCAAAATGGGCTATCATATTAGTTTTAGCTCCAATACCACTACGAGGTCTTATCTGAATTTCATATCCATCAGGAATTTGAACAAAGCATCCAGTATTAATTATATTATGTGAAAATGGTAATATTATATTAGCTACTTCTATATTGTTGTCATCCATATAATCATATAGAGTACCATACTTTATACCACCATTTTTTTCAGCTGTTTTGTTAATTTCAGATAATTTATTATTAATAGCTTTTTGTATAGATTTTATATAATTAATACTACCTATAATTGAATAAGAAATATCATTATCTATAAAAGGCATTAATTCTTCTATAAATTCTTTAGCAATATATTCTTCAGTACCGTCAAATGCATCTATCTCTTCTATATCATTAGGAGTAAAAACTTGACAATTATTTGATGAACTAATAGTAGTAAACAAATCAAAACCAGAAGCACCCGAAGTTTTATATTCGGGTACTTTTCCAGTTTCAGAATAGATTTTTATAATCTGTTTTTCCATAGTTTTTAAAATTTTAATTGTTATTTTAATCTACGCTATTTGATATAGCATTTGTATTATTTATAAATTCAGATAATCGTATTACATGTTTATAAGGAATTTCTATATTTATTTCTGTATTAGAAATTACAAAATAGAATTTAGGATTCCTTGTAAATCTAAGATTAGGTTCAATACTCGAAGGACTATAATTAATACAAGTATCTACATTTTTAAGTATTTGATGAATAAGTGTAATATCTCCACTCAATTCTCTAACTTTACAATTATCCAAATCATAACAATCAATATATCCGTCACTACATATATTAACTCTATTTATCATACTTTATGCAGCATATTTTCCGATTATTAAATTATAAGATTTCTGATTTAGTTTAGCACCTACACCATCCATAATAGAATTAAATTTATCTTCATTAGATTTATAATTAATTCCATTGTTTATATATGAAGTAATTCCATTATATAACCAAAGAGCTGTTCCATAATTATAATCTTGACCAGCTCCTTTTTCAATATAAGTGATAGCTTCTTTCATTTTATTTAAAGTTTTTGTAGCTATCAATTCATCACCATTAGTTATATTAAAGAAAGAACCTTTTGATTTAATATAATTTACTTGTTCTTCATTAAGAAATAAATCTTGTATAAATTCAATAGCATCTTTCTCTTTTACTTCTATTTTAGAAAGAGGTTCTAATGTTTCTACAAGTGTATTTTTATACATAATAGCATTTTTCATAAGATTTGAACCTTCGTTTAAACGTTTATTTACATTTCTTGTATGTTTAAACGTCATCTTATTTGTACAACCATTCAATGCCATATTTAAAGTATTATTACATACAACACGTATATCAGTAAAACAAGCTGTTATACTTCCACTTCCATCGTGTGTTGTTGTAAATAGAATATAATTATTTATTAAATCTTTAGCTATAATAAAATCCGGAAGTTTAGCTGTTACAAATATTCTTTCACCTTTTCCTAAAACTCCAGCTGTTTCTATAATTATATCTTTAGGATGAATAATATCTTGATTACTTAAAACATTAAATATAAAATCTATAGCTACATAATTTTGAACAGGTTCATATCTATTACCTACTACACCTAATACATCGAGAGTATCTGTACGATATGTAGCATAATTTGTTTTAATAAGTTCTCCCTTTTTCTTTATACTATAAGGAATCGTTTCGTTTCCACTTCTATAATAACCTTTATATTCACCAGTTATTAAATCTTTTTCACAAGTAACTGCACCATTTGGAATAAAACTTGCATACAAAGGAGCTAATTCTACTTTATAATCCATATTAGCAAATTCTAATATTTCATTAGGAGTTTTAGCTTCTTCTACAATAGTTCCTAAACCATGCCAAGGAAGTTCTTTTAAACTATAAAAACTATAAGTTCCTCTAATTTCGTTATAATTTATATTATCCATAATTGCAATTTATTTAAATATAGCAGTTGTTGATGTATTTTCAGTAATATTTAAATCAGCTATAATCTCTTCATATTCCGAAAGATTTTCATAAACAGCTTCTACATCATCTTCTTCTCGTTTATTAACAATTATATTTTCACATTCTTCTCTACTTTTTATAAGTTCTTTTGCATAAGTTTTATTTAAAGACTTTTTAATGTCTTTAATTTCATATTCATAATTATTACATTTACTAATAAAATCTCTATAATCTACGATTGGAATTTTTAAAGTAAGTTCTACATTAATTAGATTATCTATTATATCAACTTGATTATAACTATAATCTTCATTTTCTACTTTATCAATAACAAATTCCAATTTTCTATCATCATAATCTATACTTTTGCTATCTTTTGTATAAACTGTAAAGTCAGGATATTTAAGTTTATAATTTGTATTAGATTTTATACCATATATTTTAAGAGTTTCTACGATATTATTTTTAATAAGTCGTATAGTATTTTCTCTACTTGCTATTTTATTTTTTAATCTTTCTTGTTCATCTTTTACATATTCTTTTTCATATTTATATCTATCTATAATATATTTATAATTTCTAAGTTTATCTTCAAGTTCACTTTCATTAATAGATAATTTTTCTGCAATTTCGGGAGTTATTTCACCTTCATTATCTTCAATAATAGAAAGAATATCTTCGTATTCTTTTGTTATATCAAATATATTTTTACCCATGTTTTAATCTTTATTATTAAATTTAATAGTTGTTTGTTCCATAAATTTACATTTTCGTTTAACTTCATTATAAGAAGTAATACGACATCTTATACATAATTCATCAATAGTTTTTATAAGATATGCAACTTCATTTGATGAATAAGTTGGAATCTCTTTTACAACAATATATTTACTATCTAAAGTCTCAATATATTGATATAATTGAGATTTATTATCTATATCATGTAGTACAATATCTTTTTTAATATCATCTTCTAATTCAATATAATCTTTAAATGAAATATAAGTTTCAACTGTTTTTAATTCATTATCTTTCATAATTATTATTTATATAATCAACAATATTATATGCTACTTCTGTAGCATATTCATATAAGTTTTGAAAAGTACTATTATTTTCAATAACATAATTCCATTCTACACAATCATCTAAATCTGTTTCAGTACAATGTTTTCTAAATGATTCATTATTATCTTTTATATTTCTATTAATTCTAATAAATATAACATCTTTTCTATTTTTAACTCTATTATATTCATCTTTAAGTCTTAAATCTGTAACTATAGCAATATTTTTATTAAATATATCTTTATATACTCCTACCCTACCTAATAAAGAATCTATAAAGAAATAAGGATTATCTTTTCTTACAATATCCCCAAAATAAATAAGAAGTTCTCTTATTGTAAGATTTTTACCATTAATTTTATAACAACTTTTTGAACGTTTAAATAAATCTATATTTAAATATTTAGAATCAATACCTATTAAACCTGCTACAGAATCTTTTAATGGTTCTGCTAAAGCAGTAAAATATATACTATTAAATATAGATTTTACATCATCTCCGTTATCAATTCTTTCAACAATATTCATAAAATTATTGATATTCGGATGATAATTAGCTTTATTAGGATTTGTGATATAATGTAATACATGTCCTAACATGATACCAAATGTATCTTTTCCACTACCAGCTTTACCATTAATGAATATTATCATTTTCTATATTTATTTCTTGTCTTTCAAATTGTCCAGATAAAACACGTTTTGCAGCTTCTAATTTAATAGCTTTTGAAATATTAGAATCAATATTTTTAGAATATATTCTAAATGCTTCTCTTGCTACTAAATCATTTCCTCGTGTCTTACCATATTTATTATTTATTATATCAAGTAATTCATTAAGACTTTTATTTTCTATTTCATCTCTTGTCATATTAATTTAATTCTTATTTTCATCTAAATGTTTATGATAATTATATAAAGTTTCAAATGTATCATTATATAGACTTGCATCAAAATCTTTATATAAAACTTTTATATGTTTATCTAATATATCTGTTATAGAACTACAAACTTTAATTTCTTCCAAAGTTACTTTAGAATTATCTTTAAGGAACAATTCTATATTTTTGTCACTAACTTTAATATCTTTTAAAGCCTGTCGAATAATCTCTTTAAATTCAGCTTTAGAAATCATAATATTTAGAATAATTTATTTTTAATAATGTATATACTTTATCGGATAATCTTTTAATTTGTGGATGAGCACATTTTGCACTCCGTTGAGGAATAAAACCTTTATTTTCTTTTATAATAATTCCATTAATATTATTTTCGATAGATTCTCCAACCCACATATCCATAGTTCCTGTCATATATAATTCAGTCTTTAAACCGAGTGGTAATATATCTCTCGCAAATTGTTGATTTATACCAATTCCAATAGAATCTTTATAATATTGTTCACATATAACATAACCATCTGTTTCTATTTCATTAAATGCAATTATTGAACTAGAAGTTTCTTTACTTCTTACATAATCACTTATATTATAAGATGGTATAAATTTAATTGTATCACCAGATTTGCTATAATTTATATATCTTGTAGATTCTTGCATAGGAGCTATTTCATTATGACGTATAATTTCATTTGCTATAGCCCTATTTGTAATAAATTTAAAAGTTGAAACATATATTTCTGGAGCATTCATTAATATAATATTTGGATTAACACGTTTTACTGCATCATTTATATAAGATTTAGTATAACTTTCCGGAATATAATCTATCATAGAATAATCTATATTAAATACACTTTTTAATTCCGGTGTACAATCCCACATTTTATTAATAATAATATTCATTAAATGGTAATCATTAATGAAACTTTTTCTTACATCATTTCTTTTGCTATTAATTAACATATCTAATAAACTTCTATATGATACAGCTATATATCTTGCGTCATTAGATACTTGTATATATCTATTATAATAAATAAGTTTATAAATAATATCACTTACAAGACCACCTATATCAAAATATACAAATTCATGAGCTAATATAGAAGTGTGACCATCTTTTATTCGATTTTTTACAAAATTAATATAACTATTTTCTGTAATGTTATGTTCTTTCTTAGTACATACTTTACCTATAAGTTCTATTTTTTTAAGACCTTCTTCGATAATTAATTCAACAGAATCATTAACTATTTCCATATCTTTAAAAGAATTAATTTTATTATTAATTACGAATGATAATGAGATTTGATGTGTATACAAGTCGTGTTCGTAGAATGCCCGTAAAGGCCATAAATAAGCCCTATAATCGAATATAATTTTCAAGACGAACAAATGTTCATCCGTATAAAATAATTGATTATAAGGCTTTAAAATCGGTATTAATTATTGGACTTATTTAAGTCGTTTAAGTCTATATAGGACTTGTAATGTAGCTTCATCAATAGTATCTACAATAGCAATTTGAACATTTTCTACTAAGACATTTCTTATATTCTTAGTTGAAATTCTAAATTTATTAAAATAATCTATTATATTAGTAGGTTTATCTGTTTTAGGAACAGTAATATTTATATCTCCATATAAGGCTATTGAAGTTTCAGCTAATGAATCAACTGAAGCATTCATTTGTTCTATAAATTGGTCAAGAGCTATATGTTAAGCATAAGAAGCTGTACCTGTAACATCCCAATGATATAACTTTGCACCTCCCATTACACTACGGCATTCACCTATATACTCACCAATTTTATTCTTATCTACACTCTTTAATTTTATATCTGCCATATTAGTTTCATTTTTATTAAATTATTCGTAATCTCTTATACCAATTACATTAGCATGAAAAGGTATTCCGTTTTTAGTACGTTCATAAAACTTTATAGTAGCAAATTTACCTTTATAATAATCTTTATTATTTAAAATATTAAGTTTATCTTCTACTGTACCAGTTCCATTACATTCAAATATTAAATCATTTATATCATTCAATAAAGTATAAACTATAGTAAATCCAACTTTATCATTTGGATTTCCTTTTGATTCTATATCTACAATTTCAAATTCAGAATCTTTAAACTTTTTAAGTTTCATCATTGTTTTAGGTCTTTGTCCAAAACAATAATCAGCTTTTTTATTTCGTATTACCGCACCTTCAAAACCATTTGATATAGCACATTCCATATAAGTTATAGATTCCATATCATTATTAGCTATATCACTATTAAGTACAATAATATTATAACGATTCCAAAGATAATGTTGATTTAATACTTCGTTTATAAATATTCTTCCAGCACACATATTGTAAGAAGAATGATTATTTTTATTAATATAATCTTCCCAAATTTTAAATCGTAATTTATCTCTATCTTCGTTATTAACATCTTCTATACTTAAATCAAAATTAACAAATGTTAATAATTCATTAAGAGGATTAGCTATATTTCGAGCAGCACCACCAATAGTTGTAACTTTTTCATCTTTAATATATAATTCACCATCAAATACTATATTTTTATATTGTGGAAATTGACTATAAAGATGATTAAATACTTGTTCTATATATGGAACATTGTAAACGAGACCTTCTTTAGTTTTAATTACAGAAGTATATCTTTTATCATTAATATAAATTCCTTTAGAACTAAATAAATCAGTAGGAGTATATTCTTCTAACATTATTACAGCCCTAACTCCATTAATTTTAGGTTGTATAATACATGGATAATTAAATGTGTCAATTTTAAAAGTTTGACACTTCATAGGTTTTACACAATTATTAGCATCAGTATTATATTTAGGAAGAATAGATTCTAAATGACCTATAAGATAATTTAAATCATTAATATTTTTAACATCTATATTTTGTTCTTTTATTATAGTATCTAATGATTTATATCCTTTTTTAATTTGACGATTATATGCACTTTTAAGTTCATTAGCAGCTTGTTGATAAGGAGTTGTCTCGTTCTTTTTACCTATATTTTTACCTTTTATTTTATCACTATAAGTAACAATAGGATTATCTGTATTTAATTCTCCATATGTATATTTTAATCTACAATTTTCTATATCTTCTCCGGCAGATATTACACTACCTTTCCAATACATCACTTTACCATTAATATTTCTTTTAAAAAGAACAGTAGTTTCCATAATATTTTATTTAGATTCTTTCTTATTAGGAGCTTCTTTAACTACTATACAATATTTTGGCATATTTATTCTATTCATTAAACAGTGCCAACTATCCCAAGCTGTTCTATGGTCACAAACATCTTCTAATCCAAGTTCTTTTGCACACCAACATTTATAACTATTTCTAACTACATTTCTAATTTCATCTTTAATACTTTTCGGACGAGGTAATATACTTTTTAAAAGAGCTTCTGTTTGTTCTCTATATTCTTTTTTCATTTTATATGGAGCATTCCAAACTTCAGATTCTCCGTGAACAATTATATCTTGCGGACGTATATCGTATTTATCTACAAAAGCAGCAATATGAAAAGAATTAGAACATCTTTCAGCTTCTTTAATTATAGATTTATATAAATCTTCTTCTATTGAATAAAGATTATATTCATTACCTTTAGAATCAATATTTATAAGATATATACCAAGTATACCTTTCCTTTCTCTATTCATATCTTTAATATCTTTTTAATTGTTAAATCGAATTGTTCATATACTTTATTATATCCGTATTTTTTTACCATATCTGTTGGGTCTTTAGAATCATATCCTAATGTAAAATATATAGGATGTATTCCGAGAGTTTCTTCTAAATAAATCATACCTTTTATTCCAGCACTATCATTATCGAATAAACTATATATATTGTCTTTATTAGTATATTTACTTATTACTGTATGTATATCATTAGGTATATTTACTGTTTCTGATGCAGCAGATAATATCTGTATATTTTTAATATTTTTTTCAGTAATAATTCTATCAAATAAAATCTTATCTTTTATAGATTTTATTATAATAGTATAATCTGCTTTTTTTATATTATCTATATTCTCTATAGGAACTCTATTATTTGTAATAAATCTTATATCTTTTTTAGTCCTAAAAGGAAAATATAATTTTATTTTATTCGGATTAACTCTATAAGCATAACAAGGGTCACAACCTGTATATCTATAAGGAGACATACGACCATTAATATAATAACTATCTACAACTTTTACATTTTTATTAAAATATTCTTCATTAATTCCAAACTGTTCATAAAATATATAATTTAGACGATTTGGTTTACGAGAATTATATTCAATTATAGTATTATTTTTAGATAATTCTTTTTCTTCTCTTTCTTTAGCTATTATAATATCTGCATTATCTTTAGTACATGTAACAATTATGTCACTACATATATCTATAAATCCTTGTCTGCTTCTACAATCTTTATTTATAATATTTCCTACAACTTCAAATATATCTCCACTATATCTATTATCTCCAAAATCTCTTGCAATAAGTTTATCGTTATAATATTTAAATTTTAGTGAAGGACTTTTTTCATATCTATAAGAATTAAGTATTTTACAATTATCTATAATACTAATTCTTATATCTTCAATACTAATTCCAAGATATTTACTAAATACAAGTTCTTGATTAATATTCTCGATAATATATTGTTTTAAATCCATAATATCTTGAAATATTTTTAGATGCACAGTTTAATGGCCACAAGGGCGAGAGGTGTTCCGAAATTCGTATATATGAATAGTGGCGATAATATTTCTACTACCGCCACTATCTCCACTAATAATGATTTTTATAGATTAATTATAACCATCTATAATCTTTTGAACTTCGGGGTCTATACCACCATTATCAATAGGAACGCTACCATTTGCTATAGCCTTTTCTGTTTTACTTGCAGAAACATCTTTAGCTAAAACTACAGTTTCATTAGGTTCGAGAGCTATAGAAGGATTTACTTTAGGAAGTATTCTTTCAATAAATCCACGACCTACGAAATTAGGAATAGCAAGATATTTTCTTGTTCCATAATTAGCTACAAGTTTAAGATAAAATCCTACACCTTTATAATAAGGTTTTTCATCATTACCTTTAATAGTATTAAGGAAATGTGTATAGAAAGCTCGGAACTGTTTAATTCTAACTTCTACATTAGCTTCTATATCAATTCCCGGAACAGCTTCATCATCCGTAAATCCGGGTATTCCTACCATACTATTTACAATATGTTGAAGTTGGTCAAATTGCATCTTAATAAGTCCAATTATAGACTTACGTTCTATAGGTGCACCATTATTATTAATTACAGGAACAACTTTAAATCTATGCTCGTAATAACGAGGTTTCGGGTCTTCATTAGTAGGAATTTGCTTAAAAGCAATAACTAATATAGGAATAGAATAACCAGCATATTCAAAAGTAGATTCCTGCTGAGTTTCAGGATTAATTTTAGGAGTTTCATGTTCTTCTATTCGTACATCATCTATAGTAACACGACAAAGATTTCCTATTGCCGGTTCAGGTTTCATAGTAAGACGACGTTCTACTTTTTTATCTTCAAATATAATCATCGAATTTGAAACTTGATTTTCCATTTTTGAATTAGAATTTACATTAGTTGCCATTGTTTATATATCTTATTATAAATGACGAAAAAGAGTAGTAATTCAATTAGAATTACTACTCTTTAAATGATAGATTAATGATAGATATTAAAGAAGATTAAAGAAGATTTTCTATATCACTTTTACTATTTACCGGTATATCAATATCTTCAGTTTCTACATTATTATCTTCAACTTCATTTTCTACATCTTCGTTTTTAATAGCTTCCTTCTTCTTTTCATCAAGATAACGCTTAATAACATTCTTAAGAACGAATACCCTTTCATAAGTAGTATCACCTACCGTTACAGGAATAGCTACTCCATTTTCATCTGTTACAAGTTCTACTTCATAAGCGAGCTGATAAGGAACGAGATTTGCATAGCACATTTCTTTCTTACCATTTCCTTTGTCTCGACCCATCTGGGTAGGAACATATTCCATAATACCTTTTTCTACAAGAGCGCGTTCACCAAGAGGCTGTGCATCTAAATCTTCTTGTATCATAAGGCTCCAAAGAGAAGAATAACTAAAGTTGAGAACTTTCGGAACACCAATAGTTTTATTACTGGAAGCCAGTTTAGCATCCTTAGCTGTACCCTTAGCAATAAAGAACTTTTCATCAAGACTTTCTGCATCAGGAATATAGAACATAACTACATTATCACCATTGTCTACATCCAACAGAGCTGCTGCCGAAGCATTCATAGTGAATTTGTTAATAGCACGACCAGTAACAACTTCCGGACGAGCGTCATTAGTAGTTTTCGTTCCTTTTGCAACAACGTTCAGATTAGAAAGTTTTGATGCGCTGAAAATTGACTTTTTCATAATTTTAAAATGTTTTTATTTGTTATTTAATTTAATGATAGATTGATAAATTTAATTATCATTATTAGTGGAATTTTCTATATTATTAGTAACATCAGTTACATCTTCTGCTACAACATTTTCTACAACAGCATCTTTAAATTTAAATGCTTCTGCATTTGTATAAACTTTAACAGAACCTATTTCATCGGTTTCATAAATACCATTAAGTTTATCATTTGCTATAATTCTTGCTCCAATCATTATAGACATTTTTCGAAGCATTGCTGCTGTATGACTTATCCAATTATCTTTACCTTTTACTTCTTCACCAAAACTATTGATTCCAGGATAATAACCAGCTTCAATAGCTTCTCTAAGAGTATATGGTATAGCTACAACAGATTCTTTACCATTAGAATTAATCCTTGTTAATTTAACAAGAGCGCGTCTTGTCGAAAATCTTTGTAGCATTATTTTACCAGCATCTATATCAGCTTTTAATTTAGTAGCAGATTTACCGTCATTAACAACTGTATATTTATTATTTAAAAATTCATCTCGTTCATCAAATTCAACTTCTTCATCTAACTTACCATTTCTAAGAAGTCGATAATAATAATGAATCTTATTTCCATCCTCTATAACATCAACAGCGATATTATTTTCATTAAGGACTTTTAATACAATATTAATTCCAGTATAAATAATTTCATTTTTACCACTATCCCAAATATAAATATTTTGCATAGCAGTAATAGGGTCAAGTCCAAGAGTTTTACCTTTACGAACTTTAATAACAGATAACCTATTTAACATTCTTCCAAATTGAAGAGCTTCCATAGGTTTCAAACCCATTTCAGAACCAAGCATTAAACAAGTAACTATTGCAGGAACGTTTATAGTAACGTTACCATTTTCATCTTTTTCTCCAAATTGAGCGGCAAAAGCATTATTTTTAGAAATATATTCAGCAAGTCCCTTTGCACGTTCAAGAGTTAAAATTGTACTTTCATCTTCAGTAGAATACTTAGTTACTTCATTAGTATCTTTACTACCATTAGCCTTAGTTATTGTATTTACTTGCTTGTTCATAGTCAAATGTAATAGTAATAATCATAATAATAAAATTTGCAGTAGCTTTTTTAGTAAAATATTTCGCTTATACTCGATATCCATATAGGAGTTTGTACAGTAGTAGATTGTCTTTCTATAAGTTTTTGTTTATCTCTACTTTTAACATCTTTTAGTATATCTGTATTATCTTCTTGATTTACACCTATTTTTATTGTAAAATCGTCAATATAAAGATTTATAATAACACAAACTTTATTAGGATTTGCATAATCAAATGTTTTACCTCGTGCAATTCTATTTTCATGAGTTTGAGTATTACATGAACCACCAGTTGTTATAACTTGTTCTATATTCTCTATAGTAAGACCTTCATTAAGAGATTTAACAGTAAATAGTTTATTATATGTACCATCTCGCATACCTTCTATAGCCATCTTTTTTAAAGTAGTTTTACCAATCTTTTTAGGTTCACCACTTTTAGTTCTTATAATATCACCTGTCTTACTATCATACATATATCTTGATTCAATATTATTATGATAAGCTATACTATTTTTTGGATAATAATTTGCAAGCTCTTCTGCCATTTCTACAGATTCATTAAAGCATATAGTTGGAACAGGATTTGCTTTAAGAATATCCATTACAGCTTCAATTTTAGGTCTATTAAATATAAGTATATTATTTCTATTACTTACATTTTGTTTAAATGTTTTAGCTCGTTCATATATATTATCCGGATTCCAATAAAGATTAATTTTCTTACCATAATCTGAGGATACATCCAAATCAGCATTCCAACCTTGACATTCAGCAACAATTTTACGAATTATTGTAGATTTTACAAAAGTTCTAAATCCATTAGTATCTTTAATATATTTACCGGCAAAACAGGCAATAATTAAATCAAAATCTGAATCAAAAACATTCTTATGAAATACAGAATTAACTCCTTTATAAACTCCTTTAAATATATCAAGAGTTTCATGTATAAGATTTGTATATTTAGCATATTTGAATTTATCATCATCACTTAATTCAACAGCTAAATTATATTCTACAAAATCACTTATCCATTTATTTTCAATAGCTTCTTTCTCACTTATAGTATCTATTACAGGACAATTTATAGCTTCTAATTTTTTGTTCTGTTCAGAAGTAATATTTACACCAGTTAAACAAAGAATAAATTTAGTATTTATTTTAATAATACAATCATAAATTTCATTATCAAGAAATTTATGACATTCATCAATAATTACTAAATTATAATCTATATAATCTTTTACATTTTTATATTTATTAATAAATTGATTAGAAGTTAAAAGTTCTATTTCATTTCCATATTTAGTATTTTTTATAATATTCTTTTTAGTTATATCATTAGGTACTAAAAACAGAATTTTATTATTACCATTTTTATTTATATAATTAGTAAGTATAATATCTGCTACACGAGTTTTACCAAATCTAAAAGTAAGATTTAGAGTTCCTCTACCTTTAGCATTTCTCCATTTAGAAACACATTCAGCTTGACGTTCATCTTTACTTATCATTTCTATTAAAATATTTTAAATATTCTATTTTATCTTTTATAGCAACAATTATATTACTTCTTATAGAATAACCATTTGCTACTAATTTCCAAAATAAATCTTCAAGTTCTTCAATAGTTTTATTATCTATTATAGTTTCATTATTAGGCATAACTATTAATTAAAAGGTAAATCATCAGAATCATCTTCATCAAAAGAAGTACTTATTATAGTAGGAGTATCGTTTTGATTTATACTTTCTAATAAAAATCTATTATCAACTTGAAAATCATCTATACTTCTACGTACATCTTCTTTTCGTCTATTATTAATTCTATTAGAACGATTTATAGTTTCAAATTCACCTTCTAATAAATTAGGTTTATCATTAGAAAATAAATCAAAATCTAATTGACGTTTTATAATACCTTCTTTCTTTTTATTTTCACCATTTAAAACCTTACTACATTCACGTTTATAATAACTAAAATTTAAATGATAATTATCTTTATAAATATAGTTATTAAAAGGCTCTATAGAATATTTAGCTATAATACGAGATTCTTTATTTATTGAATTACCATTATCATCTACACCATCAGAACATTGTTTTATAATAGTTCCTGTACCAGTATTACTAATATAAAATCTATTAGATTTTTGAAGTTTATCTCTAACAATTTGTCCGTCTACTATATGTTCATAATAAATAGTAAATTTACTATCACTTTTCTGACTTATACAATAATCATAAATAGCAAATTTTGAGCTATTAATATGATTCATTATAGTATCTTCATAAGGGATATTATATATAAGTTGCAAGTTAAGAGCTTTAGCGATAACTGGAGAATTATATCCTTTATTAAAAACTAAATCTTCAATAAAGAAACCTTTTCTCTTTATATAATCATCTTCTAATTCCTTTAATGCTTTCTTTTTATCTTCATCAGATTTATCATTAAAATCTGAATTAATTAATTTAGCAAGATTTTCATTAAAACCTTTTTTAACAGCTATATAATCATTAACATCTTTTCTTAAATATCTTTCATAATCTGTATATTCAAGTTCAAAACCAAGTTTAGTTTGCCAAGCATTACATATATTATAATAAGTATCTTCTAAATGATAAGGTATCTTACAAACAATACCATCTGTATTAGCAGATACAACGTTAATTCCATTAAGTTCTAATTCTTCAATTAACATAATAAGACATAATTGAAGATTTATAGTAGTTCTATAAGTACAATATGGGTCATAAAGAAAATCATTACTATCACGAAATGCACCATACATTCTATTAATAGCAATTTTAAGACCTTCAGCTTTAGTTTTTAAAGATTTAGATTCCTTAGTTAATCTATCTATTTCTTTATGTAATATTTCACTATCTTTATTAGATACTTTTTTATTTTCTAATAAAGACTTTATTTCATTAGCTTTCTTTTTATAATTTTTACTATTATGTTTAGCTTCTACTCGCGTATCAGCAGTATATTTTACTGTATTAATAAAAGCATCTTCTTGTAAATGTTCCGGTGCTATATGAAATTTAACAATTCCACGAGGATAATATGAAGCACATTATTGAATAACATTATTATCAGTAACTAACTGTCTGTTATTCCTATTAGTTTCCTAATAGATTAGACTATATCTTATACTTTACATTACCATTATCATCTATATAACGCCAAATATAACCATAAGCTGTTTTTTTATTACCATTACAACAACCTCTTATAGTTTGAGCTTTAAAAGTAGGATTATCTTTTATAACATCTTCTATACGAGAATATACTTTAATAGGTACTCCGTTTAAATCATATTGCGCAACTTGATTACTTTTAATAATAGACATATATTCTCTATACTCTTTAGTTTTATGACTTTCTTTTGAAGTATTAGAATAAATAGTTTTTAGTCTATCATTTATATAATAATCAGAAATCTTTTCATTATAAAGATTTTCAATACCTTTTGATATTTGATATTCTCTTTCTTTTTCTAATAAATTATCATTACATTCTTCAACAATTCTATAAACAAAACTATCAATACCATGTTCATTAAAATCATCCTGCATTGCATGATTAGTATGTTTATTTAATTTTAACTCTGAAAAATGTTTAGTAATTCTACTACCTATATTAGAAGTAGAGCCAATATATTCTTTATTGGTAATTTTATTAAAAATAGAATATATTCCAGATTTACCATTCATATTAGAAAATGTACCATATTCAAATTTAGAATCTGAATTAGAATATTTATTAGAATCTACTTTTACTAAATCGTTAATTTGTTTACTATCCATAATATTATCTTTATTGGTTAACACCTACTAAGATAATACCTTGATTGGATAATACCTAAAATTATATAGACTAAATATATAAAGTATTGTGGCATTTCCAAATGAATTAGTTTTTTCATCTGTACTCCCATTAGGGATAGTCGTTGAGCTTTCATCTTAATAAACAATATTAAGATGCTTAGCTGCGGATTGCCCAATATTCTTACTTTTTACTATACCTTGAAAATTACTTCTTGCCATATCTATATTACTACGATATTTAGTATAAGAATCTCTAAGGGGTTTCCCGCAATTAACCACATTAGGACGCTACATATTCATATTAACGTCCGCATCTCTTAATATATAATCATCTGCAACTAATATACCCGGTGTATCTTTACTATGTAATCCACCAAGAGCCATAGTATATTGATTATCACCGAATTTAAAAGTATAAGCAAATTTATCTTTCTTATCTTTACTACCTACTATAATCTTAGATTTTAGAATAGTAGCTAAAAGATTATGTAGAGTAGGAGTTTTAAACTTTATTATATCAGATACTACATCTTCGAGATAAATAACTCTACGATTAGTTCTTAAATCATAAAAATCTTTTTTCTCAAGACCTGTAAAATCACTATATAATTTAGTAGTTATAGCTTTTCCGATAGAACTTCGAGACATATTACGAACATCAATTCCAAATTCACTTGTAATATCGTCTCTTAAATCAATTTCATCTTTAACAGTTCTTTTTAATGTTAATGTAATTAAATCATCATTAACATTATAGTCCATTATAGTTTCTATATCATCTTCATCAATATTAGCTAAATAATGAATAGGTAAATCTTGTATACGATACCATTTTAATATAATAGCAACCTGTTTTAAACTCGTAAAAGATTTATCAAGATATAGAATCTTTTGAATATCATAATTTGTAAAAGGTATATTAAAACTTTTATTAATACCTAATGTATAAAGATAACCATTACCAAAATTAATACATTTTTGGCTATGTCTAAACATAAAATCTGTAAGATTCATTTTTTCTTTATAATGATAACCTTCAGGAGTAACATATTTAGCATTATAAAGAAGAAGTATAAGCATTATTTTATCATAATTATTACTATTATATCCTGTAACAATTTTATGACTAATAAAAAAGTTTTGAATATAAAGTAAATCATTATGAAAATCTTTACCATTTAAACTATTCCAAATATAGAATTGTTTAGCACCCATTGCTGTAAGAATCTTTTTCTTATCAGCTTTATATTTTATTATATTATTTTGAAGATTATCTAAATAATCGTCTTTTTTAATAGCATCTTCAAAAGTTACATCTTTAATATAATTATTAATTTTATCCTCAGCATCAATACGAAGTATATCAATATTTACATAAGTATCTATAAGCTGTTGAGAAACATCTTCCGGTATAAAAGTTACACCACAAAAATTCTTATAAATTTCAAAGTCATAAATATATTTTTTATCAGTCATAGTCTATTCTTAGTTAAATCGAGACTTATTAAATCTTCTGTATCATCATCTATATTCTTTTGAATTAAAGAATATAAAGCATTAGAAACTTTATCAAATCCATCTTGAGTTAAATTGATAACTTTAAATTTTCCATTTAAAGTTTTATTTACAATAACTCTTATTTGAAATTTATAACCATTTTCTTTAGTATGATTATCTTCAAGAAATTTGATAAATTCTTTAATATTAAATATATCTTTATCGTTCATATTAAAATTAATTTTAATTATATTTGTAATATAATTTTTAATTTCAGTTGTAAAGACAGTTGTAAAGACAGTTGTAAAGACAGTTGTAAAGACAGTTGTAACGAGTGCTCTCCGGGTAATTGGCCACAAGGGCAAGGGAGTGTTCCGATATTCGTTTGCTTATAAAGTAACACTTGTATCTATTTAATCGTCTTAAAATGATACTTCTTTCCATTCTTTATATTTAATATCTCTTTTAGCAAGTATATCACTAATTATAGCAAATGATTTATCATATTCTTCATAACATTTATTTTTATTAATATAAGCACAATCGTAAATAGGAATCATTATAGTATTAGCATAAGCTCTTGGTTTATTAACTTCATTTTTCATTATAATATTATTATTTTCAGTAAGAGCTTTAAGAACAGTTGAACCAAGTGGAACTATAATTAAAGGATTAATAGCTTTAATTTCTTTTATAAGATAATGTATACAATTTTTAATATATAATTTTTCATTATCCGTACCATAACATTTTACAAGATAAGTTAAATAACTCCATTCATCAAGTTTATAAAGAGTTATAGCTTGTCTAAGTAAAATATTATTTCTACCTGTAAATGGTTCTCCAATTTTAATATCAAGTGTAGAAGGAGCTGCACCAATAAAGCAAATAGATTTCGGAACACCTCCCGCCCTTGTGGCCATAATACCGTGCATCCTATTATTGATAAGAGAGCGATAACATGATGAACAATGAATGCCGAGTAAGTCTTTCCTTGCTGACATTTGATTTTCGGCCTGTTTTCTGCCCATATTTTAATTATTTTTCAACGGGTGGAGAATTGTTTAGGAATGAATAGAAAGTTCCTAAAAAGTGCCTTAAAATTCGATTAAAAGCTATATCACTCTATTGCCATTATTATCTCTTTTTATATTAGCAAGTTTATCTGCCCAAGCCTCTGCATAAAAACTATAATAATCATATTTAATAAAAGGTATTCTATTTATAAGATTATTAATAGCTGATGGAATACCTATAATAATTAAATATAACCAACCTAAATAAATACTTTGCTTACAATGTCCTATTTCATGATTAATAGTAAGTTTACTATGTCTGTTATTAATAATTATATAATTACCTAATGAAACACCTATATTACTATTAGTTAAATATATATTTACAGTATTTTTCTTACTATTTAGTTTATAACCATATTTAGCTTTAAATATAGCTATTGATATAAGAGCAACTATATTTTGTGGTAGCTGCCAAATATAAAGAATAGTTTTAATCATATTTTAAATAGCATGTACAGATTCTAAAAAACTATAAATTAAAATAAGTACAAAACATATTGCAAGGAATTGTCCTAAACAACCATCTACATCTGTAACATGTTCATTTTCATTATTAGAATAACTATCTCTGTAGTCATCATCATCGTAATACATAATTATAATATAATTTTAATATTTTAATATAGCTTTTTTTCTGGCTCGACTTAAAGCAACATAAATAAGTCGATTTCTCATATTAATATCATACGCCTTTTTATATCCTTTCGAACTTTGATACCAAGTAATATCTGTTAAATCTACAGCAACATTATCAAATGTACTTCCTTGTGATTTATGAACAGATAGTCCAAATCCATAATCTATATCTTTTTTAATAACTTTTTCATTACCATAAGCATCATGTATTACAACAGGAATTAAAGTAAGAAAACGATTTTTAAAATTATAATACGCTTTCCAACCACCTCCTATACGTTTTAAACCATTTATATAAAGAGTTTGTAATACACGTTTATAAAGATTAAAACTTGCATCAGTATGGTCAACAATTAAGAAAGGGTCTGTCTTCCTTTCATCATACATAGATTGTAAATTAACTCCAAAGGTTTTAATTCCCTCATCTGATACATAATCTATAAGTTCATATATTATATAATCTTCTGAATTAAGTATAATAGGTTCACTAAATTCATTCATTATAGTATTATATGAAGTAAATAAGTCATTCATACAAACTACTGGAAGATTATCACCTAATAGATTATTTCTAACATATTGATTCCAATTAAGAACATTATTATTTGTATAACTTAATATACGAATATAATCTGTATTAGACAGAATACCTTTTTTATTATTACCTATAAAAGATTCACTACCTATTTCTTCTATACATTTAGATTTAAAATCTTCTCTATATAATAATTCGTATCCTCTATCGTTTATAATATTACTTCTATTATTAATAATATAATTAAGAAAAGTATTACCTTTATTTTGAATATCATATCTAATAAGATTAAACAATTCAAGTAAAGGATTTCCTTCTTCTTGTCTAACAATAGTATCTAAAACTACTTTTCTCTTAATTGTAGCAAAAGTTGGTGACATATTTTCTTTAACAGGAGGTAACTGTAAACTATCACCAATATATAAAACTTTTATTTTATGATTAGCACATACTTTTGTTATACGATTAAACAAACCTGTATTAACCATAGAACATTCATCAAGTAGTACAATTTTATAATTAACAATTTTTAAATCAGAAAGTTGGTCATATTGCGGATTAGTTGGGTCAAAAGTAGTTAAATCTACATTCGGCTTTAATCCTAAAAGAGAATGTAGAGTTTTACCTTTATGATTTACTGTATTTTCTAATACTCGAAGAGCTTTATGTGTAGGAGCACTAATTGTCCAAGTTTTATCAATAATATTTTCAATAAAATATTTCATGATAAACGTTTTACCTGTTCCAGCATAACCTTCAAGAGTACAAAACAGTTCATTACTTTTATACCAATCTTCAAGTTGTTGTACAGCTCTTTCTTGACTCGGATAAAGTTTAATATTACTATTTTTAACTTTATTAATAGCTGTATTACTTTTATTATTTACATTTGTATTAGCTTTTACAATATTATCTAATTTATTTTTTTCAGTATCATTCATATATCAAAAAGGATTTTCTAATTGATTATTATCTCTGTTAATTTCCTTATGTAATATAGAAAAAGCAACGATAATAGAATTTTCATAAGTTGTATCATTTATATCTTCAATATCTACTTTAGCAAGTAATTCCATAGAAGTTTCATCAAAAGGATAGATATTATATTTATATATTCTAAAACTATCTGGAAGAATAACAATTCCCATTTTATGTTTAGTAACTAAAAAATGATTTATTATAGTAAATTGAAACTTAATTGGTAACTTAGTAAAAAAAGCAGATATATTATTATTATTTTCTCTAAGATATTCAGTAAAACTATTAAGAGCTTTATTAAAATTTCTTATCTTTTCTATTAGCATTTTCAATCTTATTTTGTGATTTTAAATAACAAAGTTTACTAATAGTATTTACATAATCTATATCAAGAATAAAATAACCATCTTCTATAATACCTTTTATTCTTTGACGAGGTTTAACAATATTCCAATATTTAATTGTAATATCTAATCTCGTACCATTTTTACTATTTTTCTTAATAGTCCAAGGTTTATGTTGATTATTAGTAATACCATTAGAATATATATAATCAACATTATTTAAATCTTCTTGATTTATTTTAATAGGAATAAACTCGTAAGGTTTTTTATTTGATTTAGCATAAAACTTATTATCATAAAGAATAGCGACAGTATATTTACTGCCGCTATTTTCTTTATCATTACTTCTTGTTCTTACTATACCTCTTTGTATATTATTCAGTTTCTCATAATTCATAATTATTTTCCACATTTATCACATATACATCGAAGCATACTTTTCTTATTGTTTACACCAATTTTTGTAAAGTCTTCTCGATTACAAGTTATAACATTACCTTTTGTAAGTTTGATTGTAAATTTATGTGTATTTTTATCAAACTTAGTAACTACACCAATTCTTTCATCTTTATGATAAAGAGAATTAGCATCTATTATAGAAATATTTGTTATCTCTACAGCTTCGTTAGGTACGGTTTTTGTATATATAGTTTCAAAAGCTCCTTGAATCTTAATTGTTACACCTTCTAAAAAAGCATCTAAATAAGTTTTATTAGTTTCTTCATCTTCATTATTAATTTTAGATTTTAGAAAGTTAGCTATAGAATCAAAATTTCCATGAATTATGCTATAAGTTTGATTATCATATTCTCCAAGAAATTTTGCAACTTTATTTCGTATATCTTTAATAGGATATATATTATTATCAGAAAGAGTTACATTCTTTTCTTTATAATCTATATTTTCTACTTTAAGAAGATTATTATCTATAAGAATATAATAATTCTTTTTTACAATAGTTTCTATCGGTATAAGTTTAAGAGTAAATTCCATAATTTAAGATATTAATATTTTAGTTATTTTGACAACTTGATTTGTCTTTTTACATATCTTATCTGATATAATAGTTATTAGAGTTTTATTATCATAAGAATTGGAATCAAATAATACAGTACCTTTTTCAATAGCTATTTCATCTGAAGTTTCAATAAGTTTATCACAATATTTAAAACTATAATAAACCTTAAAAACTACAGAATTTGTAGCAAGTCGAACTTGGTCTTTAAACATCCAATATTCTTTACTACCTATTCTGACTAATACTTTATCAATTCCATATTCATTTTTTATATTAATTACTGTACCATAACGACTACGACTTGTTATAACTAAACTTCCGATTTTTATTTCGTCTATCATCGTTTTCTTCTTTAATATATTCTTTATTAGTTTTCTTATGTTTCTTATTCTTATTAAAATCATGAATTTCATTAGAATAAGAATCCAAATCTCTAATATTAATTTTAGGCATTATATTTTATTTATATCTTTATGATATACACAAATATTATTTTCAAAAATATTATCGACAATTCGTTTATAAAGTCTTTTACAAATATAATAAGTTTTATTATCAACTTTTGTTTACGACTTTTATATGAATACATTTCTTACAATAATGTTCTTTTGGAATAACTTTTGGATTAATTTTAGATTTCATAGTTTTAATAATTTAAATATAAACAACAGAAATATTACGTATATAAATAGATTTTATATCAATATAATAATCATATATCATAATATCTTCGGTAACTTTTTCTGTAATTTCTTTTATAAGTTCTATAATAGATTCTGAATTAGAAGTTATTCTAATATTAGAATAATTAGCAACTATTTCAAAATAATCACCATCTATTATAATTTTATTTCCATTTTCAGGTATAACAGTAAGTATACAAGTTTTTGAATCTTTGTTAATAATAAAATTATCCATAATTATAAGTTTATTAAATTGCATAATAAAAGGATGTAATATTAATATATAATTAATACCACATCCTATAACTAAAATATAATCATCTTAAACATAATCTTTATAATAAAGATTATTATCTTTTGTACCGAAAGCGGGAATCGAACCCGCACGACCTCTTATGGTCATAGGATTTTAAGTCCTACGTGTCTACCTATTCCACCATTTCGGCGATTAAAATAAGTAGTAAGATTTATCACAAATGTTACTACTTTGTCCATTTTAAACTCTGACTATTTTATCATGAACAATGAAATTAATTTATAAAATAATGCCAATAAGATTTATCACAAATGTTATTGGCTTAATAATTAACCTTAAAAACAAATAACTTTTATGAAAGAAAGTCAAGTCCTAACATGTTTAATTCTTCTATGAAACACTTTATTATTAAATATGTGTTTTTTATCATATTCTACTTTAGTAATATTTATTTTATTATCTTCATCATTTACTGTAAAATATACATTCTGTATTCCAGCATATTTCCAGCAGCTTTTCCACTACAAAGTTTAATCTTATTTTTTATATCTTTTTTAATAGTGAGTAAATATAAATATTATTTTTCAAAATCACAATAATTATTTATAAACTATTGCTAATATCTTTTAATATATCTTTTATTTTATCATTAAATATAATACTATATTAATAAACAATACAACTTCCCATTATATCAATTTCTTTATGTGCATCTCTAATACAAGAAATAATAGTAAGTGCACTATTTATATAAGTTTCTCTATTATCAAATTGAAGTTTTATACTATTAACATTGTCATTACGTTCTACACATCTAATAATTATATTACTTTCTGAATAAGTAACACTATATACATTTTCTATTTTTATAGTTTCATGAAGCATATCCTGTTCATTAGATATAATACTATTAGGAGTAATAACGAGTTTGGTATCTGTATTATTTCTTAATATATCTAATCTCGGATGTTCTATAATATTTTCTTTTTCATAATTTATTATTTATATGTATACTTTCTTCATATTCACGAATAGGATTCGTATTAATATCATTATCTATCATATTTGATATAAAAAGTTTTACACTATTAAAACTACTATATTTCTTAAATATAAGTTCAACATAACCTAAAATCTTTTCCTTTATATTTATTCGATAATCATAAATATCATTTTTAGGATTATAATATACACCAAATGTTACATCTTGAATATTAGTATAATCTATATTAATACACAAATCTTCATTATCCTTATCGTATATAGTATAATTAGGATAATTAGGAATATTAACTATATTGACAATTTTCATAATAATTTCTATATTTTAATGTTAAACTATAGTTGAGGTTACAGATGAAATAATAGTTTTGATATTAAATTTATAAGTATATAATATATTTTCTATATCATTTTTGAAATATAAAAATTTACTAATATCTTTAAAATAACAATGAATTTTAATATTACTATCTATAAAATGTATTATAGTAGTAAATAAATCATCACCTTTACAATAAGTAAATTGTATATTATCTATATCTTCAATACAAACTTTGTCATCACTTCTTGGAATAACAAATTCTCCATTATTTATTATAACATTTATAAAATCTGGATAATAATAATTATCTATATCTGTATTTTTAGAAGTTACTATAATATTTGCCATATCTTACAATTTAATTTTATAAGAATAACTTACATCAACAACATATCCTCTATCTCTAAGCTCTTTTATAATATCTCTCAATGAATCTATTAGCTCACGAGGTTTATAATTAGATAATTTATCATTAGATTTGCGAATTATCGGAACTCTATTTTCATTTTTCTTTTTTTTAGAACAATCAATACATATATTAGTACGCATGTCCTTTGAATGATTATTGTATGTAAATAGATTTATGTCTTTTTCTTCATTACAAATTTTACAAACTTTGTAACTGTTGTATTATTAGTTTCCATAGTATTATATTTATATTATATTTATAGTATTATTATATCTTCTTGTAAATTATCTCTTCTAATTTTATTTATACATCTTATAAGATTATTTACAAATTCTATAAATAAATCTTTATTTTCAAAAGATATAGAAGTAATTCTTAAATCATCAGGTTCAACATTAGATTCAAAACTTAAATCATCGTTGTCTAAAAAATCTAATGTATAAATATTATCATGTGTTATTATATTTCTTATATCATTTATATCATAAGTAAATATCTTATCTTCTATTGTAGTTACAATTAAAGTTTCTTCTAAATATTTAATCGTAATAGATTTTATATTATAAGTTATACCATTTGGTATAATAATTTTTGCATTTTCCATAGTAGTTACATTTATATTAATTTGAAGAATCTAATATATCTTTAATTGTAATATTAGATTTATAAATAATATTATTTTTATATTCTTCTAATCTATTATTAATATATTTAGTAAATTGTTCAAGAAGATATTTATCCGCCATTGTAAGTTTTGAATTAATATCTTTATAACATTTTTTAATATCATCATTTAAATCACAATAACAATAAAATTCTCTATTGATTATATTATTATTTGTCCATATACCAACTCCATTATGAATATTATATATGACACTATTACTTATATTATAAAGAGCTGGATTTATAAGAGCATTAGTTATAAAATATATAACTTCAGGAGTGAAATTAATATTATAATTAAATAAAGATTCAAAATAAATCTTTTTAGTAAGTATAGCTGGATATTTATGTTTAATTATAGTAAGTACAATAAAACCAACTATTATACTAAGTATAATTGAAGTGATAACTGCAATAATAATAATTTGATTAGCTTCTATAAGATAATTTGTTTTAAGTTTAATATTAATTTATTTTAAATAAAATTTAAATTCTAATGAAAATAGTATGACAATTAGTATTCAAAAAATTATTCAAAAGAGTCTACAAATTGATAATAATCAACATAAAGATAATCCTTTTGAAAATAAGATTAAAAAAGATAATTAAATGAATAATGAAGATTATCTTTATGTTGATAAAGAAAATAGATTAAAAGAAAATGATAAAACGAATAAAGATAAATGTAAAGAAATATAGAATTAAAAGATGATATTAAAAATGATTAAAAAGATGAAAAAAAATATGATAGAAAATATGATAGAAAATATGATAGAAAATATGATAGAAAATAT
>ERZ827452.217-NODE-217-length-86372-cov-4.221127_pt1 | contig 86372 bp, 76 predicted proteins | sample MGYA00519866_ERZ827452 | MGnify/ENA primary metagenome ERZ827452 (study PRJEB31778, sample SAMEA3449307) | human gut metagenome | biome: human gut; feature: human-associated habitat; material: faeces | place: United Kingdom | collected 2010/2012 ... | reverse complement strand
ATTAAAAATTCTCTGTTCATTACTATATTTATCTTTATTACCTTATCGTAGTTGTCGCAGCAAAATTACAATTCTGCAACCGGAGAAACGGAAAAAAACGATTATAAGCCTCTCATATCAGATTAGAATTTGATTAGAAAAGAGCCATAAAGGAAGAATTGTAAACACAACAGGAAAAATGGCCAGCCTTCTTTCATTCCAACTCCCCTATCTTTGCAGGAGAGAAAATAAAACGAATCATTACAACTAGTCATTGCTTATTGGGGGTTTTCTCCTTCGATTGTTACATGCTTATGCGTATATAAATGATCCTGGCAATATTCCAGGTTTCCCGCACATTTCGAACAGTAACGGAATTCTAAATTCTCGCCATCTGCCTCTGTTCTGCCACATACCGCACATTTATGTCTTGGCTGTCCCGGCATGCGGATCTTTGTCTGCTGCTTAAACTGCTTCTTTCTGTGGATCTCCTTTGGATTGATCCGGCTGTAATTCCTGGTCATCAGGAAAAACAGGATCACATTGGCTAAAGAAAGCACGATCTCGCAGCGGGTGCTGGCTGAGCCAACCAGAAAACTATACACGTAAACTGCAGATTCTGCAATAGCCATCCACTTTGCCTTCACCGGAATTACCATAAATAAGTAAAACTGCACATCCGGAAAACAGATGGCAAAGGCCAGAAACAGGGAAAAATTCAAAAATCCGGTGGTCACATACAGATTCTGATGGAACACAAAATAGCTGACCAGAGCCGCTAAGATCTCTCCCACCATTCCCATCAGGAAAAATACATTAAACCGAAAGGCGCCCCAGACCCTCTCCAGCGTCACTCCCAGACTGTAATACAGAAACAGGGAAATGATCCCGAAGAAAACGCTGTCAAATACAAAGGTGCCCATGGTCGGCGGATAGATGATAAAGGTCACCAGCCTCCAGATCTGTCCATGCATCAGCGCTCCGATATCCAGGGATAAAAACCGCCAGTATGCCATCGGTGCAAACAGCTGGATCACCAGACCTGCTCCATAAAGCATCACGATATAATACATCAGATTCGGAATCGCATATTTGCGGTATTTCTTTTCCAGTTTGTTCAAAAAATTCATTTCATCATTCCTTTTATTATCAGCTCATAACCCATTGTTTTCCACTAAAACAGATTCTTCTTGGAAAATATGATAGCGACCAGCAGAGAAATGATCACTGCGATCACGATCACGATCCAGAACCCATTGGGGCAATCCGCAAATGGCAGTCCTCTCACGTTCATGCCATAAAAGCTGGATACCATCGTTGGAATGGAAAGTACAATTGTCATGGTGGTCAGAAGCTTCATGACGATGTTTAGGTTGTTTGAGATCACAGAAGCCACAGCCTCTGTGGTTCCGCTTAAGACTCCGCTGTAAATGCCTGCCATCTCGATCGCCTGCTTATTCTCAATAATGACGTCCTCCAGAAGCTCTGTATCCTCCGGATATTTTTTGATCTTTTCATTTCTCAGCAGTTTCTCAAACACAACCTCATTAGAACGGAGAGAGGTACTAAAATAAAGAAGGCTCTTCTCAAGCTCCATAAGCTCCATCAATTCCTGATTTTTCTGGGCCTGGTGAAGCTTCCGTTCTACCAGATCGCTTTTCTTGTCGATAATACGCAGATACTGCAAAAAGAGGGAGGCGTTCTTATAAAGGATCTGAAGGATGAACCGGGTTTTCATATACGTATGGAAATCCTTCACTCTTCCGTCCATAAATGCCGCCAGAATCGGGGTCTCTTCCAGACATACGGTGATGATGGCCTCCTCCGTGGTGATGATTCCAAGAGGAATGGTCACATACCAATCCTTTCCACTGCGCTCCTCGATCGAAGGGATATCCACCAAAATCAGGGTGTAATCATCTTCCACCTCGATACGGGACCGTTCTTCCTCATCCAAAGGTGCCCGAACATGATCAGGATCAATTCCGCAGGTCTCAGAAATTTCCAGAATTTCTGTGGCAGTTGGATTGGTTAACGCAATCCACGCACCGCTTTGCATCTCATCTTTTTGATGGATCGCCCCATCCTCTGTCATAAAAATCTGAATCATTATCCCTCACCTCTTATCTGCCTATTTCCCACAAGCATGAATCTTTGACGCTACCATTATAGATTCTGGGCTGTTGTTTGTCAAACAAATCAGCACATTCACAAATATTTTACAATCCGTTCATGTTTTTTTAACACCCTCTTCTAATTGTATTCTTCCCGTTTTTGTGTTAAACTTTGTTAGTTACGATAGGATCATTTGCCTATGCGTATCGTTTTTTGCAAAGGAGGCAGGGGAAATCCCCGCATATATGAGTAAACAATATTCACTGGGAATCGACATCGGTTCCACAACCGTAAAAATTGCCATTACAGACAGTACATACAGCTCTGACCGTGCATCCTGGGATCAGGAAGCCGCACCTCAGGGCATGGTTTTTTCTGATTATGAGCGTCACTATGCCAATATTCAGGAGACTCTGGCTGCTTTGCTGCACCGCGCCCTGGAAAAATTAGGGCCTATCGAGCTTCATCCGGTCATTACCGGTTCCGGCGGCCTGACACTGTCCAAACACCTGGAGGTTCCATTTGTCCAGGAGGTCGTAGCTGTAGCTACTTCCTTAAAAGATTATGCGCCGAAAACGGACGTTGCCATCGAGCTTGGCGGCGAGGACGCAAAAATTATTTATTTCACCGGAGGCATCGACCAGCGTATGAATGGTATCTGCGCAGGCGGCACCGGTTCCTTTATCGACCAGATGGCGTCTCTTCTTCAGACAGATGCCGCTGGATTAAATGAATATGCCAAAAATTACCAGATGATCTACCCCATCGCGGCCCGCTGCGGCGTATTTGCCAAGACGGATATCCAGCCGCTGATCAACGAGGGGGCTACCAGAGAAGACTTATCTGCTTCTATTTTCCAGGCGGTTGTCAACCAGACCATCAGTGGCCTGGCCTGCGGCAAGCCGATCCGGGGAAATGTCGCCTTCCTTGGCGGTCCGCTTCATTTCTTATCCGAGCTTCGGGAGGCGTTTATCCGCACCCTGCATCTGACGGATGACCAGATCATCGCACCGGCTCACTCCCATCTGTTCGCAGCTCTTGGCGCTGCCATGAACAGTAAGGAAGATGTGACGATTTCCATAGAAGACATGATCCATAAGCTGGAACACGGCATCAAGATGGATTTTGAAGTCAAACGTATGGCGCCATTATTTGCCACCCACGAGGATTATGACGCGTTTCTGACCCGTCACAGTGAACACTGTGTAAAGAAAGGTTCCCTGTCAGATTACGAGGGCAACTGCTATCTTGGTATCGATGCCGGTTCTACCACCACTAAGATTGCTCTGGTCGGTGAGGACGGCTCCCTGTTATACAGCTTTTACAGCAGCAATAATGGAAGCCCTTTAGCTACCGCCATCCGCTCCATGCGGGAGATCCGGGCACTTCTTCCTGAGAAAGCCCACATTGCCTGGTCCTGTTCCACCGGATATGGCGAGGCGCTGTTAAAATCTGCGTTTATGCTGGATGAAGGAGAAGTCGAGACCATCTCCCATTTCTATGCGGCAAAATTCTTTGAGCCGGACGTAGACTGTATCCTGGATATCGGCGGACAGGACATGAAATGCATCAAGATCAAGGACAACAGCGTAGACAGTGTCCAGTTAAATGAGGCCTGCTCCTCCGGATGTGGCTCCTTTATCGAGACATTTGCCAAGTCCCTGAATTATTCTGTGGAAGATTTTGCGAAAGAAGCTCTGTTTGCACAGAACCCGACCGACTTAGGTTCCCGCTGTACCGTATTTATGAACTCCAACGTTAAGCAGGCCCAGAAGGAAGGCGCAACGGTGGCTGATATTTCCGCAGGTCTGGCTTACTCCGTCATCAAGAACGCATTATATAAGGTAATTAAAATTACAAGCCCAGCTGATCTGGGTACCCATGTGGTAGTCCAGGGTGGTACCTTCTACAATGACGCCGTTTTAAGGAGCTTCGAACAGATCTCCGGTTGTGAGGCAGTCCGTCCGGATATCGCCGGTATCATGGGTGCGTTCGGCGCTGCCCTGATCGCAAGAGAGCGGTATGAGAAGGACAAGGAGACCTCCATGCTGCCATTAGACAAGATCATTGGCTTACAGTATGAGACCTCCATGGCCCGCTGTAAGGGCTGTACCAACCGCTGTGTTCTGACCATCAACCGCTTTGAGGGCGGACGCCAGTTTATCAGCGGCAACCGTTGTGAACGTGGTCTTGGCAAAGAAAAAACAAGAAAAGAGATTCCAAACCTCTTTGATTATAAGTATCACCGGATCTTCGACTACGAGGCTCTGACAGCCGACCAGGCTCCAAGAGGCACCATCGGTATCCCGAGAGTCTTAAATTTCTATGAGAACTTCCCATTCTGGGCAGTGTTCTTTAAGGAACTGGGCTTCCGCACCGTATTGTCCCCGCAGTCTACCAGAAAGATCTATGAGCTGGGCATTGAGTCCATCCCCAGTGAGTCTGAGTGCTATCCGGCGAAGATCGCCCACGGACATGTGTCCTGGCTCATTGCCCAGGGCATCAAAACCATTTTCTATCCCTGTATTCCGTATGAGCGGAATGAACAGCCGGAGGCAGGCAACCACTATAACTGCCCGATGGTCACCTCTTACGCGGAGAATATCAAGAATAACGTGGAAGAGCTGGACGAGCAGAATATCCGCTTCTTAAATCCTTTTATGGCATTTACCAATGAGGAGATCCTGGCAAAACAGCTGGTAACAGAGTTCCAGAAGGAATTCCAGATCCCGGAAGCAGAGGTGAGAAATGCCGTCCATAAAGCTTGGGAAGAGTTAGACGCAGCCCACAGGGATATCGAGAAAAAGGGCGAGGAGACCATCGCCTGGTTAAAGGAGCACAATCGCAGAGGTATCGTCCTGGCGGGACGTCCTTACCACATCGACCCGGAGATCCATCATGGTATCCCAGAGATGATCACTTCCTACGGCATGGCAGTTCTGACTGAGGATTCTGTGGCTCATTTAGGCAAGGTGGAGCGGCCTCTGATCGTCACAGACCAGTGGATGTACCACTCCCGTCTGTATGCGGCTGCTTCTTATGTAAAGACCAGCGACTGTCTGGACTTGATCCAGTTAAACTCCTTCGGATGTGGCCTGGATGCCGTTACCACCGATCAGGTCCATGACATTTTAGCTTCCGCAGGAAAAATCTATACCGTATTAAAGATCGACGAAGTCAACAACTTAGGCGCAGCCCGGATCCGTGTCCGTTCCCTGATCGCAGCATTAAAGGTACGTGACCGGAACCATTACCAGAAAAAAGTGGTTTCCAGCGCTTATAACCGTGTGATGTTCACCAAGGACATGAAAAAGGACTACACGATCCTTTGTCCACAGATGTCACCGATCCACTTTGACCTTCTGGAGCCGGCCATCCGCTCCTTCGGTTATCACATCGAAGTACTGCAGAACCACAATCGTTCTGCCGTGGATGTAGGACTCCAGTATGTGAATAATGACGCCTGCTATCCGTCCCTGATCGTTATTGGTCAGATCATGGACGCCCTGTTATCTGGTAAATACGACTTAGATCACACCGCTATCTTCATGAGCCAGACCGGCGGAGGCTGCCGTGCATCCAACTACATCGGATTTATCCGCCGCGCCTTAGAGAAGGCCGGTATGCCGCAGATCCCGGTTATCTCCATCAACGCTAACGGCATGGAGACCAACCCGGGCTTCTCCTTCACGCCGCTTATGTTAACCAAGGCCATGCAGGCAGTGGTTTACGGCGATATCTTCATGCGGGTGCTTTATGCCACCCGTCCTTACGAGAAGGAGCCGGGCTCTGCCAACGCCCTTCATGAAAAATGGAAAAAACGCTGTATCAGGGCAGTTTCCAAGAAAGCTCCGGCTATGATGGAATTCAGTAAGATTATCCGCGGCATCATCCACGACTTTGACAACCTGCCAAGAGTCGATGTGAAGAAGCCAAAGGTCGGCATCGTTGGAGAGATTTTAGTAAAATTCTCCCCTCTGGCCAACAACCATATCGTAGAGCTTCTGGAATCTGAAGGTGCTGAGGCCGTGATGCCGGATCTGATGGATTTCCTGCTCTACTGCTTCTACAACAGCAATTTCAAGGCAGAAAACTTAGGCGGCAAGTCTTCTACCGCCCGTTTATGCAACATGGGCATCTCCCTGCTGGAATACTTCCGCAAAGTAGCCCGCAGGGAACTGGAAACCAGCAGCCACTTCACCCCGCCAGCCCGGATCCAGAATCTGGCCAATATGGCCAAGGATTTCGTCTCCTTGGGCAATCAGACCGGTGAAGGCTGGTTCCTGACCGGAGAAATGTTAGAACTGATCCACAGTGGTGTTAACAACATTGTCTGCACCCAGCCATTTGGATGTCTGCCGAACCACATTGTAGGAAAAGGTGTCATCAAAGAGCTGCGCCGGGCTTATCCGGAATCCAATATTATCGCAGTCGATTACGACCCAGGCGCAAGCGAGGTTAACCAGTTGAACCGTATCAAATTAATGTTAGCAACGGCTCAAAAGAATTTATAGCAGCGGACTCTTTAAAAAGCAAAAAGAGAAACAGATCACTCTCACCATGAATGATCTGTTTCTCTTTTTTATATACCAGCGTTCTGGCATATCTACGTATTCATAAGCCTTCCAATCTTCTTCCGGTAATAGATGGCAATACACAGACTGCACACCAGCCATCCCATAGGATACCCCATCGCCACCGGGATCACCGATGAAGTCAGATGCGACACGATCATCAGGTAAATCTGCCGGAACACTACAAACGAACCCAGCATGATGATCATCGGGGCTTTGGAATCCCCCAATCCCCGCAAGGTACTGGCTAAGATCTGGTTCACGCAACACAAAACATAAAACGGGCTTAAAAGCCGTAAAAACAGGCTTCCATACCGTACCACCTCTGAATAGCTGTTAAACAGCTTCACCATCACCGGTGCAAAGGACAGAATCGGAATCATAACAGCTATCGATATCACCATAGAAAGGCCAAGAGCCGTCCTGGTGCCTTTTTTTACACGGTCTTCTCGTCTGGCTCCATGATTCTGTCCTACAAAGGTGGTAGCCGCCAGAGCCACACTCTGCATCGGCAGCATCATAAACTGGTCGATCTTTCCATAAGCACTCCAGCCTGCCATGGCATTGGAGCCGAAGGAATTGATATAAGACTGGACAAATACATTGGAAAATGCTGTCACCGTCTGCTGGACTGCAGACGGAAAGCCGATCCGGACAATCTCCTGAAGAGCGCCACGGTCTGTCTTCATTTTAGAAAGAACCAAACGGTAAGCGCCATTTGCCCGGAATAGCACGACTAAGATCATCACCGCCGACAATCCCTGGGCAATCACCGTAGCCCAGGCCACGCCTGCGATTCCCCAATGAAGCTTTACTACAAATACCAGATCCAGGACGGTGTTCACACAAGCTGAAAATACCAGAAAGTACAGTGGCCGCTTGGAATCTCCCACCGCACGAAGTACACCAGCCCCCATGTTATAGATCATCAGGCCGGAAACACCGGAGAAATAGATCATCAGATATTCCGTGGCTTCCCCGATCACATCATCAGGCATGCTCATAAAACGCAGCAAAAATGGTGTTGCCGAGATCCCCACAATAGTAAACACCACACACAGGACCAATGTCATGCAAAAGGTGGTATGGACTGCAATACTGACCTTTCCATCATTTTTCGCCCCATAGCTCTGGGCGATGACAACACTGGCGCCAGTTGCCAGGCCGCCAAAAAAACCGATGACAGAGTTGATGATGGAACCCACAGATCCCACCGCCGCCAATGCTTCCTTTCCCACAAAGTTGCCTACCACAATACTATCTACGGTGTTGTAGAACTGTTGGAATACGTTGCCCACCATCAGCGGCAGCGCAAACCACAACAGCTGCTTCCAGATGACCCCCTCCGTCATGTCGGTGTCTTTCTTTTTCTGTCTCTCCATGTCCTGATCTCCCCCTGATCATTCTTCCTATCAAGACAGGGAGCAATCTTCTCCAGACTGCTCCCTTGTGTAAATAGTCTCTCTACTCGGTCACCAGCTCATGTTCCGCCGGTTCTGTCTTCGTTTCCTCTTTCCGGTTTAAAATTTCCATAAACTCATCACCGGTAATGGTCTCTTTCTCCAGCAGATAAGCTGCGATTTCATGCAGCTTTCCTTCATTCTGAGCCAAAATCTCCATGGCCTTTTTGTAAGCCTCTTTTACCAGCTTGATCACCTCTTCGTCTACGACTCTGGCAGTCTCAGGAGAACATGCTAAGGAAGTATCTCCTCCTAAATACTGGTTATTAACTGTTTCCAGAGCCACCATGCCAAACTGGTCATTCATACCATAACGGGTCACCATGGCTCTTGCCAGCTTGGTTGCCTGCTCAATGTCGTTAGAAGCGCCTGTAGTAATGGAGTGGAAGATCAGCTCCTCTGCTGCACGGCCGCCAGTCAAAGTAGCGATCTTATTAAATACCTCATCCTTGCTCATCAGATACTTCTCTGCCTGATCTACCTGCATGGTATAGCCTAAAGCGCCGGAGGTTCTCGGAATAATGGTGATCTTGTGCACCGGAGCCGAATGACTCTGGCAGGCTGCCACCAGCGCGTGTCCAACTTCATGATAAGAAACGATCTTCTTCTCGTCCTCACTGACCGCGGAATCCTTCTTCTGGTATCCGGCAATGACCACTTCCACACTCTCCTCCAGATCCTGCTGGCTTACCACCTTTCTGCCCATGCGGACAGCTCTTAACGCGCCCTCATTGATGATATTAGCAAGCTCTGCGCCGCTGGCTCCGGAGGTTGCCCTGGCGATCGCTGTAAAATCAACCGTATCATCCATCTTCACATCCTTGGCATGAACCCGCAAGATAGATTCACGTCCCTTGATATCCGGCAGTTCCACCGGAATACGGCGGTCAAAACGTCCCGGACGCAATAATGCCGGGTCCAGAGATTCCGGACGGTTAGTCGCTGCCAGGATCACAACACCCTTCTTGCCGTCAAAGCCATCCATCTCCGTCAATAACTGGTTCAGGGTCTGCTCCCGCTCGTCATTGCCGCCCATGCCGCTTCCATCACGTTTCTTACCAATGGTATCAATCTCATCAATAAATACAATACATGGTGCTTTTTCATTGGCCTGTTTAAATAAATCTCTTACCTTTGCCGCACCCATGCCGACAAACATTTCTACAAATTCCGAACCGGAAATAGAGAAAAATGGCACCTTTGCCTCTCCTGCCACTGCCTTGGCGAGCAATGTTTTACCAGTTCCTGGAGGGCCTACAAGCAGAGCGCCCTTCGGCAGCGTTGCTCCGATATCTGCATATTTCTGCGGATCATGAAGGAAATCCACGATTTCCTTTAACGCATCTTTCGCTTCCTCTTCTCCTGCCACATCCGCAAATGTCTTGCCAGTCTCAGATTCTGCGTAGATTTTGGCATTGGATTTGCCAAAGGTCATGGCGTTAGGGCCTCCCATCCGCTTCTGCAGCTGCTTACCCATAAACTGTCCGACCGCTACAAATAACAGGATCGGAACGACCCACTGGACCAGAATAGTCATCAATGCAGATGGCTGTTCAATGATCGGTGTGGTAAACTGCACCTTGTGAGACCGCAACGTATCTTCCAGATTATTATCAGGCCACGGACCGGTTTTATACTGGGCAATCTCATCGTCGCCAAACACCGTCTTATTGCCCGTTTTCACTAAAAAAACGATTTCATCATCACTTCGTTCCACAGAAGTAACGACTCCCTGATCTACCATATCCAGAAACGTGCTATACGGAACCTCTGTCACCTGACTTGAACGGTACATCGGCATCAGAAACAGGTTCAACGCCATCAGCACTATCATCATAATAGTATAATAATAAATAAATGGTTTCTTTGGGGTATTCGGCTTGTCTTCTTTTACTCCCATACTCATGTCCCCTCTCTATTTTTATTCTCTTTCGTCTGTCTGCGCTTTCTGCAGCTTTTCCAGTACTTCCCTGGTAAACCGTGCTGCCCTGTCAAGATCAGCCTCATCCGGATGGAGCATCCCTTCTTCATAGATCTGGATCATCTTCCTGATCCGCGGCGAATCCTCCACCTCCTGCATCATCTTATAACGTTCCAGCACCTGTCCCGGCATTTTCCCACAGCATAGGAAAGCTCCAAGATATTCGTTATCATCCGGGATCAATGCCTCTACTCTGTGAGCAACCTGATCAAAGTATTCCCTGCTTCCACCCATTCCACAGGTTCCAAACAAAGCAACCTTCCTGCCATGAAGGTCAGAAAGATAATCCATGATGCTTCCAGAACAGGTTCCTTTATCATTCCAAAAACCCACAAAATAGACATCTGCTTCCTTTCCAGCTTCTTCTACTTTCTGGATATCCTTCGAAGTTCCCGGAAGTGTCTCAAATATCTTTGCCGCAACTTTTTGTGTATTTCCTGTTCTGCTGGCATATACCACCTGATATTTCAACACTGTATTCTCCTTTCCATTGATGTATTTCCATTGGTGTCTTTCTATTGGTGTGATATATACTAAAATATACCCAATTGGAATACATTTCAAGGTATCTTATGAATTCTTTAGATTAGTTAAGCTTTTATTTATAAAGTTTGTTTCCTTTTCAGATTCTATTGCTCTCTTTTTTGCAGTACTTTTTCGATTTCAGATAATGTGACCGGTTTTTCCAGAAAGCCGTCTATGATCCCATTATCCTGATACCACTGCACATCCTGGCTCAGATTGCCGGATACAAGGAAAATCCTGCCGCGGTATCCAAGGCTTCTTAAGATTCCAGAAAACTCCAGGCCATTCATCACCGGCATGGTGTAGTCGGTCAAAATCAGATCCCACTGATCCATATGCTTTTTTATTTCCCCAAGAGCCGCCTCCGGTCTTGAAAAACATTTTAATTTTTTGCAGTGTTTCCTGAGCGTTCTTCCTAACGCTTCTCCCACTTTTTCGTCATCATCCAGGATCAGGACCGAATACTGGGCAAATGTATGCAGATCTGATGTCCTCTTTTCTTCCTCCTGGATCTGGAAAACCGGAAATAAGATATCAAAGCGGGTTCCCTTTCCTTCTACGGATACTACATTACTCTCGCCAGAAACCTCATGGATCAGATCCTGTACGACAGAAAGCCCCAGTCCAGTGCCTTCTCCCTGTTTCTTTGTGGTGAAAAATGGAGTAAAGATCTGTTTCTGGATCTCCGGGGACATGCCCGGACCATTATCGGATACCGTCACTGCATATTTCATGCTGTCTCCGTCTGTGATCAGGCTTCCCCTTACCGTGATACAGCCGCCCTTTTCCTTCATCGCCTGCACCGCATTGTTGCACAGATTGACGATGATCTGGTTCACCATTCCGGCGCTGCCCATAATCCCATATCCCGTATCCGGTTCCATTGATTGTTCCAACGTAATATTGGACGGAACGGTCTTTTTCAATAGCTTCAGACTCCGTTCCACCTCATCCACAATATGCAGAAGCACCTTTTTACCGCTTCCTTTTCCACTGTGGCCATACCTGGAAAGCTCCTTCGTCAGATCCTTGGCCTTGGTAGCCGCCGCGATCATTTCCCGGATCAGCGCTTTATTGTCTTCACTGATGGCATCGTCTGCTTCCAGTAAATCTCCATACAGCATGATCGGTGTCAGGAAATTATTAAATTCATGGGAGATCATGCTGGTCATGGTTCCCAGGGTCTGTACCTTGTCAATATGGCGAAGCTGTTCTTCCCGCTTATGCAGCTCCTCCCACGCCGCATTCATCTCTTTTAGATGGCCGACCTCCAGCTCCATGATCTTGCGGTTGCCTGCATTCTGGAAGCTGATGCCCAGAACAATCGCTGATACCAGCAGTAACAGTCCGGTACCCAGCGTCACATAGTTCTGTGCCCGCTGGATCGGTGCCAGCAGTTCCTCATAATTCAGCGTACAGTTGATGATCCAGATCTCCTCGCCTATCTGCCTCTGGATATACGAAATCACTTTCGTGGATTGCATCGGTTTTCCGCTGTCCTCCCACCAGTAGCTGTTTAACAGGCCGCTTCCCTCCTGGTTCTCCCTCTGATTCTGAATCCATTGCTCCAGATCATCATACTGCAGGTCATATTCCTTATACACTTCTTTTCTTCCATCAACCGCATCCAGTCCGATCTGGCTCTGGCTTGGATGCATCAGAATGGTTCCATCCAGCTGTTTTACCATAGAATAGCCATTTTCCCCGATCTGGACCGGTTTTACGATCTTTGCATACACATAATCCATCTCAATGGCAGCGATCGCCCATCCATCCATTCCGGTGGCTCCCGCAGGACTGACCAGAAACTGGGTATAATGATTCTTTTCTGTTAACACTGCAGGAAGGAGCCTGCCCTGATGGCTTTTTCCTTCTTTTCTGTCATACTCCAGGTACTCTTCCAGTTCTTTTTCCACATAAGGATCATAGTCCTTTCCATAGGAATACTTCAGCTTCCCGCCCTCATCCAAAAGTGCCACATAAGAAATGGTATCCTGCCCCTCACAATAGCTTCTGATCTCCGAGTCTTCCAGTTCTTCATTAAAATATAAGGTCAGCTCTTCCATCTCCCGGTCATAAAAATTATGCAGGCTGTTTGCCACCGTTTTGGCTGTTGCCAGCATATTATCCTCCTGAAGCTTTAAGAGACTGTCTCTAGAATTCCGGAAAATCAGGATATTAAAGGTCAAAAGTACCCCCAGCGCCACAATGCAGAACACTGCGATTTCCCATTCTGAGTGCTGCTCCTTCTGACATGCATTGTTCCCTTTCATTCTCAATGTCCCTCAAAAATATATCCAATCCCACGGACCGTTTTTAAATATACCGGACTTTTCACATTGTCCTCGATCTTTTCTCTGATTCGTTTTATGTAAACCATTATAGTGTTATCATCCACCAGATTCTCATCCCAGACCTGATGATATAACTGCTCTTTGGTAAATACTCTTCCCGGATGTTCCATAAAAAAGCGGAACAAGGACAGCTCTCTTGCCGTAAACTGCAGTTTTTCCTCTCCCTTAAATGCCTCAAGCTTCATCAGATCAAACCGGAAAACTCCCTCCATGATCTGATTTTTATGGTTCTGGCTGTAAATACTGTTTCTCCGGATCAAGGCCTTTACCTTCTGGATCAGAACCGATAAATGAAATGGTTTTGTCAGATAATCATCCGCTCCCATTCCCAGCCCCAGGATCTGGTCCATCTCCTCCTGCTTTCCGCTGAGCATCAGCACGGGAGTCATATCCTCTGCTGCACGAAGCTTCTGCAGGATCGTATAACCATCCATATCTTCCATCATTACATCCAGGACCACCAGGTCATAATGATCTCCTTTCAGCGCTTCCAATGCTTCTTTCCCACAGGATGCCTCCTGCACCTGCATTCCTTCCCTCAAAAATGCAGTCTTTAATGCAAGGCGGATGGGCAGTTCATCGTCCACCACCAGAATTTTCTCATTTGCCATTTTCTTCCAGTCCTTTTACATTCGATAAGAAAATTATACTATTTTCTCTGTTTCTGCGCAAGCAGATGAATGGTGTCCTGTAATTTTCTGATATTTCCTATGACAAAAAAACGGTGCCAGATTTTACTCCAACACCGTTTATTCTGTATATCTTATACATTTTTTAACTTATGCTCCTAACGGAACAATTCCCAAGATCACACCGATGACCAACATTACGATACTGATACCCCAATAGATCGGGATGCTGAATTTCATATGATCTTTTAATTCAACGTCAGTCAGACCAATTGCCAGATAAGTAGCAGGTACTAATGGGCTTACCATCAGAGCCAGGTTCTTACCGATTACCATGGTCAGTGCTGTACTTAAAGAAGCAACACCATAAGTCTCACCAACCTGCATAACCAGTGGCATGATTCCATAGAAGTAAGCGTCAGTACCAATGCAAAGGCCCAGAGGAAGTGCCAGGATACCAAAGATGATGTGGATGAACTGTCCTAAGAAACCTGGGATGATGCTCATGATCGCATTTGCCATCTCAGTTAACATTCCAGTACCATCGAAGATACCTACCATAGCGCCTGCACTGAACAGGGTTGCGGAAATGATCAGCGCTGCAGGAGCATGCTTCTTTACCAGTTTGTCCTGAGTTTTCAGATTCGGGTAGTTAACAGCCAGAGCTAAACTCAGTGCGATCATAAATGCAACATAGCTTGTTACCAGACCAGCAGACAGAACTGCGATCAGCGCAATGGTCAGAGCCAGGTTGAAGAATAACAGTTTTGGTCTTCTTAAAGCGATCTCTTCATCCTTTGTCTTCTGATCCTGCTCAACCTTCTCACCTTTACCGGCACCGGCGCCCTGTTTGATCGCCAGCATACCAAGTAAAACAGCAACTACGATGTTGAAGATCAGACCTACGATCTGGATCGGGATTAAAATGTGCCATAAATCGTTAGCATCCATAGAAAGAACAGTTGCTGCACGCGCTACCGGACCGCCCCAAGGAAGCAGGTTCATAACGCCCATACATGCACCAGTCAGGCACAATAAGATCTTTGTGTCGATCTTCATTGCCTTGTATACAGGATACAGAGCTGGGATCGTGATCAGAACCGTGGTTGCGGTTGTACCATCTAAGTGAGCGATGGTTGCGATAATAGCGGTTGCAATGGTTACTGCGATTACGTTGTTGCCAGCTTTCTTTACCAGGAAGTTTACAATTACATCAAACATTCCGGTATCGGACATAACGCCGAAATAAATAACCGAGAAGATAAACAAAATACCATTATTTGTGGTTGTCTTAACACCTTCCTTGATGAAGTCCGCGATTTCAACAGGTCCGTGACCCAGAATCAGCGCGGCAACTGCCGGAATAACAGTTAATACAACGATTGGTGACATCTTGCCTTTTAAAAGCAGTGCCACAATACAAATGATCATAGCAAATCCAACGACTGCGACCATAATGTACCCCCTTTTCCCTTGTGCTTTTGTTTTTTGATATCTTAATGATACTCGATCAGTCTGAACAGAATCTGACCGGATTCTTACAAACTGTTAAGATTAGGAGAGGGGGCAGAGAGTTACGCCGGAGGCAGGAGCACATACGTGACGGCGGGCGCGCTTTCGCTATTGGATTGCTTTACCATACGCAAGTAGGAATTTTCTGAACTGAAAATTCCGTATAGTACAGTAGCGGTAGCAGATTTTGCCGATTTGGAATGCGAAGCATCGGCAAAATCAGTCACAGTTCGTGAATTCACGAACTGTGGCAAACTCGCTACCGCACGTAGGCGTGCTGAAAGACGCGCGCCAAGTGTGGGCGGTTTTCCAAGGCCCGCCTTACACGTATGTGCTCCTGCCTCCGGCTGTGTACTGGCTGCGTTAGAAAAAAAGAATGGAGTGCTGAAAACGCCTGGTGGGCGTTTTTGAGCACTCCTAATATAGATATATCAATCCTTATAATACTTTTCCTAAGAAGTTTTTGAGTCTTTCGTTCTTTGGATTTGCAAAGAATTCTGCCGGAGCATTTTCTTCTACGAAATAGCCCTCGTCCATGAACATGACTCTGGTAGATACTTCTCTTGCGAAGCCCATCTCATGAGTTACAACTACCATGGTCATCTTCTGGTCTGCCAAGTCTCGCATAACGTTTAATACCTCGCCTACCATCTCCGGGTCCAGAGCGGAGGTCGGCTCATCGAAAAGCATCACGTCCGGTTTCATGCACAGGGCGCGGACAATGGCGATACGCTGTTTCTGACCGCCGGATAACTGGTTCGGATATGCGTTCGCACGATCTGCCAGTCCGACGCGCTCTAATAAGCGCATAGCCTCTGCTTCTGCATCCTTCTGGGAAACACCCTGGAGTTTCATAGGAGCGATCGTCAGATTCTTCATGATGGTCATGTGCGGGAACAGATTGAACTGCTGGAACACCATGCCCATCTTCTGACGATGCTTATCGATGTCAGTTTTTGGATCGGTGATATCAACACCCTCGAAGAGGATCTTACCTGATGTTGGCTCCTCTAAGCGGTTTAAGCACCGTAAAAAGGTACTTTTACCGGAACCGGACGGGCCAATGACGCAGACCACATCACCTTTATAAATGTCTACATTAATATCTTTTAATACGTTTAAATCGCCAAATGCTTTGCCCAGGTGCTGCACCTGGATCAATGGCTGTCTCTCATTAGTGGTCACTGTTTCTTAACCTCCTCTCCAGTTTCTGTACAAAGAACGTAAATACCATAACCAGTACCAGATAGATCAGCGCTGCCGCGATCAATGGCATAAATGCACTGTAGGTACGGCTTCTGATAATATCTGCACCCTTGGTCAGATCCTGGATCGCAATATAACCAGCTACGGATGTCTCTTTTAACAATCCGATAAACTCATTGCCCAGAGCCGGTAAGACATTTTTGAATGCCTGCGGCATCACGATGTAAAACATCGTCTGTGAATAATTGAAACCTAAGCTTCGTCCTGCCTCAAACTGACCATTATCAATCGACATGATACCGCTTCGGAAGATCTCAGCTACATATGCACCGGAGTTAATACCGAATGCAATGACCGCTACCAGGGTCTTGTCGATCTTTACGGAACCAAATACGACGAAATAAATAATCAGCAGCTGGACCAGAACTGGTGTTCCACGGATCACAGTCAGATAGACCTTGCAAAGGGCATTTAAGACACCCAGCTTATGGGTCTTATCGTAAGTGGAACGAACCACTGCGATCAAAAATCCGAGAAAAATACCGATCAATACTGCAAAAAAGGTGATTCTTAAAGTATTAAAAAGACCATCTGTAATATACTTCCATCGGTCATCCTCTATAAAGTTCTGATAAAAGGATGCTGTAAAATTATCCATCATCGTATCTGATTCCCCTTACTTCCTTTTTTCAGTGATTATTCCTCACTGTTGTACTTGTCAATGATGCTCTGGATCTCACCAGCTTCAGTTAACTCTGCCAGTGCTTTGTTTACTTTCTCTACTAACTCAGTGTTGCCTTTCTTAATTACATATGCGTAATCCTCAGAGGTCAGTGGCTCATCCAAAAGTTTGATGCCTTCGTTCTCGTTTACGAATACTTTTGCAGGCTCCTGATCGATAACAACTGCATCAATCTTGCCCTGAAGAAGTGCCTGAACTGCCTCGAAGCCTTTGCCGTAACGCTCTACAGTAGAACCATCTGCCTCATACTCGGAAGCATATAAGTCACCAGTGGTACCTAACTGAACACCGATAGATTTACCCTTTAAATCATCTGGTCCTGCGATGTCGCTATCATCTTTTACGATGATCAACTGTGCTGCGGTTGCGTAAACATCGGAGAAATCAACGTTTTTCTTACGGTCCTCTGTTATAGTGATTCCGCCTGCACCGATATCAGCTTTACCGGAAACGACCTCTGGGATGATGGAATCAAATGCAACATCCTCGATCTCCATGGTCTTGCCTAATTTTGCTGCGATGGCATCACAGATCTCTACATCGATACCTACGATCTCACCACCATCATGATATACATATGGAGGGAACTCTGCGTTAGTTACCATAACCAGTGTGCCGCCTGCTGCCTCAGTCTCAGCTTCGCTGCTTGCTGCTTCTGTTGTCTCGGTTGCTGCTGCCTCTGCTGCGGTTGTAGCTGCCTCAGTTGCTGCTGCAGTTGTCTCAGTCTTGGATCCGCCGCTGCATGCTGTCATGGATGCAGCCATCAGTGCTGCCATTGCTAATGCGATTGCCTGTTTTTTCATAAATGTCATCCTCCTCAAGTTTTCTCATATATATGCATCTCTGATGCATAACTATAAATAAGTGATAGACCCTATTATAAGACTTTTTTCAAATTAATCAAGTACAACTTTTTATTTTTTTCCGTTTTTTGTGCTATAATAGGGATATTCAGCGAAATCACCAAAAGCCGAATGCATAAATACTTATTTTGGAGGAATTTTTATGCATGCTTTTTTACAAAAAACAGCCTGGACAATGCCTGTCCCCCGCCCATATTCCTGTTTTCACTTGCTTTTCTGCGGAGTTGGCATCATTCTCGTTGGTTTTCTTGTGCATATTTTATGCAAAAAATGTTATAAAATACCATACGTGCCTTTCTACGGCTGCGGCCTGGTCCTGGCTCTTGGAGAGCTATATAAACAGTTATTTTTATATCAGATCGTCAATCAGGGACGCTACGACTGGTGGTACTTCCCCATGCAGCTTTGCAGTACCCCCATGTATTTATGCATAATATTAATTTTTATGCATAAAAGCAGTCCTATCACCCGCACCATCTGCACCTATCTCCAGGATTTTTCCCTTCTGGGAGGCATCATGGCACTGGCAGAACCATCAGGACTAATGCAGCCTTACGTGACACTGACCGTTCACGGACTGACCTGGCACCTGATCCTGATCTTTATCGGTCTTTACTGCCACCGGTGCGGTCTTGCCGGAAAAAGCTGGCGGGAATACACAAAAACACTGCCATTGCTGGCAGTGTTTCTCGCATTCGCTTCTATTATTAATGTCGCCACCCATGGACAGGCAGACATGTTCTATATCTCGCCCTTCTATCCGGTGACCCAGGTATTTTTCTATCAGGTATCACTGCTCGTGGGCACTGGCGCTGGAATCGTTTTTTATATCTTCTCCATCTGCCTGGGCGGGTGGATCATCCATTACTGTCTTGGAAAGCTGTAATAGATCTTGCCATTTTCCATACCGCCTCGGTACTGGGCAAGCTCACTGACTGTCACCAGCTGATAACCCTGCTCCACCAATTTGGGGATAATGGCTACTGCCGCATCACCACTGGCATTGTATAACTCATGCATCAGCACGATGTCACCGTCTTTTACATGACCAAGAACTGCATCGATGCTCTTCTGGGCATTCCTGGTCTTCCAGTCCAGGGTATCGATACTCCACAAAACGATCGGTGCATCCACATTGGCTATTACGGTGGCATTCTTGCATCCACCCGGCAGACGGACCGTGGCTGCTCCTTTGCCGGAAGCGTCCGTGATGGCCTGATTGCCCTTCTGGATCTGTTCCCGGATCTGTGCTGCATCTAATTTATTCAAATACTTATGATTATTGGTATGATTGCCAATCTCATGACCTTCCGCCACCATTCTCTGCAGCTCTGCCTGATAGCTGGCACAACGTTCACCGACTACATAGAAGGTTGCCTTGCCGCCGTACTGTGCCAGACAATCCATGATCCGGTTTCCAACCGGCGCATAAGGACCATCATCGAACGTTAAGGCTACCATTGGCTTATCCGGGTCAATCTGGCGTCCATTACCTGTCTGGGCGTTGTCTGTTGTCCCTGGAGCTGCTGTCTGGGACGGATCTGCTGACGATCCCTGTGAACTCTGTGCATCATTTGTATTTTCCAGGTTTGAGTTCTGTGCATCACCCGGCATCACTCCTGGCTGTTCCACAATCGTTCCATCTTCATTTTTCCACTGGGCAACACCCGGGCCGCCCTCCATATTGATCCATTCCCCGGCGATCAGAGATCTTCCAGCCGCCTGGGCATCAAATGTTACTCCAAATGTCAGTGTCCCCGCAAGCGCCAGTCCAAATACGGCTGCGATCCACTGCCCTCTCTTCATTTTTCTCATAAGATCATCCCCTTTTTCCTCTTACTTGCGATTGATCTTCTCTGTGTCTTTGATGGTCTGTATTCCCACCACCAGCCACATTTCATTCCTTCTCCCATCGCCCTATCAGTATACTGTTTCTTCCTATAAAAAGCAAACCAATTAAGGGAATCTTCAGAATGAGTCATATTTTTGTCAGAATTACATATTTTCAATTTTTACCATTCTTATTTTGTGTATTTTCATAGGAGCAGATTTTAATTTTTTATTTTCTTTGTGATATTGTAGCATTTTTATCAATTACATGTTATAATTTTAACTATCTTGCACATTGTTTTTTATCAATTAGGAGGATTCACATGACTTGTAAAAAAGATCACGTTCCTTTCAATGGCACACCAGAACAGGAAAAGGCTTTAAAAGAGGTGATTGCCCAGTTAAAGGACACCAAAGGCGCACTGATGCCGATCATGCAGCATGCCCAGGACATCTACGGCTACCTGCCTATTGAAGTTCAGACCATGATATCCGATGAAACCGGAATTCCCCTGGAAAAAATCTACGGTGTTTCCACCTTTTATTCCCAGTTTGCCCTGCAGCCAAAAGGCAAATATCAGATTTCTGTCTGCCTTGGCACCGCCTGCTACGTGAAAGGCTCTGGCGCGATTTTAAGCAAATTAGAAGAGCTTCTGGGAATTACCAACGGCGAATGTACACCGGATGGACGCTTTTCTTTAGATTCCTGCCGCTGTGTCGGCGCCTGCGGCCTTGCGCCGGTCATGATGGTCAACGATGAAGTTTATGGCCGTCTTGTTCCCGATGACATTCCTGGCATTCTTGCCAAATACAAATAGAAACGGAGGTATTTCCCTATGAAAACTCTTGAAGAACTTCAGGCAGTCCGTGAAACATATCACAAACAATTAAACCTCCGCCGTGAGGACCACACCCGTACCCGCGTGATCGTCGCCATGGATACCTGTGGGATTGCAAGCGGGGCAAAACCGGTTCTGATGACATTTTCCGATCTGGTCCAGGAACAAAACCTGACTGACCGCTTCTGCGTCCTGCAGTCCGGCTGCATCGGCCTGTGTAAATATGAACCGGTCGTGCAGATCGAAGAACCAGGAAAGCCAACGGTTACCTACATCCGTATGACACCGGATAAGGCAAAAGAAGTTCTGGAACGCCATCTCTTAGGCGGACAGATCATTGACCAATACACCCTCGACTACGCAGATCACCAATAGGAGGTTCTCATATGTATCGTTCTCACGTACTGGTCTGCGGCGGAACCGGATGTACTTCCTCCGGAAGCCAGCAGATCATCGAAACTTTAAAAGCAGAGCTTGAAAAAAACGGACTCTCCAATGAGGTATCCGTTGTCCAGACCGGATGCCACGGTCTTTGTGCCTTAGGCCCCATTATGATCGTCTACCCGGACGCTGCCTTCTATTCTATGGTAAAAGTAGAAGATATTCCGGAAATTGTAGAAGAACATCTGCTGAAGGGCCGGGTAGTAACCCGTCTGCTCTATAAAGAAACCGTCACTCCAAACGGTATCAGGGCATTAAGTGACACCGATTTCTATAAGAAGCAGCACCGGATCGCCCTTCGCAACTGTGGCGTGATCAATCCGGAAATCATCGAAGAATACATTGGAACCGGCGGTTACCAGGCACTTGGCAAAGTGCTGACCAAGATGACACCTGATGACGTGATCCAGTGTCTTTTAGATTCCGGTCTGCGTGGCAGAGGCGGCGGCGGATTTCCAACCGGTCTGAAATGGAAACTGGCTAAGGGCAATGACGCAGACCAGAAATATGTCTGCTGCAACGCCGATGAAGGTGACCCGGGCGCCTTTATGGACCGTTCCATTTTAGAGGGTGATCCACACGCAGTCTTAGAGGCTATGGCCATTGCCGGATATGCCATCGGTGCCAGCCAGGGCTATATCTATGTCCGTGCCGAATACCCAATCGCAGTTCAGCGTCTGCGGATCGCCATTGAACAGGCCAGAGAGATGGAGCTGTTAGGCAAAGACATTTTCGGAACCGGTTTTGATTTTGACATTGACCTTCGTCTGGGTGCAGGTGCTTTCGTCTGCGGCGAGGAAACCGCTCTGATGACCTCCATAGAAGGAAACAGAGGCGAACCGCGTCCAAGACCTCCATTCCCAGCCCAGAAAGGATTATTCGGAAAGCCAACCATTTTAAATAACGTAGAAACTTATGCCAATATCCCACAGATCATCTTAAACGGTCCGGAGTGGTTTGCTTCCATGGGCACCGAGAAATCCAAGGGAACCAAGGTATTTGCTTTAGGCGGCAAGATCCACAATACCGGTCTGGTAGAGATTCCTATGGGAACCACGCTGCGTGAAGTTATCGAAGAGATCGGCGGCGGCATTCCAAACGGCAAAAAGTTCAAGGCGGCGCAGACCGGCGGACCTTCCGGCGGCTGTATCCCGGCAGAACATTTTGATATCCCGATCGACTACGATAACCTGATCTCCATCGGCTCCATGATGGGTTCCGGCGGTCTGATCGTCATGGATGAAACAGACTGTATGGTGGATATCGCCAAATTTTTCCTGGAATTCACCGTGGAAGAATCCTGCGGCAAATGTACGCCTTGCCGTGTGGGCACCAAGCGTATGTTAGAAATCCTGACCAAGATTACCAAAGGCCAGGCAACGATGGAAGACTTAGATAAGTTAGAGGAGCTTTGCTACTATATTAAAGAGAATTCCCTGTGTGGACTGGGACAGACCGCTCCAAACCCGGTACTTTCCACTCTGCATTATTTCCGTGACGAATACGAGGCACATATCAAAGAGAAGCGTTGTCCAGCCGGTGTCTGCAAGGCTCTGCTCTCTTACCACATTGATTCGTCCAAATGTAAGGGCTGTACGCTCTGTGCCAGAAACTGTCCAAACAGCGCCATCATCGGTACCGTCCGCAATCCGCACATCATCGACCAGGAGAAATGTATCAAGTGCGGAGCCTGCATGGAAAAATGTAAATTCGGCGCCATCTACAAAAAGTAAGGGAGGACAATCAGAATGGATACAATCAAAGTCAAAATTAACGGCATAGAAGTATGCGCCCCAAAGGGCTCTACCATCCTGGAAGCGGCCCGTCTGGCCCATATTGAGATTCCCACTCTCTGTTTTCTGAAGGAGATCAACGAGATCGGCGCCTGCCGCATCTGCGTGGTGGAAGTGAAAGGAGCCAGAAGCCTAGTGGCGTCCTGTGTATACCCCATCAGTGAAGGCATGGAAATTAAAACCAACTCCCCAAAGGTACTGGATTCCCGCCGGAAAACCCTGCAGCTTCTGCTCTCCAACCATGAACGCAAATGTCTTTCCTGCGTGCGGAGCGGTAACTGTGAGCTTCAGCAGCTGGCGAAAGAACTGGGCGTAGAGGACGAGGATTATTATGACGGCGAGAAAACACCGTCCTGCATCGATGATAGCGCGGTCCATATGATCCGCGATAACAGCAAGTGTATCCTCTGCCGCCGCTGTACTGCTGTCTGCGAAAAAGTCCAGGGAATCGGTGTCATCGGAGCCAACAACCGTGGTTTCCACACCACCATTGGTTCTGCGTTTGAAATGGGTCTGGGAGAGACCTCCTGTGTTTCCTGTGGACAGTGTATTGCAGTCTGCCCGACCGGCGCACTTCAGGAAAAATCCCAGGTGGATGAAGTTCTTGCTGCCATTGCCGACCCATCTAAGCATGTGATCGTCCAGACAGCCCCGGCTGTCCGCGCTGCTCTGGGAGAGGAATTTGGCTATCCCATTGGCACCAATGTCGAGGGCAAAATGGCTGCTGCCCTGCGCCGGATCGGTTTTGATGGTGTTTTTGACACCAATTTCAGTGCAGATCTGACCATTATGGAAGAAGCCCACGAATTCTTAGACCGTGTGCAGAACGGCGGTGTTCTTCCGCTGATCACCTCCTGTTCTCCAGGATGGATCAAATACTGCGAACACTATTTCCCGGATATGACCGAGAACTTATCCAGCTGCAAATCTCCTCAGCAGATGTTCGGCGCCATCGCCAAATCCTACTATGCTGAAAAAATGGGATTAAAACCAGAGGACATTGTCTCCGTCTCCATCATGCCATGTACTGCCAAGAAATTCGAGATCCAGAGACCAGACGAGGCTGCTAACGGTGTTCCGGATGTGGACTATTCCCTGACTACCAGAGAACTGGCCCGGATGATCCGCAAAGTGGGACTGCGCTTTACCACACTTCCAGACGAGGGCTTTGATTCCCCACTGGGTCTTGGAACCGGCGCCGCTGTGATCTTCGGTACTACCGGAGGCGTCATGGAAGCAGCGCTCAGAACTGCGGTTGAAACTTTGACTGGCGAAGAGCTGGCATCCCTGGATTTCAATGACGTCCGCGGCATGGAAGGCATCAAAGAGGCCACCTATCCGGTTGCCGGCATGGAGATCAAGGTTGCTGTGGCTTCTGGTCTTGGAAATGCGAAAAAATTATTAGAAATGGTAAAATCCGGTGAACGCACCTACCACTTCATCGAGATCATGGGCTGCCCAGGCGGCTGCATCAACGGCGGCGGTCAGCCGCAACAGCCGGGCTACATCCGCAATACCGTAGATATCCGCGCATTAAGAGCCAGTGTTCTGTATCAGTCCGATAAAGAGAACCCGATCCGCAAATCTCATGAGAATCCGGCAATTAAGGAATTGTATGAGACTTACCTTGGTGAACCGGGAAGTGAGAAGGCGCATCATCTGCTGCATACTTCTTATGTGAAACGGACGATCAATTAGAAGAATCTGTAGTCGTAAACATTCAAAACGCTCAGGTCTTCGGATCAGGTTACCCGATGTATCGTGCATCTGGTAACTCTGTCCAAAGCCTGAGCGTTTTATTATGCCAATATTACCTTTTCAATCTCCTGATCCATCAAAAATATGTAACAATAACCTTCTTTCCCATCTCTTCCATCGTGCCCCGGATCTGCTCCACCAGATTCTGTCTGACTCCCAGATCAAACGGCAGCTCCGGATTCTGATAGGCCGGATTAACTGCCTTTCCCACATACAGATGCAGTTCCGTACACTCCTCAATCAGCATCTTCGCCACCATAGATCCGCCATTTCCCCGGTCCAGTTCCTCAAAAAACTCTTCTGAAACCGTCTCATTCTTCACGTACCGCTTTAACAGACTTAATGCCCGGTTCAAGGTCAGCACACCCTCTGTCACCAGATCGATCCCGTCAATAAAGGAAATAGGCGGAATCTCCGGATCTTCATGATCATACGATATATCCAGACTGCGCTTTAACACCCTGGAGACAATGGCGGCGCTGGTTCCACCGCAGACGATCCTTCTGGCATCCTCGTCCTCCATAAATGCCCGCACCATAGCTTCATCCTCCTCCGGATGCTCCGCAGGTCCCGTCATCAGATGCACCGGACGGCCTTCAATGATCCGCATGCAGGCGACCGTCGTGTCATCCCCCGGCCGGAACAGATACAGCTCATCACAGGCATGGCATAGCACATTGGCCAGACGGGAGGCCGATACCGTCAAAGCCGCCTGCTTCAACGCATACGCTGCGATATCTTCCCACTGCCATCCATAATTCAATAACTGCCCCGCTCCCGCATTGATGGTGCCATCGCTCATCAGGATCATCACATCCCCTTTCCGGGCCTGGAACCGGTACTCATTGATCTTTTTTCCCTTAATCTCCCTGAGATTTCGTGGAATCTCCATCAGTTCCCCATCCCGGATAAAAATACACCCTGGATTGTCAAACTCCACCAGATATGCTGCCCCATCGTGGGACACCTGCAAAATACTGAATGTGGAATACGCTACCTGCCGCTCCTGGCAGATAGGCAGTGTCTCCACGATAGTTTCCACACATTCCTCCAATGCCGCTCCATTTAAGAACATGGTTCCCAGTATTTTAGAGGTCAGTGTGGATAAAATATTGGCCTTAACCCCACTTCCCATGCCATCTGCCAGAATCAGAATATCGGAATCCTCCGTTTTCAGGATCTCCACCTTGTCCCCGCAAAGCACCTCAGAAAATTTATTCAGACTTTTATATGCCACATCTACCTGAATTCCCATCAGCGGACCTCACTTTCACTGCCATCCTCCAACAGAGAACGGCACAGCCTGGTCAATGTGGTCTTTGTCTCTGCGGTCGTTTCCCCCAATAGTCCGGCAATTTCCTGGGCCACCATCATCTGTTTATGGATCACCTTCTGCGCCAGGTCAATGGTATCCAGCTTCTTCTCATACTCCTCCCGCAGCTGCTCCTCTTCCCTGGTAATGTCAATAAATGTTGCCAGCACTGCATCCTCCTTCTCTATGTATACAATATTCTGAAGAGTGGAGAGATGGTATTCCGAATAAGTCACTTTCTTGCCATGGATATTCTGATGTGTATCATAAACCCACTGGAAATCCACCGGATCAATAAATTCATACAGATACATTTCCAGTGCCTCTGCCCTGGTTTTTCCGAAATATTTCTCACCCACGCTGGAATATTCCATGATCTTCATGTCCTTATCCACGATCAGAACAATGTTTGGCGAAGTCTCCATCACCAGATTAGACAGGGATTCTGCCTTATCATGCATATACGGAATGCACATATTCAGCTCCGCCTTCTTCTGGAACACTGCTACCGCCTTGTCACGGCAGGACGAATAACCGCAGGCACCGCAATTTAACTCATCCTTCGGTCCATGTTTTCCGATTTTAGCCAGAATCTCCCGTATCTGCTCCTCTGTCGGCTTCTGTTCCACTGGCGAACGGTCCATATATGCCTTGTGAAGCTTCACGCCTTCTGCCATATCACAGGCAGCTGCCTCTTCTACCGGCTCTTTTGCAATGGTCTCCTCCATATCCAGTTTCACCTTAAACCGGGAAATGGAGCGGTCTTCCACCGTTGGCCCTTTGATGCAGCCGCCGGAGCAGCTGTTCATCTCGATAAAGCAGCCGTTAATCTCGCCCCGCACCATGCTCTCACATAAATCAATGCAGTTGCGGATACCGTGGACATAAAATTTGCGGTAATGATCCACCTGTTTTTCTGTAGCAAGAACGGAGTTTACCACCCCGTTCGTCACCGGATACAGCCGATTTACCTTCGGATCGATCCGTTCCAATGGTTCATCCTCACACTCCTGGATCTCAATCTGCTCCTGTTTCAGCCAGCTTTCTACCTCCTGGAAATTCAGTACCGCATCAATACAGTCATTATGCCGCAGATCCATGGATTCTTTCTTCTTGGCGATACACGGACCTAAAAATACCACCTTCGTATCCGCTCCATACTCCTTCTTCAGAAGGCGCCCATGGGCGATCATCGGTGAGACCACAGGCGCCAGATACGGCACCAGCTTTGGATAATAGATCTCGATCAGATCATTGACACTGGGGCAACAGGTAGTAATGATATTCTCCATGGTTCCCTGCCCCAGAAGAGCTGCATACTCTCTTGTCACCAGAACGGCCCCCTCGGACGTCTCCCGCACATCCGCAAATCCCAGTTTTTTCAGGGCTGCTTTCACCTGACCGGGCTCCTTGAATTTCAAAAGCCCCATATAGGATGGCGCCATAGATACCACCACCCGGTCCCCATCTGCCAGAAAGCCTCTGACCCGTTCCAGGTCACTGACCAGCGTTTTGGCAGACTGTGGACAGATCTGCAGACAGGTTCCACATAAAATACACCGGTCCTCCATGATCTCCGCCCTGCCATCCCGGATCATGATCGCCTTTACTTCACAGTTACGGATACATTTGTAACAATGCTTGCATCTGGACGCTTTTAAATCGATGATTCCCATAAATTTGACCCCCATATGTATATTTGATACCGTTTATTTCTTTGCGTTTTCGCCATGCGTATTCATAATGAGAAGTCCTTTGTGAGCAAGCTCCCACGGGCTTCTCATAGATTCATTTCTGCATGGCTTTGCTAGTTTGCTTCGCTCTTTACGCCATGTTCATTCATAAGATGCCATAAAACGGCATCTTATTTCATGTCGGGCTGCGCCCTATAGAAATAAACCTATGAGAAGTCCTTTGTGAGCAAGCTCCCACGGGCTTCTCACAGATTCATTTCTGCATGGCTTTGCTAGTATCATTATCTCATGTAAGCCGCTATTTATCAATTTGAATTTCTGTGTTATAATGGCGATGGCCGCGCTAATCTGAAAGAATTTTCGTAACTATTCAGTACCTTCATAGTTACGAGCAAAAATCCATTCCAGATCAGCTTCGCTGATGGGATTTTTGCTTTCTAGCCTATGTGTTCTTACGGTCAGCGCAGCATGTGCGCAGACCTACTGAATAATTACGAATTTTCTAACAGAAAAGGCGGTACAGAAAGAGAGGAATCATTCATGAAAAAAACACTTGCAATGCTCATGGCATGTGCCATGACCGCAGCGTCTCTGGCTGGATGCGCTCCCGCAGACAAGACTCAGACCACCGCTGCCACTGAAACTGCCGCACCGGAGACTTCCGCCGCAGAAACCACTGCTGAAGAGACCACCGCTGAGACAACTGCAGAAGCAGCTTCCACAAAAGGCGCTTCTGACGAGGCCGTTCTTCACATCGGCTCTTTAAAGGGACCAACCACCATGGGTCTGGTATCCCTGATGGACAAGGCTTCTAAGGGCGAATCCGAAGGCTCTTACGACTTTACTATGGTAACCGACGCTTCCGAACTGGCTGCACAGATGGTATCCGGCGACCTGGACATCGCACTGGTTCCAGCTAACCTGGCAAGCATCCTGTATCAGAAGACCAAGCAGGGCGTAGAGGTGATCGATATCAACACCCTGGGCGTTCTCTACGTGGCTGCCGCTGATGATTCTATCCAGAGCATCGCTGATTTAAAGGGCAAAACCTTATATATGACCGGAAAAGGAACTACTCCGGATTATGTACTCCAGTATTTATTAAGTGCGAACGGTATGACTTCCGATGATCTGACCATCGAATATAAATCTGAGGCTGCTGAGGTAGCTGCTGTCTTAAAGGAACAGACAGATGCCATCGGCTTACTGCCGCAGCCTTTCGTAACCGTCGCCATGGCACAGAACGAGAATCTGAAAATGGTCTTAAATCTTACAGAAGAATGGGAAAAGACACAGCCGGAAAATGGCAGCGCCCTGGTGACCGGCGTTACCGTATGCCGCAAGGACGTGCTCGAGGATCAGGCTGACGCAGTTGATACCTTCTTAAAAGAACATGAAGCCTCTGCTGCATTTGCCAATGCCAATGTAGAAGAAACCGCCCAGTTAGTGGCTGATGCCGGAATCATCGAGAAAGCTCCGATCGCCGCAAAAGCAATCCCTTACTGCAGCATCACTTACATTGATGGCGCAGATATGCAGGCCAAGGTATCCGGTTACTTAAGCGTACTGTTTGACCAGGACCCGTCCTCCATCGGCGGACAGCTTCCTGACGAAGGATTCTATTATATTCATGAATAATTGGAAAAAACTATCGATCATTCTTTTATGGCTTGGAATCTGGCAGATCACTGCCACATTCATCCATAATCCCATCATGCTTGTAGGGCCCATAGAGGCCCTGCAGACCCTGTGGGGGTTATTGCCCTCCGGTGATTTCTGGATCTCTATTTATCAATCATTTTTGCGGATCAGCATCGGATTTTTAACTGCATTTATGATTGGTCTGCTTCTTGGCAGCCTTGCATACCACATTCCCTTTGTGAAAGAGCTTCTGGAGCCTCCTATGCTCTTTTTCAAATCCGTTCCCGTGGCATCCTTTGTGATCCTCGCCCTGATCTGGGCCGGTTCCCGCAACCTTTCCATTTTCATTGCTTTTATCGTTGTTCTCCCGGTGATCTATGTCAATACCATCTCCGGACTGGAAAGCACCGATCAAAAGCTTCTGGAAATGGCAGCGATATTCCGGCTTCCACTTTGGAAAAGAGTTCGTTTCATCTATCTGCCGGCACTGGTTCCTTACCTTCTCAGTGCCTGCCGCACTGCGCTGGGCATGAGCTGGAAATCCGGTGTTGCCGCTGAGGTGATCGGTCTTCCAGATCATTCCATCGGAGAACGTCTGTATCTGTCTAAGATCTATCTGGAAACATCTGATCTCTTTGCCTGGACACTGGTGATCATCACCATCAGTGCCTTATTTGAACGCATTGTGTTATATCTGATTTCCAGACTATGCCCGTCTTCCGCGGACACCTTACTGAAAGGAGAATCCTCCCGTGAAACTGCAGATCGATCATCTGTCTAAACATTTCGGAGACCTTACGGTTTTCGATCAGCTTTCCCTAACGATGGAAAGCGGAAACATCTACTGTCTGATGGCCCCATCCGGCAAAGGAAAAACCACCCTTTTCCGGATCCTCATGGGCTTTGAACATGCAGACAGCGGTCAGATCACAGGTCTGAACCACGCCCGCATCAGCGCAGTTTTCCAGGAGGACCGTCTCTGTGAAGCATTTACCCCTCTGGATAATGTATACATGGCTGCAGCCCCGGCTTTCACGAAAGCCCAGATCCGCGAAGAGCTCCTGGCACTTCTTCCCGAAGATGCGCTAAACCGTCCCGTCTGCACCCTGAGCGGTGGACAAAAGCGCCGTACCGCCATCTGCCGCGCTCTCTGTGCACCCTTTGACCTGCTGATCATGGATGAACCATTTACCGGGCTGGATGAAGACACCAGGCTTGAAGTGATCCAATACATCAAAAAAAAGAGCACCGGGAAGCTTACGCTCCTCAGCACTCATCAGCAATCCGATATCAACGCCCTCGGCGGTATCCTGATCCATCTGTAAACTGCGGGCAACAGGACTTGAACCTGCACGTCGGGGACACCAGAACCTAAATCTGGCGCGTCTGCCAATTCCGCCATGCCCGCAAAATCATTACAGTTCGTGCAGCGTATGAACTGTAATAACTTGATTATTATACCATATCTATGGTAATTGTCAATCGTTCCTTTTCATGGTACACCAGAACCTTAATTAGCAAATAACTGACACCAGTACTCATAACTGCCAGAGGTAAATGCGCCTACACCGATTCGGGAAAATCTGCCATTTAGAATATTCGAGCGATGTCCTTCCGAATTCATCCACATACTCATTACCTCTGACGCGCTGGCTGTGCCGCCACAGGCAAGATTCTCTCCACGGTAATTTGCAGGGATCTCATACTGGGCAAATACTGTAAATGCATCGGAGCCGTCTGGTCTTGTATGAGAAAATGCGCTTTTCTGTTCTTTTGCCCGGGTCTCTGCTGCGCTCATCATCGTCTCATCAAGCGTCAGGCTGCCAAGACCGGCTTTTTCTCTCTCCTGATTGACCAGTCTTATAATCTCCTCTGCCATGGCACGGTCGAAGGATTCCCCTGGTTCCTTGGTTCCATCAGACTCTGCTTTCTTTAATGCCTCATCTCTGGCAGCTTCCCAGCCTTCTTCCGCTTCCCCGATCTGAGACACCTTTCCCTCATCATCTAACAGTGCATCACCCAGGAAATCTGTCTTTTTTTCCTGATCTGCCTCTGCTGCAGCTGATGTTGTCTCCTTTCCCATCTGCCCTGACTTACAGCCAGTCATCAGCACGGCAAGTCCCATCAACACCAGTCCCATTGTTCTGATTTTCTTATTCATAGATCTCCCCCTCTCTGATTTCATAACATACAATATCAGAAACTGCATCGTGGTTCTGCAGATCTGTCATATCATAGGCCCACACATAGATGCCGTCCGGAAGTGGACGATACTCCACTGTCAGTTCTTCCGTAGCCGGAAATGTCTCATATTCTGTCCAGACCATCTCTTGTCCATGATCCTGATATAAAAGTGTTGTGATCTGGTCATCCGCTTTCAGGAAACCGTCCTGGCGCTCTGCCATATATTCGTTGTTCATCCTGCCGCGGATTCCCAACACTTCCCCAGTTCCATCCTTTTTTCCTGCCACTCGTATAAATCTCTGTTCTCCATTGATTAAAACCGGCACAGAGAACACACTTCCATCTGCACGGTTCTCCCGTGAAAATGAATACACCAGATGGCCATTGAGATACCACCAGTAATCACAAAATCCCGTGGTAAATCTGCCATTGTCCCAGTCAGACGTTCCAACCGGCTCATTGCCAAGTCCTATCATCTGCTCCCCATCTTTTCCACACCAGGTCAGATACCCCTCAACCTTTTTCAGATAATCCGCACGTTTTCCAAGCTCCAGCACCAGCTCCCCTTTTGAGGTTGTCTGTACCGGATAATCCTCCAGCCCCAGATGCTCCACTGTAATGAGAGCTGCTCCCTCCTGGACATCCATCTCATTTTCCTGTAGATATTCCAGCGCCGCACTGTTTAAAACTCCTGTGATCTGGTATTGGTACAGATTTTTATAGCTTTCCATTCTGGAAATTGTCCGGAACTGATAGAGACTGGAAAGCGCGCCATCTAACGGATAATAACAGGAAAGTCCACTGCCCTGGTCACGATAGGGGCCTCGAGTCTGGTAGATCACACTCTGCTCTAATAGCTGTTTGGGCTCCACCTGGAATTCTTCCGAGGGTGATCGATCTGAAATCTGCTGACATTTCAGCACACCCCCCAGATCCACCATGTCGGTATAACCTTCTTCCCGGCTATTACCGCCATAACGTTCCACCTGTTCTACCTTTCTGGCATAAGAAGCTAAAAAGGTTTCTTCCTTCAGGGCATGCGCAAACAATTCTTTTCCGTATTGCTGATACTGTTCCGAAAGTTCTGGAATTTTAGACAGATCGATCAATGACAAGGTTGCTTCACGATCACTTCGATTCCGAATGCAGCCCTGCATAAAGCTATCACAAACTGCACGTCCTAAATCCTCCGGCATAATCTCAGGATCATGCTGCAAAGCCTCTATGATCCCCGTATAATTCCACCCATTCGCCGGTTCCAGTTCCTGGGATGCAATCAGATATGTTCCATATGAACTGACCGAATTCGCTGTCTCTAAATTAGCCATCAAGCAGGCATCAAAGCCAATGATATCGTAGCTTTTTCCCGTCTGTGCAAATGCATCCCGCAGCTCCGCAAGAGAAAACGAATCCATACCATAGTTTTCATCGTAAGAAACTCCGCCAAGTGTACCTCCTCCATGGTTCCACAGGATCAGCATGGTCTTCTCTGCCGGATAATTCTTATCACAAAACCGAAGGAAATCCACCAGTGTTCCCGGATCTCCCATACTCTGTAGCTCCAGGGTTTCCTTCTTCTTCCAGCCCTTCTTGTCATATATAAACCGGCCAATTCGATCTGAAGGAATCTCCTCACGCTTCCACGCTTTCGCTCCTCCCGTCTGAACAACTACTTTTACACCTTTCGGCGGCTGGATTTGAAACATCTCCTCTAAATCTGCCGATGCAGCCCCATGCTTTGACTCCAGATCACTTCCGCACAGATACCAGTAAACCGCCCACTCTGATTTCTTCGGTCTGAGTGACAGTGTTACTATCATACCAAGCCCTATCAGGCTGATCGTAAGACAGACCGCCTTCCTACTGCTTATCCCCTTTAATTTGTTCCACCTTCCTTTCGTTTTTCCACTTTCTCTCTGATCTTCTGATATACATAATAATCTTTTACAGGTTCTCCACATTTCGGACAGAGCTCCGTTCCCTGCTTCACTTCAAAACCACATTTCGGGCATTTTACCTTTTCCATAGATTTCCTCCTTCTTTTATTAGTTATGGTATAACATTGTTTTCCTGAAAGTACATAATTAATGATGTTTATAGAACCCAAAAATTATCCGTGGTCTGGGCGATCAGAGTTTCAATTGGGACATTTCTCAGCTTAGCTGCCATATGGGCAGTCTCATAAAGAGCGCTTCTGACTGAGATTGCTTTCTGTTGACTCTGCGTGGTCTCCTGTAAGTTTTCTTGTTCTTCTATGGCATAATTCTGGTTTTTCTGTCCTTCTTCCCATGCCCATTTCACTGCCTCCATGCCATCCGTCTCCAACAGGATCCGGTTCTCCGGCACCCGTTTCGCCACCTGCTGCACAGCCGGATTCCAGATCACATCCGGCCCGACAGAAAAATAACAATCTAAGTCCAGATAACCGTCCAGATCATGGTCTGCGGAATACCAATGCACCAGATAAGTGTTTGGATATTTCCTAATTAACTCCAGGATCTCCCGTTCCTGATCCTTCGTATGAAGGACTACCGGCTTCTTCCACTCTGCCGCAATCTGGAGTTGTTTCTCCAGAACCTCCTTCTGTCGTTTCAGCGGCACATTGCACCACAGGCTATCCATACCGATTTCACCGATCACCTGGCATTTTTCCAGGTATGGCATCATATCCTCCACCTTCCATTGATCCGCATACCATGGTAGGAATCCCTTCCCTGATCCGCTCTAACGCCTCTGCCTTTGTTTTTACGTGGGCGTGGGCATCTGTCACCACCGGGTAATCTCTCATATTCTTTTCCTGCTTTCTGTTTTTCGGCTTCCCGCCGGTCTTACTTTTGTTTCTCCAATCTTTGCTTCCATTTCTCAAACTTCTGTTTTCTCACCCATGATCTGCCGGTGAATCTTCTGTCTCAGTTCTCCCTGACTATACAGCCAGTCCCGGCTCCAGTTCTGTTCCGTGATCACCATCTCCGACTTCTGCTCCAGAGTATCTTGATTCGCAATGATCACCGGTGTGTAGCAGTCCAGTCTGTCATCCAACTGACGCAGTTCCATGTAGTTGATCGGGAAATTGTTTAATTTGCATTTTACATTATCCCATCCCTCAAAGAACCACTCAATATCCACTTTGCCTTTCAATGCCTCAAAACCAGAGCCATCAGAAATGACCATATTTAACTTGGAAAAATCAGCGCCATCCTTCGTCATCACTGCCTTTAACACAGCCTCTTCTCCCGGGCCGCCCCAGCCCGCGTAAGTCTTGCCCTCAAAATCCTTCGGAGATTTGATGTCTTTATCTGCATAAGTTACAAAACCAGAGGTGTTATGCTGAATCAGCGTTGCAATGGTCTTAATCGGAAGCGGGTCCTTAGAGGTTAATGCAATGGTCACATCCTCCTGATAGCTGATACCGAAATCGCCCTTACCAACCGCGATCAAGGTTGCAGTTGCTCCCTCCGTCGGCTCTATGATCTCCACATCCAGTCCTGCTTCTTTATAATATCCCTGATCCGCATCCCCGGCTTTTTCATCAGACGCTTCTGCATTACTCCCTGCTGCGCTTTCAGAATCGCCGCTCTCTGCGCCTGCTGCACCGCTGCTCTGGCTCTCTGCTGCAGTTCCAGCTGCGGTTGTCTGGCTGTTATTCTGGGAAGAACATGCAGTCATCCCCACCGCCAGGGCTGCCGCCATTACCAGGCTTCCCCTCTCATCAAGGTCACACGCACCGGGCAGGCCGTATTTTATCTTTTCCTGCGCTCATAAGAGCGCACCAGATGGACGTATTCACTGTCTACTCTTCCCAGCCCGTCCACAAAGCTGACTGCCACCGGAAAAAAGCACATAAGCACAACCGTAAAAATCTTCGGCAGCATGCCAAATCCCATATAAATGATCAAAATCGGAGCCATCACGATCATCGGCACCGTCTGGGTCACCACCAGAATCGGATATAATCCCTGACGCACCGCCGGAAAACAATCCATCAGAACACCAAGCGCCAAAGACAGTATCAGGGCGATCCCGATTCCAATAAGCGCCTCCTCGGTTGTCACCACGGCATGTCCCCACAGACCAACACGTTCCTCTATCAACGCCTGCACCACCGACACCGGCGAGGGCGGCACATACAACGGAATCCGGAAAATCCGGACACACAGCTCCCAGATCAGAAGCAGCGCCCCGATAAATACCGCCGGAATCACTTTATCACTATGTTTTTATGGAAATCACAAGCGAGGATTTTACCACACTCCTATTCCGCACCCCCTATTCCATCCAGAAGTCATGTCTATCACTGGATTTGTTTCTTTTTTCTCAATCATTTTAAAAAATATACAAAAAATATCTACGCAAAACTTCAAAAACTGCTTGACGCATTTTTCATTCTATGATAAACTTATCCTGCTTGTTAAGGGCGTGTAGCTCAGTCGGTAGAGCACTTGACTTTTAATCAAGTTGTCCGGGGTTCGAATCCCCGCACGCTCATTGCTTAGAAAAAGGAAATCTCGAATTTGAGATTTCCTTTTTTGTTATTTCAACCTATCCTTTTTCTGGTTTTTCAAGTGTTCTCCGGCTCCGTTCCGCCTCTGCCAGGCGGATCACAACCAACACCTGCAATCCCAGATTCAGAAATGCAGCTGTCTTTAAGCGTTCCCCATACTCCCACAAGCCTGCAGCAGTCACTCCCCCTGCCGCCAGGCAGAGGGCATAGACAAGCGCCAGAACCCCGATGATCTTACTGCTTCGTCTCACTTGGCTCCTCCTGATTCTTCGCTGCTCTCCGGTATGCTTCTTCAAAAAACACTTCCTGTGAATTGAATGGTGCCTCTTCGCTTTCCTCGATCCGGTAAGTACCATCCGGTTGCTGGACTCTCGCTTTCACATTATCTTTCAACATAGCCTGGAACATTTCCCGTATCCGGCATTTTAACTTCTCATCATAAACAGGAACTGCTACCTCCACACGCCGTAACGTATTCCTGGTCATGAAATCCGCAGACGCGATATAGATCTGATCCCGGTCTTCCGTTCCAAATATGTAGATTCTGGAATGTTCCAGATAGCGTCCCACAATGCTGCGGATATGGATATGTTCCGTTTCTCCCAAAACACCACTCCGCAGACAGCAGATGCCACGGACTACCATATCAATCTTCACTCCAGCTTTGGATGCCTCCACCAGCTTATCAATGATCCGTTTATCTGTCAGCGAATTGATCTTGATTCCGATGTAGGCTGCTTTTCCCTCCTTTGCCATCTGGATTTCCCTGTCGATCAGATCCAGAACCGGCTTCTGCAGACACTTTGGCGCCACCAGAAGATGCTTGGTCTCATCCACAGTTTTGCCCAGAAGGATCGCCTGGAATACCTTCAGTGCTTCCTCTCCGATCTCCTGATTCGCTGTGATCAGAGAAAGATCTGTATACAATCTCGCCGTTTTTTCATTATAATTGCCGGTTCCAATCTGGGTGATGTACTGGATCTGATCTCCGTCTTTTCTGGTGATCAGACATACTTTGGAATGAACCTTCACGCCATCAATCCCATAAACCACATGACATCCGGCATCCTCCAGTCTCCTGCTCCATTCAATATTATTTTCCTCATCAAAACGGGCCTTTAATTCCACCAGAACATCCACCTGTTTGCCATTTTCCGCCGCTTCAGCCAGCGCTTCTACCACCTTGGAATTCTTGGCCAGACGGTATAGCGTCATTCGGATGGACACCACCTTTGGATCTTCTGCAGCCTCCTGCAGAAGCTGCAGAAATGGACGGATACTCTCATATGGATAAGAAAGCAGCACATCTTTCTGGAGCACCTGAGGCAGAACCGGCTCCATTGGATCCAGCTGATCCGTCTGCTGTGGCAGGCGTTTCGGAAATACCAGCTCCGGATTTTTCCTTAATGCATCCTCGATCTGGAATAGAAAGGACAGTTCCAGCGGAGCTTTGGAAAAGAACACCTGATCCTTGGTCAGTTCCAGATACTCACAGACCTTATCCACCATCTTCGGTGCAATATCCCTGGTCAGTTCCAGACGGACCGGAGCCAGTTTTTTTCTCAATTTCACAACCTGAGCCATCTGGTCACGGTAGTTTAAATCCTCGTCATAAACCTTCGTTACATCAATATCTGCATTTCTGGTTACCCGGAGAACCGATTTTTCCTGTACTTTGTATCCCTTAAAAGCATTTGGAAGAAAATGAAGAATCAGTTCTTCCAATAAAATATAGGTATTTTCTCTTTCTGGAACCGCAATCAGCCTTGGAAGCATCTCATTGGTACACGGAATGATACCGATCTTTTCCTTTCCACCCTTGGTATCCAGGATCGCCAGGGCGTAGATCTCCTGTCCTTTTAAAAATGGAAATGGTTGCTTTCTTCCCACGATCATAACAGAAAGCAGTGGAAGCACTTCTTTTATAAAATAAGCTTCCAGACTCTTACTCTCAGCCTTATCCATATCCCGGAAGCTGACCAGACGCACTCCCACATCCTCTACCAGTTTCATTACATGATCGTAAACCACATCTTTTTCATCATTTAAGACCTTCACCCGTTTCAAAATGGCATCAATCTGCTCCTGAGGGGTCATGTTGGTCTTATTTTCTCTGGTTTCCTCATCCAAAAGCTTCATATCTTCCAGAGATCCTACCCGAACCATGAAAAACTCATCCAGGTTTGTCTGGTAAATAGAGAGAAATGTCATCCGCTCACATAGCGGAACCTTCTCATTTTTTGCTTCCTCCAACACCCTCTCGTTGAATTTCAGCCAGGAAAGTTCCCGATTTACATAAATCACCTGTTTCTGTGTGATATGTTTTCCATGTTCATCCGTCAACATTTCATAATCTCCTTCCCGGTGTCCGGTTTCTATTATTTTTTCTGGTCTGTCATTTTCCAGACATCGTTTTAAAGTCCGGAAAATCTGGCCTGTATTCTGTATCCATCGCAGCATGTTACTTTAATTCTCCCCATGTCCTGTATTCATCGCCAGATCACCGCTTTCCTCCTGCAGCAGCCTCCTGCCTTGCATTTTCCTCATACAGTTTCACAAATGGTACCTGTTCCATTGCCTCTTCTGCAATTCCCACACAGTTATCTGCGATTCTGTCCATACTGTAAAGAAGCCTGGAATAGTCTGCAGTCAATTCTGCGGAACATTGTTTCTTTTTGATTCGGTTCAAGTGCGCTTTATTATACTGTTTCTGAACCTTCCGCATGTGGTTTTTGTCTTTCTCCACCTGGGCAATGTTATTTTCATCACCGGTTTCTACCACGATCATCGCCTCCTGGAACAAATTTTCCAGAATCTTAATTCCATTTTCCACATCTGCACAGGCCGCATCGGAAAATGGTTTCTTTCCGGCCCGGTTTTGCTCCAGAACTTCACGGATCTCATCACTACGGTCAGCAATACGGTCAATATTGTTGGACACATAGAGAAGTCCCGCCGTCTGTTCCGCCTGCTGCTCTGTCAGCGCGCCACTGGAAAACATTCTGGAAATATAAGCTGCAATCAGATCCTGAAGCCTTTTCACTGCTCCGTGACTGCTTACAAATTTTTCATAAGCAGCTTCTGGCTCTTTTTTCGCCACATATGCATTCAAAGACGCAAGCATCTCCTTCGCAGTTTCAGAAAGTCCGGTAATCTCCTTAGAAACCAGGCACATGGCTGCCACCGGCTGAGAAATCACATGTTCGTCTAAAAATTTTGGCTTGTAAGCAGCCTCCCCCACACGGTCATTTCCCTTTATTAAGAAGGTAACAATCTTCACCATCACCGGCAGAAGCGGCAGCCATATCAGGGTACATACCACATTAAAGGTGGTGTGGGCATTGGCGATCTGCCTGGAGATCACATCGATCTCATTTCCCTTTGGGGAAATAAAACGGACAAAAGAAGCCAGCACCGGAATTAAGCATAAGAATACGATACTTCCTGTAATATTAAAAATACTGTGGGCAACCGCCGTTCTTTTTGCATTCTTGGACTGTCCGATGGACGCCAACAGCGCCGTAATGGTCGTTCCAATATTATCTCCCAGCAGGATTGGGATCGCTCCTATCAGACCAATGACACTGCTGACACCATCCGGACCCGCCTGGGATGCGAAATTCTGCAGCACCGCAATGGTCGCAGAACTGCTCTGTACCACCAGGGTCATCGTCATACCAAGCAGTACGCCTAACACCGGAACATGCGTTACCTTCCCCATCAGATCCAGGAAAAACGGGCTGGAAGCCAGTGGTTTCATGACCTTTCCCATGATCTCAATTCCTTCAAATAACAGACCGAAGGAAAAAACAACCATACCGATATTTTTGATTTTTTCTTTCTTACTGATAAAATTGATCATAAATCCAATAAAAATGATTGGATAAATATAATCGGAAATCTTAAATGCCATCAACTGGGCTGTCATGGTGGTACCGATATTCGCACCAAAAATAACAGAAATTGCCTGTGGCAGAGACATTAAACCTGCGCTGACAAATCCGATCACCATAACCGTGGTGGCAGAACTACTCTGAAGTACTGCTGCTACCAGCATACCTGCCAGCGCTCCCATAACCGCATTCTTTGTTAAAAAACTTAAAATCTTTTTCATGCCTTCGCCAGCCGCTTTCTGCAGCGCATCACTCATGCTGTTCATACCATATAAGAACAGCGCCAGACCACCAGCCAGGCCAAAAAGAATGGTTACATGCTCACTCATCATACTCTCCTTGATTTTACATTGATTTTTCCTTTGTTTCTGCCTAAGCATACAAAAAAACGGCTCTGCGTACTATCGCAAAGCCGTAAAATAAATGTTAAATTCATGTAAAATCGTTTTTTGATCCTGATCATGTTATTAACAAAGCTTACTTCCATTGGCGCTCAGCTTAAATTTACATCCCAGCACTTCTGATGCTCTCCGGCACATAAGCATCCGCTCTAAAAAAATCTCAAAATAGTCCATGACACTGCAGATAGAATCATCCAGCTCCAGTTTGATCTGAATGGTGTTCTTCTCCCTGTCAATGATCAGGTCGGATTTCAGTGCTGCATAATTGACCCGGTCATGGATATCAAACTGCGCCTGATTGGGGTTCTGGACCCGGTTTCTGCGGACATCGGTCTTATCCGCCAGAATTAAGGCCGCCGATACCGGATCAATGGCGGTTCCTGTCTTCTCATCATGATGTCCAATGGCGGTAGAAATGGTCAGTGCATATTCCAGATCCATCCCCCGCTCCTTTAAGATCCCATACGCCAGAATTGCTCCGGTATGGGCGTGGTCATGCCGATTTACACTGTTTCCTATGTCGTGCATATAACCTGCGATTCTGGCCAGTTCGATCTGTTTATCTTTATATCCCAGCTTTTCCAGGATCTCTCCCGCCGTCTGGGATACCTTTGCCGCATGCCGTCTGGAATGTTCCGTATAGCCAAGTGCCTTTAACACTTCGTTGCCTTTTTCGATTAACAGGCTAATTTCCTTATCTTCTTGGATTGCTTTAAAATCTGGTTTCATTCGTTCTCTTCTTTCTTTCCTTCTTGTTCTCTCACATTGTAAGTATAAGAAAGAATTGAAAAATGTGTACCATTCTTCTGGTTAAACCTCTGTAAAATTTAACCTTCCACAACCTTCACAAAATAATTTCTCTTTCTCGGTCCATCAAACTCCTCGAAAAAGATTCCCTGGGAGCCACCCAGAAGTAGTTTTCCTTCTGTAACGATGAAAGTCATGGTCACGCCAAGAAGCGTACATTTGATGTGGCCTGCGGCATCAGATGGAGTGTCAAACTGATGTTTGAAATCAATTCTTGTAGGGATCAGACGGTTCACCTCGTCACGGAGATCCTCAAAGCCATCCGGATCCATGCGGGAGGTCACCACAATAGCCGCAGTCGTGTGAGGAGTAAATACCACACAGATTCCCTCTTTCACGCCAGATTCCTCTACCGCCTGCTTTACATCTGCGGTAATTTCATATACATCATCTTTTTTCGTGGAAATATTGAATTTTTTCAGCATTTCATCCTCCTACAGTACAACCATTTCGCTCTCGCGGATGCATCTTGCTCCGTCAGCAATCTTCCAGACACCTTTGCAGCCTCTTCCGTCCTCTTCACCGATCATATCCATGATATAGCCGCATAAGAGACAGATTGGAGCAAACTGGGTCAATGGCATATTAATGGCGTATTTGCTTCTTGGAACTTTTACATAAGTCGTGTCCGTTCCGAAATCTTCTTTGCCACCATCAGTGATGACCATTAATGGTCTGGTTAAATCATGGGCAAATTTGATCAGCTCTTTATTTCTGCTCATGGCCGGATTCTCCGTGTTGGCAATGATGATGGTTCCGATCTTGTCCACATTTCTCATAAAGAAATTCATATGTAACCATTCCTCAGAGTTAATATGCATAGCGTATTTTCCAAGAGCCTCGAACACTTTTGCATGGCCAAACCAGCCTGTGGCATAATCAAATCCAGTTCCTACGAAGTCATAGGCCTCCATGTCTTTCCATTTCTCAGCAATCTGGTATACCTGCTCACACATACCTGGAAGCAGCTTGCCAAGCTGTTTGCCCTGCTCTACCATGTCAAACCGCATATCCATAGCCTCATCCATGGTGTAGCAGCCCCTTACCTCGCCAATGCGGATAGCGATCAGCAGTAAAGACATGACAGAAATCATGTAAGAACGGGTTCCTGGAGCGGACTCAAATGGCGGAATGTTTAAATCCATGATCTTATCCACGCTCTGGCCTAACAGACTGTTCCGCTTTCCAGTAACACCTAAGGCAAATGCGCCATGTTTTTTTGCCGCCTGGATGGCCTCTGCCACGCGAACCACGCTTCCGGAGTTGCTGACTGCGATCACCAGTGGGTTACATGGAGCAAAACCAAGCTGTTTTCTGGAATAAAGACGGCTTAACTCGATGGCTGGAACTACCTCGCATGGCAGATTGGTCAGCATCTCAAAAGCATGTTTAGTTGCTAAAGCTGCCGCATAGGAATCTCCGCAGCCAGTTAGGACGATCCGCTGGATTCCGAAGATCTCTGGAGTGGACAGGGCTTTTCTGGCCTTTGGCTCCAGGTCATTGTACTGCTGCTCAATTAATTCAGGCAGACTTAACACCTGTCTGATCAGTGCATTTTCAATCATAGTATTTTCCTCTTTCTTTTTATTCTGCCAGCGAAAGCAGATAATTTCCCATCTCCACGCTGTAACGGAGAGCCGCCGGAACCATAGCGTCCGGAAGCTGGGAAGTATACCGATGGATCTCATAAGTAAAATCACCGCCGTACTTGATCTCTTTCAGCAATTTCATAAATGCGTTCCAATCGGTGTAACCATCAAATGGAAGCACATGGTCATATTTCACGCCCACATTATCGGAAATATGGGTGGCTTTCAAACGGGAACCGATCATCCGAAGCGCCGGTCCCTGAGCCTGCTGCATGATGTCCGCGTGCTCCACATCCCAGCAGATGCCTACATTTTCAAAGTCCTTGTGAAGACTGTCTACCAGATCCACCAGTTCTTCCGCCGTAGTGGTATAACGGCGTTTCGGGGCAATGTTAAAATCCCACAGGTTTTCAATGGCAATGCCCACGTTCTTCTGGGCTGCGTGCTGGATCACCGGTTTAAAATATTCCATATTTTTCCGTTTGGAATCCGCCATCAGTCTTGGAGAATCAAAATCTGTTCCCGCATGGATCACCAGCCATTTCACCCCTAAAATCGAGGCGCAGTCGATGCTGCGAAGTACCATCCGATCTAAAAATTCCTTATCCGGGGCCTGCGGATCGCAGAAATTATAGAAATTGGCGTGGGCCTGGCTAAATTCCACGCCCCGGCTCTGGGCCAGATCCTTGATTCCATGAATCCAGGTTTCCCACTGTTCCGTCACAAAGGGCAGTTTAAAGGAAGTGCAGTCATAGAAATTCATGTCCATGACCCGGTATCCGGCATCGGCACACAGGCTGACAGAACGCTCGATGGCGGACTTGGTGCCATCCGGGCGATTAAAATAAATATTGGTTGATGTTGAAAGTCTCATATCCTATTCCTTTTAGACGAAATCCCCTGGCAGAACTGTCCGTCTGCGGCGGGGCACTTAAGGGCCAGACAAGGGAACCCGCCATTTATGACAGCCTCCCTTGTCTCCTTTACCTGATTATCCGCAACTGTTTTCATACTTTCACAGTTGCGATCATTCTTATTTACTGATTTGCTCTGTTGTACTCGTCAAACAGCTTGTTGCACTCCTCAACTACATAAGCAGTTGCTTCCTCTGCATTCATGCTGCCCTCACACAGGTTGGTAGAAGCATCTTTGATGACAGAGTCGATACTTCCCTGCATCATCATAACTGGCTCCTGAACCATTGGATTGGAAGACTCGAACTGCTCTAATGCCAGTTCCACTGCAGGTGTCTTCTCAACGAATGCCTTATAATCATCCAGATCTTTGGTTCCTAAGTTGATTGGCAGATAACCAGTTGCCTGGCTCCAAGTAGACTGGGTCTCAGCGGAAGCTGCATATTTGATGAACTCCCACGCTGCTGCTTTCTTCGCGTCATCGCCGTTGTCGAACATTGCTAAAGAAGCGCCGCCAATGCAGGCACCACCTTTATCAGTAGGATTTACATCTGGCATATAAGTAACGCCCCAGTTCATGCCGTTATCAGCAGTTAACTTGGTAACAGAACCAATTCTTGCGGAAGACATTAAAGTCATAGCGTTCTGACCAGTTGCGAACTCCTCGTTCTGGTTGTCATAAGTATACTTAAATCCGCCAGTTGCAGCGATCTTCTCCCATGCGTCAAAGACGTTGCGGATCTCATTTTCACAAGTCAGTTTGGTGATCAGACCAGCACGTCCACTCTCATTGTCACCAAAATAAGCGCCATCACCCTGGTTGCCAATTAAGTTTACCATCAGATAACGGTCCAAAACTGCGTTAAAGCCGTATCTGGTTATCTGGCCATTCTCGGTTACAGTCAGCTTCGCGCATGCATCTGCGATCTCATCTAAGGTTGTTGGAGGTGTCTCCGGGTCTAAGCCAACTTCCTCAAATGCATCTTTATTGTAATAAAGAAGAAGTGTGGAGCTGTTAAATGGCATACATACCTGGGTTCCCTTGTAAGTATAAGTCTGTGCCGCAGATGGGTTGATCTGGTCTTTGGCAAGCTCTAAGCTTCCCTCTCCATACATGGTATCAACCGGAACGGTTCCTACGTACTCTCCAACAACAGGAAGAGACGCACCGTACAGCAGACATACATCTGGCATATTGGCAACATCCTCTGTCTGGATCAGAGTTTTTAACTTACCAGCAGTATCACTTCCCTGGAATACGCTGTTAGCGGTGATTCCCAGTTCTTTTCCTGCTGTCTCGTTGAAGTTCTTCACCATAGCCTCGAAAGCCTCTCCATTGTTTCCTTCCATGGAATGCCATACATCGATGGTCACATTCTCGCCACCTGCTGCAGCTGTGGTCTCTGCCACCTCACTTGCAGCTACTGCAGTTGTCTCAGCTGATGCTGCAGCTGTAGTCTCCGCTGCCTTCTGTCCGCTGCAGCCAGCTAAAAGACTGCCTGCCATTACTGCTGCCATTACTGTGCTCCACGTTTTTTTCATAGTTTCTCTCCTTTTGTGATATACACTTGGTTTTTCGGTACTTGCTGTACCTTATATAATCCACAGGTTTCCCTGAGAATTATCTTAAAATGTTGTCTGCTGACATTAACCTTTCACTCCGCCAGCCATCATTCCTGTCACGATCTTCTTCTGGAAGGTCAAAAACAGTACTAAGGAAGGCAGAAGTACGATCATGGATGCCGCCATGATCGGTCCGTATACGGTTCCTTCTGAGAAGTTCAACATGGTAATTCCGACCTGCACTGTACGCATTTCCGTCTTATTGGTCACCAGAAGCGGCCACAAATAAGTATTCCAGGTTCCGATAAAGGCGGTGATAAATACCGTCAGAATCGTAGAAAAGTTGGTCGGAAGCAGGATCCGGATAAAGAAATTAAAGTTGGAGCAGCCGTCAATGTGAGCCGCCTCCTTTAAAGATGTCGCAAATGTCTTAAAGCTCTGCCGCAACTGGAATATATTCATGGCAGACACAAAGAATACCACCATCATACCGAAATAAGTATTGACCCATCCCATGGAAGAAACCGTCCGGTAGTTGGCAACCAGCACCACATCCGCAGGGATCATGATGGTGGCCAACATCATCATAAAAATCAGGTTCTTACATGGAAATTCCAGAAACGCAAATGCAAATGCCGCCATAGCAGAGACTATCACACGGACGATACTGGAAACTGTCGCCAAAATTAAGGAGTTCCACATAAACCGCATGATCGGCGCGCTGTTTAAAGCCGTTTTATAATTCTCCAGAGTCCATTTCTTCGGAATCAGGTTCACACCACCTGCCAGTACCTGGGACGGCTCCATAAAGGAAATAAAAAACGCGTAAATGATCGGAAACGCGATCACCAGGCCAACTATCAGATATAGGGCCTGCAAAACTCCTTCCCGGAACCCATGACCTCCTCTTTTTCTATCACGTGTCATAGTTAACTCCTTTCTTCTCATAGATAAAGGTTATGACAGTTGCAACCATGGTAATGACAAATGCAACCACCGCCGCCGCATAAGCATTGTTGTAGTTGGCATTTTCCGTCGTCTGCTTATACATATAGGAAATCATGGTCTCTGTACTTCCCTGTGGACCGCCCTGGGTCAGGATCAGCGTCAGGTTGGACATCATAAGCATCTTGGCAACCGAGTTACAAAGCAGGAAAAATAGGGTCGGTGAAATCAGCGGTATGACGATGTAGATGGCTTTCTGTACCACATTGGCTCCTTCCAGATCAGAAGATTCCGTCAGTTCCTTGGACATGCCGCGGATGGCTGACAGGATAAATAAGAAGTTATAGCCTAAATTCATCCATACCTGAATGATGATCAGCACCCACATGGCTGTATTCTTATCAGACAACCACTTGATATGAAGTCCGGTTAAACTATTGATGATACCTAAGGTCGGGCTGAACATCAACTCAAAGATCATAGCTGAAACTGAGGTGGACATAGCCATGGGCAGAGAAAACAGGGTCTCATAAATTGGGGAAACTGGCCGCTTCTTTGCCGCCATCATGGCTAAGATAAAGGACAGGCCCACGGTAAATGGCACGGTGAAAATGGCAAACTTCACAGCGTTACCAATAGCCTGTAAAAATTTCGTGTTGGTCAATACATTGACATAATTTTCAATTCCAATAAATTCCCGGATCTGTCCCATGGAATTTAACAGGAAAAAGGACTCACCAATGGTCTTAAAAAATGGATAATACACAAAGACCCCGAGCACCAGAAATGCCGGTGCCAGATACAGGAGCGGTTCTATCCGGTGAAACAGAGTTACTTTCTTTTTCTTTACTGTTCTTTTCACGATTTCATCTCCTATGAATACTAACCAGTCGTTACGGTATGACTATTCCAAATGGTGGCTCTAAGGCAGCACAAATTTCCGGATTGCTTCTTCCACGCCTTCTGCCCGCTCTTTTTCTGTCACATAATTGGCGATTTTCTTCACTTCCTCCTGGGCATTGGCAACTGCCACTCCCATTCCTACCATAGAAAGCACCTCTATATCGTTGGTGTGATCTCCAATGGCCATGACTTCTCCCGGTGCTACTTTCAGATAGTCCAAAAGTGTTTTAAGACCCGATGCCTTGGAACAGCCTTCTGCCACAATCTCCATGGAAAACTGCTGATACTGGAAAAAGCTGTATTCACCGCCCATTTCCCGTAATCGCTTTGCAATTTCCCCGATGATTCCTGTTCTTCCATCATCCACAATGTAGACCTTGTGGACCTGTTGATTCCACACTTCATCCGTATCGCCCAATGGCTCATCATAGCCTTTATACTTGTGGGCCCTTGCTGCGATCCAGCTTGTAGTTCTCAGTGGACGTTCCCGGTCATCGTAACTGAAGATCACGGTAAATTCGGGGTCTTTTTTTATGTATTCCCGGAACAGGTCTTTAAAAATTCCTGCATACACCTTCTTGGCGTACACATAAGTTCCATTGTCATACAGAATACTTCCGTTATTGGCAATATACGGAACCGCAAGTTCCGCTTCCCTGGCAAATACCTCCGCCCGGTATGGCATCCGCCCTGTGGCAAGTGTAAACATCACGCCTGCGTCCTTTAGTTCCCTTATGACCTCCCTGGTATTTTCTGCCAGATGCAGTTCTTTATGCACCAGAGTGTCATCAATATCACATACCACCAGCCTGATCTTTGACATGTCGTTTCCTCTTTTTTGAAATGTACTCTCGGAGTATCTTCTTCCTTTGATTTTGCAAGAGTATCTTTAACTTATTATCTTGTCCATATATTAATACATGTTATGAATGATTGTCAATCCATTAAAAAGGCTTTTAACAATTCTTAACAATACTTTTCGTGGATTTTACACAATCAGGTAACTGTTCCGCAAGTGTGCAGACCTGCCCAAACAGCTGCTATACTTTTAGATCGTATGGAAATGTCTTCACTCTGGCATCCGTTCCATACGTTTTCAGAATTTCTTCAAAATAAGAAAGATCTTTCTTCATGAGAATGCTCTCGTAAACTCCCAGAAGTTCCGGGTAATCCCTCTGAATCCATTCCATGACCCGTTTTTCCTGGATACTGTCCTTAGCGCATTGCAGGGAATCCACATACACCGGGATCTCCGTATCCAGTTTTTTCAAAATCGGTTCCAGATCAATGATTCCCGGACATATTGGCGCTATCGTAGCGTATACGTTCAGTCCCATGCTCTTTAACTGGTTGGCATGTTCGATTCCCCGGTGGTTTTCTCCCCGCTTCATCCGTTCAACTTCCGGAATCCGGGCCAGCTCCGTCACCAGGATCACTGGACTTTTCATCTGTTTTAAGGTCTCTGCCGCCTTTAAAATCACCGGCTGGACTGCCGAAGACGTGATCAGCACCGGAATCTGAGACTCCTCGATCACCTTTAAGCATTCTTGGGCGATACCGTACTGCTCTTCCATTTCATTAAATGGGTCGCAGATACTTCCCAGATAAAGGAACTCATCCTTGGGCCAGTCTTTTAATTCCCGTCTTAAAAGTTCCGGCAGATTCTTTCTCACCCCGATTCTTCCTTCCCAGCCTTCCATGCTCAACCAGAAACAGAATGGACATCCCATGGAACAACCGGTATATGGGTTGATATACGCATGATGATGGGGCGATAGTTCCAGCGCCTTCTCTGCCTGTACCTCTTCATATTTCATTTTCATTTTCTTTTTCCTATTCTATACTGTTTGACAAAATCTTCCCAAATGGTCATAATATGGATATAAGGGAATTTTTGCGTATTTTTCCGCGCATCCCCATACTTTCAGAAAACCCGGAGGCGTATTTTGAACACATCCACATTCGTTACCAGCAGAAAAGAACTTTTAGACCGCACTTCTCCCCTTCCTGCCTATCAACAGATCGCCAATGACATCGTTCTGCGGATCTCCCAGCAGGAATGGCAGATTGACGATAAACTTCCATCCGAAGCCGAGCTTGCCGCCGACTACGGCGTCAGCCGCGTCACCCTGCGCCAGGCCATGGGGCAGTTGGAGCAGGAAGGCATCATCGCCCGTTTCCAGGGCAAAGGAGCCTTCGTCACCAACAATCCCAGACAGCTTGTCCAGGAACTGACCTTCCCATCCTTGGATTCCACCAACAAACGTTCTGTCAAATCCAAGGTACTTCTCATGGAACAGGTCACTGCGCCTAACCCGACCGTAGAGAAAGGCTTAAAAGTCACAAAAGCCACGCCTCTCCTCTACATCCAGCGCCTTTTCTACCATAGCGACCGCCCCAGCGGCATCAACCACATCTGGTTCAAAGCCGCCGACGTCCCCGGTCTCACCACAGGCACCCTCCTAGACGGCAGTGTCTCCAAAACCTTAAAACTCACCTACCACTACGAGATCGCCTCCATCGAAAACTACATCGAATGCGTTCGCCTAGATGCCCTGACCGCATCCCTCCTAAACAGTGCCTACGACTCCACCGGACTCCGCATCGATTCCCAATATCTTCTCGATGACCAGATTCCCGTAGAATACTCCAGCACCACCTGGCTAGGCGACTTCACCAGATTTCATCTGAAAATCGACCGTTAAAAAGGAATCCGCAGTCCGACGGTCATTCGATACGCCGGACTCCGGACTTTCGCCAATCCCCCTTCGTCAACCTACTCAATCACCGCATCCACAATCTCCTGCCTTCCCACTTCCACGACCCCCAACGTATTCACCCGGATCGCTGGAATCACCGGCAGACTCACAAATGCCAACGTCATAAATCCATCAATCCCATCCTGAATTCCAAGTTCTCCCAGCTTCGCCTTCATCTCTTCCAACTTCCAGTCCGCCTTTTCCGCAGGCAGATCCGACATCAGTCCCGCAACCGTCAACGGTAGTTCTCCAACAACCACTCCATCCACTGCGATCGCCAGACCTCCTTCATTTTCCAGCACCCGGTTTCCAGCCACGATCATATCCTCATCGCAGACACCAGCCACCACCAGATTATGGGAATCATGTCCCACGCTGGTAGCCACAGCCCCCCGCTTCAGTCCATAATTTCCCAAAAATCCCAGTCCCACATGACCAGTTCCCCGATGCCGTTCAAACACCGTAACCTTCACAATATCCTTCTCCAGATCCACACCCGGAGCCAGCCCCGGCACCTGCTTAAACTCCTCGATCCGTTCCCCGGTAGTCAGCTCATGATCCATCAGATCGATCACCCGCACTTTCGTTCCAGTCTTTGGAAACTCCAGATCCTTTTTCTCAATCGGCTTCATATGGAAAGAATGGAACACCCGGCTCTGGATTTCTTCATCCCAGACCTTTTCCGCACGCTCTTTGGCTGATTCCGTCACCATTTTTCCATTTTCCGCCACCAGTCTGCCACGCCGGTACACCTGTTTCACCCGAAAATCCTTCAGATCCTCAAAAATCACCAGATCCGCCTGATATCCCGGAGCCACGGCACCCATACCTTTCAGTCCAAAATACTCCGCCGCATTCAAAGAACCCATTTTCACCGCCCGTACCGGATCCGCGCCAAGCTTCACCGCTTTCCGGATGATGCTGTCAATATGTCCATCTCTTCCCAGCTCTCCCGCATGTTTATCATCCGTCACCAGCATAGCCCGCTGGTAATAAGGTACCTCAAACATGGGCATCAGTTTCTCCAGATTCTTCGCAGCCGTTCCCTGGCGCACCATGATCCACTGTCCTCTGGCGAATTTCTCCCTCGCCTCCTCAAATGTAGAACACTCATGATCCGACTGCACGCCAGCTGTAATATACGCATTCAGTCCTTTTCCAGAGAGCATAGGCGCATGGCCGTCGATCAGCTTTCCGTATTTCTTCGTCACTTCCATTTTCTCCACGCATTCCGGATCCTCGGCTACCACACCGTAAGAATTCATCATTTCCGCCAGTCCCAACACCCGCGTATTGCCATAAAATGGCTCCAGATCCGAAGCATGAAGCACCGCTCCCGCCTCATCAAGCCTTGTAGACGGCACACAGGACGGCATCATAAAATACACGTCCAGATCTAACCCTTCTGTTGCCTCCAGCATATAACGGATTCCGGCGGTTCCTGCCACATTGGCAATCTCATGGGGATCTGTGATCACCGCAGCCGTTCCGTGTGGTACTACCATTCGGGCAAATTCCTCTGGTGATGCCATAGAGCTTTCCAGATGGATGTGTCCATCAATCAGTCCCGGAGTCACATAGCACCCCTGGACATCAATCTCCCGGACTCCATCATACTCACCGATTCCCACGATCACGCCGCATTCCACAGCCACATCGCCGTCCTCGATACTTTCCGTAAATACATTGATGATTTTTGCGTGTTTCAATACCAGTTCTGCCTTTTTTCTTCCACAGGCAGCAGAAATTCTCTCCGTGAATGCCATTTGTTTACCTCCGGTTATTTCCGAACAGTTCCCCGAATCTCCTCAGCAATCTGTTCAATCACGTGTTCAAAACTTCCCTCTATAATCTTCATGGAGCATGAAAACATCAAATTCTGCGGATAGTTAAAATTCTCCACACTGGCCCCGGTCATATCACGGTACTCTCTTGCCTCTCCCAGGTTCGGAATCTTCTCCTTCGCCGGACGGATATCATCCATATAGCCATACATCTTCTTGCCCAGCTGAAATGCCATACCACACTCAAATCCTACATCATTGCTGCACTCATATCCACGATAATCATTCAGATTGGCAATGATTGCATCACAGTTACGGACATGCTGCTGCCAGCTGTCAAAATAATTGGCTGCCTTGGTGTATGGACAATCTGTCTCAATCTCTGTCACACCTTCCGCCCAGTCTGCCGGAGTATATGCCTGAAGACCATATTTTTCACACAGTTTCTTCATGTTTTCATAAATGATCTTACTGTCTTTATCATACCGCTCCGCCCCGGAAATGTACACCACAGGTTTGTCAGAATATACTGTTTTTTCCGGCTGAACCTGTGGTTTCCGGCGCATACCAGCCTGTTTCTTCTCTTCCTCGATATCCGTCATCAGTGCATGAAGGCAATCGCCAAAATCTCCTTCAATAATCTTGGTAGAACCGATGATCGCCGGAGAAAATGGCAGATCCTTGTACGGTGCTTCTTTTCCATGTTCATCATAGACCACGCCATCCTTCAGCACATATTTCTGATCTTTCCATGCTAACGGTCGTTTATCCCTGGTATAACCGTAGCATCTGGCTCCTTTTCCATAAGCCATGCCAAGCTCATAGATGGTTCCGCTGTCTGCCTCGGAACCACGATACGCCTCCAGATCCGCGATTACCACCGTTGTGTCCAGCATAATAGCCTTTAAATCCGCGAAAATACTATCCGCCCGCTTCTGCAGATCCGGATTGCCCATATCCAGCGGATGATCATTGGGCAGTGTCACTCCAAACCCTTTGGATTCCGCGTATTTCCTCATGGCTCCCAGCATCTCATAACCTCCGGTGTAGAAACACTCCGGTCCTGCAATATAAATCTTCTCGTCCTTAAACATATGATTTTCTCCCTCATGCCAAAATCTACTTTTATGCTAATACCAGCGCAGCCAGTGCGCAGACCTACCCTTAAGCTAGCACTAATTCCATGAGCATCTTCAAGAACCGCTCATGATCTGCCTTACATCCGATCTTCACCATAGGTAGATCATTCCATACATGATGATGGCGATAATCCACTACTGTATTTCCCAGTGTCAGACCATCCTTCGTCTCCACGCCAACTCGTCCCTCAAATGTCTCCACCAGGCTCTCGTCAATAGCATATCCAACTGCCATACAATCGATGACCGTACAGTACGCCTCAAATCCACGATTATTCACAAATCGGATAGCCTGGCGCAGGAATTTCGCTTCCTTCTTATCACTGGTCTTCAACGCCTCGATGTCTTTCTCAGACAGATTCACATCAAAATGAGTCGCCACGTCCAATCCCAGCAACACCAGATTCACGCCAGAATTGTATACAATGGACGCTGCCTCCGGGTCCACATACACATTCCACTCACTCTGTGGCGTATCTCCTGTAGCATTGGCAAAAGCATACTTATTCAAACCGAACATACCAGAAATGGCATAGATTCCCGCAATCATTCCCTTGATTTCCGGTGCTTTCTTCATGGCCATGGCGATATTGCTCATGGGGCCGGTAGACAGAATGTAAATTTCCCCTGGATTTTCCTTTACCACGTCAATAATCATGTCGATGGCGTGCTTCTCGCTTAATGGAGTCACAGGATCCGGAAGGAAATTCTCCGCCTGTCCGTCCTTTCCATGGGTAAATGGATCCTTTGGTTTTTCCCGGAACATCGGCTCTGGCATTCCCTTTGCCACCGGAATATCGGTCCGTCCCAGCATCTCCAAAACTTTCAAGGCGTTGACCGCTGTAATATCCACCGGATAATTACCATTGACCGTTGTAATCGCTTTTACATCCAACTCCGGGGATTTCACCGCCATGACGATAGCCATAGAATCGTCCATACCAGGATCACAGTCCAAAATAATCTTCTTCATACTTTCGTACCTTTCCGGTAACTGATTCCCACTTTTCCAGTTACCTTTTCCTTTCGTCTTTGATAAATATTAGATAAATATTTTGATTTTGCTAAATTATATCATGGAGAAAATGAAAATACAATGTAGTATTTCTTCTTAATTTCTTGAAGTTTTCTAATAAAGTCAGTATAATGAATGTGATAAATAATTTTACCAAAAGTCCCGGTCATCCGTCAGTCTTGTTCCTCACTGGCGTGCATAGACAAGCAAATACCGACCGGGCCGGACAGGAGCCAATTTCATGAAAGTTAAGGTAAAAGATATCGCTGCCCAGGCGGGCGTTTCCACTACGGCAGTTTCTCTTGTTTTAAATCATAAACCGTGTCGAATTGCGGAAGATACCAAAGAGAAGATTTTCCATGTGGCTGCGGAATTAGAATATCAACAGAAAAACTATGGGATTTTTCAGGGATTTAAGAAAGTAAAGACCCTGGGGCTGATCATCCCGGAGATCGACAATCCATTTTTCGCCCAGCTGGCGGAAAGTCTCACCCGCCACGCTAGTCAGGCTGGTTACACCGTATTCCAGTGCAGTGTAGGAAATGATTTTACTTTCTTTAAAAATGCGGTGGAATGTCTGATCGGCAAAACCTGCGACGGCGTGATCCTCACAGCTCCACAGACCATCACCCCAGAGGGCATCAAACTGGTCAAATATCTCCAGAACAGCCGGATCCCCATGGTCCTTTTAGATCGTGCCGTTTACTCCGTCTTCTGCGACTTCGTCACCTGTGATAACAAGCGGGGCGGACGATTGGCTGCGGAATATCTCATCAGCCACGGACACACTCATGTCGGCGTACTTTTAGGCGGTGAAAACACCTACACCGCCCGTACCCGTCTGGAAGGCTTCTGGAGTGCCTTTGCGGCCAACCATCTTCCTTTAGATCAGGTAGTCACCTACCAGGGAATCTTTTCCAGACAGACCGGATACGAGGGGGCCAAATCCCTATACGATCAGGGAATCCGGGCATTTTTTGCTGAAAATGACCAGATAGCCGAAGGAATCTATGAATTTGCCAAAGAAATGGGGCTTTTGATCGGAAAAGACCTTTCCGTCATCGGATACGATGATACCAGATTTTCAAGAATGCTAACACCCAAACTCACCACCATCCGACAGGATATCGATGGCATGGCTGAAAAAGCTATTGAATTAGCCATTGAAAAAATCCAATGGAAAGAAAATGGAACCAATAAAAAAAGCTCCGGCGGAAATACCACCGGAACTAAAGTACCTGGGCAAAATTACTATTTTCCACCAGAGCTGCGTGAAGGAGAATCTGTCTCTACAATTACCCCCGATATCGGTTAATAGCCGCAAAGATCTCCTGTCTTCTCGGCCGCGCCAGTCCACATGGAATCCATGGACTGCTAAAGGCCGACCAGCCTTTCTGGTCCAGAAGCTGTTCCAGACGATCAGCCAATTCTACAACACTGCAGCCATTTTCTTTTAATTCTCTCGTTAAGGCATAGCGCAACAGCTGGGCCAGGGCTGCAGACTGTTCTCCATCTGCCAGCTGCTCCACAAAACGCATTTCTACAGATTCATGATCCAGCGAAAAACCATCCCGGCCTGAAACACGGATCTTCATCCGATCTTCTCGTCCACCGGATTCCTGTCCTTTTTCGTCATTTTCACCTTTCCGTCCCTTTGCCCTTCTGTCACAGGAACCATTTTCCTGCTTTCTATTTTCAGGGACACGGATCATACGGTTAAATTCCGGGATCTGATAATGCGGCGCACGGATTCTTGGAGCCTGATACTGTCCACAGATTTCCTTCACTTTTTCCATGATATCCACCGGACAGTAACGGTCCATCTGGATCACATAGTCGGCAATATAGAAAAATGCCCCGGAACTGCCAGCCACCAGGATCGTAGACACGCCCGACTGTTCATACAGATCTCTCGCCCGCTCCAGAAATGGGGTGATTGGCTCCTGATCTGTGTGGATCACATGCTGCATCAGATCATCCCGGACCATAAAATTGGTGGCGGAAGTATCTTCATCAATCAAAAACAGCCTCGTTCCTGCTTCCAATCCCTCCATCACCGCAGCAGCCTGGGATGTGCTTCCACTGGCGTCCGGTGTGGAAAACTGATGGGTATCTTTTCCATTTGGCAGGTTATTGATAAACAGGGATATATCCACATTTTTCACACTTCGCCCGTCCTCCGCCCGCAATTTCACGGCAGTATTCTCCGTCAGCACAAACTCCCGGCCATCTCCAGCGATATGATCATAAACGCCCATCTGCAGCGCATCCAGAAGCGTGGATTTTCCGTGATATCCGCCGCCAACGATCAGGGTAATTCCCTCTGGAACTGCCATTCCCCTGATTTCTCCCCGATGTGGCAGCACAAAGGTCCGCTCCATGGAAGCCGGTGACTCAAATGGAACACTGTCCTTCATAGGCAGATCTGACACGCCACTTTTTCTCGGCAGAACTGAACCATTAGCCACAAACGCCACCAGCTTCTCTTTTTTCAAGATCTACCGCAGCATCGCCTGATCCTCTGCTAGCCACACCGCCTGCTGCACCTTTTTCTGGTCCAGTTTTCGGTAAATCAGGCTTTTCTCCACACAGGCTGGAAGAAATTCAAATAAAATCTTCTCCAGTTCTCCCGCCTGAATGGTCCGCCCAAAAGCTGGAAATCCCACAAAAAACCGCATCTGGATCCGTTTCTCATCCATCTCACAGGCAGAACGCTCCAGAACTTCCTGTCCACATCTGGTGATCGTGATCAAACCGCTTTTTCCAGAACCTTTCGCTTTGAAATTATATGTTTCCACCTGACCAGCAAACTGGCGGATCAGGAAATCAGAAAGTGCCCGTCTTGCTGGACCTGCCTTATAGTAATCTTCCGGGAATCCCGCCACTTTCTGACTGATCTCAATATGCACATTGGATGGGGACGCAAATGGATCCCCCTGCACATGGTCGATCCATAACTGGTATCTGCCAAAATCATAGCCACCTGCCAGCGATTTATAGGCCGGATAACTTTTCCGGTCAACTGCACGCAAGCTTCTACGCAGTTCTTCTGAACTTTTGATTCCATTTCTTTCCATACTTATTCCCTGGGAACTATCTGCCAGACCATCCATCCGACACACCGTTCCTTTCCTTTTCCATATTTTTCTATCAGGATCTGAACTATCTTTAGTTTAATCCTGAAACATCATTTCGTAAAGTCTTGACTTTTCACTTTCCCCATAGTCATTTTTCCGCAAATGAATTATAATAAAACCAGAATTCTGATATACGAGGTAAACACACATGAAGATCTTAAATTTTGGTTCTTTAAACATCGATAAAGTATACCAGGTAGACAACTTTGTACGCCCAGGCGAAACTATTTCTTCCAAAAATCTCAATTTTTTCTGCGGCGGAAAGGGCTTAAACCAGTCCATTGCCCTGGCAAAAGCAGGCGCTGATGTCTGGCATGCAGGCTGTATCGGCAACGACGGTCAGATGCTTTCCGACGCCTTACAAGACAGCCAGGTACACTTAGACTTCTTAAAAACACTGGATATGCCTACCGGCCATGCCTTAATCCAGGTATCTCAGACAGGCCAGAACTGTATCATTCTCTTTGGCGGCGCCAACCAGGCCATTTCCAGAGAACAGATCGACGAGACCCTGTCCCATTTTGAGCAGGGCGATATCCTGCTGCTGCAAAATGAGATCAACAATCTGCCTTATCTGGTAGACCAGGCTTACCAAAAGGGTATGACCATCTTTTTGAATCCATCTCCAATTACAGAACAGTTAAAGGAGATTGATCTGTCCAAAATCTCCTATCTGGTGTTAAATGAGATTGAGGCCGCAGATCTTTCTGACGTTACCGCCCATAATCCGCAGGATTACGCGGACATTCTCTTAGAGAAATATCCGTCCTGCCACATTCTTCTCACCATGGGAACCGCTGGCAGTATCTATCTGGATCATCAGACTCACCACGAACAGTCCGCATTCAAAGTTCAAGCTGTAGACACGACTGCTGCTGGAGACACCTACACCGGATACTTTATCGCCGCCATCGCCAGAGGTGCTGATGTGCAGGCTGCCATGAAAGAAGCCTCTATGGCTTCCGCTATCTCCGTCACCCGCAACGGAGCATCCACCTCCATTCCAGAAAGAAAGGAAGTGCTGGAAAGCTTATGAGTTTATCCAACGAAGACCAGACATTTTTAAAAACCTATGATGATTCAAAATATGCAAAACCATCTGTGACGGCAGACATGGTGATTTTTTCACGTTTCTCGGACGGCTCTCTCCAGGTACTTCTCATCCGCCGCGGCAAATCTCCCTACAAGGATCAATTTGCACTTCCTGGCGGCTTTGTAAACCCGGATGAGTCCGTAGACCAGGCTGCCCGCCGGGAACTTCTGGAAGAAACCGGTGTTGACTGCACCTGTCTGGAACCGATCCGTACCTTCAGTACCCCAGGACGCGATCCCAGACGATGGGTGATCTCCTGCGCCTACCTTGCTCTTCTGGACGCTACCAAACTTCAAGTGAAAGCTGCCGATGACGCAAAAGACGTCCGCTGGTTCCAGATCTTCCTGACCAAAGAAAAAGACGGACAATGGAATCTGGATCTAAAGGACACATCTTCCACAGAGCCAGCCACCATCCATCTCACCTTCCAGGAAACCTATCCAGAAAGCGCTGCCTCACTCCTTCCACCTGCGCTACATCTGACTCTGCTGAATCCAGAAAATGGGCTGGCATTTGATCATGGAGAGATTCTTGGATATGCAGTGAAAAAACTGCAAAATTTATTAGTCGAAAATTGAACAGCACCTTCTCATGAACCTTCTTAAACAATAAAAATTTTCGCTTTCTGCAAACGTACTCGCTTATTCAAAAAACCCCGGATTCATACACATTTACAAACTTGAATCCGGGGTTTTTTCTTTCATTTAATTCTGTATTTTCTTTACTCTACCGTCACGCTCTTCGCTAAGTTTCTCGGCTTATCCACATCCAGTCCCTTTGCCACACTGACATAATAACCAAGCAGCTGTAACGGAACTACCGCTAAAGATGCTGCAAAATGCTCATCCGTCTTCGGTACATAAATAGTAAAATCTGCCGTATCCTCAATATTGTAATGGCCATAGCTGGTCAGCCCCATGAGATATGCCCCACGGCTCTTGCACTCTACCATATTACTGAGGGTTTTCTCATACAATCCACTCTGAGTCAGCACACCGATCACCAGCGTTCCATCCTCGATCAGGGAAATCGTTCCATGCTTCAGCTCACCTGCCGCATAAGCCTCCGAATGAATATAGGAAATCTCCTTTAATTTCAGGCTTCCCTCCATGCTGATGGCATAGTCAATCCCACGGCCAATGAAGAAAATGTTCTTCGCTGCCACCTGCTTTGAAGCAAACCACTGGATCCGCTCCCGGTCCTCTAAGATCTTTGTGATCTTATCCGGAATCGTTTCCAGTTCCGCTAACATTTCATCATAAGCTTCCTGATCCACCTGACCTCTCACACGGCCAAATTCCATGGACAGACAATATCCTGCGATCAGCTGGGCACTGTAAGCCTTGGTCGTTGCCACAGAAATCTCCGGACCAGCCAGTGTGTAAAACACATAATCCGCCTCTCTGGCAATAGAGCTTCCCACTACATTGACAATGGCTAAGGTCTTCACACCATGGTTCTTCGCCTCACGAAGAGCCGCCAGGGAATCAGCTGTTTCACCAGACTGGCTGACTACGATCACCAGCGTATCCTTCGTCAGAATCGGTCTGCGGTAACGGAATTCCGATGCCAGTTCCACCCGAACCGGTATCCGTGCCAGATCTTCCATCACATACTGGGTTACCATACCTACGTGATAAGCAGAGCCGCAGGCTACGATCACGATCTGGGAGATTTCCTTGATCGCCTCTTCCGTCAATCCCATCTCTTCCAGATTGATCCTGCCGTCCTTTAATACTGAATGGAAGGTGTCTGCCACTGCCTTCGGCTGCTCATGGATCTCTTTCATCATGAAATGCTCAAATCCGGCTTTCTCTGCCGCCTCTGCATCCCATTTTACCTCTGTCAGTTCCTTTTCAATCTCATCACCGTCCAGGTTAAAGAAGGTCACCTCACCCTTTCTTAAGCGGGCCATCTCCATATTGCCGATATAATATACATGTCTGGTATAATTTAAAATCGCCGGAACGTCAGATGCCAGATAAGCCGCACCTTCTTTTCCATCTTCTCCATGCGTGATGCCAATGATCATCGGGCTGTCTTTCCGCGCTGCATAGATTTCCTCCGGATAATCCTTAAACATCACAGCCAGTGCATAAGAACCACGGATCCGGACCATGGCATGGTTAATGGCATCCACCGGAGTTCCTGCGTATTTTTTATAATAATAATCGATCAGCTTAACTGCTACCTCTGTATCGGTAGCGGAGTAAAAGGTATAGCCATGCTTTAACAGTTTCTCCTTCAGTTCCTGATAATTTTCAATAATTCCGTTGTGGACAGCTACTACATTCCCGTCATCGCTGCAATGAGGATGGGCATTCAGCTCCGATGGTTCACCGTGAGTTGCCCAACGGGTATGGCCGATTCCACAGGTTCCTACCAGAGCCTTTCCATCATTGGTCTTCTCAGCAAGCACCTTCAAACGTCCCTTTGCCTTTACAATCTCCACATTCTTTACACCATCACGAACTGCCAGTCCCGCGGAATCATAACCACGGTATTCCAGCTTAGAAAGTCCATGCAGCAAAATCGGAGCTGCCTGCTCGCTACCTACATATCCTACAATACCACACATTTGTCTGTCCTCTCTCTTTCTGTAAAAATCATGTATCTGTTCAATATGTCCTGCTCCTGGTCCATCCAGAGCATCCGCCCCCAACGCTTAAGCTTTCTATCTATAATATATGTCAAAATCCAGAAACTGCCCCCAAGCAGGCTTTCTTGCCCTCCCCGGAGGCAGCACATAACGAATCGTTCGTAACGATCCCGTACCTTCATAGTTACAATTATTCTAATACCACACAGCCGAGCACTTCCTTCTGGAGATCTTTCGCCTTCTCCAGCTCCAGTTCTACCTGGCTGTACTTGGAAACCTTACATTCCTCTACAAATACCACTGCGTCAGCATCAGAAAGCTTCTCTAACGCTTCTGCATCCTCTAACAGATTACCGCCCTTCACTACCTGACAATCGCCTAACTCTGCCACTAATTTCTCAGCAACCCGGTTAAACGCGTCTGCCGAAGCACAGCCAGCCACCAGGATCTTCCCGGCATCGCCCATGAAACTACGGACATTGGCAGCGATCAGACCGTATGTCTTGTCATCTTCCTCAGAAGCACGGCCTTCCATCTTTCTTAAAGAAGCATCAATACCGCCTGCCTTCTTCACCGGTAACGTTCCAAGAACACGGAGTTTGTAACGGTTTCTTAAATCTTTTGCTGCATAGATGCCATCCGTCATTAAAAATGCCACGCAGACGAAAAATATCGCCATAAATGCACCCAACACCGCTCCAAGAATCCCATATTTGATACCACTCTTTGCTGCTGCTGAAGTAGAATCTACTATCTTTTTCGGCTCCTGCAATTCATCTAAAGCGTCCTGCTTTTCTTCCAGGCTTGTGTTTAAATCAACCAGTCTGGTACTCTCTTCTTTCTGTGCATCGGCTAACTCCAGATCAACCTTGGATCCTACGCTTTCATCCACAACACTGATCGTGTGGGCACCAATGGTCTCCTCAATCTTTGCCTTTGCATTATCCACACCACTTAAGACGTACTGCATGATCTCTTTTACCGATTTCTCATCCGTATAATTCACCTTAACAGACAGAATCTTCTGATCTACCTGAATATCGATCAGTTCCTTCAAATAACGCGGTTCTGTACCAACCTTTTTTGCTACCTTCTGTAAAAACTCCGTATTGGTCAATGCAGACTGATACGCCTGTAAAATCGTATCCGTATAATCCACATTCTGATATACCATATCAGGCATGATCACATAATCCGTCTTCACAAACAGATCGATCTTTGCTTCCCACACATCGTAAGGGCTCATATTCATGCGGACAGATTTCTCTAAATACATCTGCTGCTCTGTAATATCATTTAACAGATTGTCAATTTCTCTCTCGCCGGTCGATTTATTCTTCTCATAAATCTCCAGATCTTTCTGATAATCCGCTTCCTTCTCTGTAATCACAGTCGGATCATTCTGGCTCTTATAAGTAGAAAATGCCTTGAAGCCGCCTAATAAAAGACCGATCACTACTGCAGCGATCACTACCGGGCGCCACTTATAAAGTACCGCAAACATCAGATCTTTTAAATCAATTTCCTGATCATATGTACTGTTTGGTTCCATATTTTCTTTACTCCTTCGTTTTTTCACTGAGTTTTATTTTATCATATCACCATTTATTAAACAACCCAATAAATAGAACAATTTTCAAAACAATTATTTCTGAAATTTTTGAAGCAGGCGGCGCATTTCTGCAAGGGAAATCTTTCCCTCCCCATAGGCGTCCTGTAGGATTTTCCGGTACTCTGCTTCCGTCACACCACGATCAGCCAACCGTTCCAGTTCCTGATAAGCTTCCTCATTTAAATACTCCCACCTGGTCCTTGTCTCCATCTTCACCGTATGCCGGTGCTTCTGTGCCTCTGGGGCAGCCTCGATCACCTGAATATTTTTCTTTAAAAAGTCGCCCACAAGCTTTAATTCTTCACTGGCAAGTTCTCCATAAATTCCAGACACCGCTTCCTGTTCCGTTTTCTTTGCTTTCCCTTGAAGAATTTCTTTTACATATTCCGTCATCTCCGGATTCCATTCTGGCAGTTCCAATTTCCAGTCTTCATAATCCGAAAAATAGCCATGAAAGTATCCGTAACGGAAGCTATTTCTCAAAAATTTGATATACTCTTTATCTGTGTTGAGATTTCCAACCACTTCCATCCCGCAGAACCGGCGTATTACATCCAGAAATACTTCCTTTTTATCCAGCTTTATGTAATTGCACCAACGGATATATTCTGGTGTGATCTGGTTCTCCAATCGACCTTTCCGGCAACAAAAATCATTGAATTTCAGCCAGATTCCCGCCTCTGCCTTTCCCTGAGGCTTTCTCTTCATAAACAAACACAATGCCTGGGCCAGCTCGATCCAGTGGTTTCCGCCCCATCGGAAGATCGTTCCGTTATCTTCCTTCTCATACTCCTCCTGAAATGTTCTTTCTCCAAATGTTCTCCACGCCTCTTCCTGCTGTTCCGGTTCTTTCATCAACACCTCACGGATAAAATCTTCTGCATTTTTCTCAGCATCTGTCAGTTCCGACCTTCCATTGGCATAAAGATTTACGATCAACCGGCTGACCTTCTCATTCCGATTCAGCTGCTCAGCCTGCCACGTTTCCATCGTATACCGGTGCTCCAACCGTTTTTCCCCAAGAGAACCTCCTTTTTCCGTCTCCAACTGCCGATTTCCCTGCTTTTCTTCATCCATCACGTAAATATTATAATCCATCGAACATAGCAGACATAACTTTTGACGATTCTCTTTCGCCATTTCTGAATCATCCATAAACATCTGCCGCGTCTGTTCCAGGCTCAGTCCCCCTTCTTTTCCTGCATCATTCCAACGTCTCAATGCAAACAGCTCCATCAAATTATATCTCTCGCTTCCCCACAGACACCCAAAACGCAATTCTTCAATAAAATCTTCCTGAAATGAAAGTTCCTCATAAATTTCCGACGAGAAATGCTTCATCGCCAGAAAAGCAGCCTCCGTCTTCCAATACTCTGAATCCATTCCTTCCAAATTCTCCATGGCAATCGTCAGCTCCTTCAAAAATACTTTTACTTTACGTACAGAAATCCGCTCCCACTGCCAGGCAAACGCCTGTGGTATCCCCAGACATTTGCAAATATTTTCACTCATAAAAACATCCAGATATAAAAAATGAAACTTTGAAAAATTCTTCCTGGTATCCCAAAATACTTTTAATAAACTCTGTAAAGAAATCTCCGTCAGATTGACTACATAAGGAATATATTTTTCAATATATTTTCTATCAAATCCCAGCTCCTTCAGATTTTCCACATCATATTCCATCACCACCTTGATCCAGTCACAGGACAATCGCTCTGTCAGATCCAGAATCTTCCGGATCACCTTTCCATCCGCTACCCTGTCCAGATCTTCTACGATCACAACCACCGGTTTACCAAGCTTCTTCATATCCTGCCTGAATCCATCAAATACCACCGCCTTAACTTCATTATCCATCCGGAGCAGTTCCCGCAGATCCTTTAACCAGGAATGATCCTTCATCATATTGCAGAGGCTTCTGGAATACCTGGGGTAAATCCTGTGTTTTCTTAAAATCGCCTCCATCTCCTGCAAAAGGAATACATCCACCTGATCCAGATTGCAGGTCAGAAGGTCCACACGGACAAACTCATATTCTTCCCCATGTTTTCTGCAGAACTCTTCCATCAGAAATGTCTTTCCAGTTCCCCATTCTCCATTGATCCCTACGATATGGACCTGTTCCAGATACGTCTCCACACGCTTCAAGTCATGTTTTCTGCTCTTTAATAACGTTTCTGTCACTCCATCTCCCGTCCCCTCTTTCCCAGACGTCTCCTGTCCTGATTCCATATTCCCCGATTTTCTATATTTCCACAAACTCACAAAAAATACCGTCACAAGCCCCACCGCTATGACTGTCAGCGCGTAAAACACCCATGACCGCCCCTCAAGACTCCAGGAAAAGATATTTCCCCGAACGATCCGTACCAGAACATACGCCACTGCACTAATCAACGATACCCTCAGAATTTTTCTCAAAAATGCCTCATTCTCCCGTTTCAAATATACACACGCCGTTGCCAGCATCATTGCATCCCACACAAACAGATAGATATTCACTGTCACCCAATTCATCATTAAAAATATTCCACAAAACACAAGAAATATCATCTTTCCACTCCTTTTCCGCATTTTCTTCCAGTATACCACAGCTATATGTAACCTTCAGAAAATACTTGTATTTACTCATACAAAATGCTATTCTGAAATAAATAAAATATAGGAGGTTGTTTCACATGCCAAGACCAAAAGGAAGCAAAAACAAACCAAAAACAGCTGACAAAACAACGGTTGTTTCCACCGTGGATTACACAGAACTCATCGAAGAAAAATTAAACGAAAAAACTCAGATCAGCGCCGAGATCACTTCCATCACCGATCAGCTGGAAGCTCTCAAAGCTCAGTTAAAAGATAAAAAGAAAACCTTAAATTCCATCGAAAAAGAACTCACCAAACTGGAGACCAGGAAGGCCGAAGAAGAAGTCAAAGCTGAAGAAGAAGCCAAGAAGATCCAGTTAGAATCCATGCTCCAGCAGTTATTAAACAGCGGTATGAGCACGGATGAGATTCTGGATAAATTAAAATAATATTATGACAAATAATTTCAAAAAACTGCCTATCGGCATTGAAAAGTTCTGTTCAAAGAACAATCCAGACTCAAGGGAGCCTTCAAAAGCTCCCTGATTTCTAATATGTTACTTCGAAAAACACCGCCCAAACATTCCCAATCTTAATCCACCTGCAAGTGCAATAAATGTCACCCAGGACACTGCGCAGATCAGCATTCCGCAGATAGATTTTTTTGATTTATAAGGGGGATTTCTCTTGAAAATTAAACTAAAAAACTGGGGACCTGTTTCAAATCCGGTGATACAAAAATACTCTTCCCCACTTTCCAATCATTTTAACGGCTGATAAAATTCCTCATCATTTTTACCAGGCACCGCTTCTTAAAAAATGATATTCCATAACCATAAATCTGATCATATTGTCCCTCATATTCTTCCGAATACATTTTCTGATCGATCTGTTTTAATGCCCTGTCACAATCCAGATTCAGGCTCTCCAGTTTCTTCGAATATTTTGCCTCAAAAACTGCCACCCGGCCATTTACCGGATCATAAACCACTACATCACTCCGCCCTTCTCCATGCTCTTTATTGGAATCCACCATATATCCGGCCCCAGTAAAAATACCCGCCAGAAATGCATGATAAAAATCCTCTTTATAATCATGATAACTGATCGTCCGACGAAGCAATTTATTCATTTCCCTGGTCAATCCTTCCGTATCACCGTTCCATACTGCATGGAACAACTCCTTCCGGTCCCATTCCTTTGCACTTTCATCAAACCACCGGCTGACTGTTGTTTCAAATATTTCCTTAATTTCCACATTCGGGATCACAAGAGCCGTCATCCCCTCTGCCAAAGGAGCCGAAAGTTCCGTTTCCCTCACGCTGGTCAAATATCCGGTCAGATACAAAATACTCCACAGATTATCCTCCGATGAATGAAGATAATCATAAGTCAGATTTTCATCTATTTTCTGAATAATATATCCGCCCGCCAGCAGCGTTTCTAACTTATTCGTAATACTATTTCCAGCATAATCAATAAACGACCGGATAATCGCATTATCACTGGTATTTTTCCAATAACTGGCCGGCTTTTTTCCCGGCTGTTCCTGAATATCCCTAAGATAATTCATCACATCCCATGGACAATACACATCAAAATCCCCAAAATGATATCCATCATACCAATTTTTCATCGTCTCCGCATAGTTTTCTGCCTCTGCATCTTTCAAAATACGATCCACATCGCTCTGAATAAAACCAAAGTACTCATTGAACCGTGAATCCATAATGCTATCCGATACCAGATTATTCGTTCCAGTAAAAATACTCTCCTTGGCGATCTTCAAACACCCTGTGATCACTGCAAAATCCAGCGCCTGATTGTCCTTCAGCACCTGCAGCAGCCCTTTCATCACATCCAGCATCTCCAGATAATATCCGTGACTATTGGACTTTGCCACCGGCACATCATACTCATCAATCAGCAGCACCACCTGTTTTCCATAATATGCCCACATCGCCCGTGTTAACGCCAGCAGACAATTCTTGATCTCTGTCGGAGTTGCTGCATTATCCATCACCCGTGTAAACAGTCGTTTATCATATGTCTCCACCCGGTCACTGCCCAGAAGATACTGATGTTCCACGCAAAGCTCCGCCAGCACCGAACACAGCATCCCATACGCATTCTGAAAATCCAGACCATCCACCCGTTTCAAAGAAAGGAATAAAGTCGGGCACTGATTTCTCCATTTCTCACACAATTCCCGCTCTCCGGCAATCTCTAATCCTTCAAAAATATCCCAGCTATCCTTTCTGACATCCAAAAAATTCGCCAGCATACTCATCCCCAGAGTCTTACCAAATCTCCTGGGCCTGGTAATCAGCGTTACCTTCGTTCCTTCATCCTTCAGAAGCTTAGCGATCAACATCGATTTATCCACATAGTAATACCCTTTCCGCCTGATTTCCTCAAAATCCGAAATCCCAACCGGGATACTTAAATTTTTCATCGATGCGCTCCTTTCAAACTGGTGTTGTCTATATGATTTATTGTAACATGTTGCAATCAAATTGACAACGCAGCGCTTTCCACAAAGTATAGAATTCCTCTGTATCTTTCCCTTGAATTTTTGTTTGATTTTTTTCTTTGAATCACTTTTGATATCAATAGATTACTGATCGTCTCTCTTAATTATATTATTTTTTACAATACACAGAGACATTCGAATTTTAGAAATGTTATCTTTTGTTATAGAAAATCTTATTTCCAGCATTACATACGCCTGATAAAATCCTCCAGACTTTTCGCATCCATCGCAAGTCGTGCCCATGCACTGATCTGATCCAGATTCTTCTCCTGATCAATTCGCTGAACTACTTCATCCGGTAATGTTCCCTTAGAACTTAACATCTCTTTCAGCAGATCCTGACGCCCCTCTTGCAGACCTTCCTGGCGACCTTCCTCCTTAGCATCGTCGATCAAATCCTGCCACATCATATACTGCCTCTCCTTTCCTCGGTTCTCTTTGATCTGCCGGATCGTACTCTGAAGCCTGGTTACATATGTATCCCCAAACTCTTCCGAATTCCCAGCCTGCCCCGCTCTCACAAACTCCAAAAAAGATACCAACTCATCAGAAACCTCATCCGGATTCTTCCCTCTGGTGCTCAAGAAAATTGTCTCCGCTCCATCTCCTAGATTTTTTTCTGTTTCTTTGCACACATTCTGAAAGCTATAGCGGTATTTTCCATCCAAAAACGGATCAAAATCGCAGATAAAAATCACATATGTGTTTGGTAACTTCTCATACCGCTCCCCACTTGCCAATAACTCCATATCCATCTGGCTGTGATAATATCTGCTCCGCTTCGGAAGCGCATCCCGTTTCAGTAACTGCATCTCCACATCATAATGGGTATTCTTCTCGTCCTTCGCATACACATCCAGACGCACACCCTTACATTCCGGGTGGTAGATCATACTCTTCTCCTTGATCACCTCCACCCGGCTGATCGGCATCTCCAACACACGTTCTAGCAACTGACGGCAGTTATCATTCTCCATCATCACCGCTCCGAACATGTAGTTGTCACCAATAGTCAGATCCTGAAATCTTCTGATTTGTCTCATATAACTCCTCCGTGGTACAGAGGAATTCTATGAGATCATGGTAACACATTTTTCACCAAAATGCTACCGTTAATCAAATCTTGTCTTCTTATTTCCAATCTTACCACAAAGCAAAAAGGAGACAAAAAGACATCTAGCTTCTCTGCCTCCTAAGTATATCACTTATTCTCTATTCGTCATCATCCTCCGACTCATCAAATCCATACGCATCGTCTGCGCCCAAATCATGATTTTTAAATTGTATAATCCCACTCAAAGTAGATATATTAATCCTCGTCATTATTTAAAGTCTATATTCTACATGATATTTTTTTCAAAACTTTTATTCCTAAAATCGAACTACTAAACACAAAAGCAAAACTAATTATAAATGCAATCACCCCCCCGTCCAATCCCATATGGTTACAAATATCTGTTGCATATTGCATAAACGGTAAGTGTGTATAATGAATACACATAATTCCTAATGAGTGCTGTCCGATCCACTCCAGGCTTTTCATATTTATTATCTCACAAATGAATTTGCAGAAAAAAAGTATCATACAGCTTCCTGATATTCCTGTCACCAAAAAAACATATATATTTTCAATTGAAAATGTATGCAAATTATTTTCTGTTCTAAACAGAACATATGTGCCAAAACTAATCAGACTTGATATGCACAATTTAATTCCAATGATAAATTTATTTTCATTTCTTATTATTGTTGAAGATGCTATATAACCTACTAACACAAAAAGAAGACAAACCAATCCTCTAAAGAGAGAAATCATACTATATTTTACAATTATAGATGATATACTTAACTGTCTATAATACTTCCAGAATGTTATGGATAATATAAATATAATTATAGTTACTATAACCACATTTTTCTTTCGTTTGGCGATATAAATTATATCTATTGCAAAGATATCTGCCCAAAATAGTGCAATCAGAAACCATATTGGTGCTCTTCCTAGAAATGTTACCGTGCATAACAACCATTCATATATATCGTGGCTTAATGACTTATTATCTAATATAAAATATATAGCACTCCATAAAAAATAAGGCACCATTAAATTTTGAATACATGAATGGGTTCTATTTTTTATATACTCTAGTTCTACTTTATCTTCAATCTGTGTTCCTATTAAGATACCACTAATAATAAAAAATAATGCCATATGAAAAGAATAAATATAACCATGTATAATATTACTATATTTGAAAGGCTTATTACCTTCTGCTATTATATGTCCACAAACAACTAATATTATACCAATCCCCTTCGCTACATCTATATATGCTATTCTTTTTCCATTCCATTTTTTACTCAACTCGAATCTCCCCCCTCAAAGATAAAGATCAAGCCCCTACCTTTAGGCTAAAATATAATGTTTCCCATTTGCAATAACGCTCAATCAAAAAGTCTTCTAACTATTTATAGTAATCAAATTCACAAATTTTCCTCGAACCACAAACATGAAAAGTGTTGACCCAAGTGTTAATACAATAGCAGCAAATCCTTGTTGCAATAAAAGCTTCTTTGAAATCTTTGCAAGATTTAAGCGTGTTCCTCTCGACACCATAAAATAACCAGATATAACAATGAATATTGTATTACCCACCTAACCCATTGGCGAAATCGTAGTCAATATAAGTAACTTTCTAGAAAAACCAGGCGTGTTTAACAATCCGTTTTTTAATTGATCTATAGAATTTGCATCTGTTAATTGTGTATTTACACAATGGATATATATGATATGCAATAATCATTATCCTTGCAAAAATGCGTAATAACTCTATATTGGAATTTCTTTTTGTTTCCATTTTGTTTCCCCTTTTATCTTAAATATGAACTCTGAAAAAGTTAACTAATTATCGAATAAACTTAAAAATATCCTAATCTCGTTAAAATCCAAAGAGTTCAGAATTAACTTTGGGATTCTGATCACTGCATCATCCAAATTATAAAACCATTCCACCGTGTCCTGTTCCTAGAATCAATATTTTTTAACCGAATATAGAGGACTAACTATTCTATATATTCCAATAATTAGCAAATATAAAACAAGGTAAATTGCCGCTGTAATATTCGATTGAAGCGTGGTTGTACTAATTATAAAAGCTGATGACAAAATTAGTTCAAATATAACGTTTACCCATATATTTTTTATATTTAATACCATTCCTAAATATAATTCATTCAAAGTACTTCTAATAAGCATTAATATAGTGATGCTAAATACTGAAAGAAATAAATTTTTCAATACATATGTTGATATAAATGTTAATATTATACTAATAAGTACTGTAATTACATTAATATATAAAATTTCCTTTTCTTTTCTCAAAGCCTTCAAATAAGTTAAATATAGTAATGAAATTTTGCCCTCATAAATACAAATAGGAAATAATGTTGCCATATATATTATTGAATCAGTATATTCTGGAAGCAACAGATTGATGAAAATCTTAAATGGGAAAAATACTAGTAAAATTACATATGCATATACAAACGCATTATTTAATTTTATAAAAAGGCTCCTTCGATAGTCTGCTTCAATATTTCTTAGCATTGGATAAATTACTATTCCAACAGAATTAATAAATATGATCAAGAAATTTGATATACTAATAGTTAATGAAATTTTTCCAAAAATCTCGATACTCCATATATGTTCAATTCCAAATCGAACAATACCAGTTATTAGCATTCCTGCTAGATTAGCAAACATAAGTTTACTTCCAACATCAATGTTTTTCCAAATTTCAGTAAAAATCCCCTTCCACTTGCGTGACTCTATTTTAAAAATGTCTTTACAAAATAGCAATGCAAGAATAAGTGAAAGTAATCTACATGTCAAATCTCCACCAATGAGTGCTTCAAAATTATCATTATTTTTACTAAGAAGTAATACCACAAATACACCAAACAGCCCTCGATCTATCGTATTTATAATGGCATATTCTTTAATTCTACTTGTCATTTGCAAAATGTAAACAAACATACTTCTAATGTTTGTAATAATCATACATACCGAAACCCATAAAAGCACAGTTCTCTTATATGGGGAACAAAATACTGATGTTAATGTTATTATGCAAATTGCAATTAAAAATTGTAGTATAAGTTCTATACAAAATTGCTCATATAAACTATCTTTATCTAAATCATTGTAATTTGATCCACCATATCGTAAATATATTCCATCGTTCCACCCAAAATGAAATATACCTATATAAGATACATAAAACAAATAAAGTTGCCAGTATCCATAGTTTGTTGCTCCTAACAATTTAGGGACAACAAAAGTTGTTAATGCTGATATTAAAAACGATAAAGCATTAGTGCCTAAAGAATATAAAAAAGGGGCATATCTTTTCATAATTTATTATTCTCTTCTATTATACTATTTTTACATAATATATTAAATAATACATACATCCACATAATCTCATATACTGTACCAAGATGCATTCTTGTAAACATTTGTTCCATAATTGGGTAATATATAATAGGATATATTAACATCGCATAAAATATTTTTGACAAATCCTTTTCGCTTTTATTAATATAACGATAAAATATATCATAACAAAATCCAGATATTAATGGAATAAACACTATTCCCCACATGCCAAAATCTTCAAAATATCGTTTTAATGCTGTATAAACATTTGTTGAAAAATAATATCCGTTTGTTGATTCATATTCAATAAATTTTTCAAATCTATACCCTGAAAGTTCTTTAAATGGAATTCCAATTTTCTGAAACACTCCAAAAATTGTATAAAATGTTGAAAATCCATAGGTCATCTCTTTAGTATTGAATTGTTGTACAAATAGTGTAAAAGCATATAACCCTGATCCTGTGTATATGCTAATCGCCCTTCCGAAATTTGATTGATAATTCTTGCTTTTGCCCAACAAAAAAAAAGCTACTATCCCTAAACTAATAAATGGTATTGCTTTTTTTACTATTTTAAAGTTAATATTCGATTTTTGAGTCGGACGATACAACAAAATGAATATACAAAAAGTATATATAAAGCATCTAATAAATGTATTTCTGTCAGTTGATATAATCATGCATATGCAATACTCTAATATTGGCACTAATACAAATATTTTTTTGCATCTTTTTTTCTTCAGTAATATATATATACTTATATATGCTAATACCTGCAGTATAATAAACACCTGGTTTCCTATAAAACCAATAGATGCTCCCGTAATTGTTTTATCGTAAACTATCCTCAAGTTTTTTAATATATTTATAGTTCCTGCAAATTGAGTCATTTTATATATATATATTATTGTCAATATATTTGAAACAAGCATGACTGTAATCGTTGGATATTTCTTTATAGAAATTTTTCTTGTACTCATTTTTAGAGTTATATTCTTTTCTTTTAACTGAATTTTTTTTGCTACAATACTTCCTATTCCCCAACTTCCAATTCCTATTATCAAGCACCAAATACCCTCAAATGAATAATGTGTATCCCAATTATATACATTCACTAAAGTTACTATTAAGCAGAAAAAGAACATGAAGCACAATATAAACCACGGAGATAATATATCCCTATTGCCAACAATGTACGAAATATAAACAAACATTATAAAAAATATAAAAATAATTATATTCATTTTACATTTTCACTCTTTTTTTCTATTATATATTTAATCATTCATTTACCGTATATTATGGTCATAAAACTTTCCTTTAAAATTAGTTTCTTACTGATCTATTTAATAAAAAGAAAACAATATTTTTCCCGCTAAACCTATAAAAGTTTCACCTGTATATTTCCGCAAACCACCTATATTTTTCACTAAAAACATCTTGGCCTTAAATGTTAATCCATCTCTGCAGCAATACACCATCGGATGAGTAATCGCTTTTTCTGGAAATGTTCTGCAAAGTTCCATTGATATCGAACTTCTTCCATTTCGATGCGCTGGATTCTTTATTTTTTTTAATTTCTCTTTTAAGTCATATAGGTGTCCATACGCATATGCGCCTACAACATTATTCTCATGTTGTCTATATTGTATATGAGCATTGCTATCATATACAATCCCATCATACAGGGAAGCTACATTGCTAACCCAAACATCATGAATCCTTTTTCGCAAAAGTTCTTCAGTAGGCCTTCTGGCTGGTTCAGATAATACTTTTTTAAGCACTTTGTTGAAAACAAATGTACAACCACTTATTCGATTAATTTGAAACTGCGCTTCTACGGAATTCTGCATATCATAATCATTTGGATATCTCAATGAGATTTGGGTTCCATTTTCATCTACAAGCATTTGATTACTAGCATATAACGCAGGTGTGTCCCTTTGTTTAATACTATCTATCGCTACTTTTAGCTTATCTTCCAGCCAGATATCATCCTGATCTGAAAACGCATAGTAATCATAATCATCAGGACAATCATATATAAGTTGCATGAAACTATTACCAACGCCGACATTTTTCCCCATAGTCCATATAATATTCTGATACTTCTGCGCATATTCTTTTACAATATCTATTGTTCCATCAGACGAACCATCGTCTCGAATATATAATGTAACCTCTACCCCTTTCTGGAACAGAATACTGTCTATTTGTTCTCTCAAATACTTTGCCCCATTGTAAGTACTCATCAGAATAGCAACTTTATCCATCGACTTTCATTCCTTCTATCATTCTCTCAAACATAGACTTCAAATCTACGCATGGTTTCCATCCAATCTTCTCAATCTTTTCAACATCCAGATTCATAAACAGTGTTCCGGCATAGCCCAGTTTCTCAATATCCTCTGCGATGTCAAATATGACCTTTATACTTCCACCCGCTATCTCATCTGCTACCATCTGAGCCATATCCTTAATGGAACAGTACGTGTCCGGATTAGCAATTGTGTATGCCTGGCCTGATTCTGCATTTAATAAGCTCACTAAAATTGCAGAAGCAGCATCAGCTGTATATAAATAACTACGCTCTGTCAGACCAGCAGATTTTAGAACAATATTTTTCTTTTCTACAACACATCGCATAAACTCAGCAAATATACGCCCATCATCATATTTGACTCCTGGTCCAAAAGTTTGCGTTGCTCTAAGAATCACTGTGGGAACACCGTACTGCGACCAATAGCTATTACATAAGTTTTCGCATGCGATCTTAGCAATAGGGTAACTATTACGAGTATTCATCGTCTCAAACGACCCTAATTCATTTTCCTTAACCCTATGACCTTTACTTGGATGCCCATATACCTCCATTGTGGATACTCCTATAAATTTCTTTACGGAATGTTTCGCCGACCAGTCAAGAAGTGCCTTGTATCCATTTAAATTTGCCATCATTGTATCTACGGGCTTTTCCATAAAATATTTAGAACTTGTCGGGCTTGCAAGGTGAACAATAAAATCGACTGTATTATCTACTTCAAATTCTGCTCCCAATTCATAATGCATGATTTTTGCCTCAGTCCATCCAAACAACGTATCAGCCGCCTCTGTATTTCTCACAGGCAAAATCAACTTAATGCCAAGCCCTTTTCTTTGACTGTTGTATGCAATTGCATTTACAAGATTCTGACCAATCAACCCTGTGGAACCTGTTATTAATATTGTAGAATTTTCAAATTGCTTCCATTCTATAAAGTCAAGATTACCAATATTCTGACAATCCTCAAGTTGAATTTGATTCATAATTACACCCCAAATATTTGTGAATTTTCTCTAATGTCCATAAGTGCTCTGAATGTATAGAAATCGGTAGGCGTCGTGATTTTGATATTCTCTGCTGACCCTTCAACAGTATACACATCGTAACCTTTCATTTGCATTAAATAAGCTGTATCAATACAATCATTCATACCCGAATCGATAGCATCCTTATGCACCTCATACAATTCACCCAATCTGAATGATTGTGGAGCCTTTGCCATCTGACATCTACTACGGTCTATGATCTGTCCAACTTTATTATCAGAGTCTGTTTTTACTGCTATAGTTTCAATCGCTGGTGCTACTGTGACACCAGAACCATATTTCTCAACAGATTCAATATTACGACTGATAATATCATGATCGATCATTGGCCTTACTCCATCATGCATAAGACATATTGTATCGTTCGAATACAACTCTCTAGCCTTCTTCACACCCTCAAATCTTGACAGCATCCCCGTAGATCCACCTGGAATAATAGCCTTTACCTTTTCAATATGGAATTTATCTACTAGATTCCGGCAATAATCAATCCACTCTTTCACACACACAACAATAATACCGTCAATCAGTTCATGATCGTTGAAATGTTCCATTGTGTAGATAATAATTGGCTTTCCATGTAATTCCAAGAACTGTTTTGGTTTTGTTTTTGTGTTCATCCGCTGACCAGTGCCGCCTGCAAAAATAATTGCTATGTTCATATTCTCATTTCCTTTATAATTCAAGTCGTTTTACAAAATGACTCTCGCGTTTTCCATCTGGAGGTGGAGTCATATAATCATCGCCATAATTATGCCTTAAATACGCATCAGGATTTGCCGGTGCAAACAATGTCAAATTTTCAAATTTGATTTCTTGCAACGGTAAAAATACATCCGTCGGAAAGATTTCACCAAGATAATGTCTCCGACCTGTTGCGCTTGTAATGAAACCTGTTTTTTTCTTATATTGAATCGTCTTGTCAACTGTATTAAACCATTTTGCCGGACTTCTCCATGAAAACAGAAAACCAATAATGGTCATTGCTGTGTGTAATACCAAACCACCAATTGTTTTGCGCATCATCTGCTTATACTCTTCATTTGGATATGTATAATCCGTAACCGATGATGCAATAACCATCAATCCATTACACCAAATTCCTTTAATTTTTTGATAAATCTGATTATTAGGCACTGCATCATAAGGGAACACATCAACCAAAACACAATTTGGTTGCAATGGAGTATTTCCTTCTGCGGTTTCAAGTACAGTACCTTTCTTGAAAATCTGCATAAACCGATTTCCGTTTGGATAAGAAGAATTTGGACACCGCAAGTAGTAATGTTCTCCTAATTCTTGATCAAAAATTGATATAAATTTTTCATAGTCTTCTCTTGTCATTCCAAAGTCAACATCATCATCCCACGGAATGAAACCTCCATGGCGAATAGCCCCCAGCAAACTCCCTCCAACAAGAAACATCTTGATATCATATTTTCTGCAGACCGCATCAATTTCAGCAGTCATGCAAAGAAGTGTTTTTTTTAATTTTTTTCGCTCATCATCTGATAGGGGTCTTACAGAACCGCTATTTGCAGTTCTATTTAATATCATTTTTTTGTTTAACATATCAGTCCCCTCTCCTTAGTTCTTTATCGTTTTCTCGCAAATTTTCTCAATACCCATCCTCGTAATGTATTCGGCATCAAAACCTGTATGATTAGCCTTTCACCAACATTAACAAGATATCTCGGTACAGAGATCAATCCATTCTGTAACATCAATCTCTGTATCTTTTCTTCACTTCTAAAATACTTTTCACCGCCACGTCTTGCGTACATTTCTTTACCAACCCGCACTTGAACCAAAACCTCTGGAAGATTCGCAAAAATACACTTATCCAAAGCCATCCGAACCCAAAGATAATAATCCTCATTATAAAACCAATCCCTATAATTCCCTGCCTTCAAAACTGCCGTTTTTTTATACATCACAGACATATGATTGAAGGGACATCGCTTCTTAAGATAAGCTTTACAGTTAGCATCTGTTAGAGGAACTATTCTCCTGCCCGCAACATTGGTTATTTCACCTATAAACTCTTCAATTTGTCCTCCGAGAATATCTGTATTAGGGTGACTCATTAAATACGCAAGCTGCAGTTCAAAACGATTTCTCACGGCAATATCATCACTATCCATTCGAGCAATAATCTCATATTTACAAGTTGTGACGGCCTTTCTTAACGCCTTCCCCAACCCCTGATTCTCCTTTAAATATACAACTTGAAGAGTTATCACCTTGGTTAAATTATCTAGTCCAACACCCTCCGCACAAATTTTCGAATATTTGTCTATTACATTCTGTATAGAATCCGGTATAGGACCATCTACTACTAAAACTATTTCATCAGGTTGTACAGTCTGGTCTATTACAGAGCAAAGTGCTTTATCAAACCAATCTGGATTATCTTTCCCATAAACGCACATTGCCACAGAAAAAAAAGGAATATCAACATCTTTTCCATGTCCCATATTCTGTTCTAAATGATTTGTATTAAATGAAATAACCGACATTCAAATCTCCCTTTTGCTCGTAACTATGAAGGTACTGAATAGTTACAAACTTTTCTTTTATGTATTCCTTATTTCTACTCATTTCTCTCTAATAATCTCTTCCATCTTAAGTACTCCGTTAATTTTATGCACCATAGAATTCTCATCAAATTTGATTAAAACTTTTCTAAATGGATATAAGATTTTTACCACTGCTCCTACACCCTTTTTATATTTCACATTCAACTTACAATAAGCTTTTCTAAAGCCAAAATACTTTTCAAGATAGTCCTGAAAGTGTGTCTGGTGATTGATAGGTTTTTCTCCGTCGCATATGTAACAACCATTTTTTAATTCATCTTTATAATAATTAAGAATTCCATATACAGTTGCGGCATTCACACCATCCTTTTCTGAATCAGGGTCTGTCTTTTCAACATCAAAATAAATAACCCCATTTTTCTTTCTCAATACTGAGTATCCAACCAAAGAATCGTCATTTTCTTTTCTATCTGCTTCAAATTTATCCTTTTCGTTCTTCTCCATGCCCTCATAGCTTCGGAATGTGCCAAAAACATCAGCTCCATTTCGAATCCAATCATTCACCGCATTATTCATATTTTCAGCTGTCAAATTCCTAGGTCTATAACTTTCCGGGTATGCACGGAACGCCTTTAGCTGCACTTGTAATAACTCTGTCTTATAATCTTCCGGATGAATTTTTCTTACTGTAAAATTTTTGCATCCTTTTCTTATCTCATAGCGTCTTTTTGCTTTTAATGCATCAATATCAAACACATTATCTTTTATGACATAATACCAACCTGTTTCATATCCACAATCCCAATCGGCTGTCCATCTCGCCAATAGAGGAATACCCCCCCCAATTTTCCAGACATCACCATTCTCAACCGCTCTTAAATCCGGCATTTCGTGAGGTGCTGTTGTAGGAATTGTTGCATAGTTATAATATTTCCATCCTTCAATCTGCATCTCCATTACTCTCCTAGTAGTTCTCGCGCTTCCTCTTGTTTTTCTTCGTATTCTTCCCGACTCACTCTCCCAGCTTTCAACAGATAATCCCCAAAATCATCGGTAATCTCCACCTCATCCATATCCGAGCCTTCTATTCCCTTATGCTTAAAGAACACCTGTTTCACAGTATCGACTACTATCTTCACATCACCCAAAAATGTGATTTTCCGAACATATTCCAAATCCGTTGCAAGCTTCCCATCCCACGAAATAGCATTTCTGCCTCTTGTCTGAGCAAGTCCACTAAGACCCGGTCTGATATCGTGTCTTTTTCTCTGTTCAGGTGTCATAAACACCATATCCCTCACCAACTGAGGTCTTGGACCTATAATAGACATATCTCCTCTTAAAATATTAAAAGCTTCAGGAAGTTCATCGAGACTAGTACTTCTAAGCCATCTGCCAAACTTCGTGAGTCTAACCTTGTCCGGTAACAGTTTCCCCTGTTCATCTTTCTCATCCGTCATAGTGCGAAATTTATAAAGTTTAAAAATTTGCTCCACACCATTCTCATCTTTTTTACCAGGTCTCGGCTGTGTAAATAATACAGGGGACCCAAATTTCACCTTCACCAAAATAGCAAGGATTATATAAAGCCAACAAAAGCAACTAACGGCAAGCAATGCACATAAAATATCCAAGATTCGTTTAAAATATTTAGCGTACATCTTTCATACTCCTACTCGAAACATCTATGTATAATCTCAATAATTCTCTCCTGCTGCTCCACCGTCATCTTATTATCACTAGGCAGACACAATCCCCTGCTGAATATATCCATTCCAACGTCTTCCTGTCCCCCGGCAATATAAGCATTTGTCACGGCTCTGCCGTTTCCGTCTCTGGTAATAAAGCCATTCATCCGATAAATTGGCTGCATATGCATTGGTTTCCAGATTGGTCTTCCCTCTGCATTGATTAATGCAAGCGTTTGTAAAATCTCTGTTGGACAAGATTTTCCTTTTTCTGCAATATATAACGCATCTTGTTCTCCACGAACCTGTTTACACATTGCATCTGGAGCTACGATCAAACAGCTAAGCCAGAAGTTTGGCACTGAATTCTTCTCATCGTATGGATTCATAGATACTGGAAGTCCCTTAAATCCTTCTTTATATCTTTCATAAATCGCGTGTTTCTGTGCAATATGCTCTTCCAAATGCGGAAACTGTCCGCGTACCACTCCAGCAATGACATTAGACATCCGGTAATTGTACCCTACTTCCTCATGCTGATACCAAGCGGCATTTTCTCTTGCCTGTGTAGACCATTTCCGCACCTTATTAGCAGCCTCTTCACGGTCTGTCAACAGCATTCCGCCAGAAGATCCGGTGATGATTTTATTTCCATTAAAACTGATGCAATTATATTTACCAAATGTTCCTGTCTGTCTTCCTTTGTAAGTTGCTCCCATGGACTCAGCCGCATCTTCCACGATAATTGCATCGTGTTTTTCACACACCTGCTGAATCTCATCCACCTTACCGGGTGTTCCATAGAGGTGTGCAACGACCACCAGTTTCACTTCTGGATAAATCTCAAATGCTTTCTCCAACGCAACTGGATCCATATTCCAGGTATCTCGTTCCGTATCAATAAATACCGGAATACCGCCTTCATACACCACCGGATTGACCGTTGCGGCAAATGTCATATCGGAACAGAACACTCTTTTTCCTTCCAGCGCACCATGTCCAACCTCTGGCTGGCCATACAGATCCATTCCTGCTAATTTGATCGCCATATGTAATGCAGCTGTTCCAGATGAAAGCGCTACGGCATGTTTGCAGCCAATCTTTTCGCTGGCACACTTCTCCACCTCGTTAATATTGGCTCCAACGGTAGACATCCAGTTTGTGTCATATGCCTCTTTCATGTACTGAAATTCTTCTCCATGCATGGTTGGAGAACTTAAATATACATGCTGTGCAAGTGGTTCTATTCCATTTTTCTTAAACATTTTATTGCCTCGTTTTCTTATTTTTTCTCAACCTGTTCATTTACCGTCTCCGGCTTCACATAAGTAGGAACAATGATCTTCACTGCATCCTTAATACTCTCCGAATCCCGGTTCGCGATCTCATAAAGTTCCTGTAATTGATGTTCAAATTTCTCCATATCAAAATCAATCGGTTTTCCAATATGGATCAGTTTATTCGGTGTATCCTGAAGCCCCTCCTCGTTCATCAGAAGCTCTTCATACAATTTTTCACCCGGTCTTAAACCGGTAAATTCGATCTTAATGTCCTCATCGACCTTGTAGCCGGACAAACGGATCAGGTTTTTCGCAAGATCCAGGATTTTCACCGGCTCGCCCATATCCAGAACAAATATCTCTCCGCCTTTAGCGTATGCCCCGGCCTGAAGTACCAGAGAAACTGCCTCTGGAATGGTCATGAAATAGCGGATAATGTCCGGGTGCGTAACAGTTACTGGGCCTCCCTGCTCAATCTGCTTTTTGAACAATGGGATCACAGAGCCATTGCTTCCCAATACATTGCCAAAGCGGACTGCTACGAAATCTGTCTTAGATCTGGCGTTCATCATCTGGATCACCATCTCGCACATACGTTTGGATGCGCCCATGATATTGGTCGGATTCACCGCTTTATCGGTAGAAATCAGCACAAAACGCTTAGCTCCATATTTGTCTGCAGCTTTTGCAGTTTTATAGGTTCCAAATACATTATTTTTTATGGCCTCGTTCGGACTGTCCTCCATCAACGGCACATGCTTGTGGGCCGCTGCATGGTACACGATCTCCGGACGATATTTTTCGAAAATGGTGTTGATCCGGTGAGTATTTCTTACGGACCCGATCAGCACCACCAGATTCAACTCCGGATATTTCTCCCGTAATTCCATCTGGATGTCATAGGCATTATTTTCGTAAATATCCAGAATGATCAGCTGTTTTGGCTGGTGTCCGGCGATCTGACGGCAAAGTTCACTTCCGATGGAACCGCCTCCGCCAGTCACCATCACGACCTTTCCACTGACATAATCCATGATCTCATCTAAGTTGACCCGGATTGGATCACGGCCTAATAAGTCCTCAATTTCTACCCTACGCAGCTTTCCAACGCTCACTTCACCGTTTAACAGCTGGTAAATACCCGGCAATGTCTTAATATCACAGCCAGTTTCCCGGCAAATTTCGATGATTTCTTTGCGGTCTTTGGCTGACGCAGAGGGCATCGCTATGTAGATCTCATGGATCTTATATTTTTTGACCAGTTCTGGAATATTATTTCTGGAACCGGCAACTGGAACGCCATTTAAGATTTTACCGACTTTGTTGGGGTCATCATCTACAAAACAGACCACAGTACCATCCATATACTGACTGGTGAGCATTTCCTTTAAAATAACAGTTCCGGACTGACCGGCTCCTACCACCATCACATGTTTTTCAGATTTCCGCAAAAAACAAGTGCCAGATAAAGCCGTCACGATCCGATAGGACAATCGGATCAAAACCTCCATCACCGTCAGGGATGCGAATGAAATCAGATAATAGCTTCTCGGAACCTTATGCTCCAGAAACATCATTCCAACAATCTGAATCCCTGATGATACAGCGCAGGCCGCAGCAATATACAACGCCTCACGGGCACCTGCTGCGCTCCACATCGTTGCGTATAATTTAAATAGTAAAAATACAACAAGCGTTCCGATCACATACAATGGCAGGTAATGCTCCGCCGCCTGTGTATATTCCGCCGGAATACTCTTCACATTCATATCAAACCTGATAAAAAGTCCAAAAAAAGATGCCAGGCAGACAGCACAAACATCTATTGCCATCAGCACAAGCATCCGAACTCGTTTACTTTTCGGGAGATACTTCTCCATAACATCCTTATTCATCTTTTCATAAATCCTCTTTCAATTTTATCCCCAACGCCACTGTCTTCTCCACTCCTCCCATTGGAATATCCATGATCAGATAGCGTTTCTTAAAACAACATTTCCGCACGCGGTTCGCATATTTACCCACAGGGCCATGGATCTTTTTCATCTGGCCCTGATCATCAGTCTCCACATAGGAAAGCCGCACAACATGCTCCAGATCGAAAATGTCATAAAAAAAAGTTTCCTCCTCTTTTTTAATAGGAAGAAACTCATATCGGTCGGCTGCTACCAGCTTTGACATAGCGGGAACTTTTTTTAGTTGAAAAAAAAGTTCCTCTGGATTCTGTGTCACCACAAATACATATCCAGGGAACAATCGTTCCACATGAACTACGCTCTGCTGTTGTTTCCGCCAGACCCTCTCATAATACGCCACAAAACAGTCCTCATATAACTCCGGAGCCACCAGTTCCTGAATCATCTGAACCAGCTTTTCCTCCTGTCCAGTGGTTGTCTGTAGTACATACCACATAGCAAACCTCCCATAAGGGTAAGCTTCGCCATCTCTACGGTCATTCGTAAAAAAATAACGGCCCCAGAGTGGCATCACGCAGCTAAAAATAGCACGCAGCCATATAACCCCTTCCTCGCTCATGCAGCCTTCAAACTCTCATGCACAAGTCCGGTTCTTTTCATTTATTTTATCCATTATAACATCTTACCGATTTCTTGACAAGTCTCATAACACTCTCAAAATCCGCGTATACAGTATAACACACTTTTTTGCTTTGAACAGAGGGAATTTTTGAAAATCCCTATACATTCTTCTTAAAACTTGTTAAAATAAGCATAACTATGATCAAGAAAGGATTACATTATGAATCGTAAATTCTCATGGACTGCGTCAGTCACTGCACTTTATGTGATTCTGATACTTGCTGTCCATCCCATTATTTATCAGGATTACTATTTTAATATTTTAAATGTAAAATATCTCTTTTACTGTGCATGTACCATCGGTATGCTGATTCTGCTTGGTGGATATTTCATTTTTACTGGAGCATTTAAGCGAATCAAATTAAAACTAATTCCGACAGACTATGCTTTTCTTGCTTTTATAGTCATTGCGACCTTATCTGCAGCATTTTCAGATTTTAAATACGAGGCCTTCTGGGGAAATGAGGGACGTTTTTCCGGTGCATTTCTTCTGATTCTCTATGCAGCATCCTATTTTTGTGTATCAAGACTTTTGAAATTTAAATCCTGGTTTATTGATATTGCCTTGCTATCCTGTATGGCCGTTTGCATATTCGGCTTTACTGATTATCTTGGCATGGATCTTCTGCATTTTAAAGTCCGGCTAAAAACAGAACATATGGATATGTTCACTTCTTTTATCGGCAATATTAATATGTATACCGGACTTCTCTCTGTTTATTTAGGCGCTGCATGCCTGTTATGGGTTTCCTGTCCGAATAAACTCAGAAGCATCTGGTATTATGTAAATGTATGGGTGATTTTCATTGCCCTGATCACTGGAAGGAGCGATAACGCATACCTGTCTCTGGCAGCTGCATTTACTTTTATCCCAATTTACGCCTTCCGTACCAGGCAGGGGATCCGACGATATGTCGTTTTGCTGGCTACTTTCCTTACTTCCTTGAAAGTAATTGAATGGATTGCCACCACCTATGCAGATCGCGTATATCGGATCGATAGCCTTTATAATTCTTTAGTCTCCTTTAGTAAATTAATTCTGCTTATTAAAGTGCTTTGGATTATTGCAATTATTTTATATCTGATCGATTTTATTTCCAAAAAAGCGGACGCTACTGTCAGCCCATGGTTTTCACGGATATGGATCGGATTGATCGTCATCGGCTTTGCTGCTTTCCTTTATGTCCTCTACGATGTTAATATCGTCGGAAACGCTGATAAATACGGTTCTGCAAAGAGTTTTCTTCTTTTCAATGACAGTTGGGGAACACACCGTGGGGTTATCTGGCGATTGGCCATAGAAGATTATCAGGACTTTACACCGATCCACAAACTGTTTGGATACGGGCCTGACACCTTCGGTCTTGTCACTTATTATCACAACATGGATATTATGACCAATGTATACCATCAGATCTTCGACAGCGCCCACAATGAATACCTGCAGTTTTTTATCACGGTTGGTCCTATTGGTCTGTTGTCTTACCTGGCAATATTTGTAACAGCATTTATCCGGATCATCAAAAAAGGTTGTCAGAATCCTTATGTCATTGCAGCCATGTTCGGAGTTCTCTGTTATTCCGCTCAGGCAACTGTTAATATCGGAACACCGATTACCATTCCTATTATGTTTCTTTTCCTGTCTATGGCTTTGGCCGGATGTAGAGAATCATAAAAGCAAGTCCCATCTCATATTTGAACCGTGAGATGGGACTTGCTTTTTTTACTTTATTCACTTATTTCCATTGAAACCTTACACTTTTTCTTATTGCATGCAATTCCATATTTCATCACTTTATGAATATCCTCATCCAAAAGCACTTTCTCATAATGTTTTTCATGAATCTGCAGCAATGCTTTCCGGCTCATTTCCTCTTCTTTTCCGTTTTCAGCATACTTCACCTCAATTATGATTCCCACATCCTCATCATCAATCCGAACCATAATATCACTGAATCCATCACCGCTTTCTCTATTAGATGTCACATACCAACCACCTTTATAGCTTAAAATTCCAAGCAAAATACCATGATAAAAATTTTCTTTCACCGGTTTCCTGACAAATGTATCCCGCACGCTAATGGTTTTCGTCAAATCTGAGAGCGGTTCTAAGGGAACTGGCTGGGTATATACTGAGAATGCAGAAGAATCTGATTCTTATTGGTATTATCTGGTAAGCTTCAAAGATAAAAATGGCACTGTACGTAACTTACCATTCAACTCTCAGACTGGTGATAGCTACATGAGAGCTAAAGTTATCAAAGGTAAAACTTATATCTTCAATGCCGATGGTACAATGGAAGATGGCCGTGTAATTCTTACTAATAAGAATAACAATGGTGTTTCCGATTATAAGGGTGGTGCTGTTTCTAAGGCAATGACAAATGGTACTTACTACTTCAACGAAAATAGTGGTTCTGTAAATGGTCAGATGGTAACTGGTAAGACTACTGTTACTAAAGATGGTGAGGATTTCTACTACTACTTTGACAAGACCACTGGCCGTGCTGTAACTGATGTTGTTAAAGATGGCATCATTTATGGTCATGATGGTGAGAGAATCGATGCTGAATATGGAAACACCAACGCAATCGTTACCTTAGACTATCCAGTAGCATACAGCAAATCTGAAGTTGATGTTGTAATTGATGGCAAGACTGTTAAAGGTATTCCAGCAGGCACAAATAACGAGATTATTGTAAGCGCTACTGGTAAGCTAAAAACATCTGGCACTGTTAAGGTTGATGGTGTTAGATATAAGATCCATAGCGAATATTGGACTCTGGAAAGATTAGATGACTAATTAACAATTAGTTAATCTAAAAAGGCGATGCAGAAAACTCTGCATTGCCTTTTTTTCTTGAACTTTAAAATTAGTCCTGATTCTTAGATGGATCTACTTTCCAAGTACTACTAGAAGTTGTAGAAGATGTGATATCGTATTTAACGCCATCAACCTTAACACCCTTACCAGAAATTCTTAATTTACCTGTGAAGCTTACAATAATATCGCTACCAGCTTTGATAACATATTTACCATAGGTAATATCAGCATCAACATGATAGATCATGTTTGCATTTCGTAAACGCTTCATAGCAAGTACTGAACCACCCGCAGAGCAGATGGTTTATTTGTTCTCCAAAGTTCCGTTTTTCGGATCAACAAAAAACTCCTCAATGGAGAACAGGACCCTGCCCTAAGTCGCCGCCACCCGTACAACGGGTGGCTCGGGACGCTGGCTGTAAGCCCTTGCT
>ERZ827452.190-NODE-190-length-95098-cov-53.069474_pt1 | contig 95098 bp, 68 predicted proteins | sample MGYA00519866_ERZ827452 | MGnify/ENA primary metagenome ERZ827452 (study PRJEB31778, sample SAMEA3449307) | human gut metagenome | biome: human gut; feature: human-associated habitat; material: faeces | place: United Kingdom | collected 2010/2012 ... | reverse complement strand
TGAAAGTCGGGGCTTTGTGCTAAACAAAGAAGGTGTGCTTTTTGACACACCTTCTATATGCGGGTTACGGTTGCTTTTCATTCCCGAACAATTTGTTGTAATCACGTTGTGAAGCTGTTTTTGTCCACGTTTCAGGAATAAAGCGCCATTGGTTTAAGGCTTTAGGTGAAATGGTTTGCTGCTGTTCGATATACTTCATCAGATAGTAACGCAAATCCTTGTCTGTGGATGAGAGGATGCGTTTTTCCAATTCGTCTTGTGGGATGCCGGCTCCTTTAGTCAGTAGCTCGCCACCACCATTGCCACGGTAAGAGTTGACAGCCACTTTATACATTCTTGTTTCGTCGAAAGGAGTGCCGTCAGCCATGCTTAGGATATGCACCTTTTCGCCTTCGGGTTTGGTTACGTCTACAGTATAGAGGATACCTGCTGCTGAGTCGAAGTTGTAGCTGGGATTCTGGAATACAGCACGGTCCGCTGCGCCTTCACGCGGTTGGGTGCGCAACAAGAGGAGTGGATCGTCGGCAGACTTCATGCGATTTGTCCATAAGGCGTACGACATCTCGAGGGCGCCGCGGATTTCTTTCCCGGAAAGACTCATGGTATATAGCATGTTTTCGTATTTGTAAAGGCTGAACATGTCATTCACGAAAATATCGCCCGCTTTTATTTCAGCATCAAAAGACAAAGGTGCGGCCAATGAGATGTCGGCTCCGCTAATTGCAAGTTGGAGCTGGTTTATGAGGTCGATGAAAGCTGAGGGACCGAAATAGGCAGGCCGTGTAGAAATACTTTCAGTAAATCGGCCTATTCGTTTGGATACAAATTGTTCCACGTCTTTACGTTGTGAGGCGAAATGACTGATGAACTTCGCATCTGGCTCGTAACTGTCCATCCGTACAAGTTCGCCAGAAATTTCTTTTTGGGTTACGTGGCCATCCTGTAGCGTTAGCTTTACGTCTACGGAAGAGATTACTGAGGCATTATTGGCTGGGTTAATGATCAGAACTGAATCACCTTCTGCATTGATTACCTTTTCACAGGCCAGAGCGTGATCGTGTCCCATCATTACTATGTCGAAGCCGGGTATGCGGCGTGCTATGTCGGCCGAAGCGTTTTCGTTATACTTACCATTCATCACATAGGCGTTGCGTCCTGCGTGGAAGATGCCTATTACTAGGTCTGGCTTTTCCTGTTCGCGGATAACCGTCATCCAATGGCGGGCTGTTTCCTCCATGTCATCGAAACGCAGGCCACGCCATAGGTTTTCCGATAGCCAAGCTGGAATAGCTGGAGTTATCATTCCTAATATGGCTATCTTTATTCCATCACGCTCCAGTATAATGTAGGGTTTAAAATGAGGTTGTTCTGTAGCTGTTTCTATTATATTGGCTCCGAGGATAGGGAAGTGGCAGTCTGATGCCCAGCGATCGAACACGGTACGGCCCGTTTCTATGTCGTGGTTACCCATATTGCCCGCATCATAATCCATAAAGTTCATCATTGCGGCGCATAGGTGTGTAGTTGTTGTATCTATATAATTATAGTAATAAGCTGTGGGTTGCCCTTGGAGGATGTCGCCGTTGTCCAGTAAGATTAGTCGGTCATTATACACTTTGCGTTCCTGGCGTACATAGGAACAAACCCTCGACAGACTGCCTGTTGCATCTTGGCGGAGAATGAAGTCGTAGGGGAAATAATTCCCATGCACGTCACTGGTTTGTACTAATTTTAGTTTTACGATTCGCTGTTGAGCCCATGTAAAGGTTGCCAGCAACAGGAATATGCTTAGAATAAGATGGCTCTTTTTCATATAAAAATGATGATATGTAATTAACTTTTAGTGATTTAATCTTCAAACATTCGACTTCTGGCCAGCATGCAGGCACCGATGATGCCGGCTTTATCTTTTAACTTGGATGTGACAATGACAGAATCCTTGTTTACCAGATTAAGTGAATATTTTCGGACGGCTGTCTTAATGGGTTGGGTGATATAATCTCCCGTCAGTGAAAGGGTCCCACCGATTATTACCATTTCCGGGTTGAAGATATTGATGAGTCCTGCAATTTGTTTGCCTAATTTTTGGCCGATTTCTTCTACAATTTCTATGCATAGCGGATCTTCCTTGCATGCAGCTTCGATTAGTTCGTCCAATGTGAGCGGCTTATTTTTTTCTTTAAGCCTGTTGGACAGGATGGAGGTTTCACCGTTCTTTATTCTTTCCAGGAATATTCGGTGGAAAGCGCTACCCGAAGCTTCTGTTTCCAAGCATCCTTTTTTACCACAGTGGCAGATGATTTCGTTGTCGAACGCATTGACGTGTCCGAATTCTCCTGAAAAGCCCGATTTCCCCGTGTATATTTTCCCGTCGATAATTATTCCAATGCCTAGTCCCCAGCTGATATTGACGAAAATGATATTTTTTTCTCCCGTAACACTTCCTTTCATATATTCTCCGTAGGTCATGGCGCGTGTGTCGTTGTCGATGCAGACTGGGAAGCCGATCTTTTCGGTTAATACTTCAGCTAATGGACGTTCTGAGAAGTTAAACATGCTAAAACTGTACCCTGATTCTGGATTAACCCGACCGGAAATGTTGATACAGATATTCATAATTTTTTCAGGGGTTATTTTTATCTGTTTTATGAAATTTCTGATTAACTTACATAGCTCTTCCAAAGCTTCCGGTGTGTTGTCAAACTTATAAGGGATATTCAATTTTAATTCTAACATATCCCCTTTGAAGTTAATTAAAGCTATATTTATAGCAAACTTTTTAATGTCTATTCCTATAAAATATCCAGATTCAGGATTTAATCCATATATACTTGGGTGACGCCCACCGCTGGTTTCTAGTTTACCATAATCATTAATGTAGCCTTCTTCACACATTTCCGATATAAATTTGGTTACAGTAGGCACACTTAAATCTAGCTCTTTGGCTAGATCCGTAATTGTTGAACTTCCATTATATATATAATGTGTAATAATTCTCTTTTTAAGGAGAGCATTTTTACTACCAATTTCTATTTCTTTTAGTAACGCTTGTGCCATATCATCAAAATTATGAGGTTCGCTACAAAGATACTAAAAAGTTTTATTATATATATCGCTTAATAATTTTATGTATATCATATTATTTCATTATTCATCGTTTATCTAATAAAATATTTTATTAAATATTTTGCTATTAATAAAATTGTATTTATATTTGTGACGTTCTAATATAAAAATGAAAAATATGGATAGGAAAAACACTGGTGATCGTAGAGAGTTTCTAAAAAAGTCCATCATGGCAGGTGCGTCCTTGTTGCTGTCTCCGTCATTATTGAAAGCTTCGTCGGATAGTGAAATTTGGGAAATGACAAACAAGAATGGAGGGGTGATGCTTAAGTCTGATGGGTTGAAGATAACAGGTACTTTTTTGGATGAAATTTCTCATGATATTCCTCATCAGAATTGGGGGCTGAAAGAGTGGGATCGAGATTTTCAATATATGAAAGCCATTGGTATTGATACGGTCATCATGATTCGTTCTGGTTATCGGAAGTTTATCACTTATCCTTCCAAGTATCTGTTGGGGAAAGGTTGCTATATGCCTTCGGTTGATTTGCTGGAGATGTTTCTGAAGTTAGCCGAGAAGTATGGCATGAAGTTCTACTTTGGTCTTTACGATTCGGGACGCTATTGGGATACTGGTGACTTGAGTTGGGAAATAGAAGATAATAAATATGTGATAGAAGAAGTTTGGGAGTCGTATGGGAAACGTTACAAAAGTTTTGGAGGGTGGTATATCAGTGGCGAGATAAGTCGTGCAACCAAAGGAGCTATTGATGCATTTCATGCTATGGGAAAACAATGCAAGGATGTGTCAGGAGGTCTTCCTACATTTATATCGCCATGGATTGACGGGAAGAAAGCTGTAATGGCCAGTGGCAATAAGCTAACAAAAGAAGAAGCAGTGTCTGTGCAACAACATGAGAAAGAATGGAATGAAATTTTTGATGGTATCCACGATGTTGTAGATGCATGTGCTTTTCAGGATGGGCATATTGATTATGATGAGTTGGATGCTTTTTTTGCCGTTAATAAAAAGTTGGCTGATAAATATGGTATGCAGTGTTGGACTAATGCAGAATCATTTGACCGTGATATGCCAATTAAATTCTTCCCAATAAAATTTGATAAGCTGCGAATGAAACTGGAAGCCGCCAAACGTGCAGGATATGATAAGGCTATAACTTTTGAGTTTTCTCATTTTATGAGTCCACAGTCAGCTTATTTGCAGGCGGGGCATCTGTACGATAGATATAGAGAATATTTTGGTATTGAATAATAGTTTTTTTAATAGGTATGAAATCTGATATAAATTTTTCTTATTTGATATTCCTTTCTGTCGTAGCGGCTTTGGGTGGTTTTTTGTTCGGATATGATGCAGCTGTTATTTCTGGTACCATATCTCAGGTTACAACCCAATTCCAACTTGACCAGATTCAGACTGGCTGGTTCGTAGGCTGCGCGTTGGTCGGCTCCATTGTTGGTGTATTGTTTGCAGGTCAACTGAGCGATAGGTATGGGCGTAAGATTACTATGCTAATAGCCGCTATGTTTTTTTCTGTGTCCGGTATTGGTTGTGCATTTACAGGTAGTTTTGACCAGTTGGTTGTAGCCCGCATTCTTGGTGGTGTTGGTATTGGGGTAGTATCTATTGTTTCACCGCTTTATATTTCTGAGATTTCTGTTGCTCATTATCGTGGAAGGCTGGTTTCTCTTTATCAATTGGCAGTAACTTTGGGTTTTCTTGGAGCTTATTTGGCTAATTATCAGCTTCTTCATCTTTCTCAGAGCGGAGTGGAGGTCGGTTCTGGTTGGATACACACAATTTTGGTGTCTGAAGTATGGAGAGGTATGTTAGGGCTTTCAAGTGTTCCTGCGTTATTGTTCTTTTTTGTTGTACTTTTTATTCCGGAAAGTCCTCGTTGGCTTGTGCTTAGGTGTCGTAATGATAAGGCGCTCGATGTTTTCCAAAAGATATATCTGCATGGACAGGATGCACAGGCACAATTGAATGAAACAGTGTCTGTAGTACAGTCTGAAAATAAATCAGATTGGAAATTCCTTTTCCAACCAGGCATATTTAAAGCTGTAATGATTGGTGCGGCCATAGCCATACTGGGACAATTTATGGGTGTAAATGCGGTGCTCTATTATGGTCCTTCCATATTTGAGGAAGCAGGCTTGTCAGGTGGTGATGCTTTGTTTAGTCAGGTTTTGGTGGGTATCGTCAATGCGGTTACGACAGTGATAGCCGTCTTTATTATAGACAAGGTTGGGCGTAAAAAGTTGGTTTATTATGGTGTATCGGGCATGGTGCTTTCGTTGTTGCTGATAGGTTTCTATTTCCGCTTCTCGGCTTCGTTGGGCTTGCCCAACAGCTTCCTGCTGTTCTTCTTCTTGTTTTATGTATTCTGTTGTGCCATATCCATTTCGGCGGTCATCTTTGTCCTGTTGTCCGAGATGTATCCCACTCGCATTCGCGGTATGGCCATGTCCATTGCCGGCTTTGCCCTTTGGGTTGGCACTTATCTGGTAGGACAGCTTACTCCTTGGATGCTCCAAAATCTTACCCCCGCCGGAACATTCTTGCTGTTTGCCCTCATGTGTGTGCCTTACATGCTGATTGTATGGAAACTGATACCCGAGACTACTGGCAAGTCGCTTGAAGAAATAGAACGTTATTGGATGAAAAAATAATCGACCTAATAAAATATATAATTATGGATTTCAAGAAATTAGCTGAACAGTACAAAACAGAGCTTATGGAGAATGTGCTTCCTTTCTGGTTGCAGCATTCCCAGGATAAGGAGTTTGGTGGCTATTTCACTTGCCTGAAACGCAATGGCGAAGTGTTCGATACAGATAAGTTTATCTGGTTGCAAGGCCGCGAAGTCTGGATGTTTGCCATGCTCTACAACAAGGTAGAGAAACGCCAGGAGTGGCTCGACTGTGCCATTCAGGGTGGTGAGTTCCTGAAGAAGTACGGTCATGACGGCAACTACAACTGGTATTTCTCGCTCGACCGCGAAGGACATCCGTTGGTAGAACCTTACAACATCTTCTCTTACACGTTTGCTACAATGGCTTTCGGACAGTTGAGTCTGGCCACGGGCAATCAGGAATATGCTGATATTGCCAAGAAGACTTTCGACATCGTACTGTCGAAGGTGAACAACCCGAAAGGCAAATGGAACAAACTCCATCCCGGCACACGCGACTTGAAAGGCTTTGCCCTTCCTATGATTCTTTGCAACCTGGCATTGGAAATAGAGCACTTGCTCGACGAAGATTTCCTGGTGAAGACCATGGATACCTGCATCCACGAAGTGATGGATGTATTCTATCGTCCTGAGTTAGGTGGTATTATTGTAGAGAATGTGCTGGCTGACGGCTCATTGTCCGACTCCTTCGAAGGTCGCCAGGTTACTCCTGGTCATGCCATCGAGGCCATGTGGTTCATTATGGACTTGGGCAAGCGCCTTAATCGTCCGGACCTGATAGAGAAAGCCAAGAACATCACACTGACCATGCTCAACTATGGTTGGGACAAGCAGTACGGTGGCATCTACTACTTCATGGACCGTTTGGGCAATCCTCCCCAGCAGCTGGAATGGGACCAGAAACTTTGGTGGGTTCATATCGAAACCTTGATTTCGTTGCTGAAAGGCTATCGCCTGACGGGCGACCGGCAATGTCTGGAATGGTTTGAGAAGGTACACGATTATGTATGGTCTCACTTCAAAGACCAGGAGTATCCCGAATGGTATGGCTATCTGAACCGTCGCGGTGAGGTGCTGTTACCTTTGAAGGGTGGCAAGTGGAAAGGTTGCTTCCATGTTCCTCGCGGACTGTATCAGTGTTGGAAGGTGTTGGAGGAATTAAGTGAAAAGTGTTAGCCTAATAAATATTATTAATTAAAAAGATCGAACTTATGAGAGATTTTATTAAAGATCCTACAAGAAGTTTTCGGTGGATGAGAATGCTTTCGTTCTCATTATTGATGCTCTTATTATATCCTTTGGGTATTCAGGCACAGGATATAACTTTGAAGGGAGTGGTATCTGATGGTACCGGAGAAGGCTTGCCTGGTGTGAGCGTGTTTGTGAAAGGTACCGGTAATGGTACGATTACGGATGTTGAAGGAAAGTATTCGTTGAATGTAAAAAGCAGCGATGTCGTTGTCTTTTCTTTTGTCGGCATGAAAACGCAAGAACATAAAGTGGCTGGTCGTACGGTCATTAATGTAGAGATGAAAGATGATACAGAACTGCTCGACGAAGTGGTTGTCGTTGGTTACGGCACGCAGAAAAAAAGTTCGCTGACTAGTGCTGTTTCAGCCATGAAAGGTGAAGAGTTGCTGAAGGCACCGTCTACAAATGTGTCTCAGTTGTTGGGAGGTCGGTTGCCCGGTATTTCTTCAGTGCAAGAGTCAGGAGAACCGGGTTTGGACCAGGCTTCTTTGAAGATTCGTGGTTCTATCTATAATGTAGCTTACATTGTGGATGGCTTCCCGGTAGACAATATCAATGACCTTGACCCGAACGATATAGAAAGCGTGTCTGTCTTGAAGGATGGTGCTTCAGCTGCTGTGTATGGTCTGAAAGGTGCCGGTGGTGTTATCATCGTAACAACCAAGAAGGGTGAAGTTGGTAAGACGAAAGTGACTTATGATGCATCCTTTGGTGCTTCTATGAATGCCAACTTCCCGCAATTTATGAATGGTCCTCAGTTTGCATACTATTATAATATGGCAGAGATGATGGACCAGTTGGCCAGTGGCGCTATTACCGACCGTAGTCAGTACGTGCCCCATTTCACAAAAGAGAATGTGGAAGCCATGACCAATGGCGATCCTACCGATGGTTGGGACAACGTAGACTATATTGATAAAGTGTTTGGTACAGGTTTCACCCAGAAACACAGTGTAACAGTACAAGGCGGTAATGAAAAGATGCGTTATTTCACTTCTTTGGGTTACTTGGGACAAGATGGTAATATTGATAACTTCAATTATCGTCGTTACAATGTACGTACCAACATTGAGTCTGATTTCGCCAAGAATTTCCACTTTACGCTGGGTGTAGCCGGCAATGTTGGCCGTCGTCATACTCCGGGTTATGCTTCTGGTGGAACGGATAGTAATTCTTATTTGGGAGAACAAGGTTGGTTGTCTGTTGCACGTCAGACAATTCAGATGCATCCTTATTTGCCAGTTCAATATAATGGTATGTATACAGCTGCCCTACAGAATAATACTTCATTACCCAATAGCCCATTGGCTGCCATTTATGAGTCAGGATACAAAAATACCCGTAGCCTTGACTTGCAGACAAATTTCTCATTGAGCTACGACGTTCCTTGGATTAAGGGCTTGTCGCTGAAGATTAGCGGTTCTTATAACTACGGAACTTCACATAATAAGAATTTGAATACTCCTTATTCTACGATGGTATACGATAATGCAAGTGGTTGGAGTATAAAGTCCGATCCTCGTGGAACAGACCAGGGTATTAATATAGGCGAAGGTCAGTCTACTTATGAACAGTTGGTTGGTCAGGCCAGCATCAATTATCTTCGTTCATTTGGCAAACACAATGTAGATGCAATGTTCTTGGTAGAAGGCCGCGATTATAAATCGAATAATTTCTCGGCTTATGCACAGAACTTACCATTTTCTCAGCTCCCCGAGTTGAACTACGGTGTTGCAACCAAAGATCCCGTAGCAGGTTCAAGTGATGCATCACGTTCTGCCGGTTATGTTTTCCGTCTGAAATATGACTATAGCAATAAGTATTTGGCAGAGTTTACCGGTCGTTACGATGGCTCTTATAAGTTCTACGGAATGGCAGGTCAGCAGTGGGGTTTCTTCCCGTCGGCTTCTTTAGGTTGGCGTTTGTCCGAAGAAAGTTTTATGGATAATCTCAATTTCCTGGACGACTTGAAGATTCGTGCTTCTGTCGGTTTGCTGGGTAACGACTCTGTGACTCCTTATTCTTTCTTGAGCCAGTATGTTGCTGGAACCAATGTACTTATCAACGGTGTCTTGTCACCAGCTTATTATACCAACGTTATAGCCAACCCCGATTTGACTTGGGAGAAGACATTGTCTTGGAATGCAGGTTTTGATTTCACTATGTGGAATGGTATGCTGGGGATGGAATTTGATGCTTTCTATAACTATACTTATGACATCCTGACTGCTATGGGTGGTGATTATCCTCCTTCTATGGGTGGCTACTATCAGACTTATGCTAACTACAATAAGATTGATAGCAAAGGTGTAGATATTCTGGTTTCTCATCGCAATTCATTCCAGTTGGGTGGCAAACCCTTTACCTATGGTGTAAGTGCCAATATTACATACGCTAAAACTCGTTGGTTGCAATATCCCGATAGTCCTAATATCATGGAATGGCGTAAAGTGACAGGCACTCCTTATGGTGCTACAATGGCATGGGTGGCTGAAGGCCTGTTCCGTTCGGAAGAAGAGATTACCAATTCCGCATGGTATAGTACACGTCCTAACGTAGGCGATATCAAGTATAAAGACCTGAATGGCGATGGAAAAATTACAGAAGATGATAAAGCTCGTGTAGGCCGCAGCAATCGTCCTGAATTGACTTACGGTTTGAATCTGAACTGTTCTTGGAATGGCTTTGATTTTAATGCACAGTTTACAGGTGGTGCTCTGTTTGATGTATCTCTGACCGGAACATATTACAATGGTTATGATGATAATACAATCTGGACACAGACATTCAAAGAAGGTGCTAATTCTCCTTTGTATTTGGTAGAAAATGCTTATAGCATTGATAATCCTGATGGAACTTTCCCACGCATAACTCTTGGTAGCCCTGGACACGGTGGAGATAATGGCTTGGCTTCAACTTTCTGGTTGCGCGATGGTAAATATATTCGTCTGAAATCAGCTCAGTTAGGCTATTCATTCCCACGTCAATGGATGCAGAAAATTAATATTCAGAATCTCCGCATCTTTGTAGAAGGCTCTAACTTGTTCACCATTAGTGGTCTGCCCGAAGGTATTGACCCTGAATCACCGGGCGTGAACAACGGTTATTATCCGCAGCAGAGAACTATAATGGGTGGTATTTCATTAACATTCTAAAAAACGTATAGTCTATGAAAACAAGAATAATCGGTTTATGTATATTGGGGGCTTCATTCGGATTGAGCTCTTGCAATGATTTCTTGGATATGACTCCGACTAATAGTATTTCGGATAAGGTCATGTGGAGTACCACTACGAATGCGGAATATGCAGTCAATGATTTATATAAATACTTTTATAATTTAAGTAACTTTACTTTGGGACAATGTGCTGCTGGTATGACCGAGGCTTTGACTGACCAGTTGAAGTATGGTTCTTATAATTATAATGCTCTTTGTTTTATTCCCAGTGAGATTGCTTACGGTGGCACGACATTACAGCCTTCTTATGTAAGTACATACCTTGGCAATTGGGCAACGATGTATGAATATGTGCGTCGTACGAATGAAAATCTTTATAACCTGCATAAGTTTGGCACATTGAGTGATGCAGATTCTGAACGTTTGGAAGCAGAAATGCGTTTCATTCGTGCTTTCCTGTATTTTGATTTGCTCAAGCGTTATAAGGAAGTGATTATTTATAATGAAGACCTGACTCAGATAACTCGTGATAAAGCGTTGAGTACTGAAGAAGCCGGTTGGGATTTTGTAGAAGAAGATTTGAATTATGCCGCCACTCATTTGCCCGATCAGGCAAATGCCAATGGGCGTATAGATAAAGGTGCCGCTTATGCTTTCCTGACTCGTGCAATGCTTTATGCAAAACGTTATGATAAGGTAAAATTGGCAGCTGCAGAGGTTCAGAAACTGGGTTATACTTTGGAGAGCAATTATGCAGATTCGTATTCAAAAACAATAAAAGAAGGCAATAAAGAAGCTATTTTGCAGTATTGCTTTGACCGGACAATCGGCCACGATTTTGATACCTACTATACTCCGGGGGGTGACTATAAGCTGATTGGAGTAAACAGTGGTGGATATGGCACTCCTACTCAGGAAATGGTGGAATCCTATGAGTTGGCTGAAGGTGGTTTCCCCGATTGGTCAACTTGGCATAGCACTGAAGGTGTAACGGATACTCCTCCTTATGACAAACTGGAACCACGTTTCCAAGCTACCATTCTTTATAATGGTGCTCAGTGGAAAGGCCGTACTATTGAGACTTTTGTTGACGGTGTAGACGGTTGGTGTCAGTGGAACAAAGACAAAACTCCCGAAGGCAGAAGTACTACAGGTTATTATTTGCGTAAGTTGGTTGATGAAAATCATAATCTTTCTGAACTTGCCGTTAGTACGCAACCTTGGACTGTTATTCGTTTCGCTGAAGTCTTGTTGAATTATGCTGAAGCTTGCTATCAAACAAATGATAATGCTGGTGCCAATGAAGCAATCAAAGCTTTGCGTGCTCGTGTAGGTCTTTCTTATTCAGACAAGAGTGGCGATAACCTTTGGAAAGCCATTGTTCAGGAACGTAAGGTGGAATTGGCTTATGAAGGACAATGGTATTGGGATTTGCGTCGTTGGAATGTAGCAGCAAAATCATACGAAGAGGGTGGTTTGAATGGTTATCAGGTTCATGGTTTGAAGATTGAGAAACAATCTAATGGTGACCTGAAGTACACTTATGTATCTTGCGACGATAAAGACCGTAACTTCCCGGAAAAGATGTATCGCTGCCCGTTGCCACAATCTGAGTTGGATAATAATAGTGCTGTTTCCCAATATCCGGAGTGGAAATAACAGGTAGAATGGATATACATATCACTTTAGATGGTAACGGATATTCATTAAATCTAAAAAAAACAATGATTATGAAGAAGATATATTTATTATTTTTAGGCTTGTTGTCTATAATGACAGCCTGCCAGGAGCCTGAATATGTGCTCCCTACAGCAGATCGTCAAGGTATTACGAGTCTGACAGCCATCTTTACCTCTGGTCCTTTTGCTGACAAGGAAATTGTTAAATATGCAATAACAGATGCTACGGCTGACAAGTATGTAATTCCTATTCCATGGTTCTATCCAGAAGATAGTGAGGATGAGACTACACCGTATATGACGGCCGTCAGAGTACAGGCCGAGCTGGCTCCTAATTGTACTATTGAACCCGGTCTGACAGTATTGGACCTGACTCAAGACAATTATTTTGTATATACTAATGCACAGGGCGAGAAACGTGAAATCTGTATTACTGGTGAGCGGACAAAATCAAGTAAATGTGAGTTGCTTTCTTTCTCCCTGCTTGAACCTGCAGTTTCTGGTGTTATCGACAAGAGTACAAATGTCATTTCCTTGATTAGTGCAGATGATTTAAGCTCTTGCTTGGCCGACATTACTTTGTCACCTCATGCTACTATTACGCCTGATCCCCGTGTAGAAGCTCTGAACTACAATGATGAAGTTACTTTCACAGTAGTAGCTCATAACGGCGTTGACAAGCAGGAATATGTAGTCAAGAAGACTATTCCAGAGAAGATACCTTACGGCTTCAATGCACCGCTTGAAGAATTGTTCAGCTTGGATGCAACTGCTGGCGCTTCTATACCTTGGAACACTACCAATGCTCCTACATTGGGTGTTGTAGGTGGACAGCTGGTTGTTTGTATGGGTGATGGAACGACTCCTCTCTATTTTAACCAAGAAACAGGAAGTAAGGGTGGTACTATAAATCTGGGCTCTGCACAAGCAGGTTGCGTCACTAGTGATGAGGGTGGACATCTGCTTATCTGTAATAAGGTCGATGCAGGTGGTCAATGCAATATTTTTGTTACTTCTTCTGTGAAAGATGCTCCTCAGCCTTTCTATACGTTCACTAATAATACAGGTCTGCCTACAGGTGCGAAGATGAAGGTAATAGGTGATGTGACAAAAGATGCTGTGATAATCTTAACCAACGATGGTATTGACGGTGTTACTACTTCAAGTGTCTTTACTCGTATCGTAGTAACCAATGGGGAAATTAAAACTCCTGAAGTGGTTGATATCTCTTCTACAGGTTTGGCCTGGGGTTCAGCACCAGTTAATTCAACTTCTGTAGTTCCGGCCTCTACCAATGTAACGGAAGGTTACTTCCTGTCATACTATGACAAGAATATCCTGACTTATTTGAATGGTAACAACCAGATTGCAGCTCAGTTGGCTAACAGCAGTGGTAATAGCTGGGCACAGAATCAGAACTGTCTGGATACTAAGAAGTTCAACAATGCTCATTATCTGGCTATGCTGCTTGTTTCTCACTTCCCGATGTGGGGTGTTGGCCCACAGTTGTATCTGTATGATATCACAAGCAAGGGCTCTTTGGGCAATGATGTATTTACTTCACCGGCATTGACATTCAAGGCTGATGCTTTGAAATGGTATCAACAAGGTGAATCGAAGACCGCTTCGGGCGATGTACTGATTGCTCCGTCAACTAACGGTTTCAAGATTTACGTTTACTACTATGACAATAACAGTGCTACTATCGGTGGCTTTGCTGCTGATTGTATCCAGAAATAATTTGGTAAATTAAGAGTTTCCAGGAGGCTCGGGAAGCTGGGTCTCCTGGATTTTTAATGAATGACGAACTATTTGGAAAATAATTATTTGCGATGAAGTTTTTTAGATATTCTAATGCCATTGCGGCTTTGTGTTGTATGTTCTTGTTGGGAGCTTGCAAAGACAGTAATGACGGTATATCTGATTGGCCTTGGGAGGGAGATACGGATGAACCGGAACAACCGGTTGAAGTTAAACCTCGTTTTATTTGGATTGATGCTGCTGCCAATTTCCCCGATTATGCTAACAGTAAAGAAAATATAGAACGTGACTTGGCGAAAGCTAAAGAAGCCGGTTTCACTGACATTGTGGTGGATGTGCGTCCTACTATGGGCGATGTATTGTTTCAGACCTCGGCTGTAGAGCAAGTGAAGAAGTTGGACTATTGGAGTGACAATGGTTATGTTTATTTTGAACGTACGGAGACTTGGGACTATTTGCAAGCCTTTATTGACGCCGGGCATAAATTGGGACTGAAAGTCAATGCTTCTATCAATACCTTTGTAGGTGGTAACCTTTATCCTTATGGCTTGGGCGAACAAGGGCTGCTTTTCAGAGACGCTTCTAAAAAAGAATGGGCCACTACGCTTAATCTGGAGGGAGGTCTTACCAATGCTATGGATATGACGGCTGCAAACGACCCCAATAATGTGTATGGCACAAAATTCCTGAATCCGGCGAATGACGAAGTTCAGCAGTTCATTCTTCAACTGTTAGGCGACTTGGCCAAATATGATATAGATGGCATATTCCTGGACCGTTGCCGTTACAATGACTTTGCTTCTGATTTTTCTACTATTTCCAAGCAGAAGTTTGAAGAATATATTGGTGAGACGGTCGAAAATTTCCCCGATGACATCATTAAGCCCGGAAGTAGCTATTATCCGCTACCTTCTCCGCAACCCAAGTACATGAAGCAGTGGTTGGAATTTCGCGCAAAAGTCATTCATGACTTCATAGCCAAGGCGCGCGATAAGGTGAAATCTGTTAATCCAGACTTGCGCTTCGGAGTATATGTCGGTGCCTGGTATTCTACTTACTATGAAGTAGGTGTCAACTGGGCCAGTCCTAAGTATGACACTTCTGCCGAGTATCCTAATTGGGCAACAGCTAGGTACAAAGACTATGGCTATGCCGATATGCTCGACTTTATGTTGCTTGGTGCCTATGCTTCGGCCGATGAGATATATGGTAGCGGAGAATGGAACATGCAAGGCTTCTGTAAGAATGCTAAAAAACTTCTGATGAACGATGTCAAGTTTGCCGGTGGTCCGGATATAGGTAATAGTACAGGTTGGACAGATGGCGGACAAGGAGCCAAAATACCTCAGACCATAGATGCCTGCATCAATGTGGCTGATGGCTATTTTGTCTTTGATATGGTACATGTTAAGATGTACGACTATTGGAATGATTTCAAGAAGGGATTTGACGATTACCTGAGTTCCGTACAGCAATAGATTGATTAGTTTATAACTTGACACATCCCCTACTTAATCAAAATAAGCTGTCTCTTGCATTTCCGTTAGTTGAAAGGGCAGCTTCTTTTATAATGATATTATGAAGAATTCAATATTTTCTTTATTCTTTTTTTGTTTGTTGGTTTCCTTCAGTGCAAGGGCTTCCGAACGGTTGATTAAGGCTACCTTCATCCAACCATATCTGGTAGAGCAGTGGGACGATAGCCGTTGGAAGCAGGAGTTCAAGTCGCTCAAGGCGGCTGGTATGGAATATGTTATCTTTATGCACACTGTTCATACAGACCAGGAGGGAAACACTACGGCGGTTTATCCTTCGGCTCTGCCTGGTGTGTCGGGCAATAAGAGCGATTTGCTTGAAAACTGCCTGCGCAATGCTCGCCGAGCAGGATTTAAAGTATTTGTAGGACTGAATTTCAATGAGGCCTGGTGGAAAGCTGATTTTACTCCGCAATGGCTTATGCAACAGATGGAGTTTGGAAATCAAGTGGCTGAGGAGTTGATAGGGCGCTATAAGTCGCGCTACAAAGATACCATGTATGGCTGGTATTGGGTTTGGGAAGTAGATAATTCATATTGCAAGACACCGATGCATCGGGAGTTTCTTGTCAAGGCTTTGAATATGAATCTGGATTATCTACATCAGCAGACCAAAGGCATGCCATTCCTGTTATCGCCTTTCATGAACAGTCAGAATGGTACTGCGGCTCAGTGTGCTGAAATGTGGAAGTATGTATTGACTAATGCACATTTTCAGGATGGTGATATTTTTGCACCGCAAGATTGTATCGGTTCCGGTTTCCTTAACTTGGATGAAGTGGCTGACTGGTTTTCTGCTTTGGCTGATGTAATTCCGACTACTCCGCGTATTCGTTTTGTGGCCAATGTAGAGATGTTCGACCAACGTTTTTGGACAACAGCGACTTTAGACAGGATTCAGCGTCAGATGGATTTGCTCTCTCCATACGTTTCAGGGTTCATTTGTTTTGCCTATTCTCACTATTACAGTCCTTGGTTGCGCCATCCGGCTTTCCATGAAGCTTATACTTATTATGCTCAGAAGGGCTGCTTGCCATTTCTAGTCACACCTTTACCGGTGTCACAGTTGGCTTGGATGCAGAATGAAAAGCAGGGCGTATTTTTGTCGTGGAAGGACGAGAGCAAACCGCAGGCTGTAGGCTACCATATATATAAAGAAGGCCAATTGGTAGGTGATGTCCAGCGCAAAAAGGAGGAGGCTGAGCCATTCGGAATGTTTACTGTCAGGGAGGCAGGCACGTACGAAGTAGCTGCTTACAACGTGTGTGGAGCGGAGTCGGTGAAGATACAAGTTACCGTGCCCGACTATTTGTTCGGACAGCGAATCTGCGGACGGGTTACTTGTCAAGGAAAAGGTATTGCAGGGGTAGTGGTGACTGATGGTTTCGACTGCGTGGCTACTGACGGACAGGGTCGGTATGAGTTGAAACGTAACCGCGGAGCGCGTTTCGTTTACATCAGTTCGCCTGCGGGTTATCTGGTTCCTGTGAGTGAGCAGACTATTCCTCAGTTTTATTTGCCACTGGATTCGTTAAAGGAAAAAGACTATGATTTTGAGTTACTGAAAAATCCGAAGGACGATAACCGTCACACATTCTTGGTGCAGGCCGATGTGCAGGCCACTTCGGAGAAGGATATAGCAGGCTATCGTGCCTATTTACAGGATGTACAGGAATTGCTGCGTACCTCGGACGGTCAGTCTGATGTATTCGGAATTGATTGTGGTGATATTGTAGGTGATTCACCGCAACTGTTTCCTTCATACATACAAGCGTCATCGACTTTGGACATTCCGGTTTATCGGGCTATTGGCAACCATGACATGACTTACGGTGGTCGCACTTTTGAGTATTCTTACCGTACTTTCGAAGACTATTTTGGTCCCATCTATTACTCTTTCAACAGAGGTAAGGCACACTACATTGTGCTTGACAACTGTTTCTATGTCAATCGCGATTATCAGTACATCGGTTATATCGATGAACGCACGTTTGCCTGGCTGGAGCAGGATTTACGTTTTGTAGCAAAGGGAAGTCCAGTGTTCGTTGTGGTACATATCCCAACCAGTCTGACTCCGAAACTACAGTGGAATGCTTTATTGCAGGATGAAACCAGCAATGCTTCCAGTCTGTACCGGATGTTGGAAGGATATGATGCACATATCATTTCGGGACATACGCATTTCAATCTGAACGTTTGCTTTAATGATTCACTGATGGAACACAACACGGCTGCCGTGTGTGGCATCTGGTGGAAGGCCGACATCTGTATGGACGGCACACCGGCCGGATATGGCGTTTATGAAGTGGATGGTACGGACGTGAAGTGGTATTATAAGAGTGCAGGCCAGTCCAAGGATTATCAGTTCCGGGCTTATCCTGTGGGTGCCAGCAGGGAGTATCCCAAAGATATCATAGCCAATGTATGGAACTGGGATGAGAAATGGAAGGTGGAATGGTATGAAGATGGGAAACGGATGGACGAGATGACCCGTTTTACCGGTTATGACCCTGATGCTGAGGCCATTTGCTCAGATAAGGAAAGAGTGCAGTATGACTGGATTTCACCGGTGCAGACCAGTCATTTGTTCAGAGCTACTCCCCGCAGTAAGACTTCAAAAGTAGAGATAAAGGTAACTGACCGCTTTGGAAATGTATTTAGTCAGTTATTGAAATAAGAGGAAAAGATTTCTATATGAGTATACGGCCCTTTCGTTTAAATTGTGGTATCCGGCATTTGCCATCAGTTTGTCCTCACAAACAGGTAGGAATGTTTATCAGGAAACTCAGTCAGGGCAATTTAGTTTCATTTGTTGAAACTACAGGTTTCGTCCGTTGAAACTAACGGTTTCATCCGTTGAAACTACTGGTTTCGTCCGTTGAAACTACTGGTTTCATTTGTTGAAACTACTGGTTTCATCCGTTGAAACTGATGGTTTCATCCGTTGAAACTGATGGTTTCATCCGTTGAAACTAATGGTTTCATCCAATGAAACCAATCTGAAACTTTACTCTTAAGATGAAAGAACCGTGTAAATGAGTATGTAAAAAGGAAAGGAAGATATGAAAAGATTAGTTAGTTTGTTTAGCTTGCTGCTTTTGTGGTCAGCTCTCTATGCCAAAGTAACACTCCCCTCCATTTGGGGTGACGGTATGGTGCTGCAGCAGCAATCAAAAGTTGTTTTCACAGGCCAGTCAACAACTGGTAAGAAAGTGTATGCCGTGGCTTCGTGGAACGGCAAGAAAGTCTATGCCGACCGTCAGGAAGGGCAACAATGGACATTGACGCTGGAGACTCCGGCCTATGGTGGCCCTTATACCATTACTTTTAACGATGGTGACAAGTTGGTATTAAAGAATATTCTGATAGGTGAAGTTTGGTTCTGTTCCGGTCAGTCCAATATGGAGATGCCTGTCAAAGGTTTCCGTGGTCAGCCTGTCTATGGCTCTCAGCCCTATATTGTGTCGGCTAATGCCAAACGTCCTCTGAGGCTCTACACAGTGAAGAATGCCTGGAGCACTACTCCGAAGACAGAGGGTATTGACGGATATTGGACGGAACTTTCGCCTAAGGAAGTAGCTAATTTCAGTGCCACTGCATATTTCTTCGGCGATTTACTCCAACGTACGCTTGATGTACCTGTAGGATTGATACATTGTGCCTGGAGTGCTTCGAAAATTGAAGCTTGGATGAGCCGTGAGACGTTGGAGCAGTTTGCTGAGGTAGAGCTGCCCGATGTGCAGGCTACAGAATTCGGTTGGCCGGCCGGCACACCGACTCTGCTATGGAATGCCATGGTCAACCCGTGGAAAGGTTTTCCAGTGAAGGGAGTCATCTGGTATCAGGGTGAGGCCAACAGCCCGGCCCCAGCTCTCTATAAGAAACTTTTTCCTGCCATGGTAGCCGAGTGGCGCGCTTTTTTCCAGTCACCCGAACTTCCGTTCTATTATGTCCAGATTGCTCCCTGGCAATCGGAAGGCAGTGATAAGTTCGATTGGGCTCTCTTCAGACAATGTCAGCTTGAACTGATGCACGAAGTGCCCGGCACAGGCATGGTGATTACCACCGATGCCGGCAGCGAGAAGTTTATCCATCCACCTTATAAGATAAAAGTAGGTGAGCGTCTGGCTTATTGGGCTTTGGCACGTACTTATGGTTTGGAGGGTTTTACCTATTCAGGCCCCATCTATCGGCAATGTCAGATGAATGGCCGGCAAGTTGAGGTAGACTTTGAATTTGGTGAGGACGGCCTTGGACCCGAGAATCAGTTGGTAGAAGGCTTTGAGCTTGTTGACGAGGCTGGTAATATACATCCTGCCAAGGCAGAGATTATCGGTGGAAGTTCGAAGGTAAAGGTATGGAACGATTCTGTTCCGAGTCCGGTAGAAGTGCGCTATTGTTTTCGCAACTACAAGGTCGGAACATTGCAAAACAATGCCGGACTTCCGGCCGCTCCTTTTCGGGCAGTCATAAAATAGAAACAAGTATTAATCAATAAAACATGTATATACCAATGAAAAAACTAAGTTTGAAAAAATCTCTTTTACTGCTTGCCTCGGGCATGCTTGTGTTGACTTCTTGCGGTGGAACCAAGAAAAAGACCGAAGTGTCAGAAACGCCAGTCAAGCCGGCACTGATGTGGTTTGATGCCGAAGCCAACTTTGGACGTTTCAATCAGAAAGACTCCATTGACTATTATTTGCAAAAGATAAAGTCGCTCGGGTTCACACATGCTATTGTCGACGTACGTCCCATTACCGGTGAAGTACTCTATGACAGCAAGTATGCGCCACGTATGGAAGAGTGGAATGGTGCTAAGCGTGGCGACTTTGATTATCTGGGCTATTTCATTCAGCAGGGACATAAGCTTGGATTACAGGTACATGCTTCGTTGAATGTATTCTGTGCCGGTCACAATTATTTTGACCGTGGTATGGTCTACAGTGGCCATCCAGAATGGGCGTCCATGGTTTACAATCCTGAAAAAGGGATTATCTCTATCATGGAGGAAAAACATAAGTATGGGGCCATGATTAATCCGCTCAACGAGGAATATCGTACGCATATTCTTAATGTGCTGAAAGAGTTGGTTGGAAAATATCCCGATTTGGACGGACTGATGCTCGACCGTGTACGCTATGATGGCATCAGTGCCGACTTCTCACCGCTTTCGCGCAGCAAGTTCGAAGAGTATATTGGTGCTAAGGTAGAGAACTTTCCGCAGGACATCCTGACTTGGGAAAAGACAGCAGACGGAAAGTTTGTGCCCAAACGTGGCAAGCTGGCTTTGAAGTGGTTTGAGTGGCGTACAAAGACGATTACCGATTTTATGGCTTTGGCCCGTAAGGAAGTGAAGTCTGTGAATCCCAACATCTCGTTTGGTACATATACAGGTGCCTGGTATCCTTCTTACTATGAGGTGGGTGTAAACTTTGCCAGCAAGAACTACGACCCCAGCAAGGATTTTGATTGGGCTACTCCTGAGTATAAGAACTATGGCTATGCCGATCTGATTGACCTGTATGCTACCGGCAATTACTACACGGACATTACGATAGAAGAATATCAGAAGAATGGTCATAGCGTTTGGAACGAAACAGACAGCCAGGCACAGTCGGGTACATGGTATTGTGTGGAAGGTTCGTGTCAGCACCTGCGTACTATATTGAAAGATAATAAGTTCATGGGTGGAATCCTGGTGGACCAGTTCTATGACAATCCGGCCAAACTGTCGAAGACAATAGCCATGAACCTGAAGCTTTCAGATGGTCTGATGGTGTTTGACATCGTACATATCATCAGTAAGAATCTTTGGAAAGAGGTGGAAGAAGGCATGAGAGAAGGAGGAGCTTGCCGATGAAAGGACGTGCCTACTCGTTGGATGCCCTTCGTGGATATGCTATTCTGACGATGGTGCTTTCGGCCACCGTTGCGGGCAGTATTCTGCCCGCATGGATGTACCATGCTCAGACACCGCCACCCACACATGCCTTCAATCCCGAATTGCCGGGGCTGACGTGGGTGGATTTGGTCTTTCCTTTTTTCCTGTTTGCTATGGGGGCGGCATTCCCGTTCTCCATTCGTAAGCGGAAAGAAAAGGGAGAGAGTGAGTTGAGGCTGGTGTATGATGCGTTGAAGCGTGGCGTGCAACTTACGTTTTTTGCTATCTTCATCCAGCATTTCTACCCTTATATGCTGAGTAGCCCGCAGGACATGCGCGCTTGGCTGCTGGCCATAGCTTGTTTTGCGGTTCTGTTTCCCATGTTCATGCGTTTACCGTTTCCCTTGCCGGCATGGGGACATACGGCAGTTAAACTGGGAGCTTATGCGGTGGCAGTAGTCATGCTGCTTACGGTGAACTATGCAGATGGGCGTGAGTTTAGCTTGTATACCAGTAACATCATTATTCTGTTACTGGCCAATATGGCCATTTTTGGTTCCATCATTTATTTGTTTACGATGGACAACAAGTGGGCACGCATTGCAGTACTGTTGGTGCTGGCCGGTATTATACTGAGTAGTAAGGTGGAAGGTTCCTGGACAAGTACTCTGTTTGGCTTTACTCCTGTTTCCTGGATGTATCGTTTCGATTACTTGAAGTACCTGTTCATTGTGCTGCCGGGTAGTTTGGCCGGTGACTTCCTACTGGAATGGATGAACAGGCGAGGGCACGAAGAAGGAGAGGATAAAAATGACCGCAAAGCCTATGCTGCTCTGTCTTTGTCGGTGGCAATCATTGTGTGCAATCTGGTAGGACTGTATAACCGGTGGCTTCATGTCAATCTGGTTGTGAACATCCTGCTGCTTTTGGCTGGTTGGTGGCTGTTGCGCAAGTCGGCGGGCAGTGCTTCGTTGTGGAAAGAGTTGTTCAATATGGGTGCATTCCTGTTGTTGGTGGGCTTGTGTCTGGAGCCGTTTCAAGGTGGTATAAAGAAGGACGTGGCCACTTTCAGCTACTTCTTTGTTACTTCAGGTTTGGCTTGCATGGCCTTGATAGTATTTCACATCCTGTGCGATTATTTTCATTGTCGGAAGTCTACCTCGTGGCTTGTCATGTCAGGTCAGAATCCGATGATTGCCTATGTGGCCGGCGATTTGCTGGTGATACCTGTATTGCAGATGACCGGGCTGTTTCCATTACTGTCTTATTTGCATTCCAATCCTTGGTTGGGATTTTTGCAAGGGCTGCTGCTTACTTCTCTGTCGTTGTTGGTTACCATCTTCTTTACCCGTATCAAGTGGTTCTGGAGGACTTGATTAGACATATGTGATTAATTTTAATTTGAATGTAAAATAAGTATTCTGATGGATAAAGGAACTGCATTAAGATGGCTTATTTCGTTTGCAATGTGCGTATCGTTGTTTATCATTCCCGTTAGTGGACAACGTGTAGAAAATCATTTTGTCAAACCAATCACTGGCACTTGGATAAACCTAGCCTATCAGGATGTGCGTAACAAGTACACCAATCCGCAGCATTTTGATTATACAGCCCCAGCTTTATGGAGGCAGAAGATAAAAGAACTTTCTGAGATGGGGATTGAATATCTTGTTTTTATGGCTGTGGCCAATGAAGGGAAGGCATATTATCCTTCTAAATTGATGCCTCATGCATATGCTCCCGAGAAAGAAAGTCCGGTGGATGTTATTATGGATATGGCGGACGAATTGGGAATGAAAGTTTTTATGAGCACGGGCTGGGCAAAAAATCAGGATGACAATTTGCAGGATCCGGCAATCAAGCAACGTCAGCTTCAGATGATGGAGGAACTGGCAGCTCTGTATAGAAACCATAAAGCATTCTATGGTTGGTATTTGCCGGTAGAAGATTGTCTTTGTCCGATTTTTGCGGAACATGCTGTACAGTCGGTCAATACATTGGTAGAGAAAGCACGGGTATTGACTCCTGGAAAGAAAACTTTGATATCTCCTTATGGCATTGTGAATTCTGCTTTTGATGATCCGGCTTATGAAAGGCAGTTGGCCAAATTGAAGGTTGATATCATTGCCTATCAAGATGAAATTGGATGTGTCCGCGAGCAGTTTCCTCTTCTTCGTTTGAAACGAAGTTGGGAAAAATTGCGTGCGATCCATGACAGATTGGGCATTGCATTGTGGGCGAATTGTGAGACCTTTACATGGGAAAACGAAACCAATGATCGTGCTTCTGCTTTAATTCCTTCTGCTTATTCGCGCTTGTTGTCCCAGCAGGTGGCTGCATCGGTTGCAGGGGTAGAAACTATCACATCCTTTATGATGTACGGCTTGTTTGACAAGCCTGATTCGCCGTTTCAACTGGGGCAGCCAATTTGGTCGAATAAGGCATATACAGATTATATGGCTTGGAAGAACGGTGATAAGTATTGGAACTATCTGGCTGCTTCTTTTGCAGGTACGTTAATAAGCGGTGAGATTGCAAAGACAGACAATGTGTTGTGGCAAAAGATGCTGGATGGAAAACTGGCCGAAGAAAGCAGTGCAGATACGTGTTGGGTGGAATTTGCCCCCGGGTATCATGAGCTATTTTTTGATTTTGGGAAAATAGTACATTTGAAGCAGTTCATGTTTCGTGTGCTGAATTATAAATCTCAAGATATCTGTTTGCCGGAAAATATCAGTTTGTCAGTTTCCGATGACGGCATACGATATCATTTGGTCGCAATGAAGAATGTTCCGTGTTGGCCGAATGCAAAGCATGACATCTGGATTGATGGGATTTTGTTTGATGAGATAATGGAGAACGGGCGGTATATAAAAATAGCTTTTGAAGCTTCTCATAGAGTCTGCATCGACGAATTGTATGTTAATCCTATCCTTGGGAAATAAGGGGAGAACCTCAGCTCCACCCTTCCAGTCCTGACCTTTGTGAACATAAAGTTGACTTTGGAAGAAGGAGTGGGGAGGGGGAGGAAACTGTTCAGCCCATCTTTCCGTGGGGAGAGATGGGCTGAATGTTTATGATATGCTAGCCAGGTTCAGTCGAACAGGCTCTTGAACTTGCGGAAGATTTTTTCCTTGATGGAAGCGTTGGGCTTGAAGTTGTCCGAGGTTTCCATTTCTTCCAGCGCTTTCTTCTCGTCCTTGCTCAGGGTTTCGGGCACGTAGATGCTGACGTTGACAAGCAAGTCGCCGGTGCCATAGCCGTTGACGCTGGGAAGTCCCTTGTTGCGCAGGCGGAGAACCTTGCCAGGCTGGGTACCCGGTTCGATCTTTACTTTCACCTTGCCGTCGATGGTGGGGATTTCTACGGCTCCTCCCAAAGCTGCGGTAGGGAAGCTCAACAGGAGGTTGTAGATGAGGTCGTTCTCCTCGCGGATCAGTTCCTTGTCCGGTTCTTCTTCGATGAGGACCAGCAGATCGCCCGGCACGCCGTTGTGCTTGCCTGCGTTTCCTTTGCCGTTCATGGAGAGTTGCATGCCTTCGGCTACACCGGCCGGTATCTTGACCGTTACTACTTCTTCGCCATAGACGATACCTTCGCCCGCACACTCTTTACATTTATTCTTGATGACTTTACCTTCGCCACCGCAAGTAGGGCAGGTAGTACGTGTCTGCATGGTGCCCAGAATGGTCTGCTGGTTGCGAATGACGGAGCCGGAACCTTTACAGGTAGGACAGGTTTCGCTTCCTCCATTGCCTTCGGCACCGGTGCCGTGGCAGTGGGTACAGGTGACGTACTTTTTCAGTTTGAATTTCTTTTCTACACCAGTAGATATTTCTTTCAGGTTGAGCTTCACCTTGACGCGGAGGTCGGAACCACGGAAACGACGCTGCTGGGCGCCACCTCCTCCGCCAAAACCACCGAAACCGCCAAAGCCTCCTCCGTGTCCGCCGAAGATGTCGCCGAACATGGAGAAGATATCGTCCATGGACATGCCACCACTGAATCCGCCGAAGGGGCCTCCGTTGCCTGCCGCACCGCTCATGCCTGCAAAGCCGAACTGGTCGTAGCGGGCGCGTTTGTCGGGATTGCTCAACACGTCATAGGCTTCTGCTGCTTCCTTGAATTTCTCTTCCGCTTCCTTGTCGCCCGGGTTCTTGTCGGGGTGATATTGGATGGCTTTCTTGCGGTAGGCTTTCTTTATCTCGTCGGCCGATGCGTTCTTGTCTACTCCCAGTACCTCGTAGTAATCTCTTTTTTCCATAATTCAACTTGTCTCCTTATTCTCCGACTACCACTTTGGCATGACGGATTACCTTGTCGTTTAATGTATATCCAGGCTGGACACAGTCCAGGATTTTGCCTTTCAGTTCTTCTGCCGGAGCGGGGATGACGGCGATGGCTTCGTGGAAGTCGGTGTTGAGGGGCTGTTCCTTGGTCTCAATGACTTTCACTCCATTCTGTCCGAGAACGGTCATGAACTTGTTGTAGATCAGTTCGACACCTTCTCTGACGGCGGCTACGTCTTCGGCCGTTTCCATGTTCTTCAGTGCGCGTTCGAAATCGTCCACGATGGGCAGGATGCTGCTGATGCTTTTTTCGCCTCCGTTCAGGATCAGTTCTGCTTTCTCCTTCATGGTGCGTTTGCGGTAATTGTCGAATTCGGCTGAAAGGCGCAGGTACTTGTCCTTCATATTGGCCAGCTCTTCCTGTGTCTTGGTCAGCTCGTCTACTTGCTCTGTTTCTTCAGTTCCGGCCTGTTCCTGTGTCTCGGCTGCCGTTTTTTCAGTTTCGCCCTGGTCTTGTTGTCCCGTATGGGCAGTGTGAGCTTTCAGCTCTTCTTCGTTCATGGTTTCTTTTTTCGGATCCATATCTATTTTTCTTTTTTGTTATTACTGCGGATGGACGGTCGGACGTATCCGGCGCGTCTTGTTACTTTTCTTTCCAGCAAAAACTTTGCCAAAATGTCTACTTTTTCAGAAAACGCCGCAAAGTTACGATTTTTATGTCACATTGGCAGTGTGGAAAGAAGACAATTGTGTATCTTTGCACCTCCGTTTTTAAGGTATTAGTAATAACAAGATAAAGATAATTCATGATTACAGTTTCTAATGTTTCGGTACAGTTTGGTAAAAGGGTGTTGTTCAACGACGTCAACCTGAAGTTTACCAGCGGCAATTGTTATGGTATCATCGGTGCCAACGGTGCAGGCAAGTCTACTTTTCTCAAGACGATTTCCGGAGAGTTGGAGCCTACAACGGGGTCGATAACTTTGGGACCGGGCGAACGCCTGTCTGTACTTAGCCAGGACCACTTCAAGTGGGATGCTTATACGGTGATGGATACGGTGATGATGGGCCACACGGTGTTGTGGGATATCATGAAGCAACGTGAAGCCCTCTATGCCAAAGAAGATTTTACGGACGAGGACGGCATGAAGGTGTCCGAACTGGAGGAGAAGTTTGCCGAGCTGGACGGTTGGAATGCCGAGAGTGATGCGGCCTCCTTGCTGAGCGGCTTGGGCATTAAGGAAGACAAGCACTATGTGCTGATGAGCGAACTGAACAACAAGGAGAAGGTGCGTGTCATGCTGGCACAGGCTTTGTATGGAAATCCCGATAACCTGTTGCTGGACGAGCCGACCAACGACTTGGATATGGAGACGGTGACCTGGCTGGAGGAATACCTCTCGAACTTCGAACATACGGTGCTCGTTGTGAGCCACGACCGTCACTTCCTCGACTCGGTTTGTACGCACACCATCGATATCGATTATGGAAAAATCAACCTCTTCGCTGGTAACTACAGCTTCTGGTACGAATCGAGCCAGCTAGCCTTGCGTCAGCAACAGAACCAGAAGGCCAAAGCCGAGGAGAAGCGCAAAGAGCTGGAAGAGTTTATCCGCCGTTTCAGTGCCAACGTGGCCAAAAGCAAGCAGACGACGAGCCGCAAGAAGATGCTCGAGAAACTGAATGTGGAGGAAATCAAGCCTTCGTCGCGCAAATATCCTGGCATCATCTTTACGCCGGAACGCGAACCGGGCAATCAGATCTTGGAGGTTTCGGGCCTGACCAAGTCTTTGGAAGACGGTACAGTGCTTTTCCGCGATGTGAATTTCAATGTGGAGAAAGGCGACAAAATTGTATTCCTGTCGCACGACCCGCGTGCCATGACGGCTTTGTTCGAGATTATCAACGGCAATATGAAGCCTGATGCCGGACACTATAACTGGGGTGTGACCATCACGACGGCCTATCTGCCGTTGGACAACACGTCGTTTTTCAACACAGACCTGAACCTGGTCGACTGGCTCAGCCAGTTTGGCGAAGGAAATGAGGTCTATATGAAGAGCTTCCTGGGACGTATGCTTTTCTCGGGCGAGGAAGTACTGAAGAAAGCCAGTGTGCTGTCGGGAGGCGAGAAAATGCGTTGTATGATTGCCCGTATGCAGTTGCGCAATGCCAACTGTCTGATCTTGGATACGCCGACCAACCACCTCGACCTTGAGTCTATCCAGGCCTTCAACAACAACCTGAAGATCTACAAGGGAAATGTCCTGTTTGCGTCGCACGACCATGAGTTCATCCAGACGGTGGCCAACCGTATCATCGAGCTGACTCCGAACGGTATCATCGATAAGATGATGGAGTATGACGAATACATCACTTCGGATCACATTAAAGAACTGAGAGCACGCATGTATCAGAACTGATACTTGACAGACTGAGATAATAAGAGAGGCACGGACCGACAGACTTCTATGGAATAATCCGTATGGTTTCTGCGTGGTCCGTGCCTCTTTGTATAGGGGACAAGGGAAGGATCCTCTGTTACATCCTTTAATGTTTGGTCTGGTAGACTATTTTGTTTTCACTTTCCCCGAAAAGTTTGTCACCCAAGGTTGTAATTTTATTGCCGGTTGCCACTACGTGTCTCAGGTTGTCACATCCGATGAAGGCACCATATTCGATGGCCGTTACTCCGGCCGGTAATATCAGTGAACCGGACAGGCGGGTACAACCGCTAAATGCACGTTGGCCGATGGTTTGCAAACCTTTCGGCAGAGTGACGTCCAGCATGTATTTTTTTTGCGTAAACGTATACTCGGGAATAGCGGTCGAAGTGCAGTTTTCCATATTGACAGAAACCAGATTGGGCATATAGTCGCGGAGCAACTTGAAGTCAGCTTCATCCATTTTGCCTTCGATGGTCAGGAAATTGACGTCACGCGGTTGAATGCCTTTGCGCATGAGTTCACTGGCCAGACTGCTCATGGGGCCAATCTCTACGGAAACGATTGTAGGTTCTCCTTCGATGAAAGAGAAGTTTTCCCATCTTTCCTTGTTGCGATAGGAATCCGTACTTCCCAGCGGAACAAATATGGCTGTGATGCTGTCGGCCAATGCTTCGGGCAACAAGTTGGGAGCCTTTTTCTTTCTGACCTGACAAATCTTCAGGTTGGTGCACCCCTTGAAAGCGGCGTCTTCTATGTTCTTCGTCTTGTCCGACAGAATAACGCGCTCCAGCGTTTGTTTTCCCTGAAAACTTCCGTCACTCAGTTTTTTGCAGAAGGCATAGGCCGGGATGCAGTTACCCGGGTAGACGTAGATACGGTCAGGGTAGGTGCCGTTCTTTCCTGTGTACATGCTTATGGTGGCATTCGATATGTCCAGCACTTTGAGGTTGGTGAATTCGTCGCGCAGATGGCGGAAGTCGATGGCGTTGAGTTTGCCCTGCAGGGTGAGGTGGGTGATCTGGTTGGCTTCATTTTCGGTCAGCAGTTCCACCAGTGTACCGGCTTTGGGTACATAGAAAGTTTTCTTTTTTTGGGCGTAAGCTCCTCCCCAGGTGATGCAGAGGCTAGCTGCAACAAGCAATATGTTTCTTAGTTTCATTTTCTTTCAATTTTAGGATTTTGTTTTCAAAGATACGGAAGATTTAGCCTATGTCATCTATCTGTTTTGTTAATTCTAAAAAAAACTTATGTTAACGTGTTGTATGATGATGTGTAAATTCAATAGATGAAGGTTTGTTTCCCATCCGATATAGTAAAAGGTAATTCTTCTGTTCCTCTTATCATGTTGCTAAGCCAATATAATTTTCCTTTTGGAACATCTTTAAATTCCACATATTCATAACGAGCATATTGGCATCCAAATCGCTTCCAACCTTCATCTGTCCAATAATATAAAGTATACAAATCTTCTGCATGTATCCCGTTATCTGCATTCAAGGGAGCAAAACGGACTAGGGTTGCCTTTTGTCTATTATTCAAGCGCAAAGTAATAGTTTCAGAAGAAGATGGAGCAGTTTGCATATTTCCATCGTATTCAGTCTTATGCCTCATTCCCTCCCAACCGTTTTCATCTAAAAGTTTAACATAACAAGAATCTCTAAGGAACAATATACTATCATTAGGTGAAAGAATGTGTATGCGATTGGGAGGAAATACGTTTTTATATCCGTATGATTTATCAGTAATCCATTCTAACATGGAAATGTTAGCATGGGGATAAGAAGCAGGAGCCTTAAAACGATAGTACCGATAATTTCCAATATTAGTTAAGGTCTTTTCCTGAAAGAAAGGTTCGGGTATTTCTTCAATTTCTCCTTGTATTACTGCATCACTGAAATCCTCTCGGTTGGCAGCCTGAAATTGACCGCCTACCAGTTGTCTGGCTATTTCGTTCATTTGAGGTTTGTAAGTGCATTTGCGAGTTAAAACCAGATTACTCCATTGCCCATTATAGTCATTTATTTCAGCTAAGTAATGAGGAACTCCAATTCCGTTTATATCTTCTACACAAAAAGGTCTTCCAAAAGCCTTCATGCGATTATTTTCATAGTAAATTGGAAAGTAAAACATGCCTGGAATAGCATATTCAAAAAGCACAGTTCTCGATTTTATATTTATTTTTCCCCATGTTACAGCCAATAGTCCGCCCCGCCCTTTGTGAAACACAGCTAGATATGCCAGTCTATTTGGAATCATTTCATGGAAAGGAAGTGATAATGTAACTGTTTTCCGATAATGAGAGGTCACATCAATAATACAGGGGTCGGCAAGTTCTTGCGGGATATGCTCATTTTCTGATTTTAAGAAATAAGGCGAATTTTTTTGTGCGGCATACGTCATTCGATAGATATTATAGACTTCTTCAGCATGATAAGAACCTTTATAGGGCACATCACTTTCCGGGCTGAAGGCATATCCTGTATCTTTCGGACCTTGGTAAAGAGCGCAATGGTAATGCCGTCCTCCAAAGTAACGGTAGCACATATTATATTCTACTGAAAGTGGTAAGCCACACGATCTTAGAATATTGCATGCATAGTTTGCAATATCCACACAGTCGTGAAGACCGCGTGAATATAAACCGTATATGCCATAATTTTGCCTGTCTTCCTGTTTCCCGTTCAAATCTCTGAGTGTATTGATGGCTTGGTTGTAGTGATGAATCATTTTCTGCGGAGTGTCGCAAGAATCTGCATTCAGGAATTTGCCAAACAGTGAATTTAATTCTTTTCCATTGTTTAGAAATCCATATCCGCCTACAGAGCGATAGGGGAGGATATATTCCTTAAATTCATTAAAACTAAGCTGTCTGGCAAACTTAGAATGATGCCACACTTCAAAAGCATGATCAATGTGTGCAATCAGAAATTTGCTATCCAATTCCTGTATGTCAGGAAAACTATCGACGCATATTTCTATTTTAGGAAGTATTTGGTTCTTCTGATTTTCTCTATATGTTCTGATTTGAGAAAATCTTTTTTCATTTGAGGATTCATTCGCTAAAAGGGACTGACAGATACTATCTGTCTTCTGTCGCCACACTTCGACTTCTCTAGGTACATAATTTAATTTGCCGTACGAATAATGATAATGCATGTTGTCAATAAGAAAACGTGCCGCCTCATACTTTTGCCGATCTGGATCGCTCCATCGGTAATGTAATAATACCGACCAAAGCTGGATGCGATTTCCAGCGGCATCTGGAGGAAGAGAGGGGAGGCTGATGTAAACTACTCCAAACAAAAACAACATCCAGAAGGTGAACAAGGCGACTCGTTTTCTCATAGCTTCTATTCTTTATCTTTACTTGGTATGTTTTTCTGCATCATACTCTTCTTTTGTCAGATTCCGGACAGTTGACTCTACTTTCGGCTCCTTTTTTGAGCCAGGTATGATAGCTGCGCCGCCAATATGATCGAAAAGAATAGTGTTATTCTGTGGTGAAATAATTGCTACGGAATGCACAGAGCGTCCGTGAAATGACCATTCCACATTCACAAGTTCTAAGTTTTCATTTTCGCTTGCACGCTTTAGCCATTCTTTTATTTTTTCAAAAGGTTCCTCTGTTCCCGAAAGAGATAATTTTTCACGCATTACTTTCAAAGGTACGATATCATACGATCCTTTGTTGTCGTTCAAGTGATATACTACATCTGTATCATCGGCAAATAAAAGTTTTAGGAATTCTTCTCGCTGTTCTTGCGTCTCCACTTTTCCACGATAACTATACCCCACCAACTTTAATCCATCAATCCAGTTTCGAGTCATTAAATCACTTTGTTGCTTGGCATAATCTAATTGTTCTTGCCAAGTAGTTGGTTCCTTTTTGACTTCGGTTACGTCAGACTTGTCTTTTTTGACACTGTTGTTGCAAGCTCCAAAGAAGAGAATTACTGAAAAAATAATAAAGATTAAATTTTTCATAATTAGCTGATTTTAAATCATGTTCCTATTAGTTTTGTTCTTTCCTTTGAGATTCCAAATGATTAGCCTTTGAATTAAGCCAAGACTCCATCATTTGTTTCCCCATTCCAGTAGAATCCGCATAAGCATTGATAGCGGCTATATTGGCCAAACATTCTTGATAAAGACTTTCGTCCATGCCTTTTTGCTTAAATTCTTTCTCGGTGATAGTCAGTTGCAAATGATGTGCTATGGTATCCACTTCAATATAGTGGAGGGCAATGTCCTCTATTTTGACTTTTAATTCTTTTTGTTCGGGAGATAATGAGTTGTCATCCACAAAAAATAAGCCTGCATGTAAAATATCTACTTGCGTTTTTTCGTCAAGTTTGCTACCTTTTTCAGAATTCGAATGCTTTGTACAAGCAATAAACCCCAATAAAATTACAGAGATAAGTAGAATGATTTTTTTCATGATTGTAAATATTAATTATGATTATAGATAAAATATTGAACACTACCACCATCGCTGCATAGCGTAAATGTCCTTACTTTCAATAAAGTAGGTGATATAGGAATCTGAAAAGAACAACTTCCAATCCACGGACCACTCGTTATAGTGTTAGTACTGCCATTACAATCAATTTGAATAGCGGTTAAAAAACATCGGCTGGAGCCTTTAAATACAATTTTTTTAGAACCTGCAGGTGCAGATATTCCAATTTCTGTTTGGATATTTCTAACTTCAAGTGATCCGCTAGCTAATATGTCTGTATTACTTTCACTTCGTGTTTTAATGGGCCGCTTTGAATTATTTTTAACTTCTTGTGGGTTTTGTAAGATAACATGCTCTCCTTTAGTACGTAAATCGTTAATAAAATCATTGACTTCCTCAACTTCATGTAGCAAACGTGTAAATATTTCCCTTGATATTCCATAATTAGCAGCTTCTTCAAAATTCATTTTAAGAACATATAAATTTTTATCTAATACCAGGTGAGTCCTAGCTATTTGTTGTGCTTGTAACAAATCAATTTCTTCTGATTGGGGTATATCGGACTCTTCAATTGATACTTGTTCTTGAAACATGTTCGTATCTAAATCAGAACATGCTAGTGGTAATAAAACGATGCAAATCGGTAATAATGTCTTGAAAGATTTCATAATGTTATAGTTTAAAAGTTGGTTATTCAAGTTTCACTAATAGTTTATTCTTCTATCTCTGTAGCTGTTAAATTAAGTCGAGGCTAATGAGATTACAGAATTCCTACCTAGACAGAATCCGTTGGTGGTGGTTCCATAATATATATTATCAAGGTTCAACAATCGGGTTAATTATCACTTTTATTCACATATTCTTTCATTGTTTTCTTTATCCATTCCACTTGAAAAGAAGGTATTTTCACCGGCTTGTCTACAATTTGTCGGGCCAAGGAGATTGCTTCATTTTGCCGTTCGTTTCGATTTAGTATTTGTACCAAACAATACAATGGGATAAATCGGTTGGGACACATCAGGGAAGCTTGGCGATAATGTAGCTCGGCTTGTGTGTCTTCGCCTCTCTGCTCATTCATTTCGGCCAGCAAAAGTTCCAGATCATAATCGGCCCATAGTTCCCTGCATTGGTTAGCAATTTTAATTCCAGAGTCATATAAACCAATTTGATTTAACTCAAACGCGTAGTTGTAAAGAAAGTATTGGTCATGCTTCAGTCCGATATATGCATGTTGATAATGTTCAAGTGCACGGTCGGTTTGTTTGGCAGCGGAGGCTGTCACTGCTTCAGTCCAAGCCAATTCGGCTTTCACACGCCGTATTATCAGACTCCCAATCCAAAAGCTTAGAGGCAATAGGCATGCCACACCCACATTACGTAAAGTTGATGGAAACTTTATGGTATCTTTTAATAATAAAAAAGTTGCATACAACAATACTGTCCAAACAAACGGATACATTAATGGATAGGAGAAGAAACCCAATACGCAAACGGATATCCAAACAAGCATGCCGCACTCTTTTTCAGAGGAATAGTTCTTTTTAGCTACACGAAACAAACGTATCAGCCATGCAATGACAATCAATAACCCCACTATACCGAAAGAAATGCCTATCTGTAGGTATTCATTATATGGATATTGTACGGTATCAGCCAATTGAACATAACTACTATCTGGATGGCGTTTAAAATAAGCAGCCTGATAATCCATATAATGTGCTTCGAATCCATTCATGCCCCAACCGAACAAGGGCTTGTCAAGCATCATTTCCAAAGAACAACGCCAGATAAGCATACGTCCGTCTGCTGAATCTTTTTTGACGAGATAAAGAGCTATAACAGAACAGAGGAAAATGCTGATAAGTCCTATTCGCTGAATGGTTCGTGTGGGACGAAGATTTCTACGTTTCCAAATGGCATAAACAAATAACAAACTTAGTATACCCGCACGCGAAGCCGATAGTAATACACTTGCAATGACAGCCCATGCGACTACTTGTCCAATTATGCGTCTATCTCTTCCTTTATTCAACATCCATAGACAGAACGGAAAGCCCACGCAAAGACTGGCGGCAAAACCTGCCGGATTGTCTAAAGAGCCTTTTAGCGGAATACCGTGTTGAATTAGAGCAGGTAATTGGCATATTCCCCAGCAAATTTCTATTATAATTAAACCAACAATCGCGTAATGTATACATTTGTGAGGAAGAAGAGCGCATCGATCAAATGGAACCAGATGATGAGCACAGGAAACTACCGACCATATCATTCCACCCACTGCAAACACTATCCATTTGGGGAGTACTTGTGTGTCTACGAAGTGTACTGAACAAAAGAATAAAGTTCCGCCCATCGTAATAATTATGATTAGCTTGCGTATCATAAAAATGTATACATACTCGTTGATTGACTAAAATGAGTATTCTTTATAAAGACGAACTGAAAAGAAAAACCTAACCTTGTTTTTGCTTTTTTTTTGAGATAAATCTCAAAACACTGAAAAACAGTACTTGAGAGGTTGCTTAAATTATGTTCTTATTAGTTTTGTATAATCCTTAACTCTATGGTGCTAGTCCTGACCTTTGTATTTATAGAGTGAAGGTTGGAACGAAAAAAATGGAAGCATAAATCATATTTTATCATTGTAGAAAAATAGACAGAACTGATTGCTTGGGATATAGGCGAGGATGTAAATCTTGCAGAAGATTTGTCGATAATGGATATTCTTTTTTCTTTTATTAGTATTTTTGCGGGTATATTAGTGTGCCTTCAAGCAATATTAGTAAAGATATGGAAATGAAAAATAAAATGTTGTGGAAGAACATCGGCCGATTAGTAGTGGATATTCTGCTGTTTTATGTGATAGGGACGTTGATAACGATGTTTTTGTGCGTTCCTCTTTTCCTGATACAGAAAGCATTGGGGATGGAGATGCTGGAAGGCAGTTTGCCTTCTCTCTTCCTGGAAAGGTTACTGATGCTGGTCGGTTATCTGAGTGCGGCAGTATTAGTGCTGCGTTGGCGCAAACTACCTTTATCGCTGCTGGGAATGTCTTTGAGAGGACGGGGAAAAGACTTGCTGGCTGGATTGGGGGTAGCGGTGTTGCTGTATGCCGTCGGGTTTGGTACATCGCTCCTTATGGGGATTGTTGAAATAGCGAGTGTACAGTGGGTACCTCGTGACTTGCTGGGAACATTGCTGTTCTTCCTGCTGGTAGCCGTCACGGAGGAGGTGATGCTGCGTGGCTTTGTGTTGGGAAGAATGCTTTCGGCAGGTATGAATCGTTTTGTGGCGCTGTTCTTGTCGTCGGCTCTTTTCTCAGCTATGCATTTGTTCAATCCCAATTTTGCACTCTTGCCGTTTGTCAACATCCTGCTGGCAGGTTGTCTGCTGGGAGCATCCTTCCTGTATACACGTAACTTGTGTTTCCCTGTCGTGCTGCACTGGTTCTGGAACTGGCTGCAAGGCCCTGTGCTGGGTTATGAAGTTAGTGGTATGGACAGCGGCGAAACTTTGCTGACCCTCCGTTTGACGGGCAGTGACCTGCTGACAGGAGGCAGCTTCGGCTTTGAAGGCTCGCTGCTTTGCACCGTTCTGCTTGTTGGCGGTACACTGGCCATCGTCGCTTATTATGAACGGCGCGGCAGGAAGGAGGCTTAGAGTCCTTCCTGCGATACGCCGCGCAGGGTTAGTTGAATGCGCTTACGTTCGGTATCAATGCCCAGTACGCGTACCCTGACGTGCTGATGGATGGACACTACTTCGTTGGGATCACTGATGTAGCGGTCGGCCAGCTGGGAGAGGTGTATCAGGCCGTTTTCCTTGATGCCGATGTCCACGAAGGCACCGAAGTTGGTGATGTTGCCCACGATGCCGGGCAGCTCCATGCCTTCACGCAGATCGTCCAGCGTACGGACGTTCGGATCGAATTCGAACACCTTGATAGGGCCTCGTGGGTCGCGTCCGGGCTTGTCCAGTTCCTGAAGGATATCTTTGAGGGTAGGCATGCCGACAGTGTCCGTCAGGTAGCGTTCGGGCTGGATGCGTAGGCGCAGCTGTTTGTCGGCTATCAGTTCGCTGACGGTGCAGCCCAGGTCTTTGGCCATCTGTTCCACGATGCCGTAGCTTTCAGGATGGACGGCCGTGTTGTCCAGCGGGTTCTTGGCATCGGGAATGCGCAGGAAGCCGGCACACTGTTCGAAAGCTTTGGTGCCCATGCGGGGCACCTTCAGCAGGTCGCGGCGCGAAGCAAAGGGCCCATGCTCGGCACGATAGCTGACGATGTTTTGCGCCAGCTGTGGTCCGAGGCCCGATATGTAGGTCAGCAGGTGGCTGCTGGCTGTATTCAGATTAACCCCCACCAGATTCACACAACTTTCTACTGTCTGGTCAAGCGATTTCTTTAGTTTAGTCTGGTCTACATCGTGCTGATACTGGCCCACGCCGATGGACTTCGGGTCTATCTTTACCAGTTCGGCCAGTGGATCCATGAGGCGGCGGGCGATAGAGACCGCACCACGAACGGTGACGTCGTAGTCGGGAAATTCTTCACGGGCCAGTTTGGAGGCCGAATAGATGGAAGCCCCCTGCTCGCTGACAACGAATATCTGCATGTCGCGATCGAAACGCAAGTGCTTCAGGAAGTCTTCCGTCTCACGGCTGGCCGTACCGTTGCCGATGGCCATGGCTTCGATGCGGTAAGCTTCCACCATTTTCTGGATCTTCTGTGCCGCTTCTTTAGGCTTGCTGACGGGTGGGTGAGGGTAAATGTTCTCGTTGTGAAGCAGGTTGCCCTGAGCATCAAGACATACCACCTTGCAACCTGTACGGAAGCCGGGATCGATACCCATGACGCGCTTCTGCCCTAGCGGGGAGGCCAGGAGCAACTGGCGCAGGTTGGCGGCAAAGACGCGGATGGCTTCGTCGTCGGCCCGTTCCTTGCTGCTGGCGGCAAATTCGGTTTCGATAGAAGGCTTCAGCAGGCGTTTGTAGGCATCCTGTACGGCTTCGGCCACGTAGTGGCTGCAAGCATTGTTGCCCCGTACGTACTGACGTTCGAGGCGCTCCAGGCAGGTGTCGTCCTCGTCGGGGGCGATGCTCACTTTGAGCACGCCTTCCGCCTCGGCACGGCGCATGGCCAGCAGGCGGTGGGAACTGCAGCGCTTCAATGGGTCGGCCACGTCGAAGTAGTCGCGGTAGTTGGCTGCTTCGGCTTCTTTCCCCTTCACCACGCGGGCGGTGATGACAGCACGACGGTCGAAGGTTGTGCGGACGGTCTGTCGTGAGCGTTCGTCTTCGCTCACCTGTTCGGCTATGATGTCGCAGGCTCCTTTCAGGGCTTCTTCTACGCTCTTCACGTCGCCCTTGACGTAACTCTTTGCCTGTCGGTCGGGAGCTGGGTCCTTTTGTAGCATCAGTAGGGTGGCCAGTGGCGTGAGGCCTTTCTGTCGGGCCATTTCGGCACGAGTCTTTCGTTTGGGCTTGTAGGGCAGGTAGAGGTCCTCCAGCTCGGTGTTGTCCCAGGTGCTTTCGATACGTTGCTTCAATGCGTCGGTCAGCTTACCCTGCGCTTCGATGGTCGTCAGGATGGTTTCCTTTCGGCGTTCCGTTTCTTTCAGTTTCTCGTAGCGGTCGCGGATGCTTTCTATCTGCACCTCGTCCAGTCCGCCGGTAGCTTCCTTGCGGTAGCGGCTGATGAAGGGGATGGTGGCTCCGTCGTCCAGCAGGGCGAGGGTTTGGCGCACCTGCTTGTCTGTCAGTCCAAGCGAGGTGGCTATCAGGTGGGGGAACAGGTCGTTCATATCATTGGATGTCTTTTTTTAATAAAATGATTGGTGGGCAAAGATAGTTCAAACGCAGAGAAGCACAAAACGAAAACAGTGTTTTCGGCAGCGGATTGCACTGTTTTCCCTGTGCGAAACCAGCCATTTCCTGCTCGAAAGGCTGAAGACCGCTGAAGGTTAAAATTTGTAGTGAAAGTATTTGATAGGCTTAATTTTATATGATTTTTTGGGAAATGGATGGAAAAATCCTACCTTAGCCTCGTAGATAAGCATTTTCTCGTTTAGGAGTATATCAAAAGCTTTTTATGGATAAGATATTGGAATTTGAAGGACTGGATGCAGCACTGTATCCATGTGTCGGTCCTTTGGTAATGGATCCTGCTGTCTTGAAGCAAAACTATAATTTCCCTTTCCGCACCACTCAGGCTTACCGTTGGTTTGTCGCTGTGAATGGGGAAGAGGTGGTCGGCTTTATTCCGGTAGAGCGTCGGAAGAGCGGTTGGATCATGAACAATTACTATATCAAGGGACGTGACGAAACGGTGTTGGAAGCTTTGTTGCAAAGGATCATGGCTGTTGCGGCAGAAGAGAGGCGCACGTTGATGGCCATCAGTTTTCTGGAGGATCGGGATGTCTTTCGTCGATTGGGATTCGAGGAAGTGAATGTGTGGAAGCGCTATGTGAAAATGGTAAAGAACGGATAACACGGAGGGAATATGGGAAGTAGTACATGTGGAAAGAACGTATATGAATTGGCACAAGAACGCTTGAAGATTGTCTTTGAGGATTTTGACAACGTCTGTGTGTCATTTTCGGGTGGAAAGGACAGTGGTGTCTTGCTCAACCTTTGTATCGACTATATTCGTCGGAACAATCTGAAGCGAAAGCTCTGTGTATTCCATATCGACTACGAGATTCAGTATTCGGTAACCATCGATTATGTGAATCGCATGCTGGAGGCCAACAAGGACATTCTGGATGTTTACCGCATCTGTGTCCCTGTCAAGGTTTCCACCTGTACGTCTATGTATCAGGCTTTCTGGCGTCCCTGGGACGATGAAATGAAAGATTTGTGGGTGCGTCAGAAGCCTCCCGGCTGCTATAACAAGGAAGATTTCGAGTTCTATAATGAGAATATGTGGGACTATGAGTTTCAGATGCACTTTGCCCAATGGCTTCATGAACGGAAAAAGGCTACGCGTTCCTGTTACATGATCGGCATTCGCACACAGGAAAGTTTCAGCCGTTGGCGTTGCATTCACCTGGCCCGCAAGTATCAGATGTACCACACCTATCGCTGGACTTCCAAGATCGGCATCGATATCTTCAATGCCTATCCCATTTTCGACTGGAAGACGACCGATATCTGGGTAGCTAACGGAAAATTTGGTTTCGACTACAACAAGCTTTACGACCTTTATTATAAGGCCGGAATCAACATCGAACGCCAGCGTGTGGCCAGTCCTTTCCTGGGTGAAGCGCAGGAAAGCCTCAGGCTCTATCAGGTCATCGATCCCAATACATGGGGCAAGATGATCTGTCGCGTGAACGGTGTGCAATTCGCAGGCATCTACGGCAACACACGGGCCATGGGTACAGGTCATAAGGTCAATCTTCCGAAAGGACATACCTGGAAGTCGTACATGCAGTTCCTGCTTTCCACGCTTCCCGAGCCTACCCGCCGCAATTACCTGAACAAGCTGACGGTCAGCATCGAGTTCTGGAGGAAGAAAGGAGGTTGCCTGAGCGATGAAACCATCCAGAAACTCCGCGATTTGAATATCCCCATCGAGGTGGGAGGAAAGTCCAATTACAAGACTCGTAAAAAGCCGGTTCGCATGGAGTATCTGGACGATATCAACATCCGTGAGTTCCGTGAGATTCCTACCTACAAGCGGGTATGTATCTGCATACTTAAGAATGATCATATCTGCAAATACATGGGCTTTTCCATCAACAAGGAAGATGCTTACAAGAGAGACAAAATAATGGAAGAATTTAAAAATATGATGCTATGAGTGACGAATATATGAGTCCTGTCTATGCCGTCAAGGCCGTTCCGGTAGAGAAAGTGGAGGCCAACAATTACAATCCCAACGTCGTGGCTCCACCTGAGATGAAGCTGCTCGAACTGTCTATCTGGGAAGACGGATTTACCATGCCCTGTGTGTGCTATTATGACTCCGAACGGGACGTTTACATCATCGTGGACGGTTTCCACCGTTATCAGGTACTGAAGACGTCCAAGCGCATTTATGAGCGCGAGAAGGGCTTGCTTCCCGTAGTAGTCATCGACAAGGATATATCCAACCGAATGGCTTCCACCATCCGCCACAATCGTGCCCGTGGTACCCACAACATCGAACTGATGTCCGATATTGTGGCCGAGCTCGACCGTATCGGCATGACGGACGAATGGATTATGAAGAACATCGGTATGGACCGCGACGAAGTGCTCCGCCTGAAGCAGATTTCCGGTCTTGCGGCTCTCTTTGCCGACAAGGATTTCAGCATTCCCGGTAAGATCGAAACCGAGGAACAGGCCAGCATGGCCGACTACAATTTCTCGGAAGATTGACGTCCTTTATCGCCTGCACAGACGCCTGAAGTCACAGTATTCACACTGCCGTGTCTGTTCTGTCTGATCGAATGGCGTATGCAGGCTGAATATTTCTTCCAGTAGTTGCTGAAGCCTTTCGCGGAATTCATCTTCGTAGAAGCTGAAGTTGTTCACGGGCTGTTTCGGTTGGCGTGCCGCTCCCATTTCGATGACCGGTGAGTAAGTGTCCTGCGCAGCCCGGTGGATGTAGAGCAGGGCAGGAGCCACTTTCTTCGCCTGTTTGCGGCAAAGGATGGCTGCATACAGGAATGTCTGGAAAATGTAGTTGGGTCTTCCCTCTGCCGGAGTGAACAGTTGGGCGATGTTTTCCGGTGTCTTGGGCGCTCCTCCCGTCTTGTAGTCCACGATGCGCAGGGTGTCGTCCTTGCTGTCCATGCGGTCGATGGTTCCACCGATCTGTATCTTCAGTTTTCCGGCTGGTGTGTCTATTTCCATTACCTCTTTCACCTCCTGTTCCATACCTTCCATGCTGAAGGGGGCATAGTTCAGGTCGTTGCGCAGCAACTGCCGCAGGTACGAGGCAATCACCCGTGCGTGTATCAGTTGCGTACCGTTGTATTCCGGTTGTTCTTCTTCCGGTACGTGGAAGAATTCTTCCTTGAATGCCCGGTCCACGTATCCCTGTAGTTTTACTTCATTCTTCAGCAGCCGTTCCAGGTCTTCTTTGCGGATTTCCTTTCCGTGTTCTGTCAGTTCGGTGTACACCAGTTCTGCCGAACGGTGGAAGATGGTGCCGAACAGGGCCGAGTCTATCTCCGCCGTTACCTCTTCGGGCAGTTTCAGCCCTGCTACATAACGGTAGTAGAAGCGCAGCCGGCAGTCCAGGTATGTATTCAGTGCCGAGGGCGAGAAGAAAGCCTTCGGATGCTTTTCCACGTTGTATCGTTGACACATCCGTTCCACCATTTCTTCGGTTTTTTCCACACGGATCGTCCGTTCTGCCTGAGGCGATTGCCCTGCTTCCAGATACTCCCGTCGGATTTCATGCGGCCATTCCACCAGGAACTGCAGCATGAAGCGTGACATCTCTCCCCGGTTCAGTCCGTCGGTCGATGTGTTGTACATCAGCGTTACGTTCTCCGCCCGTTGCATCAGGCGGTAGAAGTAATAGGCATACACGGCATTCTTGTGTTCGATGGTTGTCATGCCGAATGCCTTGCGCAGGTTGTAGGGGATGAACGACGATTCGCCTCCCGCCTTGGGCAGTTGTCCTTCGTTGAGCGACAGCACAATCAGATTTTTGAAGTCCAGGTTTCTCGTTTCCAGTACGCCCATCACCTGCATGCCGATGGCCGGTTCGCCGTGGAAGGGAATGTTGGCTGCTGTCAGCAGGCGGTTCATCAGCCGTTTCAGGGTACCAGTCCGTACTCCTTCCAACTCACCCGTCTCCAGCAGATTCAGCAGGCGATTCACGAGGGTATAGCTTTTGAAGAGTGATTCCCGGTACAGTTGTCCGAAGATGTCTTTTCCTTCCTCTTCCGGCTCGTTCCGATACAGGACCGATACATCTTTGATCCGTTCCGTCAGCCAGGTACAGAGGGCTTTCTGTCCGTTCTGCGGAGTGAACACCTGTTCCAGGAAAGCGTCTGCCTTCAGTTCCGAGGGCAGGGGATAGAAGCGGTTGTCTTTGGTCAGTCTCCGTTCCAGCTTTTCAGCTTCGGCCGACAACTGTCTGACGTACGGATGCTTCAGTACCGCCATCACCGCTTCGTAGACGTAGCGTCCGCTGTCTGCCCGGTAACCGTCGGTCTGGAGTTCTGTCAGGGCGTTGATGTAGCTGTATACCGGTGTCTGTGCCAGGGGGAAACCCATGGTGATGTTCACGTCCTTCACCTCTTCGGGCAGGGTGTGAAGCACGGGCACAAGCATAGCTTCGTTGCACAACACCACGGCATTCTCCTTCTGTTGTGCTCCCTCCGGCAGTTCCAGTCCCTTCATCCATTGGGGCAGGAAGCGTGCCTGTGCGTTTTCCGTAGGTGCCGAGAGGAAACGTATCTGCTTGGGTCGGCTCATTACGTCCAGACAGCTTTCCGGCAGCTGGTTCGGAAACAGTTTCAGGTTGCGCAGGATAAACTCGCCGGCTTCGTGCTTGTAGGGCGGATTGGCTTCGGACGGACGTCGGGTGTAGAACACGTCGTAGTCCCAGTAGAACCAGGCCTTTCCAGCTTCTTGCAGGCGCAGGAAGAACGCCTGTTCCACCCGGTTCAGTACGTTGAAGCCTACGAACACATAGCGGTCGTAGTCCAGCTGTTGCGTGTCCAGTTCCTCCATCACCTGACGGTACATCATGCCCTCGTAGGCAATGCCCAGCTCCGCCAGCCGTTTGCGGTAGTGCCGGTAGATGTCTCCCAGCTTGTCCCACAGGCTGATGAATTTTTCCTTCAGTTCCGTCCGCTTCTCGATGGAGAAGTTCCGGAAGAATTCCTGTATTGCCTCCTCCTGTTCCTGACTCAGGTAGTCGGGGATGTCCATGATGTTCTTCAGATCCTGCAGGTTGCCGAAGAGCCGGTCTGCGTCCACCAGGTTCTTGTCTACGTCGTCAAAGTCACTGATCAGCAGCTCTCCCCAGAAGTAGAAGTCGTCCAGTGTCTCTTCGCTTTTCGTTTCTTCGCGGAACACCCGGTAGAGTTCACACACCAGCCGGATGGGATCTCCCGCTTTCCAGGGTGACAGTTGGCGGAACAGGTCGCTGATGCTCACGTAGGTTGGCGACCACAGCGGACGGTCGCTTTGTGCGGCCAGCTGTTCGTTGAAGAACAGGCTTGCTCTTTTGTTCGGGAAGACGACCACCGTCCGGTTCAAGTCGTTTCCTGTTTTCTTATATAGGTCCTGTGCAACCAGTTGCAGAAATGTTTCCATAATATGAATTGATAATTGAAAATGGAAAATTGAAAATTAATTCCCCATACCTAAAACCTCACACCTTCTCTGTCCTTCCTTCCGTCACATACCACAGATAGCCTTCCATCTGTTTCGGGTCATATCCCATGCGCGTCAGCAGCTGCATGTAGTCTTTCACCTGACGGTTGTATTTCTTGCTGGGCTTTCCGAATTTGAAGTCTACCACCACCAGCCGTCCGTCTTTCATCATCACGCGGTCCGGACGTCGGGTCCTCAGCTCCCCGTTCTCCTTCCAGATGATGTCACATTCGTTGAACAGCCTCCATGTCCCGTCATACCATTCCTTCACCTGTGGCAGTTCGAAAGCCTGTTTCGTCAGTTCCCTGATTTCGTCTTCCGTTTCCTGCCGTCCTATTACGCCTTCGAACACCAGCCTGCTGATGGCATCCTCGATGTCCGCTTCCGTCCGTATAGCCGAGAACAGCGTGTGCAGCAGTCGTCCGCGGTTGATGAAGCGCTGTTCCGACTCCTCTTCGTCCACGCCCGCTATGAAGTCTGCCGAACGGTTGGACTGCCTGAACTCTATTTCGTGTTTCAGGCTTTCCATGGCTACCGGCCTTTTCGTAGCTTTTTGTACCAGCCGGTTAGCAGTCTTTTTTTCTTCTTTTTCTTCCGAGGCACACAAGGCTCCCCGTTCATACCGTCCGTCCTCTTCGTCCCATGTGCCGTGTCCTCCTTCGGCAAGGCGGGGTAGGGCATAGCCCAGCAGTTCCGCCATGGTTCCCCGTTGTCCCTTCCGGCTCCACACCAGCAGGTTCTTTCCCGCACGCGTAAAGGCCACGTACAGCAGGTTCAGGTTGTCCACCCACAGCTGCAGCCGCTCTTCCAGGTAATCTTCCCGATACACCGATTCTGCCATCAGGGGCGAATAGTTCACCGGTACCAGTCCCAGTCCGTTGTAGGGCTTCTCTTTCGGCGAGCACCACACCAGCTGGTTGTTCGTTTCGTTTTCCGTTTTCCAGTCGCAGAAGGGGATCAGCACCGTGTGGAATTCCAGTCCTTTCGACTTGTGGATAGACAAGATGCGGATGCCTTCCAGCTCTCCGCTCGGGATGGTCTTCATGCACAGTTTCTCGTCCCAGTAGTGCAGAAATCCGTCCAGGTCCGACGAGTGGTTCTGCAGGTAGTCCGTCACCGCGTCGAAGAAGGCAAAGAGATAAGCGTCCTGCTTCTCCAGCCGTTTCACTTCCAGCAGGCCGAACAGCTCCTCCAGCAGTTCGTACAGGGGCATCAGCCTCAGTTCCTCCCGCCGTGTGGTCAGTCCTTCCGGCAGCAGTTTCTCCATGTCTCCGGCCAGCAGATTGTCCGTATTTCCTTCCTGTTCCTTCACCCCCGTACGGTAGTTCATCACCAGCGAAGCCAGTGCCACCCCGTCCGTCGCGTCCGACAGGTAGCGCAGGGCGTCCACCAGCATGCACACCGCTTGCGAGGCGTCCAGCCGGAATGCCTCGTCCGATACGACCGGCACCTTCAGCTCCCGGTCGAAGTAGTCTGCAATCGGTGCGATATTCTTGTTCTTGCGCACCAGGATAGCCATGTCGTTCAGTTTCACACCTTCGGCCAGCAGTTCCTCCACCGCTTCGCCCAGCGCCTGCAAGGTAGCTTCCGTGTAGTCTCTTTCCTCGTCCGGTTCCAGGAATTCCACCCGCACGTATCCCCGTGCCTTCTCCTTGGCCGACTCCTGTTCCACGTCCTCGTACGCTTCCTTCAGCTCCCTGCATTCCGTTTTCAGTTCAGCCAGGTGCAGGCTGTTCAGGTAGTCCACCACCTCTCTGAATACCCGGTTGTTGAAGTCCGTCACGTTTGCCTCGCTTCGTCGGTTCACTTTCAGAGTCTCCAGTCGGATGGGGAAGTGTCCCAGGCTTTTCTTCAGTCCGTTCAGGATTCTCCAGTCACCGTTTCGCCAGCGGTAGATCGACTGTTTCACGTCGCCCACGATGAGGCTGTCTTCCCCCTGGGCCAGTCCTTCCAGCAACAGCAGGCGGAAGTTGTCCCATTGCATCCGGCTCGTGTCCTGGAATTCGTCGATCATCACGTTCCGGATGCTGGCTCCTATCTTTTCGAAGACGAACGACGAGTCTCCCTCCCTCACCAGCCGATGCAGCAGGGCGTTCGTGTCCGACAGCAGGAAGCGGTTCTGCTCCCTGTTCAGCGTCTTCACTTCCTCGTCTATGTGGTTCAGCAGTTGCAGTTTGTTCAGGTGCTGGCGTGTCAGGCGGCAGCTGTTCACCGTCCGGCACCGTTGCGGCCTCATGCGTTCCGCTTCCTGCAGCAGCGGCATCAGGCTGCGTTCCGCCAGTGCCGTGATTTCTTTCCGTTGCTTCGACGTCTTCGTGCTCCAGTTGTCCGCGTTGGCCAGACATCCCTGTAGCGTTGCGTTCACCACGTCCTTGTCGCTCAGTCGTCCGTCCCTCAGTTTGCGGAAGTAGCTCCCGATGCCTCTCGAGCCGTTCTTCAGGTCTTCCGGAGCCAGCCCGTATCCCTCCAGTTCTCCTTCAAACTGGTCGTTGAAGGCCTTCATCTGCTCCAGCGCTTCCGTTTCCAGCTCCTTCAGCGCCTCCTTGTACAGCTTCATCAGCTGCGGCTCCTTCAGGCATTCTCTCAGCAGTCCGCCTTTCTCCAGGTAGCTTTCGTCGAAGATGTTCCGTCCGAAGCTCTTTATTTCGTCCGATACGTTCCATCGCTTGTCGTCCGCGATGCGTTCGTTGATGTAGTCCAGCAGCCAACCCATGACCGGAGCGTCCGGCGTCAGTTTTTCTATCAGGCTGTCTACCGCTTCGTCCAGCACCTCCGTGTTGTTCAGTTCGATGTTCAGGTTGGGAGTCAGTTCCAGTTCCCTTGCCAGGTTTCTCATCACCGACTGGAAGAACGAGTCGATCGTCTCCACCCGGAAGCGGCTGTAGTCATGCAGCATGTACTGCAGGGCCATGCCGGCCCTTTTCCTCAGCTCCTCCGTGTCCATGTCTTCCTTCAGGTCCTCCCGGATACGATTCAGGTACGCTTCCGAGTCCCGGTCTCCCTTCCAGATGCCGTACAGCTGCTGCACGATGCGTTCCTTCATCTCCGCCGTAGCCTTGTTCGTGAAGGTCACCGCCAGAATCTGCCGGTACGCCCTGGGATTCTCAATCAGGTGCTTGATATATTCTACGGCCAGTGTAAACGTCTTTCCCGACCCTGCCGATGCTTTGTAGACCAGTAGCTCCATATACTCAGTCCCTATTAAACAGGTCCCTTGTATACACCTTTCCTCTCACGTCGTCCAGACATGCGTCGTATCGGTTCGCAATGATGGCGTTCGATTGCCGTTTGAAGGCTTCCAGATCGTTCACCACCACCGATCCGAAGAACGTCGTCCCGTTCTCCAGCGTCGGTTCGTAGATGATCACCGTCGCTCCCTTCGCCTTGATGCGCTTCATCACTCCCTGGATCGAGCTTTGCCGGAAGTTGTCGCTGTTCGATTTCATGGTCAGTCGGTACACCCCGATCGTACACGTCCGTTCCTCTGCCGGGTTATAGTCCCCCCGGTTGTAGTAGTCGTAATATCCCGCCTTGTGCAGCACCTGGTCCGCGATGAAGTCCTTGCGTGTCCGGTTGCTCTCCACGATGGCGTGTATCAGGTTCTCCGGCACGTCCCGATAGTTGGCCAGCAGTTGCTTCGTGTCTTTCGGCAGGCAGTATCCCCCGTAGCCGAAGCTCGGGTTGTTGTAGTGCGTTCCGATGCGTGGATCCAGGCAGATGCCGTCGATGATGGCCTTCGTGTCCAGTCCCTTCACCTCCGCATACGTGTCCAGCTCGTTGAAGTAGCTCACGCGCAGGGCCAGGTACGTGTTGGCGAACAGCTTTACCGCCTCCGCCTCCTTCAGGCCCATGAACAGCGTGTCCACGTTCTCCTTGATGGCACCTTCCTGCAGCAGGGCTGCAAACTCCCGTGCCTTCTCCTCCAGGTTCTTGCCGGCAATGGTGCGGATGGCCTCGTTCTCCTCGTCCAGTCCCTCGATCAGCTTCGGATAGCCCACGATGATCCGGCTCGGATACAGGTTGTCATATAGCGCCTTGCTTTCCCTGAGGAATTCCGGCGAGAACAGCAGGTTGAACCTCTTTCCCTGTAGGGCAGGGGAGTTCTTGAACACCCGTGCATACTTCACGTACAGGCTTCGGCAGTATCCCACCGGAATCGTACTCTTGATCACCATCGTCGCGTCCGGGTTCACCTCCAGCACCAGGTCTATCACCTCTTCCACGTGGCTTGTGTCGAAGTAGTTCTTCACCGGGTCATAGTTCGTCGGAGCCGCTATCACCACGAAGTCCGCGTCCCGGTAAGCCTCACGTCCGTCCAGCGTAGCCGTCAGGTTCAGTTCCTTTTCCGCCAGATACTTCTCGATATACTCGTCCTGTATCGGGCTGATCCGTTTGTTTATCTTCTCCACCTTTTCCGGAATCACGTCCACCGCCTTCACCTGGTGATGCTGTGCCAGCAGCGTTGCGATCGACAGTCCCACGTAGCCCGTTCCGGCCACGGCTATTCTATAGTCTTTCATATCTTTCATTGTTGTTTTTCCTTCTTGAATACAAAGATACACATTTTTGCCGAACCTCTGTCAGTCACCGATCGCATGGTCTGCCATCACGTCCTCGCCGTTCCATGCCTTCAGGCCCGTCCAGGGAGTGAAAGGCTCCGTCCAGAACGGATCCGTTGCCGGCAGTCCCAGCTCCAGCCAGGGCGCTATGCCACACAGCGTGCGTCCCACCGCTTCCAGGTGCGAAAATCGGTGTACCCTCTTCGTGTCCAGCGACTCCTGCGGCATGTTTTCCCGCAGCGTATTGTTCGCCAGGTTGCTCAGTACCGGATCCGCTATTTTCACCAGTGTGTTCACCCACACCTGTCTGTCTTCCATTCCCGTTGGTTGTTTCTTGTCTTGTGCCGATGCCGTCACCACCGTCACTGCCAGTGCCGCACATACGGCAATCATTTTTTTCAGATTCATGCCAAATTACGATTTAAAGTAAATACATAAGGAAAACCGTTTTTAAGTTGGCTGCGAGGTTTTTCTGATAGAGCTTGTTTTACACAGCATCTTCGTCACGGTTGAAATTATCGAAGAAATCCATTTGTTTTTTCGTTAGGAATTCAGTCTTTTGATACATGAATTTGCATCCATAGTCATATAATGATATAGTAGTTCCATAATCATTCGTATTCTCGAATCCCAGAAAAGCTTTGTAGTAGTTGACTAGATTTTCGTCAGGAGTCGTATCCGCGGCAAAAAGGTATATATATTCACATCCGATGTGTTTTATCACTTCTTGTATTTTGGGTACAATAAAACTCCAAAATATTACGACTCCCATTTTTTGATCAGTCTTGAGGCTACTCCAATCATTTCGATGATTTTCGTTGGCACAGAAGTGTACGATTTCTACTCCTGCAAATGTTTTACCTACTCTTTTCAAGTCATCTTCAGACTGATGTTCCAGTTCTTTTATGATTTGGTTTTTCTTCGTGTAGGATATTTGTGCTAGTTCGTTTTTTATCAATCCTTTGCCTGTCCTGATCCGTTCAATGATTGAGTCGAACAGAATTTTGTCACTGTCGCTTAGCTCTGGATCATCTTTTAGTTCGATCACTGAATTGTAAAGTTCGCGAGCTTTTTGCAGCGAGTCCATTCCTCTGATACTTTCATAAAGCGAACCGCATTTTAGTGAAAAGTAGAAGAGTATATTCCCGTTTGGATGCTTGATTACATAATATGCAATATTCCCTTTCTCATCTTCTTCGAATGCTTCGTTTTGAAGTGTGCGTACCAGATTTTCATTACGATTGGAAAAATCTACTACGCAACGTAAATTATCCTCGTTAGTGGACAAGCGTTCACACGTGAGCGAGAAGATGGCTTCTTTTTGTTGCTCGGTTATTTTCATATCCGTTATACAGTTGGACAATTGAGCTTTTTGTAGAGGAACCTACGGATTTTTACTCTTTCCGCATCCTTTCTGATATCATCAGTGTCAATCAGTTTGTCGCAGTTCTCGTCTTCGTGGATACCTTTTCGCGCCTGTCCCCAGCTGTATTCTCCATGCGTGATGCTGCTCAGACTCCATGAATCCTTTTGTGCATAAGTAGAGAATACCATGTCAAAGACGCTTTTGTATTTTTCAATGTATGTTTGGGGTAATTTCTCTGTAAGGCAACCATCTTTATACATACGTCTTATCTCTACCATTACAGGTCCATATTTCCACGCCTCAAACTGTTCCTTGAACATCGGTTCATCCGTTTGTATAATCGCTTCCCGCTGGACAAAATACAGAAGTTTGTGCAACTTCATCTCATCCATGCGTTTGCCGTAGTCCTGTTGGTATCGCTGATAAATATACGATGCTATTGTTGTCACTTTCTCCATAATTTTCTCCGACTGGTTATTCTGAGAACAAATATACGAAGAATGGGAGAAATATAAAAGTGAAATCTTGCTTTTCTGCGTTTTACCCTTCATGACCTTTTCGGCTTCTCCCGAAAATAGAAACTCCCGACAAACCTTTTACAGTCTGCCGGGAGTTCCCTGTTTTCATAACTTGATATTGATTATTTATTTTCCGTACATCGTTTCGTAGTATTTCTGGTAATCCCCTAATGTCACGTTGTTCATCCATTCCTGGTTGTTGAGATATCAGTTTTTTTATAAAATTTAGATATGTTTTTTTGAAAAGTAATATGGGGGAAATTATAATTCATTTATATCGTGGAAATGTTTTTTTGTGTAAGTATAAGTAACTATCTAGTTTTGTATGCAACAATTTATATATATGTAAAGGCATAAAGCCAAAGAAAAATATCAAATAAGCCCCTATCTTAGAAAAGCCCAGAACATTCCTATATACCCGTATATTTTGTTTTACATTTTCGAATTTATTTCTTGATAAAGAATTAGATAAAGTTCTGTATTTCCATAGTGGACAATTCAATGCATAAGCCCTTCCAGTTCGTTTGGCAATATCAATCCATAGCATCCAATCTTCGCTGAATTTTAAATTATGCATATATAGTTTACCTATATTCTTCGTATCATAAATAACTCCAGGGGTACCAATATTATTTCCTAGAAGAAGTTTTCGATATGATAAATATTTAGGTTTATGAGATACACCAGTCGTTTTTAAAGTAGCATCTGCATATTCAAAATCCGTAAACGTGAATTCATAGCCGTTTTCTTCCATGAATTGTATCTGTTTCTCCAATTTAGCAGGATACCACCAGTCGTCTCCATCAAGAAAAGCGATATAACGCCCACGTGCATGTTTTATTGAATTGTTACGCGCCGCTGCCGCACCACTATTTTTATCTAATCTCCATAAATGGATACGCGTATCTTGAGAAACATATTTTTCAATAACATTAACTGTATTATCAGTTGAACAGTCATCAGTTATTTCTATTTCCCAATTCTTATAGGTCTGATTTAAAACGCTTTCTATCGTTTCAGCCACATATTTTTCAATATTATAAGCTGGAATTATAACTGATACCAAATCACACATAGCCTCAGTATTCTATAAAAATATTTATCTACTCTCAAAAAATCCCACATGCATTTCTTTAACAGCTCGAAAAAAAGAACACTCTTTTTTATACAAACCATACTTCCTTACAATAAAGATCCAAACATAAAGATATCCTACGAAAGCCCCCATAATTCTCCTGACAGCCCAACCTTTATCTCGCATAAATTTAGGGGTATATCCCCAAAACCATTGTGATTCAGTCTGAGAAACCGTTGCTATCAACCTAGGGACAAAATAAATTTTCAACCTATGACGTAAACAATCGAACAAGAATTTATTTTCTTCTCCTCCTCCATTTCCTGTACCTGACCCCATCTGAACATCAAAACTTATATTGTTTTCAATGATACTTTTTCGTTTAAAAGCAATTTGACAGCTAGATGTCGCCAGTGCATCTAGATATCCAACATTCTTCACATTATTAGGATAATTGGCCTTCATCGGATGACAGACTTTAAATGTAATCACATCAGCCTGTGGAAAATCTTGAAATGCCTTCAATATTGTCTCCGCATAATCATACTCCAGAACTTCATCATCATCACAAATCAGACATATATCCCCATGTGCATGTTCAATAGCAGCATTACGACTACGAGACAATCCTCTTTCTCGTGTACAAATCATCCTTTCTACAAAGCCAGAATTATTTTTTCGTTCCAAATAATCATCTACATCACATTGATTCACAATCAAAACATCTGTGTTTATGCAACTATTTTTGACTATATCAAAATTTGTCTGATGCATACAAGACACCAATACTTCTAAAGTCATAAGCCTGTAAATAAATCAATAATTCAATCTGTTATTATATTTAAGAGAAACACCTATTGATTGATTATTTTTTAGAAAATCACAAATCAATATCCAGAAAACAATAGAAATACCATTGACAGCAGCAAAGGCATTCTCAAAAAAGCCATAAAACAAAACTGCTACAATTACAGGAAGATAAAGAGAAATAGAACGATAATTAAATACAACAGTCTTATAAAACACCCATAAGAAGAACAACAAAGTCACTATTCCACCAGTAAACAACAACATGAACAAAGCACCATCCATTGGTCCTTCTGGCAAAGAAACGCCTAACAACCAGTTCAGTTTACCCATTCCTCTAATAATTTCAGAATATATACTCAAGCGTCCCGAGGCAAAAACATCTACCGCCAAATAATTGTCAATATTTCGTATAAAAAAGAATGTAATTCCTACAAAAAATGCAGGGAATACACCTATAATATATTTTACTTTTTCTCCTAATATATGTAAATTCATTATCCAATGCATCAGAAATAAGACAATAACTGCACCTAACATTGTTCGAGACTGACATTGATCATAAAAAATTACAGATAAAAAAAGTAGTAAAACTGTAAATAATGATTCCATTTTTAATCCCTTCACTACAATATATAAATTTGTAATGACATTAAAATAAAAAAAAGCGAAAGTATTAGGATTATTAAATCCGAATGTCTGTACTACACCTTTACCGTGAGCATACAATGTGTTTACCGTCATTTGTATGAACCCCATTTCCTGAAACAATCTTATCGTTACATAACTTAAAATCAATGTGATGAAATTAACGAGTGCTATTTTTTTTATGGAATAACCTTGAAGCAGATATACAAACAAAGCCAAATTCACTAAAAAAAGAGCAGCACGATTATAAAGCAATAAAGGAGTTAAAAAGACGAATATAAAAAAGAATTTTACATTTAGCTTGGAATAATCAATAGCAATCAGTAACAGAAAATTTATAAATAAAGTAATCATTAAAGTTTCTGCACCGAACATACTTCCCAAAAAACCTCGCAAATTCAAAAAGAACAATGATATTAAAGCCAATATGTATCTAAGCTTGCCCATCACCATACCTTATCTATGTACATAATCATCAATATCTCTTCCAAACTGACAAGAATTTCTTTATATTATTTTTGCCAACCACGCGAAACAGTAATCTTTGAAATTTTTCTTTTCGACTATGCCAACTCGCCGCATAGTGATGAACAGTATAGGTATGAGATGTATCTACACGTTTTTTTGTCTCATAATCTATTGGACAAAAATACTCTTTAGGATAAATCCAAATTCCGGCGCATTCTTGTATCTCATTTGTATTTCTTAATCCGTGATTGCACAGTATTTCAGTAGTATAAGAAACTACAGTTTTCAAATTGAAAGAATTATCTTCCTCTATAAAATGTAGCTTTTCATACAAATCCAACATTTCTTTGTACAAGCCGAGGCCGGGGTTTACCCCAAGGCCGAGGCCGGGGGCGACGGCTAAAGTCGTCGCCATTCCGCTTCCAACCTCATTCTCACAGCCCATAAATGGTCCTTTGGCGATGATATCATCCATCGGTTTAATCACTTCTACATCTGTATCAAAATAAAGACCACCATATTTATACAGAATCCAAAAACGGGCATAATCACTTACAAACGCATACTTCTTGGCTTTATATGCTTCTGCTGTATAAGGAATAATGTTTACATCGAAGTTATTTTCATTCCATTCCTTTATTTCATAATCTGGAAGAAATTTTTTCCAAGATGCAATACACTTAATAGCTAACGGAGGAAGCGGGTTCCTACCGAACCAACAATAATGAATAACTTTGGGTATCATTTTCTTAATTTAGCTCTTATAAAATTCAAAACTTGATGACGTTCAATGTCAGACATACCTGTAAACCAAATAATCAATAAAACACAAGGCTCTATCAAAAACAAGGAATAGAGTGGATCGAACGACAGGGTTTTAATTATGAATAAATGTGATGGTACACAGAGAATATAAGATAATATTGTTACCTTTAAAATAGGATAAAGTACCTCTCGGGCATAATTATTAAAAGAAAAATCTATATAAAATCGCAATAGAAAGATTTGTAATGAAGTAGTAATCAGATTTGCAATGAAAAAGCAAACATAAACCCAATCGGGAGATGCACCATACAATAAGACTATATATACAACAGGGAATATTAAAAACGATACACTGGTTTTATACAATGTAAATTTTCGCAAATTCCCAGTCGCTATAACAATAAACCATATAGGTTTAGCCAATATGCTAAACAAAGAACTGCATAAAGACCAACGAATAAAAATTGAAGTCCACTCCGGTACTTCCACCAGCCAAAGCTCCAAAACTCTATCTATACAAAAGATTAAAGGGCAAACAAAAATCCATAACAAATAGAATGAATACCGTGAACTATAAAATAATATATTATTCAGATATATCTGATCATTATTCACATAGGACTTGACCATTTGAGGCTGTACCGAAATTAAAAAATTCGTTGAGAATCTGTACACAGCTCCGCTTACTTGTGAGGTTATTCCTCGGGCTGCATTTACAACAGGACCAAAAAACATATTTACAAGAATACCAATTCCTTGATCATTCAAAGCAGCTTCAGCAGTCCCAACCGTATTCCATCCGATAAAATTAAACGTTTTCTTCAGTAGATGCTTATCCCAACACCAACGGAACCTACACTCTGAATATTTTTTTCGACAATAGAAAGCATAGCATCCTTGTATAATTAATACTTCTACGGCCATTAGTGTCGCATATACCACAAGCATATCCGATTTAACCATAACCAAAGCATAAGCGATGAACAGTTTCAGAATCGCATCAACTATACTGACAAAAGAAAATATTTTCATGTCCTCATGCGCTATTATCGCGGAATTAAATACAATTCCAAGCAAAGTTACGCATAAGACAAAAATTGATAGATGAAAAACAATTAGAGCAGCACTTAATCTATCAGCAGGAATAGTCATCTTATGAATAATGAACCACGGACCAACTGCTTCGCCTATAACAGAGAGTAATACGCAAATGACTATGTATATCAACAAATGTTGATTAAAAACCAGATTGCCTTCATTTACATCATGACGCCCTAAAGCAACAGTCAAGAAACGCTGAGTAGCATTGGTAAAAGCAGAACTGAAAAAGCCCAAAAATACAGTAATACCTCCTATAACATTATAAATACCATAATCTACTACTCCAAGTTTATCTAGAACCACACGAGCTGTATAAAGAGTCACAAACATCATGACCAGCATACGTAGATATAAATACAAGGTATTTTTTGCTATCCGTTTACTGTTAGCATCCATTTTTTGCAATCAAAACACTAATGGTAAGCACTCAATTTAGGGCATACCTCTTTGAGAGGGTACTTTTCAGTGCCCTAAATCGAGTTTTGTTAATTAATTAGTTTTGAATTTAACATTGGCCGGTAGCCAAAGTGATTTTGTCAGGAACCATGTTAACATAATCCCTGCACCCGTTAAAGATATTTTTGAAAAAAGTTCCGATGAAGTTCCAGACAGAACTGCCATGAAGCTTTACCGTGCCTATTACACTATGATAAGTGGCGGCCATCTCAACACCCGCATCACTGCCATAATGAAGTGAATTGTTGCGTTGAGTTGTCAGCTTCCGGATGGTCCGTTCTGCCAGATTGTTGTCTATCGGAAGATCCCCATCGTCCAGAAAAGCAAATAGTTCCTTCCAAAACTTCTTCAAGTAATTAAGAGCTTCTGTATAATACTGGCTTCTAAATTCTGAATTCTTCGACAGTTCACTCTCTAACAGGCTGCGCAATTCTATCAGGTGTTCTTTCGTTTCCAAACTTTGCCTTTCCCGTAGCCTCTCTTCCGGAGTAAGACCGGCTTCATCATAAATATGTTCTTTAGAAAAGAACCACTTTAAAAGCTTTGAAAAACGTTCGGCCAGCGGTTCGCCTCCTTGATTACCGGCTTTAACGAACTTATTATTCGCATGGGACATACAAACCTGATGGATAGTATCCTTAAACTGAGCCGATTTCAACTCATCACCGATAAAAACATAAGCATTGTAGCCGTCGGACATGATACTCTTCAATTCCGCATCACCCAGAAAATCCGTAAGCACCTCACGGCCGCGGGAGCCATCCTCATAGAAGAAAATGGCTGTTTTCTGAGCCTTGTTGACCAATACCCAGATATAACACTTCTTATAACGGTCATATTTGCGCACCTTGCACCAGGTCTCATCGCAGTTCACAACCGAGTCCTTTTCCAAGGCAACGGACTTCAATACACGAACCAGTTCATCAAGGTATTTCTTGCCTTTCTTAAGCCAGTTGCGTAAGGTGTTTTTAGAAATGGTCATTCCCATATCCGTCAGCCATTGGTGCAGAAGGCCGAAGGTCACATTCTTTACATAAACTTCATAGGCGATGGCCTGCAGAAATTCAGGAGTGGCTTTAGTACCCTCGAATCTGGTTATTACCTCCGGATGGCCTTCAGAGGGGAAATAACCCCACTTCGGCTTTTTGCCAGGCTCTGCATAATGGACCATCTCAAAACATTCTTCCGTAAGGAAGGTACGGAAACTGAATACACGTACCATCCTTCTTTCAATGATACGTCCGGGAACCTTTGTCAGATCTGACGGATGCTCTACCACTTCTCCGGACACTCCCATCGTTTTATACCCGTCGGGACGATTGCCCAGGTCACGTTCCTTTCTGGGAAGGGCCGGCTCATTCCGGGATTCGTTATTGTCTACAGAATCCGTACGGAGCGTATCATCCGTACCGTCATAATCATCTTTCTCCTTTTGCCGGTCAGAAGCACTCTTTTCTGCCTTGGAGTGTATCCTTTGACGCCTGTCTCCAAAACGTTCCTGATTGGCAAAATCAAGTCTTTCCTGAAAAGCCTTTGCCTTCCGTTCAGCCGATTGGCGAAGCTTGCGCTCTTCCGATAACTGATTTTCCAAATCGGACTGTTTCGATTGCATGGAGGACATCTGGTCCTTCAGCTCCTTCATCTGAACCATGAAATCCTCCAAGACAAGCTTCATGGCGTCATTTGTCAACCTGAGGTCCTGATTCTGCTCAGCAAGGTATTGTATGTACCGGTCTTTTTGATCGTCTGCCATACCTTCACTATAATTTATAGGGTTCCGTGAGTAGGTTTCCCTACTCAACAATTCCCTTTTTGAGTCTATTATATGTTGCAGTTCGATCATGTTTAAACCTTTGATTTACAGACATAAAGGTACTAAAATAATCGCAAAACAGCAAGCAAATAGACATATTAATTATCTGATTTTTAATGTTTTAACTATAGGGTTTTCCAGTATCAGGACCACATCTTTCCAGTCAATCCGATAAACGGTATCCGCCCCGTTCCGCTCCACTTTCATGAACTGGTAGCCCGCGACAAACTTCTTTTCGAACAGGCTGTATGAACGGTTGGCAAATGAGAACATACGGACTATTCTTCGGTTTCGCGACATGACAATAAAGACATCCCCGTCACAGGGTTCCCGGTGAAGCCGTTCACGGATGATGGACAACACACGGCTGTGCTTGCAACGCATATCGGTAAAGTCACGCACATAATAAAAATGATTCAGACCGGTAACACTCAGCATAAACCCTCCAGCTTCCCTATCATCCGGACTAAGTCCTGGTAGCTTAAATTCTTTTGGGACAAGTGCAATCCATTACTGATACGAATATCTATCCATATGCGGACAGGATAGTCAGTACTGCTTTTTGATACTGGTTTAGGTTGATCACCGGTCTTGTCTTTTTCCTCATGAGTAAGCCCAGGAGCACCATCAACCTGAACCTCAACTACTTTTTTGCGAGTATCCTTAAACCATTTCTGGAAAATGTTATAAGGAACTTTGTTCTTGATACAAAACGACTGGAGAGATTCTCCATGAGGCAAAGCCTCGCTCTGGTACTGAAAGTAAAACCTTTCAAGATCTTCACTGCTATACATAATTCTATAAATTTTGCTTGGCAGCGAAGTTATCTATTTCAATTAATAGCCATTTTTTGACTGCTTACACACTAATGTATTTAATGACAGAGATAATGCAAGACCTTTACAGTTCCTTATTGGGTAAAGCTTTGAATTTTGCCGGAGTCTTATTTAGGAACAGTCTTGCAAAACCACGCATCAGGAGCACATACAGCTTGTTGGATCCTAACCACTTCTGGAAACTATAGCATTTTATCTTCCGACCCAAGAAATTCATTGTCTTCACATCAATGTCTACATACCGGGGACTGACATGATTGTCACTCATAACATAGAATCCATACTTCAGCACCTGATCATTGTATTTACAAGGAAGTTCCTTCGCTTCAATATAGCCCCATAAATCATCCAATGTTTTAGGTGTATGGACTATATCCATCGGCAAATAATAGGCTGCCGCCAAACAAATGACGGGTTTACCCCAATAGACGGCCTCAATTCCGGCGGTCGAGCCGAATACAATAATTTTGTCAGCTTTGTCCATCAATGAATAAGTGCTGACAGCAGAATCCGCTCTTATGACCGTTAAATTAGGATACTTCAATTTATACAAATCCTGATGATATTTATACGGGATTTTCATCAGATTCGGATGAACACGTAGTGTAAAATGTTTGGATTTATCATGGATATAATGCTCCACAATTGCCTTTATACCATCCATTTGTGAGGGGAAAAATGCCGCATCGTCAAACTCTTTACTTACCGCAGCAAATTCATCCTCTGACGAATTAAAAATGACAATATTTTCCACCTCATCATTCCAATCTTCCGGCAACAATCCTTGCTTCTGGTCTTTCGCATAGATTTTATCACCGGCATAAATGGCATGGCGCCTGTTCTCAAAGAAAGAGCGGGCAATCTTCTCTCTTTCTTCCTTACTGCATGTTGCATCCTCCCAACATTTGGCATATTCCTTATTATTGGCATCTATACCATGAGGCGTTTCATTAAAGAAATTACAAATGAATCCCTTGCCCGCCGCATTCACTTTAAACTCTGTACACAAATAGTCTATCCCTCTTTTTTGGCAGATATTCAATAAAGACTTAAATTGTGCTCCTCTTCCATTCTGAAAAACGACCAAGTCGAAATGATGCTGTTCTTGTAAACGTTCAAAAACCAAAGCTGTAACAACCTCTTCGCGAAGCAAGGCGTCAAAATACGGCCGTGATTTGTCATCAATTTTGGGATTCAGATTACGGGTTAACGAGATATAAGTAGACATAGCACCCAATCCAATGTCAACGCCATGAAAAGTTAAGTTCCTTAATTCTTTGGCATCATTATATTGGAAACGGGGGATATTGGAGTCATCCAATTGCCTCACATACTCTTTCATGAAATGTTGTTCTACGTCATCTGGTAAATAAGTGCGAACATCTTTTTTCTGAAAAGCAGTACACAATTTGCAATAAAGAGGATTCCAATAAGGATTCTCCATACATCCTCCTATGGAGTTGTCGCAATGTAGTATAAAAACCTCATTCCCCTGTTTTATCTGTTTGATGGCTTCTTCCAAATGAATGCCCACAGAAGGTCCTATGGTTGCTCCTGCTAAATAAATAAGTACTTTCATTGATTAATTTATATTCATTATGAAATATGCTTAGCTATCTCCCGTGCTCTCTCTAGTTCATTAAACTGACCAATATCAATCCAATAACCGGATATTGGATAACGGATAACCTTAAATCCATTTGTTATCAACTTATCCATAAAATCCGTCGCATTGAAGAATTCATTTTCGGGAATCAAATCCAATCGTTCTTTTTTTATCAGATATATCCCGGCATTGGCATAATAACTGATGGTCGGTTTTTCTGTCACGCCTTTAATCTCTCTCCCTTCAAGATTAAAGACCCCGTAAGGAACTTTCACGACGTATGGCACCGCTGCCACGCTCATGTCGGCGTCATGCTGCTTGAAGTGCAAGAAAAAATCTTCATAATCTATATTTGTAAACAAATCGGAGTTCATGACCAGAATGGTATCATTGTAAAACGTGTCCACAAACTTGATGCTTCCTATTGTCCCCAAATATTTTGGCTCACGCACGGTGTTCACCCTGATTCCATTCCGCTCTATGCTAAAATGTTCTTCCAGTTGTTCCTTCAGATAATTGACTGTTACCGATATATGCTTCAGGCCGTAAGAGATTAGATTATCTACGTTATAGTCTATGATACATTTATCTCCTACCTGTATCAAGGGTTTGGGAGTCTTTTCAGTAAGAGGACGCAAACGTTCACCCTTGCCACCGGCCATCAAAACGGCATCGACAGGAAGTTTGGTACGATATTTCTCCAAATTAATGATTTCTACTATATGATTCTCGTTATCCAAAATGGGAACAAGTTTCATTTTAAGTTCCCGTTGTCTATGGATATTGCCCACATCGTCGTTCACTCCCTTTCGCAGAAAGTTAAAATTACGATGCATGGCATCGGCTATTTTATCATTTACATTCACTCCCCGTATTAATGCTCTGCGAACATCTCCATCTGTCAATGTGCCTACCATACGTTCGTTTTCATCAATCACAAATAACACAAGGGGGGCAATCTTGATGTCATTTATTCTCCCTAAAGCGAACACCAATGTTTTATCTTGAGATATTATGTGATTATTTTCTTCCATATTCAACCAAACCTTCACTCAAAATTAACTCAGCAAATTTCCAGTCAAGAACAGTATCTAAATCAATGGAGGAAATTTCATCCATTTCTACAAAACCAACTTTCTGAAAGAAATTATAGTTCTTTTTTTTCAATGCAGACACATTCATAATGTAAACGGCGCCATTATATTCATAAACCTTTGGAGCATCTTGACGACGCTGATAACTACCATCCCCTTTAGATGGTTTTAACCATCCATTGGAGTCTGGTTCAAAACAATCATAATATGGATTTGAAGAAGCCTGTTTCACAGAAACCACCATATCATAATCAGACGAATATAAATCTATACATTTTTGTACATCTTCCACGTTACGAAAAGGGGAAGTTGGCTGTAGCAAGACTACAGCATCATAATTTATTCCTTTCGCTTGATAATAATCCAAAGCATTCATGATGACTTCATAACTACCCGCCGTATCAGACGCCAAATCATCCGGCCTTTTAAATGGAACCTTCAAATCATAATTCTCAACGACTTTAGTAATCTCATCATCATCAGTCGTCACACAAATATTTTCATCAGACGTAAAAGCTCTGGCGACATCAATAGTATAATATATCAAGGGCTTTCCATTAAGCGGTTTAATATTCTTATGTGGAATTCCCTTGCTCCCTCCTCTTGCAGGTATTAAGTATAACGCTTTCATAAATTAATACATAATAGGTTCGTCCATTTCGTAGTCATGACTGGCGATACGCCCGTTCACCATGTCCCATAATGACGCTCTAAGTCCCTCAGAACTACGCTTTACTGTCATATTATCTGATCCTAACATTTCTCCTTTTTTGATAGGTCTGTTTGCTACAATACGTTTTATCACGACTTCCGATATTAATCTCTCACTCATATTAGGAGATTTTATTCCGTTACCTAAAGCCTTTTCTATATTACGAATTGCCACAACCATATTCTTCAATTCAAAAGGATTTAATGAAGCCTTATGATCCGGACCATCCATGGCTTTATCCAATGTAAAATGTTTTTCTATAATTTCAGCCCCCATGGCAGCAGCTGCAACAGGCACCTCTATTCCTTCCGTATGGTCAGAATAGCCTACACGGCACTGAAAGGCCTCTTTCAAGGTATTCATGGCCCTTAAGTTGACTTCATCCATTGAACATGGATAATTGGTTGTGCAATGAAGCAAGGACACCGAAAGTGCTCCTGCGTCAAGCAATGTTCTATATGCAATGTCAACATCAGACAAATAAGACATCCCTGTTGATAGAATTACATCTTTTTTGAGACTTCCGACTTTCCTCAAATATGGAATATTGGTCACTTCTCCGGAACCTAACTTGATAAACGGCAAGTTTAGAGAAGACAAGAACCCAAGACTATATTCCTCATCAGGTGTTGACAAGAAGTCTATCCCAATTTGATGGCAATAAACTTGAAGTTTTTTGAAGTCATCGTATGATAACTCCAACGATTTTAACATCTCAAATTGGCTTTGCTCCTTATTTTTAACATTTTGTTGCTGATAAGTTGCCATTGCCGCAGCTTTAGTTACGATTTTTTCGGTCTTCCACGTTTGGAATTTAACCGCATTTGCTCCAGCATCTTTAGCCACTTTACATAAGCGTAACGCTAAATCCAAACTTCCATTATGGTTGACTCCAGCTTCTGCAATAATATATACTGACATGGTTCTAATATTTATATTTCAATAAAAAAGTTCCATATTGTTCCACTTTCTCAGGATTATCCCTTTCCCAAGAATTGCATAATGTATTGTACACAATTGGGTTAAATATCAACTTCCCAATAGCAAACTGATACAAACTCTTGGAAAAACGACTTTTAAAACAAAATAAAGAATCATTTTCTTCAGACGTTCTCCCTCCTCCGAGATGAAAAAGTAAGACTCCTCTTTTTTTCAGTTCCATCGCTGCCTTAAAAAGCATCAGATTGTTGGGAGAAAGTGACAAATATTCTTTTTTACTTCCAGACAAATGATAATGTCCATAAATGCCATGATATAAGAATATTGCTGCTGACAATATTTCATTTTCTTTTTTTACTATGCCTAAAAAGCTGTCCTTGATTTTTTCTTTTAATAACAGATAATATTCTTGAGGGAAATAATAAAAGTCATCTGCATGAAGTTTATCCATTGTAGAATTATATAACTTTACAAATTCATCGTAATAATGATACTCGTTATCTACAATAAATTCCAAACCGTTCTTCTCAGCTTTCTTTATTACATTTCTATTCTTGGTATGAATTTCATTCATCCATATTTCATTCTCTGATAAAGACAGGTCTATAGCGATTGTTTTACGGTCAAAGAGAACTCTACCTATTTTGTCAAAATATTCATAATTACTGAACAAAGGATGAAAGCGTACAAAACCTGCTACATAATTATTATCAGCAAAGACTTGATATAACATCCTCAGGCTTTTCTTCTTAAATTCCTCATCTTCAGTATTAAAAACAGGCCCTCCATAGCCATAAGCAGTTTCAAAATCATAATATTGCTTACCATTAAAAAAGAATCCTCTCCTTAGAAAAGGGAATAGCATATATTTCCCATTATTTTCTACAATTAGGCACATTGGACATTCTGTGCTTGTAGCATATAAGCCAACATATTCTTCTGAGAAATATATATCAGTATCTGTTAATCGGAAATTCAATAAATAGTTATTCCAACAAGATGATATAAAGGCTTCCATAAACGATCTCTATTTTAAACAATAGTAGTAGGAGAACTGCAATTGTAAAAAGTTTTTTACATACTTCACAATACGGTCTGATGATCTCCCATCTCCCCAATATCGATCAACAACTTTATGTTGTGCAAGCTGATTTATTGATTCTGATATAGCTAAAACATCAATATCACTACATATGACATTCTTGCAAATATGCCTTCCTTTTTGCCTTTTTCCTATATTAATTGTAGGAATACCTAAAAAGGGAGCTTCAATAATGCCAGAAGAAGAATTTCCAATAACTCCATCAACTTGCTGCATGAAACTTAGATAGCGAAGTTGTCCCAGCGAAGCAATTACATGAAAACATTCATCTTGTATTGAGTCCCAAAAAGCATTAATTTGACTTCCTCCAAAATCACTATTAGCTTTTGTCACTACAAATTGAGTCTCTTTTTGCTGCGATAATACATAATGAAGATTTTTTACCATTTGCATATTGTAGTCTATTGATTGCTTCGTTTCACTATGTAAAGTCACTAACATCCATCTTTGTCGTTCATCCAATCCCAACTGTTCAGCTAATTCTACACGACTTATCAGTTTGTATTTTAGGAAAGAATCCAAACCGGGTTCTCCAACCGGAAAAATATTTTTTTGAGACCCCAACATTCGATATAAATGTTTTGCGGCATCTACTGTACCTGGGAAATGCAATGTCGACATCATGGAAACCGCATTACGCACTTCATTATCTATCGCTCCTTCTGTTACATCTCCACCTGAAATATGGGCAATAGGAATATTTAAAACTAATGCAGTACTAGCGATAGGTAACAGTTCGTAGCGATCTCCCAATACAACTATCAAGTCGGGCTTTAAACGGGAAAAGGCATACCCTATTCGTTCTGCGCACAATCCCATTGAACGGGGTATGGAATATAAATCACTAGGAGACAATTCCATATCTACCTTTTCGTCTATCTGATAACCATCCTCCTCTATAAAATGGGATGTCATTCCAAACTCTTTAGACAAATGACTTCCCGTTACTATTAACTGAAGCTCAATATCCGAATCATGGAATAAGAGGTCAATAATCCATCTCAATACTCCATATTCGGAACGTGCTGCTGTTACTACACAAACCTTCTTCATGCTTTCAATCGTACGCTACTCGGTATATTCACAATCCGGTCCGCCAACCATTCCGTATTCTTCAATCCGTCAGTTTCACACTGTTTGAACATCTCCAGACGGTTCATCAGTTCCCACACCGGACGGGTCATCACACCATGGTCGTTGGTATATTCCAAGAATTCCTGCTGTGCCGCCTTGCCTTTCAGCATCACCACATTCAGCCAATAATTGGAACGACAATTCTCGGGTTCCGTAAAGAAGGTTATATCCGGAATATTCTTGAAGAAGTCTGCATAAATCTGAGCCGTTTCACGTTTGTTCTCCACATAACGATCCAAGTTTTCCAACTGGGCACATCCCAAAGCCGCATTGATATTCGGCATACGGTAATTATAACCAATATGGTCGTGTACAAATGCCCAACGGTGAGGAACCTTAGCCTGGGTAGTCAAGTGTTTGGCCAGTTTACCAAGTTCTTCATCCTGAAACAACAACATACCGCCACCACCTGTAGTAATGGTCTTGTTACCATTGAAACTGATGGCACCTACCTTACCAAAAGTACCGGTATGTTGTCCTTTGTAAAGGCTACCTATACTTTCGGCGGCATCTTCCACCAGTTCAAGATGCCATTCATTGCAGATTTGTACCAGTTCATCTATCTTGACAGGATGCCCGAACGTATGCATAGGGATACAGGCTTTTACCCGTCTTCCGGTCTTTTTGTTATAGCATCCCCCATTCTTCAGTTCTGCATTTTTTTCCAACCAGGCTTTTACCGCTTTGGGAGAAAGGCCCAGTGTTTCCATATCAACATCAATGAAAACAGGATGAGCGCCTATATAACTGACGGCATTGCAGGTAGCAATAAAAGTCAATGCCTGTGTCAGCACTTCATCATCACGTTCCACACCAACCAACATCATGGCCATGTGAAGGGCATTGGTACCACTGACACATACGACCGCTTTCTTGGCTCCGGTGTAAGCCGCCATTTCTTCCTCGAAACGGTCCACAAACTTACCGACACTGGACACAAATGTAGTATCAATACATTCATTTAGATATTTCTTTTCATTACCGATGAAAAGCGGGGCATGTAGAGGAACCGTTTCCTCAGTCCCGAACAGTTGATGAACAAAATCTGTTACTTGACTATACATAATGCTTACATTTTTTGATCCAAATTCTTACCTTTTTCCTCATGCTCAAAATTGGGAATGAAACGCTTGATAGCGTTAACCACTTCCTCTTTGGTAAAAGAAGGCTGGGAGAAAATTTCTTCCATCTCCACAAAGAAACGGTCAATTTCTTCCATGGAACGTACTTTCACTTCTTCAATCACACCCAGACTACGGAAACGGTTCATATCCAACTTCTCACCGGGAACATAAAATTCTTCGTAAGCTTTCTCGCCAGTGGTGTCACTACCAAAATAAACAACCGGATACTCTTTGCTATTGAAAGGCATTTCACAGGCAAACTTCTTAGCCTCTTCATCAGTAGAAAACTGTTTCTTTTGGCAACCCAATGTCTTTACGTACTCATCACAGATAGACGAGAAAGTCAACATTTGCTTTTCACCCAATTTTGGAAAGAAAATTTCGCCATTCTTACCCAAGATACAAGCCAACATACATATCTGACCGCTTTCTTCAGGAGATACGAAATAGCGCTTCACATCATTGGGAGCAGCCAAAGGCTGTTTGTGCATCACACGATGAATCCAGCCATCAGGCAAAGAACCGTTCGAAAAAGCGACATTGGCAAAACGGGCCGTCGTTACCTTGAACTTTGAAGTATAAGCCATAATCATGTCTTCCATAATACGCTTGCTGGCTCCCATGATGTTTACCGGATTGGCTGCTTTGTCTGTTGACACACAAAAGAAATGTTTGGGCGGATAGACGGCCAACAAATCCAACAGACGTTTGGCTTTGATATCGTTGTTCTCAATCAATGCTTGTACGGAATATTTATCTTTCTCGCTTCGAACGTGCTTATGAGCAGAGAAGTTTGCAAAAATGTCGAAACCTTTCTCTTCTCTGAAAATACGTTCAAAGATGGGGTCTGCAAAATTCAACGTATAAGTACGATATTCTTCAGGAACATACATACCGTAAGTGGAACGCAAGTCACGGGTGAGTTCTGCCAAACCGTTTTCATTCAAGTCTATAACTACCAGTTTGGAAGGCCTGAACGGTAACACCGCCTTGATAAACGAAGAACCAATGGAACCAGCACCACCCACTACACATACACTTTTGTTTTCAATTTCTGCACGCAACGTTTCCTTGTTAGCCTCAATGTCTTCGGCAAACATACTGCATTGTCTGTTTATTACATGGTCTGCAATAAACTGATTAAGATTTATCATAGAAAAATATATTTTCGTTGTATAATTTATTAATTAGAAGCTAATAACTTGAATGGATTTATTAGAACTTCTTCCCAAATACAATTCTAAAGAACGTCATCCAAAGAATCTTGAAGTCGAAGCCCCAGGAACGGTGCTCCAAATAGAAGAGGTCATAACGCAAGCGACGGAGCATCTTCTCGATAGTGTCGGTATAGCCATTGTAGAGGGTGGCGTAGGAGGTGACACCCGGACGGATCTGGTAGAGGTAGCGATAACGGGGATCGCGCTCCATGATCTGGTCGATGTAGAACTTGCGTTCGGGACGTGGACCGATAAAGGCCATCTGGCCACAGAAGACGTTCCAAAGCTGGGGAAGCTCGTCGAGGTGGTGTTCACGAAGGAATTTGCCGATCTTGGTCATGCGTTTGTCCTTGCCGCCGGAATACAGGGCGGGACCTGCCTTTTCGGCATCGAGCTTCATGCTGCGGAACTTGTAGATGTAGAACGGGCGACCGAAACGGCCGATGCGCTCTTGCTTGAAAATGGCGGGACCGCCGTCTTCGCGCTTGACAGCAATGTAGCAGAACAAAAACAAGGGGGAAAAGACAATCATGGCGACCAAGGCAGTCAGACAGTCAATAACACGCTTGGTGTTGCGTTCAAAACCATTCATTCCGTCGGGGATGAAGTGGTCATCCTTCTCAATGTTTTCAAAATCTACCATAGTAATGAAGTTTTGTTTGAATAGATGCTTTTGCTGAAAATACTCGTAGGCGTTTCGCAAAAGATGAAGTTAAGTTTGAGTTAGTGTGTATTTAGGCTTTGCCGTGGAAAATGGGGGTAGAGAGACTGCTGGAGATGGGCCACGAACGATACGGATGGCCACAGTGAGGCAGGAAGGGTGTCAGTCACTCTTCTTGCTCCAATCTCGTCGCGGCCTCCTGATTTTATTCACGGAATAGCGTTTTTTTAACAAGTAGTAATGACAGCGCGCCGGCGGGGATGAAGGATGAAAAAGCGGTCTGTGTCGGAACACAGACGGCCGCCTGCGGCTGAAGGTTCCTGGCGCAACACGAAGGGTCCGGACTTGCGAAAAGCTCGGATACAGGTTGTTTGTCAGTGTGTTGCGGGTGGAGTAGAGTAGAAGCTGATGCTTGTTTGCGGAAGGGAGGACGGAACGTCAGGGTACGCTACGCGGTCGCCTCTCACAGGTAGATGATCGGAGAGACGGACGTCAAGTTCAGTTTCTGCGGGGACAAAGATAGTGCAAACCGAGCGAAGTACAAAATAAAAAAGGTTTTTTTTATTTTTACTTCCAAGGGGCTTCATTAATTGAGAATTGATAATGGATAATGGAGAATTTTAATTAATTGGGAATTTTTTAGCGGTTAGTATTCCATACTGGGATGGTTACTAACCGCTATTGCTGTTCGTTGTCAGTCTTCTGCCTGGAAATGGCTCTCCAGACGATTGACGAGGGTACGCAAGGTGCGTAGGGTACGGAACTCTTCGTGTGTGGCCGGAAGATGGCCGTGGGTGTAGAGCTGGCGCAGGATGTTGCGGAAAATCTGCGTCAGGGCCAGACGACGGTTGCGGACATGACTTACTTCGCCTTGCAGGGTATGGAAGTGCTTATCGTCGATCCATACTTCGACACGAAAAATCTTTTTCATAAGTACAGGATTTAAAAGTTTGTCCGGCTAATATGTGAAAATGAAAATTTATTTTAAACGGGGATGTTGGGATAAATGTGCGGAATGGTGCCTGTGTAACACGTCTGAATGGATTTTATGCCCGTATTTTCTGGTTTGCAAGATTGAAAAAGAAGAAGGAAATTTGTCAATGATTAATGAACAATGAAGAATAAAATGAAGAATGAAGAATGAGGAATGAAGAATTATTAATTATCAATTTTCAATTATCAATTAAACTATGGAGACAACAATGATTTCGGGGTTCCGCAATTTGTATGACAAGGAACCGATGGAGATGACGGTGGCCCGCTTCGTGGACTGGATACGAACGAACGGGGAGGTGAAACGACTGACAGAGGAATACCGCCGGCTGACGGCCCAAGGAAGCGAAGGGGAGGCGGCACGGGTGAAACGGGCGCTGCCTGCCGCCACACTGGCCGCTGTGTTCGAAGGGGGCAGGCAGGAGAAGGACCTGAAGCGGCTGACGGGGCTGATGATGTTCGACTGGGACCACGTGGGGGCGGCACGCACGCAACTGCTCGAAAGGCTGCGGATGACGGACTGCGTGATGCTGGCCTGGACGTCGGTGTCAGGCGAGGGGGTGAAGGCGGTGATCCGCGTGGACGTGACGAGCACGGAGGAGTACCTCAGGGCGTATCGCGTCGTGGGGCGATGGATGGAACAACGGACGGGATGCCAGGTGGACGAGGCGTGCCGTAACGTGGGACGCCTGTGCAGCGCGGCGCACGACGAGGAGCTGTACGTGAACTACGGGGCACGGATGATGGCCTGGCGCGGACTGGAGACGGACGAGGACAGGCTGGAAGCGAAGCGCCGGATGCAGCAGGAGGCGGACACCGAAGGGGGCGAACCGCAGGGCGAGGGAAGCGGCATGCTGCAGGGGATGCTGGACTACTTCCTGCAACAGAACGGCTTCGAGAAGGGGCATCGACACGAGCTGCTGCTGAAGCTGGGACGGACGGCAAGATGTAAAAACCTTTCGCCGCAGGAGCTGGAAGAGCTGAAAAAGCTGGTTACGGGGAAATTGGGAAGTACGACACTTCCGGAGTCAGAAATTCGGAAATGCTTATCGGACGGATACAGCTATCTGAGCAGGAAATCGGAGGAAAATGTGTCCGAAAAAAATAAGCTCAACGCTCACAACCGCCACTATGGACCCCCTGTCGAAGCGGACGATCGGGACGCGGAACTGGATTTGTCAGAAAATAATGAAAGACTGAGAGGGGCGTTGCCCTACTTCGACGACGCCATCTTCGACGGCCTGCCGCAGCTGCTGAAGGAGGGGCTGACGGTGGCCATGGACCGGCGGGAGAGGGACATGGTGCTGATGGCGATGCTGACTCACCTGAGCGCCTGCCTGCCGGACGTGCACTTCCACTACGACCGCCACGACATGCGTCCGCACCTGTATTTTGCCGTCGTGGCACCGGCAGCTACGGGAAAAGGCATCGTGACGCAGGTGTCCTACCTGTCGCACCCGCTGCACGACTACTACCTGGCCCGCGGCGAGGAGGAACAGGCGGCCTACGAGGCCCGGCTGCAACAGTGGAACGAGGACTTCAGCGAGCGCATGCGCAAGGGACGCAAGGGCGAGAAGCCGGAACCGAAGCCCAAGGAGCCGGAACGCATCTATTTCCAGATATCGCCCAACACGTCGAAGTCCATGCTCTACCGCCAGCTGTGGGCCAACCGCGAGGTGTCCGGCGTGCTGCATACGTCGGAAATAGACGCGCTGTCGGCCGCCATCGGGCAGGACTACGGCAAACAGGACGACGTGTTGCGCGCCTGCTTCCACCACGAACCCATCAGCTCGTCGTTCAAGGTGGACGGCAAGCCGGTGTTCGTGCCCTATCCGATGCTGGCGTTGTGCATGACGGGCACGCCGATGCAATTCCTGTCGCTTGTGCACAACACGGAGGACGGACTCTTCAGCCGACTGGCGGCCTACCAGGTGCAGCCGCAATACGTGTGGCGCGACGCCAGTGCGGAGGGGCAGGTGCAGAACCTGCGGACGCACTTCCGCGAGCTGGGCAAGCGGGTGCTGAAGATGCACGAGATGATGAAGGGACGGCGTACGGACGTGGAGCTGACGCGGGAGCAGTGGCGGCGCCACTCGACTTTCTTCAGCCGCAAGTTGCAGGAGGTGGTGGCCGAAGGGGGCGAACGCATGGCGTCGTCGGTGATGCGCATGGGGCTGATAGCGGCACGCATCGCGGCGGTGCTGACAGCCCTGCGCAAGGGGGAGGACGAGCTGTGGGCGATGTCGACGCGCTACTGTTCGGACGAGGACCTGGACGCATCGCTGGCCATCGCGGCGGTGTTGCTGGAACATGCCTTGCTGCTGAGCTCGTCCATCCCTGCCTACGAGAGGCGGGTGCGTCCGTTGCAGCCCTTCGCCCGCCTGCTGCCGGTGCTGGAGAAGCTGCCCGGGACGTTCACCTACAGGGAGCTGATGGAGGAGGCGCAGCGGCAGGAACTGCCGGAATCGAGCGTGCGAAGGATTTTGAAAAGAATGACGGAACGAGGCGTGCTGAAACACGAAGGAAAAGTCTATAAACGGCTCTAGAGGCCATTTCGCTCGACAAGGCGTCCAAGGGGTAAACGTGAGCGTTGAGCTTAAAAAATGTTGAGGTTTGGACGGCTGAAGCGGAGGTCTGGAGGGATAGAGTGGAGGACTGGGACGCTAGTCCAGCAGCACGAACGGCGCCCAGTAATAGGGCTGCGGATACTGTTTTCTCACTTCCCGGACGGCCTGCTCCAGCGCCTCGCGCACGGGTTTTCCTTCCAGCCAGTAGCGGTAGAACTCGGACATGAGCAGGGAGGTGGAGCGGTCGTTGACGCTCCACAGGCTGACGAGCAGCGACTCGACACCGGCCTGCTTGAAGCCGCGCGGCAAACCGTAGACGCCTTCGAAGCTGTAGTTGCCCAGGGCCGTTTCGCAGGCGGAGAGTACCACGAGGCGCGTCCCGTGCAGGTCGAAACGGGCCACTTCGTCGGCCGTCAGGATACCGTCGTTCTCGTCGTGGCCTTCCGCTCCACACCAGGCGGCTTCGGCGCCTGCCAGTGCGATGCCCGCACGACGCATGGAGTTGGTCATGTTCTGCATCCGCTGGCGGTAGTAGGGGATGCGTGAGGCGTCGCGGTCGTCGGCCACGAAAAATCCGTGGGTGGCCAGGTGGATGACTTCGGGCTTGCGGGCGGCCAGCTCCTTGAAGGCGGCTTCGGTGGCCGACGCGCCTTTGCGGACGGTGAGGTCGGCGGAGGAGAGGCGGTGTTCCGTCAGTTTGCGTTCGATGTTGGCCAGTTCGTCGCCCGTGAAAGGCAGGTACTTGAAATGTTCGCGGCTGACGCCCCGGTTGTCGAAGTCGTCGAGGGCGAGGTCGTCGTCCGCTCCCCGGGCTTCGTCCGCACGTCCGCTGTCGGCCAGTAGCTGCTGGCGGGGCGAGTAGTAGATGTCGCCCATGAGCAGGGCCGAGCGGGGTGTCTGTCCGGCTTCACGGGGCTTCAGCAGGGCGGCCGTGGTGGTGAGCTGGCGCAGGCGGTACTTGTCCGTCAGGTAGCTGCCGTCGGGTGTGGCGAAGGCGGCGAACGAGAGGTTGTTCAGGATGCCCGGCGTGGTGAAATAGACCGTCCTGACGCCCTGGAGGCAGGGCTCCAGAGGTGCCCACAACATGCCGTAGAGGTCGATGGCCTGTTCGTTGTAGAGCTTGACGGCCAGTCGGGCCGAGGTGTTGGCGTTCAGTGCCTTGAGGCGGGTCACCAGGGTGTCGCTCTCTACCAGCCGAACCGGGTGGGGAGACGGGATGTCCGGCCTGACGACCAGCGCCATGACGTGCTTGCCGGCGTATACGAACTCGATGGCGGCTTCGTCGGGGGCCAGCTTCTGCCGTATTTCGTCCCAGCTGACATGCAGGGCGTAGCGTTTCCGGTAGGGTTCGGAGGCCTCGATGATCTGCTGTTCCAGCACGTTGGCGGCGTAGGCCAGGCGGCTCTGTTCGGTTGCGGCTTGGGTGTCCTGCAGGTTTTCGTAGGCCTTCATCGGGATGCTGCGCTGACGGATACGCAGGCGGTCGAGGCTGTCCAGCGCTGCCACGAGGAGGCTGTCGCCTGACTGGCGTATGTCTTGACGGGTCTGCCGCTGGGAGCGCAGCTGCATGCCGGTGCGGTAGAGCACAGCGTCGTAGGCTTCGGCTGCCAGGGTGTCGGGCATCGCTTCGAGCAGGGTGGTGAGCCAGAATGCCGGGTCCATGTAGGTTTCCATGAAGTTGTTCTGCTCGTTTTCGGTCATCAGCTGGAAATTGCCGTCCATGATCCGGCGGATGGAGGCATAATAGCGGCGTGCGTGGGGGAGCGCTTTTGCAAACTGCCCCTGCTGGCAATAGAGGCCGCACAGGCGGCTTCCCAGGGCGGTGTGGTCGGCGGGAGCAATCTGTTCCAGCAGGTCCAGCTGCTTCTCGGCTTCGAGATAGGTCTCCAATGCCTGAGTGGGCTGCTGCTGTCCGTTATAGAAGTCGCCCAGGGCAATCCAGGCGTAAAAAGCCTTCTGAGGCTGATTCTTTTGCAGTTCTACATATTGTTTCAGGTAGTGGAGTGCCTGTTCGGGGGCGGGTATCAGGGTCTGGTAATACTGTCCTATCCGGTAGATGAGGCCGATATATCCTTGGTTTGACCGATAGGTAGGGTCGTAGACGGGAAAGTCTTTTTCGAGTTGCTTGATGATGGTTTCTGTCTGTTGCCGATAGTTGTCCAGCATTTCCCGGTTCTGTTGCCAGAACTTTTTCTGTTCGGCTGTCAGCCGGCTCATGTCTATCTGTTTCTCCAGCATTTTCATATTCAGCAGGTAGTCCACGAACATGTTGACCATTTCTGTTCCGTAGCGCATCAGGAACTGCGGGTCGTTGCCGCTTTGGGCATGCAGCTTGACCGTAATCTGCAGGATAGGCATCATGAGGGACAATATTTGTTCGAAGTCCTGACCGTTTTCATTGGCTATCAGGTAGTAGGATCGCCACAGGAAATCCAGAATGTCTGTCGTATAGTAGGTGATGCGGTCGGGATTATAGTCCTGTAGTTGTTGGCTGATGAGGCGTTTGGCTTCGACCATCTGATTCAGATTGTTGTAGAGGATTTCGTTTTTCAGAGCTGACATGGACAGGTAATGTGGATCTGCTACGTTGCCCCAGGTTTGACATTGGTTCAGGGCGATGCCACGGTCGAGCATGTCCACGGCTTCCTGGTAGCGTCCCTTCTCCATCAGGTAATCGGCTGCCAGTTCAAAGTTATAGGTGTTGAAATTCAAGGAGTCTTCGATGGCTGTAAGCATTCGGGCGGCCTTTGCATAGCTGTCGGCTCTTTCCGTCTCGCTGCCTCCGGTTTTTCCCAGCAGGTTGGTGTAAATCAATAACTGCCAGCAGATTCGGCTCTCTGCTTCATGGTCTGTGTTTCCGATCAGCTGCCGGCATAGCTTGAGAGCCTGCGGATAATCTCCTACGGTGTAGAGGTAATCGAGGTAGGTATTCCGGGCTTCCGTACAGTCTACTCCTGCTGTCTGCATCCGGGCGATGAGGTCGGGATACAGGTCGCGTGCTTTCTGTAGGTCGACGTAGGCGGTAAAAGTAGCCAGGTCCAGCTCCTCACCAAAGGCGATGGGGGAAGAGGCTCCGTAGCGGGCTTTCGCGTCGGCGCATACGTAACCTTGCATTTCCAGTGCCATCCGGTTGTTTGACGTACCTTTGTGACAATCTTGTACGATGGCTCTGCCCAGCGTGATGGACAGCATGCTGCTGTCGTGATGGGTGCGGTAGAGCGTATAGACTTGTGTCATCCGTTCGGTGGCCCGTTCCGGGAAACGGTCCTTTAGCGAAGAATAGGTGCAATATTGTAAGTAGGCTTTCTTCAGTGGTTGGGTTGCGTAGCGTCGGTCTAGCAGGTTGTCGAAATAGTTCAGGATACTTTCAGCTTCGGCAAGCCCGCTGGTGCCTGCAAAGGCTGCCAGAAATCCCATCAAATTGACGAAATGGTAATTGTCTTCTCCCCAGTATAGCTTCAACTTTTCTATCAGGGAGGAACAATCGGCTGCATCCGGATTGGGGATTCCCATCATTTGTCTGCATGCCCAAGTTTCTGTACGGATTAGCAGCTGCTTTGCAGATCCTTCGGGATGATAGGCGTTCAGGTAGTCGCGTATGAGCAGGCAATACTGTAACGTATTTTCGTCTGCAATTGACTTGTTGGCAATAAAAATGATATAAGATCGTTGTAGGTCGATGACTTCGGGATGACCGTCAGGATATAGACGGCTGTATATTTGGTAGGCTTGATAAAAGTAAAAGTCGGCGTTGCTTAAAACTCCGTTGCTCAAGGTGTTGTATCCGGTACTGTCCTGCCAGCCAAACTGATTTTGTGCCCGGTTGGCTTCCACCCGATGGCTCAGGACGGACTTGGCTTCTGCCAGCAGGTAGTAGAGGAAGGCCCGGGTGTGGTCGACGGTTTCCGATTGGACGGGGTAGAGGGTGAGGACTTCCTGCTCTGTCTTGAGCAGCTCGGGATAGGTTTCGGGATCTTCGACGAACCGATCCCACAGACGGTTGGTGAACTGGGATAGTCTGGCCGCACAGAGGAGGGACAGCCTTTCTCGGTCAGTTCCGGTGGTGGGTTGTTGCAGGTCTTTGATCAGCTGGTCTACCTGGGCGGTGACGTCCTGCGTCGTGCTCAGCTGGATGGAAAGGAGGAGGCGGCACCATGCGGTGGTCAGGTGGCGGCTGCCCAACTGTTCGCCGGATGCCCGGGTGAGTGCCTGGAGAGCCCGGGTGCCTGCTTCGGAACACGGATCGCTTTTTCCGCTGTCCAGCCAGTCGGCATAAGCCTGTAGCTCGGGGACCTTTTGGGCGGCTGCCCGCAGCAGGGTTTTGACTTCCGGTTCGCGCTGTCCGTCGTAGATGGCCCAGAGGGTTGTTCTGAACAGTGTTTCCGTGTCCATACCTTCCGGACGGGGATAGTGTTCCGCCATCCAGGCCCGATATTCGTTGATGAGTTCATCGGCCGACTGGGCTTTCGCTTCCGTATTGTTTACCAGCAACAGGAAGAGCAACAGTGCGCAACAGATCCACTGTGTTTTGATCCTCAACATGGTCCCTCCTTTTTTCTCTTGGGACAAATGTAGAGATTTTTGTTTTAAAAATGAAAATAGAAGTGTACTTTTTCCCTATTTCCCTATTTCCCATTCTCCATTATCAATTCTCCATTATCAATTGTCTCAAGGCTCTCCCAGCGCTTCTACAATGAGGCGGACCTGGGCAGGGGTGAAGACGCGGGAATGGGACGTGAGACCGGTGGCGGCCAGGCGTGTGCCCAGGGTGGGATGATGGTTGATCCATCGCAACAGTTTCCGCCAGGCTCCCTGGGCGGAGAGTTCGGGGGAGTAGAGTAGGGCCAGTTCGGTGCGCCCGTATGTCTTTATCTTGAAGGTTTCCATACGTCAAATTTACGTCTTTTCTATCAGATTTCCAAAGGTTTAAACGAAAATAACGGTACAAAAGCGTAGGGAGGTGGAGAGAAGGGGAAACGGGTGGAAGGAGGGGGTGTATCTTTGTGGTAACAAATTTCCAATTATCAATTAACAATTAACAATTAACAAAATGATTCGTTACAAAAAGTATCAAGTGACTGGAGAAAACAGTCCGCTGAATGGGTTGTGGTATGCACGCCCCGTGATCGAGGAAACGCTGGACATCGACGCCTTGTCCAAGCACATGTCGAAACACAACACGCCGTTTTCGCCCGGTGTGATCAAGGGAGTATTGGCGGATATGGTGAGTTGTATCAAGGAGCTGATTCTGGACAGCAAGAACGTGAAGCTGGACGACCTGGCCATCTTCTCGGTGGGCATCGTCAGCGACCACGGGGCTCCGAGTGCCGCCGAGTTCAAGGTGAGCGAAAACGTGAAGGGACTGAAGCTGCGGGCACGTGCCACGGGCGAGCTGAGCAACGCGAAACTCAACCTGGAGGGTACGCTTCGCGAGCTGTCCGAGTATGTGGTAGACGGCGAGACGGCCGGAACAGGCGGTACGACGCCGGGAGGCAGTGACAACGAGGACGAGGAAGGAGGAAGTCCGCTGTAATCATGGAGAATGGAGAATTGAAAATGGATAATTAGCCTGTCCGCAGGTCATTGTCAGTTTTCAATTCTCAATTATCCATTCTCAATTTTCAATTATCCATTCTTAATTATCCATTATCAACGTGAGCGAAACAACAACGAAAAAGAAAAACGTGTGGAGCCTTGTGCTCAAGATTATTGTGACCGTGGCGACAGCCTTGGCCGGTGTGTTTGGTGTAGCGTCGTGCATGTCGTGATGAGGACGATTACGCTGATTATTCTCCATTGCTCTGCCACCCGTGAGGGGCAGAGCTTTGGCTTTGAGGACTGTCGCAGGGACCACATCCGTCACCGGGGATTCCGGGACATCGGGTATCACTACTACATCACGCGCGACGGGACCGTCCACTGGGGGCGTCCGCTGGAGCAGGTAGGGGCGCACTGCCGCAACCACAACTGTCACAGCATCGGCATCTGCTACGAAGGCGGGCTGGACGCGGAGGGCCGTGCAAAGGACACGCGGACGGAGGCGCAGAAGGTCAGTCTGTCGGCCCTGGTCGGGGAGCTGAAGGAGCGGTTTCCGCAGGCGCTGGTCGTAGGCCATCGGGAGCTGGATCCGGGGAAGGAGTGCCCTTGTTTTGAGGTAGGAGGGATGAGACAACTTTTTTGAGATTTCCCTTACAGCCTATGGGTTATATATGTACCATAATCTTTCAATTTGTGAGATAGGGATATTTTATTTTTAGGGTGTATTAACTTAACATCTGAATTGGACTTTACATGATTAATTTCGACCAGTTACGGATGAAAAAATCAAGATATGCGTTGAATTTCTGTAAAAAACGGATTATATTTGCAACACGTAGGGTATGAAAACTCTTGGAACTCTTTTACAGAACTTAATCTGTGAAAGTCAGAACAAGAGGATGACCTTGCATGCAAAATTGGGATAATCTTATAATTCAGTCATTATGAAATACGCATTGTTTCTTTTATTCAGTTTATGCGCGTGCTTACAGGGAAGTGCACAGCAAGTAGAGTTCAAGACATTTATTTATACAAGCAATGACCTGGGGGAAGAAATAGCCAGGCATAGTGAGTTGGTGAACAGAAAGGACAGAGGGTATCTGGGAGATTTGTTCAATGCAAGTAAAGAATCGTTGAAAGGAATCGCTTCGGGATATGTGACATCTTTTATCGACCTGGGCGTAAATGCCATCGGCAGTCTGCTGACCCGGAACGCACGGCTGAAGGAAGAGTGGGAAGAAACGGTGAAAGCCGAAAATATATACAAAACAAAGATCAGCACGGTGTCTGAAATCAATGATTTCTATAAGGAAGCTTCGTTCGAAGGGGCGATGGACCCGAAAGGCATGCGCTTTGACGGTATCGGTTGCCTGAGGCTGGAGGACAACGATACGGTCTTCTACCTGTCGTGCCATATCGACCGGAGTAAGATTGACCGGATTGTGAAGCATTCGAAATTTGAACTGGTGCTGGATACGCTGATCGTGAGTCCGACTCATTCGAACCTGCCCAACACGTATCTGGATCTGCCATATTCCTTTGCCGAACGCGACAACTTTACCTTGTCGATGAATATCAAGCTAATATCATCGTGGATGAATGAAATCGTACAACTGCAGAAGAACCAGGAACTGGGCGCATTTGTGCTGAACGTGCCGGTAGATCCGGAGGAACTGGATGAGAAGGGCTTCCTGAGGTATGTGCGGAATCGGGATGATGAACCGGTCTACAAGATTGTGGGAGAGAGTTTTATCGTGCCACGTTCGTACATGGGGTATCGCGACAAAGACGACAATTATAAGAATATCTGGGGAACCGGCGAATACAAACTGGAAATCGAACTGAAGGAGACATGCGACGTGACCGAACAGTATCGGGAAAACTGGAAGAAGGACCGGAAACGCCGCAAGAAACTGATGGAGAAGGAAAGTATCTGGGAAAACGGCTGGCAGACGATTTCCAACCAACGCTGGGACGAGCTGGCACAGTCGTGGGTAATCACTACCCTGCAGGCACCGGCCGGAATTATCACCAAGGACGTGATTGACAAGCTGGGACTGGCACCGGAATAACGGATCGGAAAAAAGATAAGCTATGAAAAGAACCGCCTTGCAATGGATAATGGTAGCCGTCCTGCTTGTACTGGGGCAGGCGGTGCAGGCACAATCGGCCTACGACTGGATAGAAACCCATCGGAAGTGGATGAGCGAGCACTATCCGAAAGGGGAAGAACTGAGTAAGGAAGCGCTGCTGAAAGAAGCGGCTTTTGCCGTGCTGGACGGCCTGCGAGAACCGGAAGCCAAGGCTTTGTTGCGGGTGGCAGAGAAGTGGGTACCACAACTGGGAGCTTACCTGGACTGGCTGGAGAGCGGACAGGTAGATGAAAAGTATGCTATCTTACTGGGTACGTTGGAGGGGGTGGCCGATGCGGCGGAAGAGCAGTTGGGACGGGAACACGTCGTGACCGGCTGGTGCAGATATTTGTATCTCAGCCAGCTGGTGAATATGGAAGACGTAGTGAAGCCGACGGACGAACTGATCGGGGTGTTGCAACAGGCCGTGAAGCGGAAGCCGGACCGTGAGACGAAGGCTTTGCTCTGCATCGTGAAATTGTCCCAGTTTACCAATAGGATGCGTAATAATCTGGTGGACGATCCGCGTGACTACGAGGACGTGCTGCGTACAGAACAGGAAGCGCTGGCCCTGTATCCAGCAGATGACAAGACGGTGGACCATACGCGGGCATTTCTTTATTTTACGTTGGCTCAGGTGAAATCGTCCATGTCGCAGGTGGACGAACTGAAGCTGGCACAAGAACGTGTGGGAGGTATAGAGAATACTCCCTACAAGTCTCTGGCAAACGGAACGATAAGTAATGTGGGCTTCTATTTTGAAAAGGCTGTCTTGCTGTACAGGCAGCTTTATTCGGAGGGGCATCCGGAGCTCGTCATGATACGCAGGTGTCAATTGAATTTTGAGATAAACAGTCAGTTGTTGAATGAGGAGTTGGAGGAGGCGTGTCGGACAGCCAAACTGTATGCGGATACTTATTATTCTTCGGAATCGTCTGAGAGCCTGTTGGCGCGGTTAGATTGGTGGATGGCCCGGTGGAAGAGTGGCATGAAGAACCACGATGCCATTTTCTGTTCGCAGATGGTTGAGGGATTCAAGCGGTATCTGGGAGAGGATAATTCGTATTACTTCAATATGCTGACGAATGTTGTTCTGATTGCGGTGTATGATTATCCGTTCGGAGCGGACCGACTGCTGGATGAATGGGACCAGACGATGGAACGGATTTATTCCGGCCAGCCCTTGAAAAAAGCCTATATGTTGTATTGGCTGTATTCTTCGGTTAGAGATCGGCAGCCGGAAAAGGCGAAAGCCCGGTTGGAAGAAGCCTATGCCTTGTATAGGGAATATTATGACGGCAGTCTGTTGTCGATGATTTTTGGGAGGTTGATTGTCTGGGAAAGCTATACGGTGATAGGGGACATGAATCTTACTCAAGAGATACAGGCTTATGTCTGTGAAGCTGCGCGAGCTTGTTTTGGAAAAGAATCACCTGTCAGCTTGAATGAAGAACTGTTTCAGTTGATCGTATGTCAGAATGAGGTAGAGAAAGAAGAACAGGTGCGGGCTGCCTATCCGCAGTTGATTGAACGGATGAGAAAACAGGGGGCGGATTATCAAGTGGCTATGGCAAATTATGCGGAATTTCTGTTTGGCATCCGGGATTACAGGCTAGCAGAAGAACAGTATGCGCTGCTGGTGGAGAACGCTACGGAGGAGGATCCTTGTGCCCAACGGGCCAATTTCCTGTTGAGACTGGCCTATATCCGAGAGTTGATGAACAAAGATAGCAGGGACTGTGACCGCCTCTTTGAGGAGGGAAAGAAATTGCTGGCTCGGGGAAAAGAAGAACCGGATGTCTGGATAGAGAATTATCAGACGGCTGCTCAGTACCTGATCGAAAGGGGGCGGTATCAGGAAGCGGTCACTATACTGGATGAAGGCATCGACTTGTGTTTGGAACGGAATGGGGATAATATATATGACATGCAGTATCTGGGAATGTTCACCTTGAAAATTCAACTGATGTATAGTGGTTTGAACGAAATGGTCGAGGCCAAGCAGTTGATGGTGGAGCAGATGGAAAAAATGTTTCGGAATAAAGATGTGCCAGGATCGCTTCCTCTGTTGGATTATTTGTGGGGGTGCTATTATTTGGTAAAGGGAGAAAATGCTTACGACATGGTACAGAGAAACGAGTTCCTGATGCCTCTTTTGCAGGTATCTCAGATGCTATATGCACAGAATGGACAGGATCCTTTGTTCATGATGAATTATGTCACTCCATTGTTGATTGAATTTCTTGATATAGCAACGCAGTCCATGGTATGGACAAAGAATATGGACGTGGATGCTTTGCATGAAAATGATAGAGCTGTGTATGAAAAACAAATGAAGTACCTGAAAGGGATGTTTCCCAATGTGAAGGAGATATTCGGGCAATTGGAACAGATTTTTAGGGAACAGGATAAGAATTTCAGTAAGAACGTTACTTACAGAAATCTGGTGAGATCTCAGATTTTGTATTATCAGCATATGGAATACAACGAAGCGGAGAGAGACCGTTGCCTATTGGCATACCGGGAACTGGTGGAGCAACAGGAAACGGATGATTGGGATGCCTGGTTTGACTTAGGGGACTTGTATTGGGGAATGGACAAGAAACAGGAGGCAGTTCCTTTCTATGAAAAGGCGTATGAACAGTTGACTTCTTCGCCCAGAGTAACTGTGAATGATAAATTGAAAGGAATTGTGAGACTCTGTAACACGTATGTGGAAGAGCGGAAATGGAAAGAAATGGTGGCACCGGCTCGGGCTTTTTATGCCAACGTGAAGGAGATGATGGACGGGAATTTCCAGCTGATGACAGAGAGCGAACAGAACAATTTTATGGATACTTATCGGGATCCGGCCATGTGGTTGACCTGTCTGTTGGAGCAGATGCCGGAAGAGTTGGCAGCGGAGGTATATGACGCCGTGCTGTACAGGACGGGAATGCAGCTGCGTTCGCAACGGCAAACGCGTATGGCCATCCTGGCTTCGAAGGACACGGCACTGATCCGGCTGGTAGAGCAGATGAACCGGTTGCAGCTGGAACGGAAGAATTTCAAGGTGGACTACGGAGTCTTGGGACTTGCATTCAATGAACAGATGCGGAGTATCGGAAAGTTGACTTACGAGATAGATGCATTGGAGCGTCAGCTCATCGAACGGTCTGAGCCTTATCGCAGGCGATATGCAACGGAAGCCAGCTGGCACCAGATCAGGGAGAAACTGAAGAACGACGAGGCGGCCATTGAATTTGTCTTTTCGCGGGAATACATCATGGCGCTTGTCCTGAAGAAGAACAGCCGGAAACCGATTCCTGTACGGTTGGGGAAAAACGAAGAACTGATGAAGGGGTTGCAGGCATTGGATGCCAAGACGTCGGCACGGATGGCTGTCAAGCTGTATAACGAACGGGCATTGGACTTGTATGCCTTGCTGTGGGCGCCGTTGGAGCCGTATCTGAAGGGAGTCAGAACGGTGTACTATGCTACGCCGGGAATCCTGAACAACCTGTCGTTTGCTGCTTTTGCCACACCAGACGGGGGATACTTGATCGACAAGTATGATTTGTGTCCGCTGACGACGACTGCCATGCTGCTGAGACCCCAAAGCGATGAACGGCCGCAGAGTGCACTGTTGATGGGAAATATTTTCTATTCGGAGAAACAGCGGTTGCTGGCAGGGACGACGAATGCAGAACAGGTGAGGGGAACAGTAGACGATTTCGGTATCGATGATTTTGAGGAGCGGGGAGTGAGCAAGGATCATTTCAAGTATCTGCCCTTTACGAACCGGGAAGTGGAAGACATAACGGCCGAATTGGGACGGAACAACTGGAACATGGAAGACATCACCGTAAAGAAAGGAATGGAGGCTAGCGAACAGGCATTGAAGGAACTTGCAGCAACCGGCCCGGCGGTAATCCACCTGGCTACACACGGATTTTTCGTGGCAAACCGCAAGCAGGCACTGGATATTCCTTTCTTCCAGAACCGGGAACCGGATTATGCGATGTACCGGGCCGGAGTGGCGCTGGCCAATGCGGAAACAGCCTGGTGTGGAAAGGGAACGGATACCGGAGAAAATGACGGGATTCTGACTGCTGACGAGGTTTCCAGACTGAACCTGCAACATACGCAGCTGGTGGTGCTTTCGGCCTGTGAGACGGCACTGGGGAACTATTCGTATGAGGGTGTGTTCGGTTTGCCGCGTGGGTTCAAACAAGCTGGTGTCCGGTCACTGCTGGTGAGTCTGTGGAGTGTCAACGATCATTCTACCTCGTTGCTGATGTCGGCGTTCTACCGCTACTGGTTGGAAGGCCTTTCGAAACGGGAGGCTTTGCGGAAGGCGACAGACGAAGTGCGGAAGGTATATCCGCAGCCTTTCTACTGGGCGCCGTTCGTCTTGCTGGACGCGAATTGATGTATAAAGATAGCTAACAATGATAAACATGAAAAAAAGATGGATCGTATGTCTGCTGGTTGGATTATCCATCTCGGCAGGGGCGCAGCAGGCCGGAATGTCCGGACCGATGGCGGACTATCGGAACGGTTGCCTGAAAATGCTGGAGGCCATGGAGGAAAAGGATAAATATGATTTGTATGAAGCCAAGGAATGGTTCGGACGGGTCAAGGTGAGTACCTGGCAGGATGTGGTGGCTGCAGATACAGGGGTGAAAGAGGCGGACAAGGTGCCGGAAGTGTACTTTGATGCAGAATTTGCCGACTCGTTGCTGCGCCATAACTTTGATTTTGTGCCGCTGGACGAAATCAGCCTGATGAGAGAAGTGGATGGTGTGGGGGATGCTGATTTGCTGGTGATGAACAAGGCGGTGCCGGCTCACGGAACGCTGGAGTTCAAGGCAATGGGGAGCGGGCAGTGCCAGCTGATGTTGCTTTCGGCCCAGGGAGCCGGATTGACACTGACGGTGGTGGAAACGGCTACCGGAAAAGAATATGCAGGAAAAGCGGAACCGGACGGTAGGGTAGCCTGGGTAGAATGGAATATGGGAGAAGAAGAAGGTGTCTTTCTGTTCCGGATTGAAAACAGGTCGGAGCGGAAAGCTTCCTTTGTAGTCGCAGTAAATTGAGAAGGGTTTCTATGTGTAAATGGTGGTGGATAGGATTGTTGTGTTCGGTGCAGCTTCAGGCACAAAGTTGGATTGCGGATTTCAGGCAGGCGGACGAGGCACGGGCTAATGGCTTGTACAAGGAAGCTGTGGCACTCTATTCGCGTGTGATAGCTGCTACACCTGATCCGACGGCACGGATGGACTGTCTGAACAGCCGTGCGGGCTGTTATAAGCAACTGGCTGATTACAGGCAGGCTTTGGCTGACTATGGACAGGCGGAAGCATTGGCGGATACACCGGAGCTGAAAAATAGAATTCTGTTTAATAAGACTGGGGTGCTTTTGCAGACCGGACGTTATGAAGAAGTGGTGGATCTACTGGCCGGTATGGAATTTGCGGAGGAACAGCAGGAGGGGAAGCGGCTTGCCAACCTGGCTGTGGCCTATGCTTATATGGGCGACTGGGAACAGGGCATCCGACTATTGGAACAGGTGCCGGAGGACAGATGCGGGAAGGAAACACAGGCTACGCTGCTGCAGAACAAAGGGTTTATCAAGTGGGAAATGCATGACTACCGGGGGGCTTACGAGGACTTGAAAAAGGCTTCGCTTGCACTGCAGGGAGAACGTTATTACCTGACATTGGCCAATCTGGCAGTTGTTGAAGCGGAGCTAAGGCTTTATGAAGAGGCTTTGTGCCACATTGATTCGGTACTGGCGTGGCAGGGCGGACAACCGTCTATCGGTACCGGACATCCGGACTATATCATCTCGCTGCGGAAGAAAGCGGAGATTTTGCTAAAGAAGGGAGAACGGGAGGAAGCGTTACATTTGTTTCGCTCGTTCTATAAAGCGGAACTGGACTATGTGAAGCGGAATTTTGTCGGAATGACCGAACAGAACCGGCTGGACTTCTGGAAAAAGGAGAAACCGCTGCTATCGGAAATTTTTTCCTTGGGAGAGGCTTGTCCGGAATTCTTGTATGACGTGGCGTTGTTGCGAAGGCACATTGCTTTGCTGGACAGGAAAGCGGTTGCGGATAGAAAGTCGTTGGACGAGTTTTGCAGGATAGATTCCCGCCAGGTACGAAAGGCTTTGCGGCCGAAAGAAGTGGCGGTGGAATTTGCCTGCTATAAAGATCTGTTGTCGGCAGACACGATGTATATTGCATTGGTGGCCAGCCGGGATCGGGTGCGGCATGTAGCGCTTGGAACCCGCAAGGATTTGCACGGCCATCGGGTAGGGAAAGTGACACTGGACGAGGCGGTTTGTGCCGGAGCCCGTTATGTGGATCGGATTTATGAAGATACGGTGTTGGCCAAAAAAATCTGGCAGCCGATTGTGAAGCTTTTGCCTGCAGGGACTCAAACCCTTTATTTTGCTCCCGATGGGTTGTTTCAGATGTTGGGCATCGAATATCTGGTATCTGAGGACTTGAAGGGATTGGAGATGCGCAGACTGTCTTCGACGGCGCAGATTGTGCCCCGGCAAGTAGGGCCGGGAAAGAAAAACGGTGCGGAAGGTGTTCTGGTTGTGGGAGGACTGGCTTATAATGAATGTCTGCCGGAGCCGGATACGGTATCTGTATCTAACAGGATTGCGTATGACTACGTGATACGAAACTACGGTCGGCCTATGAACTTCGCTTATCTGAAAGGAGCAGGAATGGAGGCTGACAGCATTTCTGCTATACTGAAGACGGAAAGCATCGTAACAGCGGACGAAGCATGGTTGAAGTATCGATTAGGAGAAAGTCGTATTGCGCATCTGGCCACGCATGGGTATAGTCTGAAGGTGTCTTTGGACGAGCCGCTTTATTTTATGCGCGACAGCATACAGGAAGATCAGTCGTTGCTGGCAAGTGGGATTGCGTTGACAGGGGCCAACGTGGCAGGAAAAATGGAGCGGGCAGAAGACGGTTTGCTGTCGGCGAGAGAATTGTGTGACATGGACCTTACCGGTACGGAACTGGTGGTATTGTCGGCTTGTCAGACGGCACAAGGAGTGGTGTCGGATGAAGGTCCGGCAGGACTGGTGCGCGGATTGAAACGGGCCGGAGTGAAGATGGTCATTGCGACGTTGTGGTCGGTAGACGATAAGGCAACGGCACTGTTCATGAAGGCACTTTATGAAAACTGGAAAGTGAAAAAACAGGATCTGTATGTCGCATTCCGTCAGGCGCGGGAGGCATTGCGCAATTATAAGATTACCAAAAAGGTGGTGTTGCAGCGGAAAACACTCAGGCGGGTAGTAGTGGATTGCAGTAAGGATCCGATCTATCCGTACCGTTCTCCCTATTACTGGGCGCCGTTTGTTCTGATCGATTAGAACTGTACCCCTATATGCATTACGCGGATCTGTACAGTATCTTTTTTCCTGTACAAATCCGCGTAATGTTTATAGAAGATATTGGATATCAGGCTTGTTCTTTGGAACCTTTGAACTGTCGGAGCAGGTCTCTGCCGAAAAGAATCCAGCCTACGGAACCGACACCGGCCAGGAATACGAAACCGATGAGGATCATGGCTTTGGAAGGCTTGGAGGCACGGAGGGGAACGGTGGCGGCCTGGACTACGGTGTAGACCGGCGTGTTCTCCTGTACCTTGGCCTTGGCGAGCTGGAGCTGTTGGGCAGTCTGGTTGTAGAGGTTGTAGGCCAGGTTCATCTCGTTTTGCAGACGTTCCTGACGGGTCTGGACGCTGCGGAGCAGGATGTTCTGGTTCTTGTCTACATAGTCGGCATAGCGCTGCTGGGCTTCATAATATTTCTGCTGGGCTTCGTCGTAGAGCTTCTGTGTGAAGTCGAGGTCGTGACGGGCCTTGTTGGTACGGTAGTCAGTGATGTAATCCTGCAGCTTCTGCATGACTGTATCGGTGAGCGTGGCAGAAATGAGCGGATCCTGCATGGTGACAGCAATGGATACAGTGAGCGATTTCTTGTCCACACTTACGGCAATGCGGTTATTGAGAGCTTTGACAATCTCGTTTTCCTTTTTGGTGAGCTGGAAGGGATTGACGGTCGCCGTGCTGTCAGCCTCTTCTTCGTCACCGGAGAAGAGGGAGACGGTCCAACCGATGCACTTGAACGGCAGGGATATCACAGCGCTCCACCAGGGAGAACGTTGATGTTCCTGAAGATAATCGTAGACAGTGGTCTGGAGTTCGCCGTCGGCATCGCGTACGGGTACGTCGAACAGTTCGGTTGTAAAGGCGACTGAAGAGACGATGTCCGGATAAAGGTCGGGTGAAAGTGCATCGGCGCTGCTTCCTGCATTCAAGTTGATGCCTGCCATGCCTGCCAGAGCGGACAGGCCACCCATTGAGCGGCTGCCACTGGTACTTTCGGGGGCGATGGTGACGTTGGTCGTGTACTCCTTGGGAATGCTAAAAGCTACAACCAGTCCGACTACAGCGGCTATGCCGCACCACTTCAGGACAAGCTTGCGGTCTGCCCACACTTTACGGGCCAGTTCGAGGAGGTCGATTTCCTGCTCCTCAACAGGGAGTTGTTTATTATCTTGTTCCATATTTCTCCATTTTCCATTATTTAAATATGTTGTAGAGCGTAGCAGCCATTGTACCCAGAGAAGCGGCAGATGTACCGATAGAGAGCACTTCGGCAAGGCTTATCGGACGGCGTTCTTTCTTGCTGGGAACGATGATCTGGCATCCAGGTTCGATCTTGGCACTGCGCAGGCGTTTGACACGGCTGACAGTACCGTTCATATAGACAATGTAGGCGCGGCTCTTTTTAGCAAGGCGGCTGTAGCCACCTGCCTGGTCAATGTAATGAGATACTCCTTTGCCGGCGATGTAGGCCACGGTATTGGGGAACTGTACTTCACCGCTGATCTTAACAGTGCTGATCTGACCAGGAATGTAGAGACGGTCGCCTTCGCGCAGTACGATGTCGTGGTAGCTGCCGGGATTGGCCAGTGCTTTGTCGAGTTCGATACCTACCACATAGGTGTCGGAAACATTGAGTTTGGCGAGCGAAACAGAGTCGCTGCCTGCGCTCATGCGGGCCATGGCAATGGCGGCGTCGCGCTGGGCTATTTCTTCTTCGTTCATCTGACGGATGAGACGGCCACCGCGTACATAAGCAGAGGGGGTAAGACCACCGGCGCGCTTAACGAGGTCGGAGAGGCGTTCGTTCTTCTGCTGAAGAGTGTAACCGCCGGCGAAGACTACTTCACCACCAATGTTAACACGTCGTTGTTCCTGATAGCCGGGACTACGGCGAACTTCTACCATATCATAAGGGTAAAGGACAAAGCCGGGGGTACCGTCAACTACGAAACCGTCTTTCAGCGAAAAGGTGAAAGTTTCACTTAATCGAGTCGTTGCTTCAAGACTTTTAGGGTCTTTGAGGCGACGGGATATGTCAACACGGACTGTAGAAGCACCGTCTAGTAGGCCGCCTGCCTGTACGATGAGATCCTCGAGTGTCGTATTTTCGGCATACGGATAAACACCTGGGCGGGTTACCTCGCCATTGATGGTAAACGCTCCCTGAGCTTGCAATTCGTGGATACTGGGAATAACCAACACGTCTTCACGGCGCAGTGGAATATCAGGAACGCTTCCTTTTAGAATACCGGCCAAGTCTATTGCTATCATTTCATGGGTGAGATCTTCAAGTTCACGTGTCAGTATAACACGACCAGTAAAAGCATCGCCGGTAAGTCCTTCGGCGCGTTTGATGAGATCTTTGACTGTAGTAAGACCACCACCCAGTTCGTACATGCCGGGGCGGTAGACAGCACCACGGATCTCGACGCGGTTGGCATAACGGTCAAGGATTGCACCTACACTGATGAAATCGCCGTCTTCCAGTTTCCATGTTGAGAATTGATCGTTAGTAATGCTGAAAATTTGCTTTTCTGTTCCGGTACGACGAATGAGACGTACTTCATCGCTGTAAGCATCACCAGAAAAATCACCTGCATATTTAATTAAGTTATCCAGATGTTCATCTTTCTTCATTTCATAATACATAGGTCTTTTGACATTGCCTTCAATGTTGACCAAGATGCTGTAAGGAGGAACGATAATCACATCTCCTTCTTGTAAACGGATATCGTCGGAAGTGTTTCCATGAAGAAGATAATCATATATATCTATGTCTTTTATTTTTTTTCCGTTGCGGATGACGTTAATATTACGTAACGAACCTATTTCGGTAATACCTCCAGCTCGATAGAGGGCGTGAAATACGCTTGAGAAAGAAGAAAGCCGATAGGTACCTGGCACACTAACTTCACCCATGACATTGACCTGAATGCTGCGGATTTTTCCTAGTGTAACACTAATCTGTGATTCGTCGCCCGAAATTCCGGCATATTTGCTAGATAATGTTTGGCTGATTTTCCGGCTTGCTTCTTCAATCGTCATTCCACTTAAATAGATGGGACCGATTTGGCTGACCATGATATTGCCTTCAGGCGTAATTTCCTGACGGATGGTAGTTTCATTAGTTCCCCATACATCAATGATAACTTCGTCACCAGGACCAAGGCGATAGTTGGCTGGAGTTGCCATGTTTTCATTGGGCTCAAAGGTCAGAGCAGGGTTGGTGAAAACGTTATGTCCAAAGATAGCCGATTTAGGAATAGCCTTGGTGCCGAAAATAGATGAAGAATCACTTACTAACTCTGGAATTGGTGCTTCAAAAGAACTGGAGGAAGACGCACGTGCTCGACGTTCGGTATTGGAATTGCCCGTAACAACCTGGTTACTGTTTTGGCTTGCTTCGTAACGCTGTTTGATACGTTCCATTTGGGCACGGGTGACTCCACGAGACAGAAGTTCGCGTCCCATTTCTTCCTGATTTTTTCCAGCGGCATGAGCTTCTTTGACGTACTGTATGACCTGTTCGTCACTCATTTGAGCATGAACGGACAGAGAAATCAGCATACATGCAATAGCAAATAAAATGGATTTCCTGAAATGTTTCATCAATTTTTAGTTTAGTAAAATTATCAATCGTTATTGTTCGTTTTTGGTATTGACTTTTGTTACGTAAAATACCTTTCCGCTTGTATGACACTTCATTCCTTTTTTGTCGGACGGATATTTGCGACTGCAAAGATATGAAGAATTGTCGGAATAAACGATGGAAAGCTGCAGATAGTTTATGGTCAATCTGCTATTTTTTCCACATAGCCTACCGGAATCTCTACGTGGGCACACCCCAAAAGGTCGATACGAATGACGACCTGGTGCTTGCCATGTAAAGTAATCAATTCCCCTTCCAAGCCAGTTAAAGGTCCTTTGATAACTCGGATCGGGTCGCCCGGAGCTAGTGAGGTAGCACTAAAACTGACAGCTTCTGGACTATAATCGAGCATGAAGCGGAAGCGTTCCATTTGCTGATCGGGGATGACGGCCGGTGTATGCTGGCCACGCAGGACCATGTAGCGGCTGACCGCTGACAGGGTAAGGGGAAGTGGACGTTCCTTGGGCGTGACGTGTACAAAAATCATTAGCGGAAGAACCAGTTTTTCCATTCGCTTGATGCGGTCGCTCCAGCGGCGTTCTACTGTCTGCACAGGAAGGTAGTGTTCGATGCCCATGGCGGTCAGGCGTTCGGCGGTCTTCTTTTCCATGCAGGACTTGACGTAAGCTACCAGCCACTGTTTCTGGGGAGCGGGAGGTGGGGTTATCATGGTGTTTTCTGTATCCGGATAAGCGTTCATTTCTTGTCTGATGGAATGATTTATTTTATTTGCGTACAAATGTAAAGAAAATATATGTTATAAGGCTTATTTAAATGAAAATAGTTTAGAATTTTCTTTTACGCTTGTCATACTTCTTTTTTCAGGATGTCTTCCATCTTGAGCAATTCGTCGCGATACTGTGCGGCCTGAAGGAAATCGAGATTCTTGGCGGCTTCCTGCATGAGGCGACGTGTGCGTTCGATGCTCTTCTGGAGCTGCTCGGGCGACATGTGGAGGGTGACCGGATCGGCCGCAACGAGGCGGGACGGTTCGGGCTCGACGTAGGGACGGGGAGCGGCGGAACGTTCGGCCGGTTCGGGGGCAGGAGAAACAGAGGCTGCCAGCGGGTTGAGGTTGTGGGCCTTCCGAATCTGTTGGGGCGTGATGCCGTGTTCCCGGTTGTAACGAAGCTGCTTTTCGCGGCGGCGTTCAGTTTCTTCGATGGTCTGCCGCATGCTGTCGGTGATGTGGTCGGCATACATGATGACACGCCCGTTGACGTTGCGGGCTGCACGGCCGGCAGTCTGCGTAAGCGAACGGTGGGAGCGGAGGAAACCTTCCTTGTCGGCATCGAGGATGGCTACCAGTGACACTTCGGGCAGGTCGAGTCCCTCACGAAGCAGGTTGACGCCGATGAGGACATCGTAGACGCCTTCGCGAAGGTCGGACATGATCTTGACACGTTCGAGGGTGTCGACATCACTATGGATGTAGTTACAGCGGATGTCGTGGTTGAGGAGGTATTCGGTCAGTTCTTCGGCCATGCGCTTGGTGAGGGTAGTGACAAGGGTACGCTCGCCCTGTTCGATGCGGAGCTGGATTTCTTCCATGAGGTCGTCGATCTGGTTGTGGGTGGGACGTACTTCGATGACGGGATCGAGCAGTCCGGTGGGACGGATGATCTGTTCGACCACGATACCTTCGGAGCGTACCAACTCGTAGTCGGCGGGGGTGGCACTGACATAGATGACCTGACGGGCGAGGGCTTCGAACTCGTCGAAGGTGAGGGGGCGGTTGTCACGGGCGGCAGGCAGACGGAAACCATATTCGACCAGGTTCTCCTTACGGGCACGGTCTCCTCCATACATGGCCCGTATCTGGGGTACACTGACGTGGCTTTCGTCGATGACGATGAGATAGTCCTCGGGGAAAAAGTCGAGCAGGCAGTAAGGACGGGTACCTTCGGCACGGCCATCGAAGTAGCGTGAATAGTTTTCGATGCCGGAACAATGGCCCAGTTCGCGCAGCATTTCCATGTCGTAGGTGACCCGTTCGTAGATGCGTTTGGCCTCCAGCATACGGCCCTCTTTTTCGAAGAACTCGACCTGCTTATGGAGGTCGTCTTCGATTTCGTGGATGGCACGAAGCGTGTTCTCCTTGGTGGTCATGAAGAGGTTGGCCGGATAGATCTTATAACTGTCGAAGGTGCCGAGGGTGACGCCACTGACGGGATCTACTTCCTCGATACTGTCTACTTCGTCGCCCCAGAAGACGACACGCAGGAGGTTGTCGCTGTAGGCCAGGAAGATGTCCACCGTATCGCCTTTGACACGGAAATTGCCACGATTGAGATCGAGGTCGTTACGTTGATAGAGGCTGTCTACCAGGCGGCGCAGGAAGACGTTGCGGCTGAACATCTTGCCCCGGACAACGTCGATACTGTTGTTGTAGAAATCGGCCGGATTGCCCATGCCGTAGATGCATGACACGGAGGAGACGACAATCACGTCCTTTCGTCCGCTGAGCAGGGCAGAAGTGGCGGCCAGACGGAGCTTGTCGATTTCGTCGTTGATGGCCAGGTCTTTTTCGATATAGGTATCCGAAGAGGGGAGATAGGCTTCGGGCTGGTAGTAATCGTAGTAAGAGACATAATACTCGACGGCATTGTGAGGAAAGAATCCCTTGAACTCACTGTAGAGCTGAGCCGCCAGGGTTTTGTTGTGGCTCAGGATGAGTGTAGGCTTGTTGATGTTGGCAATGACGTTGGCGATGGTAAATGTCTTTCCGGAGCCCGTAACGCCAAGCAAAGTTTGGGCGGGCAGTCCCTGCAGGATGCCGTCGGTGAGCTGGCGGATGGCTTCGGGCTGGTCGCCCGTGGGCTGGTAGTCGGATGTAAGCTGAAATTTGTTCAATGGTGTCAGGTTTTGGTTATGAATGCAAAGGTAGTGAAAAAATTTATTTCACCTTTCGGTAATAGGCATCGGCCTGCGCTAGCGTTTCGGGCTTGCCTACGTCGAACCAGCCTTCGGTATCGATGGGGTAGCATTGGATACGGGCCTGGCGGCAGATGTCGATGTAGAAAGGAATAATGGAAAATTTTCCATTCCACCTGTCGCTGCCCATGTAATTGAAAATGGAGGGCGAAAGGACATGCACACAGCCGAAGGCGAGTTCGTTGCAACGGCCTTCGGTGTAGACGGTACCCGCAGGCAGGGTTTCTCCTGTCGACTTGTTGACCCATCCGCACAGGCGGTTGTCAGTGTCGGCCAGGAGGTAGCGGGCGGTCTGTCGGTGGTTGGTCAGTAAAGTGGCATCGGCTCCGCTTTCCACGTGGTGCCGGTAGAAGGCGGCCAGGTCGATGTGAGTCAGGATATCGGCGTTGTGGATGAGGAACGGTTCGCCGTCGTCCAGCAGGGGACGGGCTTTCAGGATGCCTCCACCCGTGTCGAGCAGTTCGTCTCGTTCGTCGCTGATGAGGATACGGACGCCAAAGTTGTCGTTCGCTTTCAGAAAATCGAGAATCTGTTCGCCGAAGTGGTGGATATTGATGACGATGTCGTGGAAGCCGGCCTCTTTCAGGCGCAGTATTACACGCTGGAGCATAGGCACACCGGCTACAGGCACCAGGGCTTTAGGCATGTGATCGGTAAGCGGACGGAGGCGGGTACCCAGTCCGGCGGCAAATATCATGGCTTTCATGTCAGTTGCGGGCTTTGAAGGTTTGTTCGATGTTCTGTTCGCGGTGCATCAAGTTGACCTGAACGCCAAACTTCTGGTTCAGGTGCTCGGCCAGATGCTGGGCTGAATAGACGGAACGGTGCTGGCCGCCCGTACAGCCAAAGCAGACAGAAAGGTTGGTGAAACCGCGTTCCATGTAGCGTTTGACAGAAGCGTCGACCAGACCGTAGACGTGCTCCAGGAAGGTCGTGATTTCACCATCGTCTTCAAGGAAGCGGATGACAGGTTCGTCCAGTCCCGTGAAGGGTTTGTAGCGTTCGTACTTGCCGGGGTTGTTTACGGCGCGGCAGTCGAAGACAAAACCTCCACCGTTGCCCGACGGATCTTCGGGAATGCCTTTCTTGTAGGCAAAGCTGGTGACTTTGACCACAAGACGGCGCTTCTGCAGGTCGTCGGTGAATTGCTTCAGTTCGGTCAGTTCGGTCAGCACCTGGCAGAGATAAGGATATTCGGGATAGGGCTCACGGAGCAGCTGGCGAAGGTTCTCGATGGCAAAGGGTACACTCTGGATGAAGTGGGGTTTCTTCTCGAAGTAGCCGCGGAAACCGTAGGCACCCAGTACTTGCATGGTGCGGAACAGCACGAAGTGGCGAAGCTGGGCCATGAAGTAGGCTTCGTCCACGGGCTGGTATTTGCGCAGGGCGTCGATGTACTCGCGGAGCAGTTCCTGGCGGAGGCTGTCGGGATAGTTGGCTTTTGCCTGCCACAGGAAGGAAGCCACGTCGTAGTAGACAGGACCCTTGCGTCCGCCCTGGAAGTCGATGAGCCACGGCTCACCGTCCTTGATCATGACGTTGCGGCTCTGGAAGTCGCGGTACATGAAAGTGGCGGAACTGCTGCGGAGCAGGACGTCGGCCATTTTCTGGAAATCGTCCTCAAGGCGGTCTTCCTGGAAGTCAAGACCGGTGGCTTTCAGGAAACAATATTTGAAGTAGTTCAGGTCCCACAGGATGCTACGGCGGTTGAACTCAGCCTGCGGATAGCAGTAGGAGAAATCCATGCCTTCGGCACCGGCAAACTGAACGGCGGGCAGGAGGCGGAGCGTCTTGCGTAGCAGTTGCTTCTCGTCCTCACCAAAGACGCTGGTCTTGCGTCCTTTTTCAATAGCGTTGAAGAGCAGCGTATCGCCCAGGTCTTCCTGAAGGTAATAGATGTCGTCGTCCGACTTGATGAACACTTGCGGAACAGGCAATCCCTGACGGCGGAAATGTTCGGCCATATAGAGGAAGGCGCGGTTTTCTTCCACACTTTCACCGCTTACTCCGATGAGGTTGGGAGCGCCTTTCAGGCGGAAATAACGACGGTTGGATCCCGATGCGGGCATTTCTTCGATACTATCCGGTTCGTGGCCGGTATAGGCTGTATATAGCTTTTTCAGTTCTTCTGTAATCATAGATTTAGTCATTTTGGCAGCTAAGATAAGGTTTTCTGTTCAGATATGGTTATCTTTGCGGAGGATAATTAAAAAAGCTGTATCTGATTGATACACAGAATAGAATTGAAGAGTGTGAGATTTTAGGTAACGATTTAGCGACATTCAGAACGCTCTG